>Ga0210018_1001098_pt1 | contig 14308 bp, 16 predicted proteins | sample CryGeyCG2014_010_2_FD_183967 | JGI IMG/M metagenome (GOLD analysis project Ga0210018, IMG submission 183967) | Groundwater microbial communities from aquifer - Crystal Geyser CG09_land_8/20/14_0.10 (SPAdes) (version 2) | ecosystem: Environmental > Aquatic > Deep subsurface > Groundwater | place...
TGCTTTTCTTTTTTCTTCCGGGTCAATTTTATGCTTTAGTCATTTAAAAAATTTATCTTTAGCATCAACTATTGCAACTTTTATGCCAAGTCTATTAAAAGTTTTGACAACGTTCTCTGATTCATTTTCTCTCATTAAGCCATTATCAATAAAAACGGCTTTGAGTTTATTCCCCAAAGCCCTGTATCCCAAAACGGTAACTACGCTGCTATCTACTCCACCGGAAAGAACGCTGATAGCTTTTTCTTTTCCAACAGTTTCTTTAATTTCTTTTATTTTTTCTTTTATGAATCTTTTATAATTCATAGCCCAAATAATTTTCTGGCGTTTGCGGTAGTAGCATTTGTTATCTCTTCATAGTCTAAATTTTTAATTTTAGCAATCTCCTCAGCAATATATTTTACAAAAACTGGTTCATTGCGGCCAGTTTTTTGAGGCGGCGTAAGATAAGGACAATCGGTCTCAATTAAAATTCTATCTAAAGGAGTTTCTTTGATATTTTCCTCGAAATCAATTCCCTCAATATTTTTAAAAATTATTCCATTAAAACCAATGTATAACCCGAGCTCTAAATAATTTTCCAATTGCTCAGTCGTTCCTACAAAACCATGCATTACTCCTCTCAGTTTTGAATTTTGAATTTGGAATTTGGAATTTGTTTGGGATTTGGTGCTTGTGATTTGGAATTTTAAGACCTGAATAAGGTCATCGTGCGCCATTCGACAATGAAAAATTACGGGCAAATTTAACTCTTTAGCTAATTCTAATTGTTTCAAAAGCAGATTTTTCTGCTTTTGTTTAAATATTTCTTTCTTTTTAGTCGTTTTTGGTTTCCAGTAATAATCTAAACCAATTTCGCCAATCGCCACTACTTTTTCGGACTTGGCTAATTCTCGATATTGGGTATAATTAAAATCTTTTTCAAAATTGCTCCCTTCCTGCGCATCAATTTTCATTTTTACCAGCCCGGTATCTAAATTTATGGGATGAAGTCCTATTGCAGCATAAACTCCTTTTTCGTATTTCTCGGCAATTTCTACTGCTTTTTTACTAGTATCGTACTGTGTCCCAACATTTATCATCCAGATATTATTATCTAAAGAACGTTTAATAATCTCCTCCACATCCTTTTTGTAGGCGTTAAAATTCAAATGAGCATGAGTATCAATTAACATTATATTCTGGGGAACAAAGGTTCGCTTTTTTTTGTTGCCAATTGTTTGAGTATTTTTTCGGAGGTTTCTGGTAAAAATGACCCTAACATCTCAGCGATGTTACTAATAACGAATAACAAATTGCCAATAACTATTTTTTGATTTTCTTTTTCTTCCCAGGGCCTTTCTTTTTCAATATATTTGTCAGAAAAACTAATCAAATTCCAAATAGCTATTAAGGATTCATTAAATTTAAATTCATCAAGGGCTTTTTTATATTTCTTGCGAGCATCATCGATAACTTTTTCTATTTCTTTCTCCTTTGATGGTTGGTAGTTAATACTTGATACTTTTTCTGCCATTGTTAAAACTCTCGCCACCAAATTTCCTAATCCGCTTGCTAAATCCGAGTTATATCTCGCTTCAAATTTCTCATAAGTAAAATCGCCATCTTCAGTCGGCGGAATTTCCCGCAAAAGAAAATAGCGAACGGCATCAGTGCCATATTTTTTAACCAATTCAAACGGATCAATGACATTTCCCAAAGATTTTGACATTTTTTGACCACCAACAGTAATAAAACCATGAACAAATATTGTCTTTGGAATCTTAATTCCAGCCGAAAGAAGTAAAGATGGAAAAATTACAGCATGATGCCAAACTATATCTTTACCCATAATATGAATTCCTGGCCAGAATTTTTTGAATTTATTACTTGGGTAATCCAAGGTTGTTAAATAATTCATTAAAGCCTCCGGCCATACCGCAATCGTGAATTTTGTATTCATCGGAAATGGAATTCCCCACTCAACTTTAGCTCTTGAGATACTTAAATCCTGTAAGGGTTCTTTTAATCTATTTAAAATCTCATTTCTTTTACTTTCTGGAATAATAAAATTTTTATTCTCTCGAATGTACTTTAAAATCTGCCTTTGATATTTACTCATTCTAAAAAAATAGGTCTCCTCCTCTATCGTTTCTGCTGGTTTGTGATGAATTGGACACTTACCATCCTTTAAATCTTTTGGTAAATAATAACTCTCGCAATCCACGCAATATAGTCCTTTGTATTTCCCCTTATAAATATCGCCTTTTTTATATATCTTTTTAATAATTTCTTGGGCGACTTTTATATGTCTCGTCTCCGTCGTTCTAATAAAATCATCATTTGAAATATTGAGCACTCTCCACAAGTCTTTGAAATGCTTGCTCATTTCATTCACAAATTCTTGAGGTTTCTTTCCTGCTTTTTTCGCATATCTCTGAATTTTTAAACCGTGCTCGTCCAGACCGGTGCTAAAACGGACATCAACCCCTTGAAGTCTTTTATATCGAGCTATTACATCAGCTTGGACTTTCTCTAAGGCGTGGCCTAAATGTCCACGTTCCGAGGGATAATCTATAGCTGTAGAAATAAAAAAGGATTTTTTCATGGTATAATTGGAATATTGATTTTATTCTATCATAATTTAAAATAATTTCCATGATTTTAACTTGTCATCTCCTTGTCGGTGCCGCAATAACTAGCAAAATTAAATTTTTACCTTTGGCATTTCTCCTCGCTTTTTTAAGTCATTATTTTTTGGATTTTATACCGCACTGGGAATATTCTCTTGAAAATATTAAAGAAAGGCGATGGAAAAATTCGTTTAGTGATTTCTTAAAACTGGCTCTGGATTCTTCCCTTGGCATATTTCTCATTTTTATCTTTTCAAAAAATTGGCCCCTGGCGGTTGTTGGCGGATTTTTTGCCATCTTAGCTGACGGGCCTACGTTTATTAATTTAATCTTCCCCAATAAATTATTAAAAATCTTTGAGAATTTCCATCAAAAAATTCACTATCTAAAAGACAAAAAAATCTCCATTTTTTGGAGAATTTTTAGCCAGATTTTGATAGTTTTAATAGCTATTTTCTTTCTACGATAACTACAAATTCGCCTTTTATCTTTTCGCCAGCTGGCGGATTTATTTTCTCAATTACTTCTTCAATTGCTCCTCGGTAGGTTGTTTCGAATTTTTTAGTTAATTCTCGGCAAACCACTATTTCAGGTTCTAGGTTATAGGTTTTAGCTTCTAGATTTAATTCATTCAAGGTTCTTATTATCCGGTAGGGGGACTCGTAAAATATAACTGGATATTTCGAATTTACAATTTCTTCAAAAAACTTCTTTCTTTTTCTTTTTGTCGGCGGAAAACCCATAAAAATAAATCTATCCATCGGGAAACCGGAAATTGAAGCCGCCGCAATTCCTGCCGAAGGCCCAGGAATTGGAATAACTTTAACTTCATCGACTAATCGCTTAATCACTTCCTCAACTAACTTGTTTCCCGGGTCGGATATCCCTGGAGTACCGGCATCAGAAACTAAAGCTAAATTCTTCCCTTCTTTTAAAAGTTGAATGGCCTCTTCAACTTTTTTTAATTTTGAATGTTGGTGATAACTTAAGGCCTGAGTTTTTATCCCATAATGATCCAATAATTTTTTAGTTACCCGAGTATCCTCGCATAAAATTAAATCAACCCCCTTTAAAATTTCAATGGCACGAGGGCTGACATCTCTAAGATTTCCAATAGGAGTGGCGACAATGTAAAGTTCTGGCATAAATCGATGCTAATATTAGTATCGCGTTACAATACTACTGGTTCTTCTTCCTCTTTCTTTTTCTTTAAAAAATCTTTCAAAAATTCAAATAGAATCCCAGCCAGAGGAACAGCTAAAATTGCTCCTAAAAATCCCCAGAGGACTCCCCCAATTGCCAAAGACATTAAAACTAAAACCGGAGAAAGGCCAATAATTTTTCTTGATAAAACTGGCGTTAAAATATTATTTTCAATTTGCTGGATTAAGATAAAAACAATAAAAACAAAAACTGCTTTATATACGTTTTCTAAAGAGACAATTACAAAAAGGAGAACTGCTGTAATAATTGGTCCCAGATAGGGGACAAAATTAAGGGCTCCAGCAAGCAATCCCAAGGAGGCAGGATAACCTATATTAAAAAGCAATAAAGCAGCATAAGTCGCTGCTCCAACAAACAAACAGGTTAATATTCTTGTCAAAAACCAACCACTAACTTTCTTTTGAGATTTTCTCCAAAAAGATAAAGCATAGTCCTTATATTTTTTAGGGAAAAGAAGGCTTAAACTCTTTTCAATCGTCTTTTCTTCTAAAGAGAGGAAAATAGCAATGGCTAAGATAAAAATTGTTTTAAAAATTCCTCCAAAAATTACAAACAAGACATTGAAGATGTTGGCAGCTATTCTATTTAACGCCCCTCCCAGAATATTAACAAAACTTTCGATATTTTCAAATGCCTGAATACCCATTCCTCTTAGGGGAGGGGAAATCTTTTCAAAATATTGAGGGAGGATTTTTGAAAATTGTTGAATTTCAGAAACAAATATGGGAATAATCAAATAAATTAAAAGGGTTAAGAACCCAAAAACTCCAACATAAACAAAAATAACCGCCAGGACCCGAGGGATTTTTAATTTCCTTAAAAAATTAATAACCGGATTAAATAAAAGGGAAATTATTAAACCGAAAATAAACCAGACCAAAACGTCTCTAATTTGGTAGAGAACATAAAAAGAAAGAATAGCGACAGAAATTTTCAAAATTGTCCCCCAGGAAATATCTAATATCCGTTGTCCATTGTTCATAAACACGGCGCTAGAGCTTTAATAATTTTTGGAACTTATTTTTATCTTGAAATGGGCCGATGAGGGCTAAATTCAGTTTTTCAGGCTGAAAGATATCTTTAGCTACTTTTAGAATATCATCTTGAGTGACTTTATCAATTTTTTTAAAAATTTCTTCCGGAGTTAAAATTTCTTTTTTCAGAAGTTCTTGAAGTCCATAAAAAGAAGCTTGAGCGTCAGAAGATTCTAATTCCAAGATTGTCTTTCCCTTTATACAGTCTCTGGCTTTTTTAAGCTCATTTTTGGGAACTTTTATTTGAGAAATTTTCTTATATTCTTTGAGAATAGTTAATATCGCCTTCTCTACATTCTTATTATCAATGCCTGCCTGGGTAACTAAATAGCCAGAATCGGTCTCGGCAGAAACAGAGGTTTGAATATAATAAGCAATCCCTAATTTTGTTCTTATTTCCTCAAACAAACGGGAGCTCATCATTCCTCCCCCTAAAATTATTGCCAATAATTCTAAGACATATTTTTGGGGATGAAAAATATTGTATCCCCTGACGCCCAAACATAAATGAGTTTGGGCGGTTTGGCGCGGATAAAGCAAAATAGATGGTTTTGATTGTTTCTCAAGGACCGGAAGTTTTGATTTGGGTTGGGTTGCATTTATTTTAGAAAAGTATTTTTTAATTTTTTTAACTGCAGTTGTTTCCTCTATTTTTCCGGCTACGCAGACAATTGTGCTATTGGCCACATATTGCGATTTCATATAATTTACTAAATCTGCTCTCTCTATTCTGTTTACACTTTCTTTTTCTCCGGCAACCGGCCAACCAGCCGGCTGATCGCCATATAATAACTTTGACCACAAAACCTGAACATAGCTAATCGGATGGTCCTGATACATATTAATCTCTTCAATAATCACTCCTTTTTCTTTCTTAACTTCAACTTCGGGCAATAAACTATTTAAAAATATGTCCGACACCCAATCCAAAGCTGTTTCAAAATGATTGGCATCGACTTTGGCAAAATAACCAGTAAATTCTTCTGAAGTGAAGGCATTATAAATTCCTCCAATTTTGTCTAAGGTTTCAGCGATGGCTATTGTCGAAGGTTTTTTCTTCGTTCCTTTAAAATACATATGTTCCAACAAATGAGAAATGCCATTTATCTCTTTTGTCTCATATTTAGAGCCCGTGCCTACCAATATCAAAAGAGTTATCGCCTTGGTGTTTCGCAGGGGAATAGTGATAATTCTTAAACCGTTTTTAAGAGTCGTTTTTTTGTACATGCTTTCGATAATTCTTTTCTATTTTATCTCAACAATTTTATTCTTTTATTATAATCTTCTTTTCCTTTCTTTAAAAATATATCAACGATTTCAATTCGTCTCTCTTTTTGAAATAAAGCAAATAAAATTCGCCAGCGTCCGTGGCGAAGGCGATAGCCAAATTTAGTATCTTTAATCTTTTTTACTTGAGGATGCTCAAATGGATTTATCGACAGCTGTTTAAATTCTTCATAGACTTTCTTTTTTAAATCGTTCGGCAATTTTACGAATTCCCGTTCTGCCGGAGGTTTAATAATGACTTGATACATTTACAATTTGTATTTCTTTTTTAATTCATTTAAACCAATACCTTTCTTATCTCGGCTCTCCGCATAGGCTTTGATAAATCTTTCTCTTTCCTCAACTTCTTCTAGATATTCTTTAATCTCTTCCCATTTTTTTAAAGGCAGAATTACCACCGGTTCTTTGCCAATTTTTATTGAATTTTTCTCAATAATCTTTGCCATATGATTTTATTATATCCTCAAATAAAATTCTGTCAAACTCAAAAAATCCCATTGTAGAAATTTGAAATGTAATTCTTTTGTTTCAATATTTTATGGCAAAAATTCCACTGCTACGTAGCAGTGGAATTTTTGCCGATTTTAGTTTTCTAGTTTTTCTTTTAGAACTTCAATGAGATTTTCAATTTTTACTCTTTCTTGAGCCATAGTATCTCTATTTCTGATTGTCACATCATCATTTTTTAAAGTCTCGAAATCCACCGTAATCGCATACAAAACCCCAATCTCATCACCTCTTCGATAACGCCGACCGATTGAACCTAACTCGTCATACTGGCAGATAAAATGAGGCTTTAAAAGTTGATAAACCTCTCTGGCTTTTTTCACCAATTCTGGTTTGTTCCTAACTAAAGGTAAAACAGCAACTTTTATTGGAGCTAAATCTTTATGAAGCTTTAATAAAATCTCAATTTCTTTTGTTGCTTTGGTTGTCTTTGTCCTCCCGAGCGACAGCGAAGGGGGAAGAAGAAAGCTTGCTTTCTTTGCCCTCCCCCCTTTTACTTCGGTGTAAGCATCACACAAAAAGGCTAAAAAAGATCTATCTGCTCCGCCAGAAGTTTCAATAATATAAGGGAAGTATCTTTCTTTGGTTTTCTCATCGACGTATCTAAAATCTTTTCCCGAATATTTCGAATGATTAGACAAATCCCATTCCCCTCGATTATGGATTCCTTCGATCTCTTTCCAACCAAAGGGAAATTTATATTCAAGGTCAAGGGCTTCTCTGGCATAATGAGGTCGCTCTTTTTCTGGAACCTCCTTAATTCTTAAATTTTCTTTTTTAATTCCCAAATTTAGATACCATTTTAATCTTTCTTTTTGCCAAAAATTAAAATATTTTTTAGCATCTTTGGGATGACAAAACCATTGAAGTTCCATTTGCTCAAATTCTCGAGTGCGAAAAATAAAATCTCCAGGGGTAATTTCGTTTCTAAATGCTTTTCCAATTTGAGCTACCCCAAAGGGAATTTTTAATCTCATTGAATTCAAAATATTTTCAAAATTCACATAAATTCCCTGACAGGTTTCAGCTCTTAAATAAGTTGCTGCTGCTTCATTTTCTACCGGTCCAACAAAAGTTTTCATCATTAAATTGAATTTCCTTGACGCCATTAACGAACCTGAGCACTCGGGGCACTTTTGACCTTTTACTTCATCAGTCCGAAATCTTTTATGGCAGGATTTACATTCTACTAATTCGTCAGCAAAACCAGCCGTTAAATGACCGGAGGCCTGCCAGACTTTGGGGTTCATTAAAATAGCTGCGTCCAGCCCAACAATATTTTCTTGATTTTTTATCATCTCATCCCACCAAACCTTTTTAATATTATTTTTCATTTCTGCCCCCAGAGGTCCAAAATCATAGCAAGAGCCAAAGCCCCCGTAAATCTCTGAAGATTGAAAGATAAACCCCCGCCTTTTACACAAAGATATAATTTTTGACATCAAGTCAGTCATAATTTTTTATTTCACCTTACCCATTTCTTCAGTAACAGTCGGGTCATCTGGCAAAGAAGCATTAACTGCTCCAGATGTAGCTTCTACCCTTTCTCCTGTCCAGATATCTTCTCCGATTATTTTAACCTGAGAAATAAGTTCAGGAATCTGCCCTCTTTGGGTTGAATCAGGAGTTAAAGCAACTTGAAAGGAAATCTCAGGACCGGGGCCCGAAATCCCACTCCCTGCTGCTAACTCCCCAATTTCCCAGACAATTTCCCGGCTTTGAGGGTCAAAAGAAAACTTAGCTTCTTTTGAAGAAATTTCGCCCGTTAATCTCACCTGGGAAGGCAAATTAGCTTTAACTTTTAGATTTTTAACATCATTGTAAAAATTTTTAGCCTGCCAAAAAATGGTGTAAGTTGTTGAAGAGCCAACCCGGGGAGGAAGAGGGCCATAATTTTTAAAAGGTTCCTTGTTAAAATAACCTTTCTGAGAAATAGCCAACTTTGTGTTGATTTTAGTAATAAATTCTTCTTTAACCTGACTCAGACTAACTTTAGCCTTAATTTGAGGATTCTTGATGGAGAAATCATCTTTTAGTTTTATCCAAAATTCAACTTTTCCTCCTTCCATGCTATCAAGAAGACGTAATTGAGGGAACACGATATGGTCCCAAATAATTGAGTTTGAATCTTTTTGAAATTGCCCAACCCCAGCCTGAAGGGTGTTAAAATCTAAAACTTCTCCCTCTAACTGGACCACCAAAAATAAATTTTCCAAAATTTCTTCTCCAGTATTTTTAAAGAAGATTTCGTAATTCAAGTAATCCCCTGGGCGAGCCGCATATTGAGGAGAACCATTAATTTGACAGGAGATAAAAATCGAAGGTCTGGTAATTTCTATTCCCTTAATTGTCTCTTTTAATAAAACAATTTCTCCTTCCTGCCAAATACCCAAATTTGCCCGAAAGATTTTTGACTCTTGAACTTCTCCTCTCAGAATGCCAGAAACTTCAATTCTTCCTCCCCCAGCCCTATTTAAAAGCGGGACCTCCCATTCTGTTTTTTCCAGGGCTTTTGGTTGACTCTCAAAAAACTCAAAGCCAGAAGGATATTCAATTTTTATTCTTAAATTAGAAATAGGATAATCTATATTTGAAAAATAATTTAGCCTAAAGAGAGTTTTTTTGCCGGGCTCAACTTTTGAAGGAAAATCAAACTCAAAAGTAAGGGGAACACTTTTAATTAAAGTGGTGAAAGTAGTGGCTGACTCATAGCGAGTTTTTAGATTTTTTGGTTTATAACTTAACCAGGCCTTGGCAATCTTAGCTTCATTTTCTCTACCTAATAATCTGGCTTTAAAATGGAAGGTTCGTTCTTGGCCAGGGTAAATATCCTCAAGTTCTTTTTCTTGTCTTAGAGATTCTTTCTCGTCGGGTGGAAGTTCCTGATTTTCAGTTAAATTTTGTTCCCCTATAACTATCGAATTTTTAGGATATTCAAAAATAAGTTTTGGCTCTTCCAACCTAATGTTGCCGTTATTTTTATACTTTACTATATATTCAATTTCTTGAGCCATTTCTACTTCTTCTGGCCCCAAAATTTCCACTCTCAAACTTTCTTTTGAATAAATATTTCTTTGATAATACCAAAATCCGGCTATCCCCAAGATAATTGTTAAAATAACAACAATTTTTATTAATTTCCCTCTCATCTTAATCTATTTTAACATAATAAAAATTGGATACAAAAGACCTTAAGCTTCTTTTAAAAAAGTAAGGTAAAGTTCTGATATTTCTTTTAGATTTTTTCTCTCTGCTTTTATTATTTTGAGTCTTGGCAATATTTTCCAATTTTTTGAAAGAAAAATTCTTAAAATTTTGACGGTATCTACTCTTATCTCCTTTACTTTTTCTTTTTCTTCTGGGCTAAGTTTTTTTAGACATTTCCAACATACTACCCCTCCCTCTTTTGGTATAAAATAAAAAGTTTCGGCTAAAAGCTTCTCTCTGCAAATTGGGCAGGAAAAAAGCTCGGGTTTGAACCCTAAAAGAGAAAAGAGGTTCCAGAGAAAATAACAGTAGATAATTTCTAATTTTCCCTCTTCTTCAAAAACTTTATTTTGGTAGGTGGCGTTTAATCTTTGGAATGCCTGAAATAATAGCTGCCAAACAGCATCGTCTTTCTCTTCTTTTCCAGTTAAAGAGTCGAGGCTATCAGCTATTTGTAAGGCTTGGTTTAATCTTTGAAGATTCTCTTTCAAGTTTTTAAATTTGTCAATTAAAATGGCGTCGGTTAGGGTTTTGTAGGCTTTCCCCTGAATAAATTCAATCTCTGAAAAATAAAAAAGTTCGGCTCCTGGCCTTAATTTTGATTTGATTTTCCTGATTGCTTTCCCTAAAACCTCTAATTTCCCATAATCTTTGGTATAAATCGTAAAAAGCTGGTCGGCTTCCCCCCGATCCTCTTTCTTCAAAAAAATCCCCTGAGTTCGGTAATGGGTGAAAGGCATATTCTATAATAATGCGGTAATTGGCCGCGATTGAAGAATATAAAATTTATTCTTCTCTAAAGCCCATTCAATGTCTTGAGGAATTTTATAATGATTCTCAATTTTGATGCAGAGTTTGGCTAATTGTTCAATCTCTTTCTCAGAAAGCTTTTGCTTCTCTTTTTTAGTTTTAGGAACAGCAACAGTTTTATTACCCTGTTTAGCTCGAGCAATCATTTTTTCTTGAGGATTGACATTGACATCTAAAATATTGAGATTTCGTCTATCTATCACATAACTATCGGGCGTAACTTGACCTGAAACTAATATCTCTCCTAATCCCCAAACGGCTTCAACCACCATTTGATTTTTGTCTTTGGTAACTGGGTGGACGGTGAAACAAACCCCCGAAACTTCAGATTGAATCATTTTTTGGACAATAACCGCAACTAAAATTTGTTTTTGTAATGAATCCCTTTTTATTCGATAAAATAGAGCCCTCGGCGAATATAAAGAAGCCCAACATCTCTTAATATTTTCAATTAAATTTTCCTGTGTTGTGTTCAAATAAGTCTCCAATTGACCTGCCCAAGAATCAATTTTTGAATCCTCAGCCGTTGCCGAAGAACGAACTGCTACATATTTTGCCTTTAATTTTTTATAAGAATCTAAAAGCTCTTTCTCAATATCCTTTGGTATCTTAGCTTTTATAATCAAATCCCCTACAATCTCTGAATTTTCTTCCACCGATTCGATATCTTCAATATTAATTCTATTCCACATCGCTTTTATCTCTACATTTATATCTGTTTCTTCCAAAAATCTTTCAAAAGTCGAGGCCAAAACAACAAAACCAGGCGGCACGGGAATTTTAATTTTTAACAACTGGCCCAAATTCGCTCCTTTCCCTCCGGCAATGGAAACATTTCCTTTATCTATTTCTTTAAATTCCTTAATAAATTTCATTTTCTTTTTCTAAAATCCATTTGTTTTATTAGAAACCTTGAGGCTTTTTCTTTTGGCCAATCGCCCCAGGGATTGGGAATTTTTATTTTAGATTTCTCTTTTCTGGCAAATTCATAGACCTTTGGTAAAATTTTTCGCCAATCTTCCCCTATCTCTAAATATAATGATTTTAGGGGATAAAAGAAAAGGTCTAACCCTCTCTTGAGTAAAAATTCTTCATTGCTCATATTAGCACTCACATATTGAACGGCCTTCTTTACTACCCTGTCAGTTCTATGGTAATAATTCTTCATTTCGGTAAGTTCAGTAATGGGCTTTCCATCCAATTTCAAAACAAAAGATTCTATAGCTTCGGGGAAAGAGGGCTTGGCATGAGAATGGCCCATAAAGAAAACTTGAATCTGCATTTCTTTCGGGTAAATTCCTACTTCTTGGAAATAGTTAAAAGGAAAATCTTTAACCAAACTCCACATCTCGCCTCCCTTTAAATTCAGAAATTCTTTAGTAAAAACAATTTTGTTTTTATATTGATAAGGACCATGAACCATTCGAGAAAAATCCAACATATAGTAATAGAGTATTTCACAATAAGACATAATCAATCCTTCAAATTTTGCTAAAAGTTTAGCCATTGTCGGATTTTGGCTCTTTTCGATTAAATGTTTTTTATTTTCTTTTAAATAATTTGCTACTTTTTTGTCAGGCCAAACTCTGTTACGAAATTTCTCACAGTAGGCCTCATTATTTCTTAGAGTTTTCAAAAGTTTGACAAACATTTCTGCTAAATATCTTTTTTTCTGAGGAGAGATTGTTTTTAAGGTTCTGATTGGCCAAAGATATTGATAATTGGCAATCCTGGTAGGGCTTTTAATAATTTTAGCTATTCTTTCTATAGAATATCCCTTTTTCTCCAAGGTTTTAAATAATCGGTAAAGCTCTTCAAAAACAAAAGGGGCTACCAAAGAATCCAAAAGCACAGGATGAAATGGCCAATAATTACGGCCATCCCCATGTTGCATATCCGTTTCATAAATCATCTCTGCCGTTGTGCAAAATAATTGATCAATTTCTTTTCTTAAATCTAGTTTCCTTTTCGGCATATTACCTCTTAACCCATCTTTTAATTTCTTTTTGAAATTGAGAGAAAATTTCTTTATCAAAGCATTTTAAAGCCGGGGCAAGTAATAATCGTCTTGCCCCTATAATTGGATGAAGCCTCATAATGGTTTTTATTTTAGCTCTACCCTCTTTTCTGGTGAACTCAGGATGTCTTTTTATCTCTTTCCAAAACTTATCTAACATTGGGAAACCGGTTCCTTTAAGAACATCTATTTTCCTTTCATAATCCATCAGCATTTCTATTTCTTTTTGTTGAGCATCTTCAAAAATTTTAATTGCTTGTAATGCTTTTTTCAGTATTAAAAAGTCATTTTTTGATAACTTCTCCCGAAATTCTTTCAAAATTTCTTTATCCCGAGCTACAAGTTTTAGGAAACCCTCGAAAGGGTTCTTTTTTGAAGCTTTCTTTCTTGTAACCTTAGTATACAGATCTTTTATTTTTTTCCACCAATATCCAACCGGCGTCTGGGGATAATCTTCATAAACCAAATATCTATCCCAATGATAATAATGGTAATCCATTGCCCTCTGAAATAAATAAATTAAAGAAAGTAAAGCTACGATTTTATCTTTTCTTTTCAATCCCTCAGTTCGTTTTTGCTTTTTATACACAAAGTTGCAAAACTTTTTAAAAAATCTAACATTTTTCAGAAAATCTTCTTTAAATTTCTCGGGGTGTTTAATATATAGTTTTGTCTCTTGCTTCGTTAAAGGAGGAACGAATTTATCGGCATTCTCAACGAATGCTTCTCCATCTGCAGATTTTAAATAGTGAGGATTTTTTTCTGTCGGATAAGTAATTTTCAATCCCTTCTTTTTCCATTTTTTCACTACCTCATCTGAAATTCCAATTTTTTCTAAAATTGTTTTATACCTCATAAATTTCTCCTTTTGTGGCATTAACAATTATTTTTTGATTATCCTTTAAAATTTTTGTTGCCTTTTTTGTTCCGACCACACAAGGAATACCAAGTTCTCGCGAAACAATAGCTGCGTGAGATAAAAGTCCTCCAACATCAGTAACTATTGCTTTTGCTTTCTGGATAGCTGGAACAAAAAGAGGATTCGTCATTTCAGTAACCAAAATATCTCCTTTTCTCATCTTAGAATTATCAGAAGGGTCTAAAATAATTTTCACTTTCCCTTTCATCACTCCAGTACTGGCTGGAATTCCCTTTAAAATAATTTTTTGCTTAGGCATATTATTTTGCTTTCCCTAAAACCTCTAATTTCCCATAATCTTTGGTATAAATCGTAAAAAGCTGGTCGGCTTCCCCCCGATCCTCTTTCTTCAGAAAAATCCCCTGAGTTCGGTAATGGATGAACATCTTATTTCCCTAATCTTTCTTTGAGATATCTAATTTCCCTATCTATTTTTAGCTTCTCGGCTCCAGTCCGAGCTTTAGTTTTTTCCTTGTATAATTCTTTAAAAATTCGGGAATGTTCCGGCCCTTTTTCAAGATAGCTTCCGTATTTTGATAGTCTTTTTGCTATATCCACTCTTTCTTTTTCAGAAAACATTGCCCCTCCAGAACCGGGAATGTAAGGATGGGGGTCTTTTCTAATTTTCCAAGCCGCCTCTCTCGTCGAAATAGCTTTTTTCCCTCCAAATATTGTTGTATCTTTCTCTTCA
>Ga0210018_1001106_pt1 | contig 14255 bp, 15 predicted proteins | sample CryGeyCG2014_010_2_FD_183967 | JGI IMG/M metagenome (GOLD analysis project Ga0210018, IMG submission 183967) | Groundwater microbial communities from aquifer - Crystal Geyser CG09_land_8/20/14_0.10 (SPAdes) (version 2) | ecosystem: Environmental > Aquatic > Deep subsurface > Groundwater | place...
GGTTAATATTCATCCCTGATCTGAATAAACAATTAATTAAAGTTCTATCATAATACCTGATTTCACCTTGATTTAACATACTTTTGGACTTTCAAGGTGTTACCTAGGTATCTCATCATGGACATTGGTTTTGAGAAAAATTCAATAAAAAGCAGCTAATTATCTTAGCTGCTTCTAAATTATTTTTACTGATAAAAGGTTTTGGTAGAATATATCTGTCTTAATTTGAGTATTGTCCCTCTTTGTATTTCCAAGAGCTTTTTTTATAGCCATTAAGCTATTGACATACACCATAGTAAAACTATCAACCATCTCGCGATAAGACCGATGTCTTTCTTTATCAACCCAGGGTAAACAAATCTCGGGATCAAACAGTATTTTGCCACTTTTTCCATAGTTGAATTCACCTCGTAAATAACTATAAGGTGCATCGCTGCCGTATAAAATTCGTTTGTGCCCCAAAATAGATATAGCAGTGGCTATAACTTTTTCATCCGTTACCATAGATGTGTCAAAAAATATGTTTGGCACGAGAACTATTTTTTCCATGGCTATATCAAAACCGTCTTGATATAAATAACTATTTCCCATGTGGGCGATAATAAAGGCCATATTATTGTATTCTCTGGCCAAAAATATTAGCTCATCAGAATCATAAAAAATATTTTCTGGCAGATGGATTATCGCGAAGGATTTTAAACTATTAAGGAGCTCGAAAACTTTCATTGGATAAAAATCCAAAATACTGGCGGGGTTGATCTTTTGCTTCTCCTTCTTTTCTATTTTTATTTTAAGCCCCTTAAAACCTTTGTAAATGTTATTTTTTATTTCTGCCAGAAAATTACTTTCCGCGGTAGCCGTAAATACAGGCACTATATTATTGGTTCTTTCGGCAAGTTCCCGGATGTAAAAATTGTTCTTAGTTTCGTTTGGAAAAAATACGAAGCTAAAAACAATAAATTTGCAAACAAACCCAGGAAATAATGTTGTTGTAATTTTTTGATGTTCCCTCCAGGAAAAATAAGAAAAAGTTTCTCCTGGATTTTTTGCTGTCCGGTTAAACAGATTATGATCCGACAAACATGGTGGGCGGCAATGAACGTGGGCGTCAAACATTTTCTTTGGCAACCAACTTCTAAGTTCTTCTATTAATTCCCTTTCTTGTGCTTTCAATATTATCAAGATACACCTCCTTGTTTAAATTTTTTGAGTTTTAAAGAGCTTTCAAATTAATTCAAATTTTTTTCCATAATTAAAGAATTTTTATTGTCTCTTATTACAATGTAGCCAAATTTTTCGTAAAAAATTTTAGCCGGATTATCTTTAAATACCTGTAAACGGATTCTTTTAATTCCACTATTTTTTATATTTTGCTCGGCATTTAGTAATACATAACGCCCAATTTTTTTGCTCTGAAAACTTTTTTCTATCTGCAAATTATGCAAATAGGCCAAATTATCAACAATTTCCGAATCAAGGAATCCAATTGATTTACCATTGTGCTCAATTATTTTTATGTTATTTTTTTTAATTTTAGAAACAAAATTTTTTTCGTCCCAACCCCCCCAGAATTTTTTAACATAATTTTCCATGTTCCTTCGGGATAAATTATGAATAAATTCATAGTCGTTTTCATGACAATCTCTAATATTGATGGCTGACAAATCAAAAATTGTTTGCATAAGTCGTATTATATAGATATTGATTCATATTTCCAACAATAAGGATCTTGAGCAAATAAATCGCCATTTATACTTAAAGCTCTAGCGCGACAACCGCCGCAGATAAATCTATCCATGCAGTTTTTACAAGTCCCTTCATAATTTCTTGATGCTAAACGTTTGATTTGCGGGTTATTAAATCTATTTTTCCATATTTCCGTTAACTTTTTTTCGTAAAAATTGCCAAGAGTGATATCTGGCAAAAAGGTGCACACACCGACTTCTCCGTTAGATCTAATATGAATCATATTAAGACCGGCCGTACAGCCACTAATTATTTTTCCATCATAAATATCGCCAAAAATTTTCAATTTTTTCACTATCATGTTGTCAGCTAAATGATAAAGAGGATCCTGACAATTTAAGATTATTTTCATTTTTCTCCTCTCTCTTTCTTTGGCTAGATTCATCATAAATTTTTTATAATCAACGGGAGATAACAAAAATTCATAATTATCTTGTCTTGCTCTTCCTGAAAAAAGAGTTGCCCGCGCCAAGAATGTATCGACTTCCAGTTTTTCAAGCATGTCTAACGTATTGCTTACATCATTTATATTAATTTTTGTAATTGTAAATTCAACATGAACCTTCATGCCAATTTTCTTTAAAATTTTTATGGATTTAATGGCTTTTTTCAAAGCACCCGGGTAATTTCTGATTTTATCGTTAATTTCCGGGCTTGAACCATCCAATCCTATTCCATAAGAAAATAAGCCAGCTCCTTTAAGCTGGCCGGCTAACGATTCTGTTAATAATAGACCATTACTTTGAATTCTGGTTTTTATACCCCTAGAAGTAGCATATTTAACTATCTCAACTATATCATGCCTAAGCAATGGCTCGCCCCCAGTTAAAGTTAAAGTTGGACAATTGAGTTCTCCTAATTCATCTATCAAACGTAAGACATTATCACCATCTATCAACTTACCCTCAATTTTTAGCGGAGAAGCATCGGCTCGACAATGAATACAATTTAAATTGCATTTTTGTGTTACTTCCCAAAGAGCATAATGAATTGAATTACTCATATGCAATAAATAAAAATTTAAACTAGCCCAACGGTTTTGGTGGGCTATCGATGATTTTGATCTCAAAACAAAATTTAGTCAAATAGACAGCAACACTCCCTTACAACAATTTTTTCCTGACTGTCTTTTCTTTCCTCTATAGAAGTTTGTCCCATCCATTCTTCTTGGACGGTTGTTAATTTTACTTTTTGATTTTCCATAGGTTTTATAATAAATAGTTAATGTTTCGCATAAAAATGATTATAAATAGATTTAATATGATTTTATTACTAAAAGGACCGTATGTCAAGTGTTCGTGCAGCTAACATTATAGGCGATATAATGTTGATTTATTAAAATATGTTAGGTAAGATTAATAAAAAAAATGGCCACTCTTAGAGAATGGCCATTGAATTAATGTTACGTAGTAAAGTTTTACTTGAGAGAATATCCAAGATATCCTCCGGTTTCGCTTTGATCAACAGCTCGGTATATTTTGTCTCTCATATCATTGGCTTCTTCATGAATTAAGGATCTTTCGTGCGATCTGAGTATAACTCTGATCAGTATATTCTTTTGGTCTGGCTTAATACCGAGTCTCTCTATCGCTTTTTGAGGGAGCTGCTCATATGGCGTTTCCGATACAATAGTGATCTCTTCTATTACATTGGCATTGTTACCCAGCGAGTCTTTAATCGCCTCACAGATATCCTCCTCGTTAGTATTCCGAGAAACTGATACAGAAAGATCTTGGCGTATAGGAGGATATTTAGAGACTGGATGATAAGGATCCAAATTAGTCATCTGCTGTTTGATGCGCGGATCTTCCGAACGCAATATTCTAATGTCGTCGATGCCCTTGAGTATCATGGCCATACGATCAAGGCCTATGCCCATTGCTAATCCAGAATATTCTTTTGGATTAAGCATAGCGTCTACAAGAAGTCTTGGATGAACCTCGCCGCATTCAAGCACTTCAAGCCATTCTCCTCTTACCAAAACCTCAACCTCAAGCCCATTAATTGTATAGGGATGTTGAACTTCATTTGCCCGATACTTTGATCTCGGAATTACAGCATCAAGTACTGATTCAATTAGGTCAATAAGAGCTTTGCGTTCGAGTCTTGGCAGGCCACTTTTGACTCGCCAGATATCCATCTGATGAGGTTCTCCTGTGTGCTTTTTGTCTACAACATCTCTGCGGTAACATATGCCCGGACAAAGCACGGAATAGTCTTCAACTTTTGTTTTTCCGACTTCAATAAGTATATCAGGAATAATAGAACTAGTATGCGTTCTCAGAATAGTTTTTTCATTGATGTACCTTGTGTAGCGAGGAAGACGAGTCGGATTGTCTGGAGGGAAATAAAGCCTGTCAAATTCGTTAGCTACTGACGAAATTGGCCCTGTTCTTTTTATTTCTGGTTTCGGCCAATCTTTTTTAGTTGACAAGTAATTATAAATTTTATCGACAACTAAATTGACAGCATGAACTCCATTTTTGGGATCCGTTAGATCCTGAACGGCCAATGAAGATGATAAACGCTCTGGCGATATATATTCTTTTTTCATAATCAATTCTCCTTTTCTGTCTATGCCGTGTCATTACTAACTTGGCTGAGTTTGAATGGAACAAGCTTGCGATACTCGGCAGGGTAATCTCGACGCAATATCGCAAGCCATCTGCCAGCTTTTGCCCTTGAAACATCTTTGGTTTCAGTAAAAACCATCTCATAAGCAGCCGATGGGCTACTGCTTGCTTCCACAAGAGCGACAATAATCTTGTTTCTAAGGATGCAAGCGCACCGCTCTTTGATCTCCAAAAAGGATCTTTGCATGGTTTATTACCTCCTATCCATTTATTTTTTATTTAAAGAGCTGTTTTTAGCAGGAAACAACTTCCCGTTAATATCCAAATTTACATCTTTTATTAATTTTTGTCAACCTTCTGCGGTAATGTGTCGTAGCAATGTGATAATGTCATAGTACAGCAATTTAGAAATGTCATACCTACTGATTTTTTGGCATAATGAGTTTAGATATTTTTAATTAATAATCTAAACAACATTATGTCCCAAAAACTAATTTGTATGACAGAAAAAGAACTGGCTCGGCACAATGTTATGGAAAACTTAATCACCGGCCAAATCAATGGCACTGATGCGGCCAAACAAATGGCTTTATCCGTTCGGCAAACTAAACGGCTTAAAGCAAGATTTATCCAAAAAGGAGCACCGGGCTTAATTCACGGCAACCGAGGCCGGGAAAGCAATAGAAAATTGTCCGACTGTCTGGTGGAGCGAGCAAAAAAACACTTAAAGGAAAGGTATTATGATTTTGGCCCAACCTTTGCCTCGGAAAAATTAAGCCAAAACCATAAAATTACAATAAACAAAGAAACTTTGAGAATAGTAATGAGCGAAATGGGCTTATGGAGAATTAAATCAAGAAAGAATCCCAAACATAAGCATTTTTGGCGCCCCAGAAAAGAAAATTTTGGCGAAATGGAGCAATTTGACGGCAGTTATCATCAATGGTTCGGTCAAGAGGAGTCCTGCCTGCTTTTAGCCATTGACGACGCTACCGGCAAAATCACTTACGGCGAATTTAAGGAACACGAGAGCGTTAAAGAGGTTTTTGGCTTCTGGCTGGGGTATCTTCAAACCAATGGCTTGCCCTTATCAATCTATTTGGATAAATTCAGCACTTACAAAATAAACCATAAAAATGCCGTAGATAACAGCGAAATGCTCACTCAATTTCAAAGAGCGATGAATCAAACGGGCGTTAAACTGATTGTCGCCCACAGCCCCCAAGCCAAAGGACGAATTGAAAGAATGTTTGAAACGCTCCAAGACCGATTGGTAAAAGAATTAAGATTGGCGAATATTACAACCATTGGGCAAGCCAATAATTTCTTACAAAAGTACACCCCTCAATTTAACAACAAATTCGCAGTTGTTCCGGCTAAAAGAGCCAATCTGCATAAAGAGTTAAGCCAAACAATTAAAGAAAAACTGCCCCAGATATTTTCCGTCCAAAACGAACGGCGGGTTAATAACGATTACACCATTATGTTTAAAAAAAGATTCTTTCAACTTGATGACGCCCAGTCGACCTCGGTTTACAAAAAAGACGCTGTCATTGTGGAGGAACATTTAAACGGCGAGATAAAAATAAATGTTAAAGGGCATTATTTGAATTACTGGGAATTGCCGGCAAGGCCTAAAAAACAAATTAATATCAATCTGCCTGTTATCACCACCAGAAAACCAACGGGCTGGAAGCCGCCGCTTGACCATCCCTGGCGGAGACCATTCATTTTAAATCCGGAGAGGTATCAGATATCATCTCGGGTCAAAAAAATCGCTTAAAGGGCAAAATAGAGCGTCGTTTTTGCCGACTTTTCCGAAAAAACCCGTTTTAAAAATAACTTAACTAATTTTACCCAGGTATGACATTTCTAAATTGCTCGGGGTATGACATTTCTAAATTGCCTTGACAGGGAAAATACAGTTTCTAAATTTATCCTAATATTAGACAAAATAAAAACTCCCATATATTAAGGAGCTTTATAAATGCTGCTTATTTTTTATCTTCAACTAATTCTAGCTTAACCCAATCTCATCAATCACTACCATCTTTTTTCCTTCCAAAATGCCGTACAAAAAGATGTCGGTGATATCGCGGCGGTACTTGAATTCACGGCTATTAAATAAAGTATAATTAATTTCTTTGCCCAGCTCGTTTTCCAGCTCTCTAATTAATTTAGCTAATTTCACTTTATTCAACTTGCCGACAATTAATAAATCAATTAAAGAATTTTGGTTATTAACAAACAAACCAGTTAAAACTAATAATTTAACTCTACCAGCTGATTGCAATTTAACGATAAAATCTTTCTCGTACAAAATCTGGGCTTTAACTATAAGCGCTTTAATTTCGTCAAATAAAACAAAATCTAAATTAGCCCGATAATACTTCTTTTCCTGGCCGCCGCTCTGTGCTGTCTCCTCTCTATTGCTGGGACTTGAAGTTAAAATGCCAAACTTTTCCATGTTCTCCAGCTCGCGGCGCACAGAATTAAGCTGCAGTTTCTGGTCGCGGGCCAATTGCCTAATATAAAACTTATTCTGTGGATGAAGCAAAAATAATTTTAAAATCTTAACCCGAGTTTTAGAGCCGAATAGTTTTTCCAACATAGCTAATAGTTAATTAGTGATTAGTTAATTAGTGATTAGTTGTCTGTCGCACTATCTATAGCCCTGTTAAATAATATTCAAACAATTGCCTAATTAACTAATTAACTAGTTAACTAATTTCTGATTTTATTGTATAATAAATATATCATTTAGTCAAAATTTATAATCTGTCTAATTTGCTATTAATTTGCCTTAATTCGTGTTTATTTAATTCGTGTAAATTCGTTTTTAAATTAGTGTTAATTAGTATTTTACTATGCATTATAAAATAGCCCAATTAATTCTTACTCCGGGCCAGCGGACAACTTCCACCAGCGAAGTTTTTGTTTCCCAGCCTGATGCCAATAAAGAGGCCTTAGCTGGCAAGCTTTTTGCTTTGATTGAAATTGAATCAAAGAGAGCTGATGATTTAAAGATGGTTAACTTTTTGCTTAATACCATCAACCATGATTATTACCAAAATGAAAAAATTATCATGCGGGAGCGCGTCAGCACGCTGAAAGTTGAGCATATTTTTGAATCAGCCTTAGTTAAAACCAACAAAAAATTAGCTGAATTCCTGCAGGCTGAAAAAATCAATTTAAATCCCCGAGGGGTAAATATTACTATCGGCGTTGTCTACCAAGACGCTTTGCATTTTACCAATTTAGGTAAAAATAAAGCTTTGCTGATTTATCGCCAGCGTTCCAACACTAAAGAAACAAAATACAAGCTGACTGATATTTCCGCCAAAACTTCAATCAACGCGGCTGGCAGACAGATAAACTTAATGAAATTATTTTCTAATGTAATCAGCGGCGCCATCCCGCCGGGCGGCTATTTCATTTTTACCAGCGAAACCTTGCCAGAATACCTCTCAACTAAACAAATGATTGATATTATAACTAATCTGCCGCCGGCCAGCGCTGTTGAACAAATTAAAAACACTTTAACAAAAATTAACGCTTATGTTCCTTTTTTAGCAATTATCATTAAAAATACTATCGGTTCAGACAAATTAGAGCCAAGAAGACAATTGAACGCTTTGCCAACCACCCAAGCCTCCATCGCCAGCCTGAATATAGTTGAAGAAAAAACAGAAAAATTACTGACGCCTTCAGGACTAATTAACTTCGGCAAATGGCGCACCAATCTTACCAAAGTTGCTACCAGAATCTGGGCCAAATCGCCGCAATCTGCCGGCCACAATAAACTACTATTTTTAAAAGACAAAATACTAACCAAAAAAAGACCGAGTTGGCTATCGGGAAAAAAATTCTGGCGTATTGGACAAGACGCCGTGCTCTATTTTTTAAATATAGTTATTTATTTATTTAAGCTGATAACTGATAAAGAAAAACTAAAAACTTCCTGGCAGACCGGCCGGCAAAAAATAGACCAGACTATTGTTAACACCCAGCAATCAACTAATCGCCTGATTATTTGGTTTAAAAGACTGGAGAGAAGAAATAAAATTTTACTAGCTGTTGGCCTGGCTTGCCTAGGACTATTAGTTATTAATTTAGGCTGGTCAATTTATCAAAATCAGCAAAGCAAAAAGCAAATAGTCTACAACGACCTAGTACAGCAGGTTGAACAAAAACAAAATCAAATTGACGCCAGCTTGCTCTACGGCAACAACGAGGGCGCCAGAAAATTATTAAATGAAATTAAAACTCTGCTGGCAAGTCTGCCGCAAAATACTGCTGCCGAGCAAGAACAACTAGCCAAGCTCCAGGCTAAAAATCAAGTACAAACAGAAAAAATTAGCCGCATCATCAGAGTTGATTCGCCTATTGAGCTGGCTAATTTTATTAATTTAAACAGCCAGGCCAAGCCAACCAATATTATTTTAGCCAAAGGCAAAATATATGCGGCTGATGCCGAGCAAAAATCAATCTACAGCTTAGAAATCGCCAATAACCTAATTACTGCCATTGCGGATATAAGCCAGTCGATCAAGGGGCTAAATTACCCTTCATTAGATAAAGACAATAACATTTATTACAAAAATTCTACAAATATTATTAAACTAGCCATAGCCAGTGAATCATTAGTCAGCCTGGCGGTGGAATATAGCGGCGATTGGCAGCAATGTATTGACATTAAAATGTTTAATAACCGATTGTATTGCCTGGCGCCAACCAATAACCAAATTATTCGTTTTAATAAAGCAATGGATAAATTTACTAGCCCTGCCAATTGGCTTAATAATAATATTGATTTAACCAGCGCCATCAGCATGGATATTGACGGCCGTATTTATGTTTTGAAAAATAACGGCGAGTTAATGAAGTTTTTAAAAGGGGCTCAAGAAGATTTTAATCTTGAGCCGATTGAACCGGCCTTAAGCCAGGCCAATAAAATTTTAGTTTCTCCAGAAAAAAAATTTGTTTATCTTCTTGATACCGCCAATCAGCGCCTAATTGTTTTTGATAAAACCGGCAAATTTATTAATCAATATACCAGCGCTAAATTCAATGATTTAAAAGATTTTATTATTAATGAAGCAGCCAAAAAAATCTATCTTTTGAATGGCACCTCGGTTTTTGCTATAGACGCCGAACACTTAAGCACGAATTAAACACGAATTAAAAACGAATTAATCTTGAATTAATTTCGAATCTAATATAAACAGGACTTACGCGTTTGACATTAAGCGACGCCTAAATTAACACTTTACCAATAAATTAACGATGTCATTGCGAGCCCCGTAGAGAAACGCGGGTCCCTCCCCCGCATCAAGTGCGGGGTCGGGATAAACTCCGCAATCTCACGAACGAATATATAATAAATATTTAGTTTATAGTAAAATTTGGGAAGAAATTTTAGTTCGTGAGATTGCTTCGTCGCCCCCCACCAAAATTTGGTGGGGGGCTCCTCGCAATGACAGGCTGATACATAGAAGTGCGTAAGTTCTGATAAATTTAATAATTTAAAAACAGCCCTAATTCCAGGACTGTTTTTATTAAATTCGAGCTAATTAGATTTGAGTAAATTCGTCATTATTTGAGCTTTATTCGAGCATTTATTTCAAGGTAACCTTGGCGCCAGCTTCTTCTAATTTTTTCTTAATCTCTTCAGCTTGCTCTTTTTTTATGCCTTCTTTGACCAGCTTGGGCGCGCCATCAACTAAATCCTTGGCGTCTTTCAGTCCTAAATCAGTGACTTCGCGCACGGCTTTGATGACAGCAATCTTATTACTACCAGTATCGGTTAATTCAACATCAAAGCTGGTTTTTTCTTCAGCCTTTTCCGCACCAGCCGGAGCGTTACCAGCCATCACCATCATCGCCGGCGCAGCCGCGCTAACGCCGAATTTCTTTTCTAAAATTTTAACCAATTCGGCTAAATCCAAAACTGACATTTTGGCAACCTGCTCAACTAGATCCTTAAACTTTTCCGGAACATTAATTTGTTCCTCGTTTTTAATTTCATCTGCCATAAGTTTTTTAATTTTTGAATTTTTAATTTTTGAATTTTTAAATAATTTTTAATGCCTAAATTTTTAAAAATTAAAAAATAGAACATTATTTAAAAATTAAAAATTATAAAATTAAAAATTTTAATTATATTAATTACTTTTTTCTCCGATTGCTTTAAACACTCCGACTAAATTCCTTAAATTTCCCACCAAGGCATTAACAAAGCCCGAAACCGGCGCATTGATTGAACCGACAATTTTACCGTAAAGCTCTTCTCTTGAAGGCAGCTTGGCTAGCTCGCTAACTAAAGTGGCAGTAATATATTTGTTCTCTAAAATTCCGCCCAAAAATTCTATTTTGCCATTTTTATCTTTTTTAAAAGTATCAACAATCTTGGCTGGCGCGACTTCGTCGTTATAACCAAAGACTGCAGCTACCTGGCCGTCAAAACTTTTAGTATTTAGTTCTTTGACCAGGGAATCTTTAAAAGCAATATTCAGTAAAGTCTTTTTGGCAACATAATATTCGCTATTGGCCGCTCTTAATCTGTTCCTCAAATCTTCGTTCTCTTTGACGCCCAGACTATTGAATTTGGTAAAAATTATAGATTTAGCTCGCGCTATTTTTTCTGATAAATCCTGTAAAATTTGCTTTTTTTGGTCCTTGCTTTTTGGCATAGTATTAGTTAATTAGTAACTGGTTAATTAGTTTAATTTTATACAAAAAAATCTGCCTTATAGCGCAGACTCTAAAAATAGCTAAAATTAGCTCATATCTCGGCAGGATTTATCCCAAGGACTCGGGACCTGCTGTCTGCGACTATTCAGTTAATCTAATAATATCATAGATATAAAATTTGTCAAAAAATTCTCTATTATCTCTCCTTTTTATTTTAAATATTTCGCTTTCTTTCTATTATGTTCATCTAACGCTCTGCTATAAACCGTTTCGCCCGTATCTGGCCGACTTAAAAAATAATTGTACTCCGTGTATTTGGGGTGAATTGCGGCCTTAATGGAATTTAAGCCAGGATTCGTTATCGGGCCTGGCGGCAAGCCAAGATTTTTATAGGTATTGTAGGACGAATCAACTTGCGTGTCCGCAGCGCTATACTGTATTTTTTTTTCGCCTAAAATATAAGCTAAAGTGGCGCAAGACTCTAGGGCTTGGCCATTGGCAATCCTATCCCAAAAAATACCAGAGACTATTTGCATATCTTCGCTTGTCCTAACTTCTTTCTCAATCAGCGAGGCCATGGTGATAATTTGATAAATAGATTTATTCTCTCGGGCAATATCATCTCTTATCTGTTTTGTTAATTTACTGTCAAAGTTCTTCAGCATTTTTATTATGACATCATCAACTGTAGCATCTTTAAAAATCCGATAAGTATCAGGAAATAAAAAGCCTTCTAGATTAGCATCTGACGGAGCCTGAGCTAAAAATTCCGGCTTGTCGATTGATAATTTCCAATCGCTTAATTTGGCCTTGGCTAAATTAGCAAAACTATCATCTGAAAAAATATTATTCTTTTGAAAATAATTATTAATATCATCAATATTCCAGCCTTCAATGATAGTAATGGCCTGCTCATTGCTTAACGCTTGGCCGCCGGCTAAAATAGCAACGATTTTCTTTAAGCTCATTTTGGGATTTAAAATATATTCACCGGCTTTAAGGTCAGTCTGCTTATTTTTCAACCAAACATAATATTTGAAAAAGTTGCTTGACCTAATCAAACCAACGGCTTCTAGGTTTTGGCTAATTTGTTTGACGCTAGAACCTTTAACAATAGAAAAATTTACCTCTTGCCTGCTGGATTGAGGCGGCGCATAAACTTCAAATAAATAAATAGAAAACAATGCTAGAACTAAACAGATTATTATAATAAATATTTTTTTAAGCATATTATTCTTTTACTAAGGGCACAAAAATAAAACCGGGATAACTTTTTTTATTATACTTGTTTGGTCCGATTTTAGCAATCATCTCGATTGTCTGTGATTCATAAGGATTACCTACTGGTATAACTAACTTGCCGCCAATTTTTAACTGCTCTAATAATTTATTGGGAATTTCTTCAGCCGCAGCCGCTACTATAATTTTATCAAAGGGCGCCGCTTGAGGCAAACCCAAATAACCATCTGTACAAAAAATTTGTACAATACCTTTTCTTAGAAAATTATATTTATTGACATTACTCGTGGCAAAATCTGCTAGCGCCTTAATTTTTTCTAAGCCGTAAACTTTGCCTTGATTGCCTACTATACTAGCTAGAAGAGCGACAGTCCAGCCTGATCCGCTGCCAACATCTAGTATGGTTTCTCTATCTTGCGGCGTTAACAACTCTAACATAAAAGCCACGGTTAAGGGTTGAGAAATAGTCTGGCCATAACCAATCGGCAATGGTTCGTTTAATTCAACTAACTCTTTATCTTCTGGTCTGATAAAATCAGCGCGCTTGATTTTTCTAAAAGCCGCGATTATTGCTGGTGTCCGCAAATAACCGTCTTTAATTAAATTATCAATTAAAGCCATAATTTTTCTATTATTAACATTCTAAATCCTAATAACTTTTAAATACTAAATTTGAAATTCTAAATCCTAAACAAATTCTAATTCTCCAAATTCCAAACGAATGTAAATACATTTTTGTTTGGAACATTTGAATTTATGATTTGAGATTTGTTTAGAATTTAGATATTAGAATTTAGAATTTTTAAGTTTAAATTTTAGTATTTTGAAATTAGGATTTAATTACCTCATATTACAGTAAAACAGCTGACACTAACAAAAAATATAGAAAATCCACAATCCTTGTAATTTACCTCGTTCTATGCTATAATTATAGTATAAAATAAAATTCTGTTGACAAAAAGCAAAAATTAAAAATAAAAACAAAAAATGATTAACAAAATAAAGGAACAATTAGTCTTTAGCTCTGGCAGTTTGGGAACAAAGACTAAAAATATAATTTGGCCGAGTAGAATAATTACTTCTCTATTAGTTATTGTAATAGGGATTTTTTTATTGCCTAAGACTGCTTGGCTGGCTGATGTTACTCCAGAAAAATTAATTGAACTAACTAACCAAGAACGGCTGGCAGCTGGCCTAAATACTTTAACCGCTAATCAACTTTTAACCAAGGCCGCTTGGGAAAAAGCGCAGGAAATTCTGCGAACGCAGATTTTTAAACATAATATCAATGGCAGAAAGTTTTCCGACTGGATTCAGACGGCTGGTTATAATTATTCTTATGTCGGTGAAAATCTAGCGATTGATTTTGTTACCAGCGAAGGGGTAATTGACGCTTGGAACAGCTCATTGCTCCATCGCCAAAATCTGCTTAACTCTTATTATAAAGAAATCGGCATTGCCGCCATAGCTGGCAACTTTGACGGGCAGGAGACGACTGTAGTCGTCCAAATTTTTGGCGCCCCGCCGCCAGCGGTAGTTCAGCCGCGAGTTTTTAGCCAACCAACTTTTAGCACAGCAGCAATAAATTATTTTGAAAATAGTTATTCTTTTGCCAAACCAATTCCTGCGGAAAATCTGTTAACCCACGCTATTGCCAGTCAATCATTACTCCCGACCTCAAACCAATCAATAACTATTAATAACTTCACTCTGTTAGAGAAAAATTCTCTAACAGGGCTTACTTATATAAACAATAAACTGAACAACTTTTTTGAACAGCTTAACACTTTAGCTTGGCCGCTGCCTAACTTCTTTGCTATTTTTGTTTCGCTGCTGATGCTGGCCTTATTAGTTTACTTTTATTATTTTTATTTCTTCAGGGCCGCCAGACTGCTGCGGCTATAGGTACTCTGGTCTAAAATGCTAAAATAAATAAAAACTAATTAACTAATCACTAATTAACTAATCACTAATTAACTAATCACTAATTAACTAAACAATGTA
>Ga0210018_1001110_pt1 | contig 14225 bp, 17 predicted proteins | sample CryGeyCG2014_010_2_FD_183967 | JGI IMG/M metagenome (GOLD analysis project Ga0210018, IMG submission 183967) | Groundwater microbial communities from aquifer - Crystal Geyser CG09_land_8/20/14_0.10 (SPAdes) (version 2) | ecosystem: Environmental > Aquatic > Deep subsurface > Groundwater | place...
AGAAGCCGACCAAGCAACTCAACATGAGCTGGGAAACTGCCAAGAAGTGCATCGACCACTATGTCGCCTTGATGAAAAAGCAGGGTCGTACACATTGCAAAATCCATTTTGGCAATGCAGAGCCTTTGATCAATTGGTCAGTCATCGCTGAAGTCCTTCACTACTGCGATGGCATTGATGATCTGACCTTCGAGTTTGCCATCAATACCAATCTCGTACTGATGACGAGGGAAATCGCCGAGGTATTAAAGAAGTATCGAGTTCGTATTGCTACTTCACTTGACGGGACCTTGCAAGCCAACGATGCAATTCGTATCACCAAAGGAGGCCGAGGCACCTTCAATCGCATACTGGAGAAATTTGATCTTCTAGTTGAGATCGGTTACCCGTTGGATGGATTCAGTATTACGGTGGCGAACGGGAATTTCGAACTGGTTGATATTGACATCATCAATTTGGCGGTTCAAAGAGGCATGACATCTATCGCCTTTGACTATGATCTTGTCAGTTTAATCGACATTCCCGTCGCGACGAGAGTTGATAAGCTCATACATATCAAGAGATACGCCAACAAAAGAGGTATTGATTTCTTCGGTACCTGGGACAGTGCCTTCCGCAACCTCACTAGCGAAAGCCTGCTTACTGGAAACCATGCCTTCTGTGCTGCCGTCGAAGGAAAATCACTCGAATTCAATGTTGATGGCGGCATCAAAGTCTGCAGTCACACAATCACACAAGTCGGGCACATCAATGACTTCGATCGGATGTTTCAGGAAACAGGCGGCTTATTCAAGATGGTAAAGGAACGTTTTCCTGGAACCGATGATTACTGTTCAGGGTGTGCCATCGAAGGACCGTGTGGCGGACAATGCCATGTTACCAGAGAGGTCGTTTCTCGTTCAGCGGTCAAGGATCGACCAAGACTTTTTTCCGATATGTGCGATTTTTACTGCGAAATCACCAAAGCGCTTGCTGTAGAATACATTCGGTCAAATGGAATCGCGGCAGTAGGTAATCGCCAAATCTGCACCTTATGAAAGGAGGTGAGACAAGATGAAAAAGATCGAGATCAAGAAGATCAAGATCGCCAAGGTAGTTCCACTGCCTTCTGGGGCATCTTTCCCTGGCAAACGAACTGGTTGCAAATAACTGCAACCTGTGGGATTAAGTACACAAGTATTTAATCCCACTTTTTTTATCTCATTGTACTATGATTTCATTAATATTTTTTTTCGGGCTATCTGAGCTTGCTGCCCAATAGAGAGCATTGAGATAAAAAATAGCGCGCACTATTTGATATTTTCTCTGAAATATTTTTTCATTTTTTATAAGGTCAGATTTTAAAATCAATGCAATTAACCTATCCATGTAATCAGATTCAAATGTTTCATCAATTCCTTGTTCTTGGTAGGCTTTCGCGCATTCTTGATAATAAAAGAGGCGAAAAAGATCATAGTCGGGATCGCCCCATAATGCCAGCTCCCAATCGAGAACTCCTGTTAGATTTTTTCCGTCTGTAAGCAGATTATGAATAATAAGATCGCCGTGGACTAAAATAGCTTTTGTTTGAATAGTAAACAAATTTTTAACTTCCGGATTATCAATAATTAATAATAAGTCTCTTATTATTTCATTTGTTTGTTTAAATTTTTTGATATCGGCGACTTTTTGCTTTAAACCGTCTATAAGATAGTCCAAAAATTCTTTATATTTTTTACCTGTGTTTACTGAATAGACATAATTTTTTGTTTGATTTTTCTGATACCGCAAAAACTCAACAACCTGTTCAATGATGCTCTTTTTATTTTTTATTGAAAGCTTTTTCCAAACTAAATTGATTGTTTTGCCCGGAAGTCGATTTTCAACCATAAAAAACAATTGATCAATTTCTCCGAACCACAAAATTTTTGGTATTAGCGCATGATTAAGTTGCTTCAAAAAATTTGCCTCTCTTAATAAAAGCTTATGGTTGTCGTCTCGAAAACGGATAACATAATTATTTGAAAGAAAAACTTTGTGATGAGTGCCGTTAGGGGCAGATACAAAGCGCTCTTCTTCTGAAATAGCCAACTGTTTCTTGATTTTTTTAATTCGTGATAGATAATTTTGCATAAAAAATAATTGTATATAGTGTTAATACTATCTTATCAAAAATAGTGGCATTTGTCACTTAAAAAACAACCTAAGCTCTGAAAAGAAACTTCAAAGGATTGAATTTTAACCCGTTTTAATTTATTATATAAATATACGGAACGCCGCTATTAAAAAAATAGCCCCAAATAATGTTTTGCTTCGCAAAACAAAAACTTTAATTACATCCGATAACAGCGTGTATGCGGCTACGGCTTCCCTAACGGTAAGCCTTCGCCCATATTGCTCCTTTCAGTCGCAACATCGCATACACGCGAACGTTGTGCGACATATTACTCGGGCACGAAACTATTTAAGTAGAAATCATTGTTTAATATATTATGGACACTCCAACCCATTTACTTGTGAATTCAGCAATATCAATTCCATTAAAATTAACTTTTGGTTGGGATTGGACACATATTGTTCTGTTTATAATTGCGGGGGGAATTCTGATTGATCTGGATCATTTGTTGTTTTTTGGTTTTAAATACAAAACGATTAATCCCAAAAAATGGATATCAATAGGAAAAAAAATGAGGAGTAAAAAGCAACCTGGGTTATACATAAGCACGCTAATCTTCGTGCCCTGCGTCATACGCAAGGGGATGCCGCGCTTCGGCTTCGTTTCACTACACCGACCCTCGTATAACAAGTGATATACGGTTCGGGACTCGGCTCGGGGCTCACCCAAATTTTTCCTCCGCTACGCTTTTGATTTCTTTTTGACTCTTATCCACAATCATATCTTGGACTTTATATGTTATACTATGTTATACTATATATAGTTAATTCAACAGATATATAAATAAGGTCGAATATATCACATGTTGACTTAACTTTTGTTAATTATTAATAATAATATATAGCTTATGGTTTTTTCTATTATTTCTCGGCTTGTCAACGGCATTAAAGGAATTCGGTGAATTTAGTAAAGAAGCCTTTGATGTCCCAGCGTCTTTAGTAAAAGGAGCTCTATTGGGAATTGGTGAAATTGGCGCTTCTGTTATAAATGCTACGCGTGGTGTAGTTCGTGGCGTAGTAGAGGGCCTTTTAGAAAAAGGGGTTGAACAAGATGTCGCAGTAAAAGGTGTTGTTTCTCAAACGTTATACAGCGCTAAAGAGCTAGGAGTAGATATTGGAGAGACGGCAGTTGAGTCTGTCACGGGCGCTGTTAATGGCGTAAAACAGGTTGGCGGTGATACAATAAAGGCAACAAAAACAGCTGTAATCGCGGCATTAAAAACTGCTAAAGATATAGGGCAAGATGCTTTTGGCTCTGTGGTTGAATCGTTGGAAGGCGGAGTAGATGGTGCAAAAGAAGTCATCGCTGCTTTTAAAGAAGAATAGGCATTGAAAAACCCTCTTTTTTTACAATTTGTAAAACAAATTGTAAAATAAAATTTAAATTATGTAAAGTTGCCAAGCGCATGCCCAGTCCTTCGCCAATTGACAAAAGATGGCGGAGATAAGCTCTGGAATAATTTTGGCAAGCCGGGCAATCGCAGTTTTTTGAAATCGGCTTGAAATCTTTTTGATATTTTTGATTTAATAAATTGATTGTTTTTGTATTAGTGATATAAACCCGGCCGTGCCTTGCTTCACGAGCTGGTGCGACACAATCAAACATATCAACCCCGAGTTTGACAGCATATTTAATATTTTTTGGCCGGCCAATACCCATTAGATAAATTGGCTTGTTTTTGGGGAGCAGGGGGCAGGTCCAATTTAAAACTTGATTTAATTTTTCTCCAGCCATCCCGCCAATCGCATAGCCATCAAAATCTAGTTTTACGAGCTGTTTTGCGCATTCTTCGCGCAAGTCTTTATAAGTAGAGCCTTGGATAATGGCGAAGATTTTTAAGTTAGGAGTTAGAAGTTTGGAGTTAGTAGCCCACTTGATTGTCAAGCGCACTGCTTCTTTTGCTTCTTTATAAGAACACGGATAAGGCGTGCAAACATCTAGCATCATGGCAATATCAACGCCCAAATCTTTTTGCATCTGAATAACTTTTTTTGGTGTTAAAAAATATTTTTTGCCGTCAATCTCTGACATAAACTCAACTCCATCTTCGTGAATTTTTCTGAATTTAGCTAAAGAGAAAACCTGAAAACCGCCGGAATCAGTTAAAATCGGTTTATGCCAATTCATAAATTTATGCAAACCGCCGGCTTTTTTAATTATTTCTATGCCTGGTCTTTGCATTAAGTGATAAGTATTGGCCAAAAGAATCTCTGCGCCGATGTTTTTTAGCTCGTCAGGCGAGACATTTTTTATTGCGCCCCTGGTTGCCACAGGCATAAAAGCTGGGAAATTGATTGTGCCGTGATCTGTTAATAATTTGTCCATAAATTGTGAAAAGAAAATTTAGTTTAATTATGCTAATATTAGCACATGGATCCAATCACTGACAGACTGCCGCCGCAGAACATTGAAGCCGAGCAATCGGTTTTAGGCTGTTTAATGCTTGATAAAGACGCGATTTTTCAGATCGCCGATATTTTAAAGCCAGCTGATTTTTACAAACCAGTCCACCAGTTTATTTATCAAGCTATGCTCAAACTTTATGAAAGGCGCGAGCCGATTGATGTTTTAAGCTTGTCAAACCGCTTAACAGAAAAAAAACAGCTTGAGGAAATCGGCGGCCATGCTTATTTGACAGATTTAGTCAATACTGTGCCAACTGCGGCTTATGTTAAATCTTATGCTGATATTGTCAGCCGCAAAGCCTTGCTTAGACGATTAATTGATTCAGCCGCTAGAATTACTCAATCAGCTTTTGAAGAAAGCGAGGATGTTGAAGTAATTTTAGATAAGGCCGAGCAAAGAATTTTCAATGTTTCGCAAAAATATGCCCGTCAGGATTTTATTTTAATCAAGCCAATGTTGGCTGAAGCTTTTGAGCGTTTGGACGAACTGCATAAAGGCGACGGTAAACTGCGCGGCTTGTCAACCGGCTTTTACGATTTAGATAATAAATTAGCCGGTCTTCAAAAAGCGGATTTAATTATTTTAGCCGCCAGGCCGAGCTACGGCAAAACCAGTTTAGCCCTTGATATCGGCCGGCATATTGCTCTGCATGAAAAAGTGCCGGTTGGCATTTTTTCTTTGGAAATGTCAAAAGACCAATTGGTTGATCGTTTATTATGCAATCAAGGCCAGGTTAGTCTTTGGAAATACCGCACCGGCAAACTAAGCGGCCAAGGCGAAGATAATGATTTCAGCCGCATTAGCCAGGCAATTGATGTTTTATCCCAAGCGCCGATTTATATTGATGATTCTTCAGCCACCAGCGTCATGCAGATGCGAGCCATGGCTCGTCGTTTGCAAGCAGACCAGGGCTTGGGCTTAATTATTGTTGATTATTTACAATTAATGGAAAGCGCTGGTGAATCGCGAGTTCAGGAAATTTCGAATATCTCGCGTTCTTTGAAAGGCCTGGCTCGCGAGCTTAATATTCCGGTTTTGGCTATTTCCCAGCTTTCGCGGGCAGTTGAAGCAAGGCCGGACCAGGTGCCGCGACTGTCGGACTTGAGAGAAAGCGGGAGTATAGAGCAGGATAGCGATGTTGTTTTATTTATTCACCGCAAAGACCGGGTTAATCCCAATACTGAACAAAAAAACATTGTTGATATTATTATTGCCAAACACAGAAACGGCCCAATCGGCTCAATCCAGCTTTATTTTAACGAAGACATTGTCAGTTTTAGAAATCTTCAAAAGTCAGTTTAATCGGCACAATATTGACTTTGCCCTGAATAACTTTGGCCAAGCCAATTACTCTAGCTTCTAAATCAGCCACTGGCCAGCCATTAACATCAGTATAAGCGTTAATATTTGTGATAATTAAATCTTTCTTGATTTGAGAAATTATTCCTGCTTCAACTCTGTTTTTGCCAACCAAAACCACTCTTTGACCTAAATCTAATTTATTCCAATCTGCCAAATCAATTACTGGTAAATTATTTTGGGCTATTTTTTTTAAGCCGTTTAAATCCGCTACCCAGCCGTCGCTGGCTACGGCAACTCCGTCTTCCAGAATAGACGGCTGAATTTTTTTGATTATTTCAACAATGCCTTTTTCTTCGGAAATAATTATTTTTTCGGTTTTATTAAGAATAACTGGTTGTTCTTTTGGTAAAGGCAAGAAATATCTGGCTGATAAAAAACCAGTCAAAGCACTGGCAATTAAAATTAAAATAAATTTAATTAATTTTATGACCATTTATTTGTTAATAACAATAGGGTTATGGCTGTACTGGCAAAAATAATATCAAGCAGGATTTTTTTATTCTTGCTGCGTAAACGCCAAAGCGTATAACTTAAAATAAGCAAAACAGCGCTGATTGTGAATGGTCCAAGCGCCAAAAAAAGCATTGTCCATGATACTTCAGTAATAATCAAAGCAAAAACCAAAGCATTAAGATAATTTTTGTAAAGCCAAAAATTAAAGCCAAAAGAAGCAAGACCAATAAAAAACATTGCTAGCCAGTTTGGTAAATATAAATTTGCCGAAAAAACAAAAATCAAGCTAAAAACAAGAAAAGCAGCAATAAAATTAGCGTTTTCCCAGGACAAGATATAAGAACCCTTCGCTTTGCTCAGGAACCTTTTTACTCGCTTACGCTCGTAATAAGATTTTTTCTTGTCCATTTTATTAAATTTATCATTTTAGGCTTTATTTATCAAGATTATCAAAAAAATATTGATATTAAATCCTGTGCTATGCTACTCTCTTAAGTAAGCACATAAGCACATTGAAAACTTAATGATGATGATGTGCTAATTTAAAGGAGGAAATTAGTATCATGAAAGCAAATGGAGAGAAAGCTTTGTCCATGGGTTTTTAACACAGGAGCTGAAGAGATTAAGCTGACGCCAGCATTGGTCGGTGATAAGTTGTATGTCAATGTATTGTTTTAGCTGAAGATATTTTGGTTTTGACATAATTTTGCAAAAAGATATAATAAGACTAATGATCTCTCTTTATCTAATTTTTATTTGGATAATTTTAACTTTTTCGACTTGTTCTTTTTGGGAAGCATATAGTGAGGGTGAAAATGTCGGCGCTTCAAAACAATGCGGCTGGTCGATTAAAATTGGCAAATATCAGATTAAAGCTTATCATTTTTGGCTTTGGTATATTTCTGTGCCAATGTTTTTGATCTTGCCTCTTTTGGTTAATTTTAGCCGGCCTCTTTTAGGCACAATTCTGGCTGGTTTTTTTATTGGCAGCGTTATTCAGGATTTTCTTTGGTATGTTATCAACCCAAAATATTCTTTTAAAAAATGGAACCCAAAAGATGTTTCTTGTTGGCCATGGTGGGGGATTGGCAGACTTAAGTTGCCTTATTTTTATTGGCTTGATTTTGCTGGCGCTTTTTTAAGCTGGTGGTTTTTGATAAGATGAAATTTCATATATATTTGCCAAGGACTATCCAAAAATAGTAAAATAGAAGTTGTATAAGAGGTAGATGTACAACCAAAATAGTATTAAACATTAGTCTATGAAGCTTTTATCAAATCAAAAAGGAATAAATCAGCTTATTGGGATTTTTCTTCTTTCTTTTTCTGTTTTAGCTTTTGAAATAACCATTACAAGAATTCTTTCTGTGATTCTGTATTATCATTTGGCCTTCATGGTAATTTCTTTAGCTATGCTTGGTTTAGGGGCTGGAGGAGTTTATATTTATTTTTCTACCAAGATAAAGGAAAGGGCCGATTTTTTTATCGCTCTTTCTACATTGCTTTCTTCAATATCAATTATAGTTTCATTAGTTTTAATATTATCTTTTCCCTTTAAACCCTTTGTCTCAATAAAAACATTTTTTGATTTTTGGTTTCTATATCTTCTTTTTGCTCTCCCTTTTTTCTTTGCCGGTCTTTCTTTTTCCCTTATTTTTTTTAAATTATCTAAACAAATCAGCAAGGTTTATTTTTTTGATTTGGTTGGCGGCGGAATAGGGGCATTATTAGTTGTTCCTTTATTATACGTACTTGATGCGCCAACCATTGTTATTTTTATCGCTTTCTCAACAGCTCTTTCTTCGTTCCTTTTTAGTTTAAGCTGCCAAAAATCCTTTAAGATAATTTCAGCTGTTTTAACAATTTTTTTGTTATGTCTGGTATTTTTTAATCTTTACTACCAAGTAATCAAGGTTTCTTATGTGAAAGGAGAAAAGGAAACAAATCTAATCTATCAAAAATGGTCTCCGGTAGGCAGAGTGGTCGTTTCACCGATGAAAGAAAATACTATTCATGCTTGGGGATTAAGCCAAAATTATAAACCAGAGAAATATCCAGAGCAACTTCAAATAATGATAGATGGTGCCGCGGGGACAGATTTAGAAAAAATAACTGATAATTTAGAGAAGGATTTAGAACACTTGAAATACGATATAACTTCTTTGGCTTATTATATTGCTCCCGCATCAAGATCTTTAATAATTGGTTTTGGCGGAGGAAGAGATATTTTAACCAGTCTTTTGTTTGGTTTTAAAGAAATAGAAGGCGTAGAGATAAATCCAGTAATGAAAGAGATTATATGCCAACGGCTCAAGGATTATTCTGGCGGAATTTGCGAAATGAAAAATGTTAAGCTGGTAACTGGCGAGGGAAGAAGTTATATAGCTCAAAGTCCCGTAAAATACTCCCTTATTCACCTATCGCTGATAGATAGCTGGGCAGCCACCGTTGCTGGCGCTTATGCCTTATCCGAAAATTCTCTTTATACAAAAGAGGCATTTTTAGAATATTTTAAACATTTGGAAGAAAACGGAATATTAAGTATTTCCCGATTTGTCTTTGAACCACCTCAGCAAACCATTAGAGCTCTTTCTCTTTGCCGTGCCGCTTTAGAAGAAAACGGCGTGCAAAACTTTGGGAAAAACATAATGATTTTTAAAACGCCAGTTTTTTATAACAAAGATTTATTTGTCAGTAATTTAATGTGCAAAAAATCTGCTTTTACGAATGAAGAGATCAAAAAAGCTGAGAACATAGCTAAAGATATGGATTTTGATATTATTTATACGCCATTGGACCAAAAAGACAATTATTTTACAAAATTTATCTTAGCCGTGGGTGTAGAGCAATTTTATAAAAATTATCCGTTTAGGATTGAGCCGCCGACAGACAATGAAGGGTTCTTTTTCCACATGTTAAAGTTAAAGGATTTTTGGCGAGTTTTTAATTTTAAGAATATAGAAGGTGGACAATTACATAATTATTATTCAGTCTTTATCCTAATAACCATTCTAATTATTACTTCTATCCTTTCGCTTCTCTTTATTTTGCTGCCTTTACTTTTTCGGAAAGCTAAATTTTTAGTTCCAAAAAAAGAAGCCTTAAGATATGTTTTGTATTTCGCATTTTTGGGTTTAGGATTTATGTTGATTGAAATTTCTTTAATTCAACGATTTAGTATATTTCTTGGCCATCCGATTTATTCTATTATCATTGCTTTGTTCTCAATACTCTTATTTAGCGGTATTGGAAGTCTTTTAATCGGTAAACTGAATATCGAAATTTCAAAGGTTATTTCTGTTTTAATTCTGATGGGGATAGTTTTCTTGATTATTTCTTTTTCTTTTTTCAAAATCCAAGGGTCGTTAATTTCAAAATCTTTCTTGTCTATTCTATTTTTAGCTCCCTTAGGTTTATTTATGGGAATGCCGTTTCCTTCCGGAATTAATCTTCTGGATAAAAAAGACCGCCAACTTATTCCTTGGGCTTTTGGTATAAATTGTATAACCTCGACTATTGGTTCTGTTCTAACTCTTATTCTTTACATAAACTCCGGATTTAGAATAACATTTTTAGCGGCTCTGGCTTTTTATCTTTTTGCCCTTTTTGTAATAAAGAAACTAGAATAAAATCAGAAGGCAGGGATAAGGGGGGTCAATGTTAATAGCTGGTGGTTTTTGATAAGATGAGCACAAACAAACAATTAATTGATTTATTGATTCGAGAAGGTTATTTAAAAACTCCTCGGATTATTCAAGCATTCAAAAAAATTGACCGAGCGGATTTTGTCTTGCAAGGATACAAGGGCGAGGCTTATGCTAATTATCCTTTGCCAATTGGTTTTGGCCAGACAATTTCCCAGCCAGCCACAGTTGCTTTTATGTTAGAATTATTAGAGCCAAAATCAGGAGATAGAATTTTAGATATTGGTTCTGGTTCTGGCTGGCAGACAGCTTTACTGGCGCAAATTGCCAAACAGGTTTTTGCTATTGAAAGAATTCCTGAATTAGTAAAATTTGCTAAAAATAATATTAAAAAATATGCATTTAATAATATTAAATTTATCTGCTCTGATGGCTCAAAAGGCTTGCCCAAGCAAGCGCTGTTTGATAAAATAATTGCTGCGGCCAGTGCTGAAAAAATGCCGGCTGCTCTAAAAGAACAATTAACAAAAAACGGGAGATTGGTTCTGCCAATAAAAAACAGCATCTGGCTAATCACAAAAAGTTTCCAGCAAGAATTCCCCGGCTTTGTTTTCGTGCCGTTAATTAATGCTTAAAGCCTACAACTTAAAATTTATATTTTATGGCTTAATTGCAGTTTTAACTCTGGCTTTTTTGTTTTGGCTGATTTATCCGGAGCAGGGGATAAGATTAGCGCCTGAAGTCCAAGTAACTTTTCCCGAGGGATTCACAGTCAAACAAATTCAAGATAGATTAGCTGCTCATGGCCTTGCTTTTGAACTTGATGAAAATCTAGAGGGCTATCTTTTTCCTGATACTTATCGGTTTTATAAAAAAAGCACAGCAGAACAAGTAATTAAAAAAATGCAGGATAATTTTAATGCCAAAGTTAATCAAATTGATTATAGTGATTTAATTTTAGCTTCTATTATTCAAAAAGAGGTTTCTGATGAGCAGGACATGAAAAAAGCAGCTGGAATTTTTTTAAAACGTTTAAAAGCCAATATGCCGCTCCAGTCTGACGCGACAATTAATTTTATTACTGGTAAAAATTTAAGTCAGCCGAGCATTGCAGACACTAAAACAGCATCGCCTTACAATACTTATTTAAACTTGGGGCTGCCGCCAAAGCCAATCTGCAATCCTGGGTTAGCGGCAATTGAAGCAGCGCGTTTTCCCGAAGAAAGCCCTTATTGGTATTTCTTAACGCCGCCAGGCATGGCAATAATTTATTCAAGAAACATGGAAGAGCATAATGCGGCCAAAACTAAATACTTAAAACAACTTGACTGAAGAAAATAAAAAAGATATAATAAAAATAATGAAAATAGGCATTATTATCGCACCAAAAGACTTTAAAGACGAAGAATATTTTGTTTCAAAAGAAGCCTTTGAGAATGCCGGTTTTATTGTTGAAACAATAAGCTATAAATTCGGTCCGGTAATCGGTGTTGACGGTAACGAAGCCAGAGTCGATGTTTTAGCTAAAAATTTAAAAATAGAGGATTATAGCGCAGTTATTTTTATCGGCGGCCCGGGCGCGCAAAAATATATTGAAGATTCAGAAACTCATAAAATCGCTCAAGACGCAGTTTCTCAAAACAAAATAATTGGAGCAATTTGCATTGCCCCGGCTATTTTAGCCAAAGCCGGTATTTTAAAAGACAAACAAGCAACGGTTTGGTCTTCTGATTTAGATAAAAGTGCGATTAAAATATTAGAGCAAAATGGCGCAAGATATTTAGCTCGTAGCGTGGTAGAAGATGGACGCATTGTCACTGCTGACGGACCTAAATCAGCTCAAGAATTCGGTCAAAGAATTATTAAATTACTTGAATGATTAACCGGACCCAAAAACAAGAAATAGTTAAAAACTGGGCTGAAAAATTTGAAAAAGCCAAAGCGGTTATTTTTACTGATTTTACCGGAATCAAAGTTCCTGAAATGCAGGAACTGCGCATTAAATTGCGGCACAATAATATCTCTTACAAGATTATGAAAAAAAGTTTATTAAAGCGCATTTATCCTGAAATAGATTACTCCGGCCCAGTGGCTGTTGCTCTGGCTGATGATGAAATTACGCTCTCAAAAATATTATATGGATTTAACAAGATAAAAATACTAGGGGGTCGAGATTTGGATTTGACAAAAATAGAAGAATTAGCTAAACTGCCTTCTAAAGAAGAATTATTATTTAAATTTGTTTATTTATTAAAAAATAATATCAATAAATTAATTCTATGGCTAAAGCAAAGACAAAAAGCACAACAAATTTCGACGACTTAATCAAAAAAATTGAGGAAATGAAGGTCCAAGAACTTAATGAGTTTGTTAAAGCTCTTGAGGAAAAGTTCGGCCCGGTTATGGCCGCGGTAGCGGCCCCAACATCACAAACTGACAAAACAGGAGCGCCGGCTGAAAAAGCTGAATATAATATTGAGCTTATTGATGCTGGTTCAAATAAAATTGCCGTTATCAAAGTGGTTAAAGAAATTACCGGTAAAGGACTGATTGAGGCAAAACAAATAACCGAATCTCTGCCAGCTGTTCTCAAAGAAAAAGTCAAAAAAGAAGAAGCTGAAGAACTCAAAAAAAAGCTCATTGAAGCCGGGGCTAAAGTTGAGTTAAAGTAGAAGTATTTTAATTTTACAAATGGAGTTTCAAATTTTTAAACTCAATAAACGTAGAATTGATAAACTTTCAGATTTACTTATTGATTTGGGAAAAATTTCAGTCGGTTCAGTGGTGATTGGATATTTCTTACCTGGACTAGCTGGTGAGGTATCAACCGCAATCTTTGTCATCGGTGCTTTTGTTAGTGTTGGTATGTTTATTATGGGATTAATATTATTAAAAGAAAAAATAATATGACAAACGTCGGTCCTCTAATCTTTTATGCAATTATGGGTGCATTTGCCTTAATTATGGGATTTTGGGGTCTTTATAGTATTAAGCACGGCAAATAATTATGGATACTTTCGAGATTGTTTTGTTTTTTATTATTATTGCTGAATTACTTGGTATTTTTTATCTTGCCTTTTTTTATTCCACAAAAAAACCAAAAGCTTGACAATTTAAGATTCTTAAGACCCCGAATTAATTCGGGGTCTTTGATCACATCTAGAAAGATATTTATCGATTTCACCACAAGAAATTACCAAAATTATTTATTCCTTTTCCCAAATAAAATATAAAATATGGCACGGTATAAGCCCTCAACAACTCCGATATAAATTAAACTGAATGCAAGCAACCAGATAAAAGCATTTTGGATATTCCAAGTATAGTTGTTTGCCGCCCAATGATAATCACGCGTATCAAACAGCCCGATGATAAGAATGATTGGATAAGGAATATAAGCAAAAATATGAATTATTTTGATAATGCGGTAAGAAATTTTATCTTCTAAGTTATGTGCCATATTTTATAAATAATTTTTATGATTGCGTATAACGTTTCGGAATATCTGAAGTTCGCCAAAGTGAAACGAGGGCGAACCAGATATTCCGTGTTAGGCGATGTAAATGACATCATTGAATCTTTATTGCATTGCCGATAGAAAATCCACTCTCGTGAATTTCCAGCATATCAGATAAATTCTTATTAATAGATCGATCATTAAGCCATTGTTTTGTCGCCTTTATCATATCTTGGCAAAAATTATTTACAGATAATTGTAAAAAATCCTTGCCATCGTATTTTGGATCACCGAAATGACAATTACTAAAACGATTGCAATGTGCGCCGTTGGCAACAAACACAAAGTGGTCTAAAACATCTTTGGCTTTTTGTGTCTCAATATTGCTAGACCCTTCATGTAAAAAGGCGCACCTAAGCGAATAGCAATCATTTCCAGATAAAAAACCATCGTATTTTTTGCCAAGATATGTATTAAACCATTCAGGATATCGAACTGACGAACTTTTACCATTATCCTCTAGCTTGGCGCAGACATCAGGTAAAATAAGCGACAAAACAAGGGCGGAATACCAATTTTTATTTTGCAGAGAATTTTCTATCGATTTAATAATATTATCCATAATGATGTCATTTATTTCGCTTAACTCGTTTTTATACGAAGTGTTTTCGCCTAATCATTCCGTCTCAAACTCCAAAACCTCCTGATTATTAAGTAAATAAATCGTCTTATCTTTATCAACCCAAAT
>Ga0210018_1001113_pt1 | contig 14182 bp, 12 predicted proteins | sample CryGeyCG2014_010_2_FD_183967 | JGI IMG/M metagenome (GOLD analysis project Ga0210018, IMG submission 183967) | Groundwater microbial communities from aquifer - Crystal Geyser CG09_land_8/20/14_0.10 (SPAdes) (version 2) | ecosystem: Environmental > Aquatic > Deep subsurface > Groundwater | place...
GGGTTTTTGAAACGGGTGTGGTAGCTGGAGCTCTTTATGAGGTGGCGCCCGGGGTTGGCCTCACCCGGTCCTTCGCGGCGGGGATTTTTCGTTTGGTGATGCCCGCTTTCCATTTTAGTTTTTCAATGGCATAATGCACGTATTGAGTAAGCTATCGGATCGACAAAAACCGCTGGCCGTGCACGGAAAGCTGAAGGGCAAGATTAAGGTGATTGGCAAGGTGCCCCTCGGTTCGCGCCGCGATTTGAGTTTGTATTACACGCCCGGCGTTGGCGCGGTGGCTTCTTACCTTGCTCGTCACAAGAAGAAAACGCGAGATCTGACGATGAAAAGCAACGCCGTCGCGGTGGTTTCAGACGGTTCGGCGGTGCTTGGTTTAGGCAATATCGGCCCGGAGGCCGCAATTCCTGTTATGGAAGGCAAGGCCCTGATTTTTCGAAGATTCGCCGAGATAGATGCATTTCCAATAGTTTTGAAAACCCAAGATGCCCGGGAAATTATTGAGATAGTGAGGAACATTGCGCCGGTGTTTGGCGGCATCAATCTCGAGGATATCGCCGCTCCTAAGTGTTTTGAGATTGAAGAATCGTTACAGAAAGTTCTCGATATTCCCGTGGTGCACGATGATCAGGACAGTGCCGCGATCGCCATCCTCGCCGGCTTGATCAATGCGTTTAAGGTAGTCAGGAAGAATATGCGCGAGAGTAAGATAGTTGTTATCGGCGCTGGGGCGGCCGGCAGTGCCATTGCGCGGCTGCTCGTATTCTATGGTGCGAAGCACATCCTCGTACTTGATAGAAAAGGCATTATCCACAAATGGAGAGTAGGTCTCAGTAGTATGAAGAGAACTTTGGCTCGCATCACTAACCGCAAGAATGAATCCGGTTCATTGACTCAAGCGATGAGAAATGCCGACGCGGTCGTCGGGGTATCCCGGAAGGGAATCTTAAAAGCGGACCACATTCGCTGCATGAACACGAAGCCGATCGTGTTCGCTTTATCGAACCCCATTCCTGAAATTATGCCGTGGGAAGCGAAAAGAGCGGGGGCCTTCATTACTGCAACTGGTCGACCAGATTTCAAAAATCAGGTTAACAACGCTCTCGTCTTCCCTGGGTTGTTTCGGGGCGCCATCGATCACCGTGTCAGGTTGATTACCTACACACACCAAGTCAGGGCCGCGAAAAATCTCGCCGCGCTCGTGAGGAATCCAACTCCCTCTTTTATTGTTCCGACTGTTTTTAATAAACGCGTGGTTCGAGCGGTTGCATCGGCTATTCGATGAAATGGCGGACAAGAACCCGCTGGTGAGCATTTGTATCCCTGTCTATAACGGCGGGGACTTGCTCCATAGGGCGCTTCAGAGTTCGCTCCGGCAGACCTACCGGCACATTGAGGTGGTGGTATCGGATAATGCCAGTACGGATGACACCGCTGCAGTAGTGGCGGCGTATGTTGCGCGCGATGCGCGGGTGAGGTACTTCAGAAACGACACCAACATCGGCTCACCGCGGAATTTCTTAAGATCTTTTGAGCTGGCGCGCGGGGTGTATGCCCAACTGCTCGGCCACGACGACTGGCTCTCCTCCAATTATGTGGAGGAAAGCATTAAAAATTTTAAGCTCTTTCCAGAAACGGCCGCCGTGCTCCCGCGGACCATCAGCTTTTCCATAGACAAAAACGGTGATATGCAGTTTATAAGCGACGTGATTTTTAAACCGGGGAATTACCCGCAAGCATACGTTGCCAAACATATTTACCGGACGCTCTTGGGGTGTTTGATGATGTATGGAATGGTGCGGCGCTGTGACTTGATCGAAGCCACCCGCTTCGCGATACGGTCGCTTGAAAACCTGCCCAACTCCGTCCCGCAACGGTTCAGAGAATTCGGGAAAAAGGGATACGGACTTGACGTTATGATAACGCCTAAGATTTTAAAGAAATACCCGTATCTTACGGTTACCGATCAATCTGCCCTCATGAAAATTTCCAATCCTGCCAATTCTTCCGCGGCGGCACAGCAAGAGGGATTGGGGAAGGGAAGCATTGTTGCTAATTTTACCAGTTACGGCTTCTTGCGGGCCTGCAGCGAATTGGTATATGCGACTGACTTTAAAAATCACCTCCGTGCTATGAGAATATTTTTAGGGAAAGAGGCCTTAGTGACGGTAGTGTTCGATTTTATAAAGAGCGGTTTCCCGCGCGGGTTTTTTCGCGGATGGAAAAAAGTGCTTAAGGAATTTTTCGAAACGTACTCGGTTTCGGAAAAAACAATGGTTTTTGTCGGTTTTCTGCCGCTCCTCATCCAAAGGAGCGGGAGCTTCCTTATGCGGGCTTTGAAGAGAAAAAGGACCATAGAAAAATATCGTGAGTATCTTACGGTATGAACCAACATGAAGAGGGCATAGGACATGAGCCGCTCGTGAGTATCTGTATCCCTGTCTTTAACGGCGGCAGTTTAATCTTCCGCGCGCTCGAGAGTTGTATGCGCCAGACCTATCGGCACATTGAGGTGGTGGTATCGGATAATGCCAGTACTGATGACACCGCTGCAGTAGTGGCGTCGTATGCTGCGCGCGATGGCCGGGTACGCTATTACCGGAATGCGGAGAACATAGGACCGGTGGAGAACTTCTTTAGGTCGTACGAACTGGCGAGCGGTGCCTTCGTGCAGCCGCTCGGCCACGATGACTGGCTCATGCCCAACTACGTTGAGGAATGCGTCAAATGTTTCAACCGCTACCCGGGTACCGGACTCGTGACGACCGACCAGGTATCTGTTTCGGTAAAGGACGGGGATAGGGAGCCGTCCTGCGACATACAGCTCGCTTTCAAGAACAGGAACGTTGCTACCCACTCCATTTTTCGGGGTTACTACAAGGTAAACTGCAAACATCCGGTGGGGCTCGGCGGGTCGATGGGGAGAAGGGATGACTACGTGGGAGCCCATGGTTGGTTTCGCGCGATGGGGGAAGATGTGGAGTTTGGGCGGCAATACTACCAGCCCGGCTACGCGTTTGATGGCGTCTGCGCGCTCAAGGTTTTGACGCCGTACCCGTACGCCGCGTTTACCAACAAGACTGCCTACGTGAAGCTGACGCAACCCAAAAACTCAAGCAAGCTCTTTCCGTTCGATTTGAAGAGCGTCGGCGGCATAGTCCGCTTTTACCGCGTTTTCTTCAAATTGTACGAGCATTTGTACTCGCGCGAGTTGAAAAGGTACGACTTCGGTTTCAGGACATACTTTGGTGCGGAGTTGCTCAATACGCTTTTCTTTAAGTTGGTGAAGAATAGATTTACACGGTCATATTTTGCTGGCGCGCGGCATGCCACAGCGTTCTTTCAGCAATACTCAGCTTGGGAAAAGATCGCGATTGTGATGAAGTTTACCCCGCTCTTTTTTGCACGGCTATGTAAATTTTCGGCACGGAAGATTTGGAGGAGGAAAGCAAAATTACCGCATAGCGATGCGTCGTGGCGTTTACCCACAACGGCTTAACGTTGCAGTGCCCTCTTTGCCATAACCACCCCTTCCTTGATCGTACCTTCCTTGAGGAAAAGGAGCAGCGCAAAGTAAGCCGCGGCAGAGATTGCTATGTTTACGAGCACCTGCAGCCCCAGCTTGTTTAGGGAAAAGCTCACCACGCCCATTACGACAGCCGCGAGCGCTATTTTCTTTAGGTAGCGGATGGTATGAAAATTGTTTACCTTTTTCATAAGCGTCCATATGAGTGTGATGCTTAATCCTTGCGAGATGAGTGTTGCGGTGGCGGCTCCCACGATGCCGAGGGGTGGAATGAGGAAAAAGTTGAGCAAAACGTTCGCTACGCCGGCGAGTGCTATAAATTTTGCTACGCTTTTCTGTTTATCGTAGGACAAAACCATGTTCACGATCAGCGCGGATGGGAAGAAAAGCATGGTAACTATCAAAATTTGAAGAACGGATGCGGCTGGGGCATAGGCATGGCCGTAGACCAGGTCAATGATGGGGGTGGCGAGGATGGCACCGCCCACCGTGAGCGGTATCGCTACGAGCAGCAGGGTGGTTATGCCGCGCTCCATGAGTGATGCCACCTCCGATTCCTTGCCCTGGCCGACGAGGCGGGAGAGGGTAGGGAAGGTTGCGCTCGCGATGATCGCGGGCAGTGTGGTGAGCAGCTGCACTATTCTTTGGGCAGAGGAGTAAAATCCTATTTCTGCGGCGGTACGCCACCACCCCAGCATAATCAGATCAACGTTGAAAGTGAGAGCCCCGAGGAGTGCGATGAAAGCGATGGGGAGCGCGGCATTTATGATCTGCTTCGCAAGTTCTTTTCTGAAATGCGAGAACACCTTGGCAAATTCCTTGCGTAAAATCACCACAGCAGCCAGCGTTCCTGCACCCGCGCTCGCTACATATGAGAGCGCAAAGGCCTGCGGGGTCGCGACGCGGGAAAGCACGATAAACCCGGTTACGGCTATGGCGAGATTCATGAGGATAATAATGAAGGCCTCCACCTCCATTTTTTCCAAGGCCCGCAGGAACGAGATGGAGAGGTCCCGTATCCCGTCGAAGACGGTGAGAAGCGCGATGATGGGGATGAGCGCCTTCGCCGCTTCTATCTTTGAGAGGGAGGGTGCGATCAACAGAACTGCGAGTGCGGTTATCAGCAAGAGCAAGAGCTTGAGTATGAGCGATGTCGCAAAGTAATAAGATCGCTGGTCAGGCTTTTTTGCCGCCTCCCGCGTGAGTATCATGCCTATGCCGATGTCGGCAAAGATGGTGAAGAACCCAGCGAGCCCCAATGCGTAGGAAAACACGCCGTACCCTTCGGCCCCGAGGACGCGGGCGGCGTAAATGATGACCGCCGCGCGAATGAATCGGCTCGCGATTTGGGCGGCGGTGAGCCAGAAGAAGTTTTTGAGGACGGTCTGCTTTACCCCCCTGTTTTCCAGGAGAAGTGTTTTGAAACGGGAAAGCATTTGTACTATGATAACACCATCCTCTCTTTTCGGAGAAGGGTTGTAGGTCGGGTTTAGAGTTGCTCGTGACAGACGGCACCTTGTCTGATAATGTGAGTGGGTTAGGGTTCGGTTGCGGTACGTGGTTAGCGGCGCTATTTTTTTTCTTTCATTTTTTCATGTCCATATCCGCGTCGGTGAGGAAAGTGCTCCCCCAAAATTTAAAAACGCTCTTGAGGGTCATCTATACGACCAAAAATTGGGCGGAGGTTTTGTCAGTGAAGTTCGGCCTTAAGAAAGAGTGCGTAGCGCGTTTTCGAAACAAGCAAACGACATTCGGTGTCAATCGGAGCAATTGGGATAGCTTCATGACCTACGTTGATTTTTTCCGTGAGGTTCCGGACGGCGAGGTGGTGGGGGATAAGATTCGGGTGCCCTATCGCGGCCGCGATCTCTTTTTCAGCTACGGGAAATGGGGTGTGAATTGTGTAACGGAAATGTTCAGAGGGGAGCCCTACCGGGAGTTTCTTCAGGAGTTCAGCATTAAGGACCGCGTGGTGGTGGATATTGGAGCGAACATCGGTGATTCAGCAATCTATTTCGCCCTCTGGGGCGCCAAGAAGGTGTATGCCTTTGAACCGTTCCCCGGTTGGTACCGAAAGGCGGCAGAGAATGTGAAGCTCAACCATCTGGAAAACGTGTGCGAGGTTTTCAATGCTGGCGTGGGCGGGAAGAGCGGCTTTTTCATGGAAGACAGCACATTTCAGAATCTGTTCGCGGAGGATGCTAATATGGATCGTTTGCTTGATGGTATGGAGCCGGCGAAAAAAGTTCCCCTCCTCACCCTTCAGGAGATCGCAGAGAAGCACGATGTGCGCCACGCGTTTCTCAAGGTGGATTGTGAGGGGTATGAGTATGACGTGCTCATGCATACGCCGGACGAGGTGCTCAAACGTTTTGACTACGTGCTCGTGGAATTCCATTACGGCCTCAAGGATCTCGTGCGCAAGTTTACCGATGCGGGATTTTCGGTTCGGCACACAAAGCCCGAGCACACCTCCGATTATCCTACTAAGGAAGGAGATGAGCGGTACGTAGGTTATCTAGTTGCCCGACTACCATAAACTTTTCTTGCGAAGTATCTCCCCTCGGCACTACAATGAAGTGCATGAAAAGAGCGCTCATCACTGGCATCACTGGTCAGGACGGTTCCTATCTTGCAGAACTTCTTCTTGAGAAAGGATATGAGGTACATGGGATTGTGCGTCATGTTGCACTTGAGAATCGAGAAAGCAGGTTTTCGCGCATCTTCCATCTTCTCGATCGTCTCATCCTCCATGAAGGCGATATAACCAATTACCCTGGTCTGTGGCGGATCGTTTCGATGGTGCGGCCCGAAGAGGTATACCATCTGGCGGCCGTCGCGAGTATCCCCGCATCCTTCGAAGACGAGTTTGGCACCTTCACGACAAACGCGCTCGGTACCCACTATTTACTTGCCGCCGTGAAAGATCTGGTGCCACGGGCGCACTTTTATTTTGCCGGCACGAGCGATTTTTTCGGCAAGGTATCTTCCTCACCGCAGGATGAGCATACGCCGTTCAATCCTACTTCTCCATACGGCATCTCAAAGATCGTTGGTTTTTATCTCACAAAACTGTACCGCGAGGCACACGGCTTGTTTGCCTGTTCCGGAATCACATTCAGTCATGAATCGCCGCGTCGGGGGTTTGAATTTGTAACAAAGAAAATCACTTCCTCTGTTGCAAAGATAAAAGCGGGTAAAGAAAAGGAGTTGCGGCTCGGCAATCTTGATGCAAAGCGGGATTGGGGTTTCGCCGGAGATTATGTGCGTGCCATGTGGTCGATGCTCCAAGCAGAAAAACCAGACGATTATGTGATTGGCACCGGAGAGACGCACGCCATTCGTGAATTTGTCGAGGCCGCCTTCGCGTACGCTGGTCTCGATTGGAAACGATATGTGGTTGTGGATCAGAGTTTATTCAGGCCCATCGAAGCTCATGAGTGGAAAGCGAACACGGCAAAGATTCAAGCCGCGCTTGGTTGGTATCCCACTACTATGTTTGCGGATCTCGTGCGGATGATGGTGGAAAGCGACCTTAAAAAGCAGGAAACCGGATGAATTAAAAATTTACTCTTGCCAAAAGATATTTATTTGGTTCATAATCAGCTCAATTTATGGTTGATGTAAAAAAGAAAGTCGCCATTATTTCCGGTGTTACCGGACAAGATGGGTCATACCTCGCTGAGTTTTTGCTCAATAAAGGGTATGAAGTGCATGGTATGGTTCGGAGAACCAGCACTTTTAACCGCGGGAGGATTCAACATCTTTCGCCGGACATCCACGATCCTCAACACACCGGGCATAATTTTTATTTGCACTACGGCGATCTCGTTGATTCCTCATCCATCAATTCAATTTTGAGAACCGTAAAGCCGGATGAGGTATATAATCTCGGTTCACAGAGTCACGTGGGGATAAGTTTCCAAACGCCGGAGTTTACTGGAGACGTTACTGGTCTTGCGGTCGTGAGATTTTTGGAAGCGGTGCATCAGGAAGTTCCTCGGGCGCGCTTTTATCAAGCATCAAGCTCTGAGATGTTCGGTTTAGCCAAGGAAATACCACAAAAAGAAACAACCCAGTTCCACCCCAGGAGTCCCTATGGGGTGGCAAAAGTTTTTGGCTACTGGGCAACGGTGAACTATAGGGAAAGTTACGGCCTTTTTGCTTGCAACGGAATTCTTTTCAACCACGAATCGCCGCGTCGCGGTGAAAATTTCGTTTCCCGCAAAATTACAATGACGCTCGCTAAGATTGTCGCGGGTAAGGCAGAAAAGCTCTACCTTGGCAATTTGAATGCCAGACGTGATTGGGGTTATGCTCCGGATTATGTGGAAGGGATGTGGCTCATGTTGCAGCAGCAGAAATCCGATGACTACATCCTCGCGAGCGGCGAAAACCACGCGGTGCGGGAGTTTGTGGAGAAAGCTACCGAACTTTTGGGTTACGATATTGTGTGGGAAGGTGAGGGACTTAATGAGAAGGGGAGGGATCGGAAGAGCGGTAAAATATTGATTGAGATAGATCCTCGCTATATAAGACCGGCCGAAGTGGACGTTTTACAAGGCGATTTTTCTAAAGCGAAAAGTGTTTTAGGATGGGAACCTAAGGTCAGATTCAAAGAACTTGTCAAAATTATGCTGGAGAGCGATTTGAAACTTGCTGGGATTGATAGGAAACTTTAAAGTTTTATCTTATTAAGACCATGTCATCTCAAATTTTTCGTGTTATTGACGAATGTCGCTTGTGCGGTTTTGAGAATCTTACTCCGATTTTTTCACTTGGAGATTTATATATTTCGGATTTCTTGGATCTGGGGCAAGAATACCAGGGCGTGAAAGCTCCCTTAGAATTGGTTTTGTGCAATAAAAGAGACGGCGGTTGCGGCCTTTTACAACTTAAACACACCGTTTCGCCGGAGGCGATGTATAGAAATTATTGGTACCGCTCCGGCATCAATAAAAGCATGACTGATGAGTTGAACGGCATTGCAGAAAAATTAGAATCTATTGTGCCGCTCGAATCAGGAGATTTTATTATTGACATCGGTTCCAACGACGGTACTTTATTGCGCGGCTATAAAAAAATCCCCAACCTCAAACTTATCGGTTTTGAACCAGCTAGGAATCTAGAGGAATATGGCAAAGAAGGCACCACCAAGATATTCGTGGACTTCTTTAGCTTTACTGCTTGGCAGAAAGAATTTGGGGATGCCAAAGCGAAAATCATAACGGCCATAGCGATGTTTTATGATTTGGATGATCCTAATACTTTTATTGCCGATGTCGTGAAGTGTCTGGATGATGACGGTGTTTTTGTCATTCAAATGATGTATCTACCGTCGCTTTTGAAGCGAAATGCCTTTGACGGCATTTGCCACGAACATCTTTCGTATTATACTTTAGGTTCGCTTGAGGATTTGCTTAGACGTCACAACCTTGAAGTTTTTGATGTTGAAATGAGAGAGAACGTGAACGAAGGAAGTCTGCGCGTTTATATAAAAAAAGTCGGACAGGGCGGATCTATCAATATTTTGGATGGGGCAGCGGAGAGGGTTGAGGAACTCCGTGTTAAGGAAGAAAATCTTGGGCTTGGCGATAAAAGGGTTTATGAGGAACTTGTGAAGCGGGTCATAGAAGCAAAAAACAAAGCCGTCTCTTTTATAAAACAGGAAGTGGCGGATGGCAAAAAGGTGCACGGATATGCCGCTTCCACAAAAGGCAATACCACTTTGCAATTTTACGGATTAACTCCGGACTTGATTGAAGCCATTGCAGACAGGAACCCGCAAAAATGGGGGAAGTTCACGGTTGGCACAATGATACCGGTGATATCGGAGGAAGAATCGCGTGCGCGGAAACCGGACTACTATTTCGTTCTCGCGTGGCATTTCTTGCCCGAATTCATGAGCAGGGAAGCGGAGTACCTCAAAGGAGGAGGAAAATTTATCGTGCCGATGCCGGAGTTCAAGATTATTTCCCGCGAGGCGTGAATATAGCATTTATCACTTCATGGTTGGCGCAAGAAAACGAACGGTACCTTTGCGCATGTCAGAAGAACGCCCAATAACATTCACCCTCCTCACCGCCTCGAGAAATGAGGAGCAGGATATACGGCTTTCGATTGAATCCGCACTTGCACAAACCTACCCCCACAAGGAAATTATTTTTGTGGACGATTCCACCGATCGCACGAAGGATATTATTCGCGAGTACGCGGGGCGGGGAGTTATTTTGATCAACGGCCGCGGCGAAGGATGTTGCCGGGCGCGCAATCTCGGCATGCAGCGCGCGACGGGCGATGTCATCGTTTTTTTGACCGCAGACACCAAACTGGAACCCGACTATTTGGAGAGAATATTGCCGTACTACCGGGAGGGGTACGATTGGGTGACGGTGGAATCGCGCACGCTCAACCAGGAGAGCGCGTACGCCCGTTTTGTGGAGATGGATCGACGACTCTTGGAGTGGAAGCGCGACTACGATCCTTACACCACGCAGGGGTATTCTGTCCGCAGGGATGCGGCGCTCGCGGTGGGGATGATCACGGGAGGTGTCTATCCCGCCAATTTTTGCCGTGACTGGTCGCTTGGAAAAAAGCTCATGGAGAGCGGGAAGTATAAGAAAAAGTTTGATCGTTCGATTGTCGTTCTGCACAAATCACCGGATAATTTTCCCGAGTACTGGCAGGTTCGGAAAGCCCGGGGTCTCATGTCCGCATACCAGCCGTACTTCCTCTTTCACCAATCTCCGCTTTCTCTCTTTTTTAAATTTATTGCAAAGGATATTGCGGCATTTTTCCACTTTGCCTTGATTTTCCCCGCGGCATGGCGCGTGGCGCGCGTGGCGCGGTACTCGAATCGCCCCGCGCGCGACTTCCTCCTTTTCTATTATGCCTACTTCCTCCAGATTCTCGCACGCTGCGTGGGCGAGTGGCAGGGTTTGAAACTTATTGCACGATGTAACGCCAAAACATTGAGGGCGGCGGCGCAATAATTTTATGGAAGCAAACAAGAATTTCAAAGTCACCATTTCCGCGCACACAAAGAACCATGCCTTCCGTTTAGCGGAAGGTCTGGCTGCTCGCAATATTCTCCATTACGTTTATACCATCTACCCCCATTTCAAACTGGCCTCGTACCACATTCCTACCGACCACATACGCACATTTTCCTTTCTGGGGGCTTTGAAGTATTTAAACATTAGGTTGGGCAATATTGTTGCTAACCTGGACGATTGGAACTCGCACGTGTTTGAGCGGTTGGTCGCTTTGGATCTCAAGGACCCTGGAGGCCCGTGGGTTTTCCACGGCTTGAGCGGCTACTGCGAGAAATCCATGCGCAAGGCAAAAAAACTAGGCGGTATTACGGTTGTGGATAGAGCGTGTCCCCATATTGATTTTCAGCAGCAGGCGGTGGCGGAGGAGAAATCGCGGCTCTTGGGCAGAAAGGTGCTCCCAGAGAAGCTCGGGACCTACGAGCAAATGAAACGCGAGTACGACCTCGCAGATTACATTGTGGTTCCCTCCCGCTACTCCCAGAACAGCTTCCTGGAGAGGGGGTACAGCGCTTCAAAAATTCGCCTCGTTCCACTTTGCAATGAAAAGACCACCCTGCCGCCGGCGGGTGCAAAACGTTCTGATAAATTTACGGTACTTTGCATAGGCGGTCACTTTTATCGGAAGGGAATCTACTATCTCCTCCAGGCATGGCGGAAGCTAAATCTGAAAGATGCGGAGTTGCTGTTGCGGAGCGATATTCCAAAGGAATTCCCGGAACTGATGAATGTGCCTGGGGTGACGTATCTGCCGCGCGTTTCCGAAGAAGAAATAATCAAGCTCTACGAGCGTCCTCATATCTTTGTACTTCCCTCAATGGATGAGGGGTTCGGGATGGTGACGGTGGAAGCACTTGCGGCTGGTCTTCCCGTTATCGTTACCGACCACGTGGGTTCGGCGGATGTTTTGGACGAAGGGAAGGACGGTTTCATTGTTCCCGCGAGGAACACTGAAGCGCTTGCGGAACGAATAAAATTTTTTTACGACCACCCGGGGAAGGCGCGGGAGATGGGTGAACAAGGGATCCTAAAGGCAAAGGAATATTCGCACGCCCGTTATGCTGATCGGATGATTGATGCATACGCTCAAATGATCTCGGATAAAATTACCGCTCAACTTTGACCGCGGGGGGATCGGGCAGTAGGATAGTAAGTAATGGCCACATATCGTTTGGCTGCAGTAATCTCGCATCCGGTTCAATACCAGTCGCCGCTCTTTAGGAAGCTGGCGGCGCACCATGAAATTGATCTCACAGTGTACTACGGCACAAACTACGGTGTGACGGAACAGGTTGACCCCGGCTTTGGCGTTCGCATGAAGTGGAACACCCAGCTCCTCGAGGGATACCGTTCCGTATTCCTTAAAAATTATTCTCCGGTGCCGCACACTCCCGAAAACTTTTTTTGGACGCTGAATTTCGGAATCATCCCGGCTCTTTGGGAAAATAGGTATGATGCCGTTATGATTCACGGCTATAATCTTGCCACCTGCATTCTTGCATACCTTGGGGCATGGTTGAGCGGCACCCCAGTTCTTTTTCGCGGGGAAACCGTCTTAAAACCGAGCCGCCCTTGGTGGATTAGAGCTCTCAAATCGGTTTTACTAAAGCCGCTATTTTGGGGTACCGCCGCTTTTTTGACGATAGGCAGCAGAAGCAAGAAATTTTATACCCACTACGGTGTCCCCGATGAGAAGTTGTTTTTTACTCCCTACTCGGTTGATAACGATTTTTGGGAAAGGGAAAGTGATGCGGCAAGGAGAGAAATGGGGGCAATTCGAGCGCGCCTCGGTTTACGCGACGATGCCGCGGTTATCCTCTTCGCAGGGAAATTAATCCCCAAAAAACGCCCATTTGATCTCTTGAAAGCGTACGAAAACATTTTGCACGATAAGGTACCCCTCCACCGGAATGTCAACTTGCTTTTCGTGGGGGATGGGGTGCTCCGCGGGGAATTAGAATGCTATGCGCGAGAACGCAATTTACCCGGCGTGCGTTTTGCCGGTTTCGTCAACCAGAGAGAAATGCCGACGTATTTTGGCGTTGCCGATCTTTTCATTTTGCCTTCCGGTCCTGGCGAGGTGTCGCCCCTCGCTATCAATGAAGCCATGGCCTCGGGGCTCCCAATCGTTGTGTCCAATGCAATACCCTCTGCGGCCGACTTCGTGGCCGACGCGGAGAACGGATGCATTGTTCCCGAGGGTGATGTTGGTGAGCTTTCCAGGGTTATGGTGCAGTTGGTAAATGGCGGCGATAGCCTCAAGGTTATGGGTCGCAATTCCCGTAAAAAGATCGCTTCCTGGAACTACGATGTGTGCGTGGAAGAATTTTACAACGCGCTTAGATTTGTTTCTCGATCACATGGAAAAAAATAGATACCGCGATTTTTACGAAAAAGTTTTTTGGGTGCCAGCCCGGATCCCGAAAGATCCCGAATCGGCGCGCGACCCCTCTTTTGAGGGAGAACTTTCATATTTTATTGAGAGGTTTGGATTGCGTGATAAAAAAGTTTTGGAGGTGGGGAGCGGTAGCGGCTCGCTTCAGGATTTTGTGTCCGACTACACCGGCTTGGATATTGTGGGACATCTCAAGGTTTATTACCGTAAACCGTTTTTTACCGTGAATGATGATGGGACCTATCCCTTTGGCAACGGCGTTTTTGATGCCATTTTCACCAGGTCCACGCTGGAACACGTTCTTGAAGTTGATGCGGCATTGAACGAAATGTTGCGCGTTTTGAAACCGGGAGGCGTGATATTTCTTCACGCGGCTTGGCAGGTTCGGCCATGGGCAGCGGAAGGATATGCCGTTAGGCCTTGGAGCGATTTTGGATTGCGTGGTAAGTTAGTGAAACTGTCCGTGCCTTTGAGGGATAGCGTTCCGTTCCGCCTGCTTTACGTGGTACCCAAACGGTTATGGCGAACGGCTAAATTTGTGGTTGCGCCTCGGCATTTTGCGAGACTCGATTACAGGAAGATCAAAGCCAATTACGACGTTTTTTGGTGTGCCGACTCCGACGCCTGCAATTTAATCGACCCTCATGCCGTGATTTTATGGTTCAAAGCACACGGTTGCGGTGTTATTAACTACCCCACGCTTTGGTCGAGTTTTTTCGTGAGAACGGGTAGCATTTTAATAAAGAAATTGCTATGAAAATTCTCCATGTGGTGCCGAGTTATCTGCCGGCGTACCGTTACGGCGGGCCCATTCTCTCGGTTCACTCCATGAATAAATGGCTGGTACGCGTGGGTGTGGAAGTGACGGTATACACCACGAATGTCGATGGGCGTGGAACGCTCAATGTGCCTTTAGTTAGAGAAGTATTGATGGATGGGGTGAAGGTGTGGTATTTCCCCGTTTCATTTCCGCGCGCCTGGACCTATTCGCGGGAATTGCATCGCGCGCTGAACAAGAACGTCGGGAATTTTGACGTGGTGCACATTACCTCGGTGTTTCTCGCCGCGTCCACGCTTGGCGCCCGCGCCGCGATGCGGCGTAAAAAACCCTATATTATTTCCCCGCGCGGCAGCCTGATGAAGGAACCGCTCGCGCGGAAGAGCGCGTGGAAGAAGAAAATCTACCTTTCCCTTATTGAACGAAAGAAT
>Ga0210018_1001117_pt1 | contig 14153 bp, 10 predicted proteins | sample CryGeyCG2014_010_2_FD_183967 | JGI IMG/M metagenome (GOLD analysis project Ga0210018, IMG submission 183967) | Groundwater microbial communities from aquifer - Crystal Geyser CG09_land_8/20/14_0.10 (SPAdes) (version 2) | ecosystem: Environmental > Aquatic > Deep subsurface > Groundwater | place...
CTCCCTGCCTTACTCAAGACAGAACCGACGCTTTAATTCAGGAAATTGATACACGATTGGCCGAACAATTTGACCATTGGAACACTGACCGCCAAGATTTAGCCAATCTTTTTTCCGAAAAAAGCGACGGGGACAAAGAAAAAATGGAAAACCAGCCAATGAGCGTGTTTGTCTGGGCAAGAAACCCGGATATTGACCTTTATCAAGGCAATTATTCTGATTGCTGTATTCGGATTGACAGCGAACATATGGGCGCGGAATCAACCATTGCTGATTACAACACGGATTTAGGCGTTCAGATTGTGAATATCTGGGATGAAACTAAAAATCAACCAATAACCGCGGCTTGGTGCTGGATTGGCAAAAACGAAGCAGGCGAAACGGCTTTAGTAGTGGATAATATTGAATCTAATACGCAATATAGCGCAAACTATCCAGAGCAACTGACAAAAGAATTATTTGATTATCTCAAAGATTACGCCAAAGTAATCGGAGTCAAGAAAATTGTTTTAGGCAAAGCGAATAATGATTTGCCTACTGCCGGAGAATTGGCAAAGATGAAAGATGATGGAAACAAATATGAAAAAACAGGTGGATATAATCGTTCAGACGGATATTTTTTGGAAGCGGAAGACAAATCAGTTAAACTTCTTTGGGAAGGGAAGAAGACCATTGAAAAAATAAGAAAAAGAGCGGAAAAAATCGCTAAAGTTAATTTTGAAAATTTAGCTATTAAAAATTTATCTGAAAAAGATTTTAATAAAATTAAAGCATTGGAAAAGAAAATATACGCCAAAGAGGACCCTGATTTGATATTAGGGCAAGCGATGATAGAGGATATTAAAAGCAGCAATGGCTTGGAATATTCAATTATCGTTTCCGGCAAAAGACCGAAAAATAAAACACCAGAAGCCATTGGCTATCTCATTGCCGTGGAAGATGAAACCGACGAAGGCGATCCAAGTATTTATCTTGAAGATATCGCGCTTTTGTCTGAATCTCAAGGCCAGCAAATTGGCTGGGAAATGCTGAAAAGCTTAATTGCCAAACTCAAAGAAAAAGCCAAAAAGGAAAATAAGCCAATTTTGTTAGATATGCATTTGCGGGAAACTTCTCAAAAATTTTTTGAACGCCATCATAATGAATTAGAACGAATGGGCGTAAAATTGCTTGAGGAAGCCTTGGTGTCTGATTATTACGATGATAATGAAGATGCGCTGTATAAGATTTATCAAATTAAAAAGAATTAAGTAAGATTAAAAAACCATAGAATACATTATATACTATTTGTCAATAGCTTGAATATAAAACTTAAACCTCAATCAATACCGGCAAAATCATAGGGCGACGTTTAGTTTTATTGTAGAGAAACTGGCTAATTTGGTCGCGCATCATTCCTTTGATGTAATCAGCGTCCATTTGCTGCTGCCGCGGAATGCGGGAAATCATAAGCCTGATTTTTTTCCGCAAATCTTCAACCAATTCCTTGTTTTCTTTGAGATAAATAAAGCCACGGGAAATAATGTCGGGATTTTTCAAAAAGTGCCCCGTGCGGCGGTCCAAAGTGGCAATCACCACCACCATTCCTTCTTGCGCCAACGCTCTTCTGTCGCGCAAAACCACTTCCCCAACATCGCCCACCCCCAAACCGTCCACCATCACATAATAAGTCGGAATTATTTCCTCGCTCACTATCGCGGAATTTTTTGAAAATAAAATCGGCTGACCATTATCAACAATCGGAGTTTCTTCCGGCTTTAATTTCAATGACTCTTGCGCTAATTGAGCGTTGCGCCATCTCATAAAATAATAACCATGAACCGGAGTATAAAACTTTGGCTTTACCATTTTCATTATAATTTTAAGATCTTCTTGAGGCGCATGCCCGCTGGAATGGATATCAACCATCCTTGAGTGATAAATTATTCCTCCTTGCCTGGCAATATCATCTAAAAGAATCTGAACACTTCTTTCATTCCCGGGGATAACCGACGAAGACAAAAGCACTGTATCTCCTTTTTTAATTTGAATTTGTTTATGCTCGCCGTTAATAATGCGCATCAAACTGGCATTTGATTCTCCCTGCGCGCCAGTGCATAGAACGACAATTTTATCATCGCGATATTTATTAATTTCTTCCAAAGGCGCGACGGTTTCTTTTTTAATTTTCATATACCCGAGATTTTGGGCAATTTGAATATTGGCTTTCATTGAAAATCCGCTGATAAAAATCTTCCTGTTATATTTTTCAGCAATTTTAATTATTTCCGAAAGCCTATTTAGAAGTGAAGCAAATGTAGCAATAATAATTCTCCCTTCAACTTTTTTAAATATTTTTTCTATTTCCGCTTCCACAATGCGCTCAGAAAGAGAATGTCCCTCTTTATCGGCTCCGGTTGATTCAAGTAAAAGAGTATGGATTTTTTGCTTTCCAATTTTTTCCCAAGTATCCATATTTTGGGGATTTCCTTCAATATCATAATCAATCCTAAAATCTCCTGGATGAACCATTTTCCCGACAGGCGTATCTAAAATTACACCAATACTATCAGGGATTGTATGAGCAGTACTAAAAAATTCTACTTTAAAATTTTTTGATATTTGCCTTGTTTCCCCGTTTTTCACTATCTCAAATTCCAGTTTCGGCGCATTGGAAAATTCTTCCTGTCGGCGGATAATCATCGCTTTATTTAATGCAGTCGTATAAATCACCGGATTGCCTAATTTTTCCATTATATAAGGAATAGCGCCGATATGATCCAAATGGCCGTGAGTGATGATTAAGGCCCTGATATTTTTTTTCTTATTTTCAAAATATGAAGTATTGGGAATAATAAAATCGATACCAGGAGTCGTTTCTTCCGGAAACTGCAACCCGGCGTCAATAATAATGATTTCATCGCCATATTCAAAAAACATCATATTGCGGCCGACTTCTTCCAATCCGCCCAAAGCCGCGAATTTAACCGTTAGTTCGGAATCAAGATTAACTCCCCTGGCTTCAATCTTGACAGCCGGCTTAATAGACCTCGCAAAAGAAGGCCTTCTTGTTCTCGACTCATAAGTTCGTTTACCCCGAGGAGGTAAAGTTTTTATATTGGTATTTGTTCTCATATATATAATATTTAAATTTTCGATTTCTAATTTTCAATTTTCAATAATTGAAAATTTATTGTAAATTGTAAATTGTAAATTAAAATCTGTGCCGAGGGCGGGAGTTGAACCCGCAAGCCTTGCGGCATACGGCCCTGAACCGTACGTGTTTCCCAATTTCACCACCTCGGCGTAATTATTCGTACATTTGTATTTATTCGTAATTTCGTAAATTACTTAAACGCCCTTGTTGTTTCCACGTACCATTTCTCAATATTGTTAAAACGATCGCTGGAAAATGAAATAAATTTTTCTTCCGGCGTCAAAGAATCAAACCGATAAAATTTCTTTTTCCCGATATAAAGATAATCCGGTGAATAAAGAAAAACAGCCGGATAATCCGAAACAATCAGCGACTGCAATTTTTCCAAGTCAACAGAACGTTTATCATCGTTAAAGTTCTCTCTTATTGATTCTATTAGTTTATCAGCTGTTTTGTTTTCGTAAAGCGATAAATTAAGTCCGGGATAAAATTTTTCCGAAGAATGCCAAAATGAATATAAGTCCGGACTTTTACCGAGAATATTCCCGAAAATAATCATTTGATAATCTCTGGTTTTTATAATTTCATTATTAATTTCGGATAAAGAAAGAATTGAAATATTGGCTTTTACGCCGATTTTTCCCCATTCTTGCTTTATCAGCTCAGCGGTGTCAATTAAAATCTGAATCTGCGGAACAACCAGCGAAAATTCCATTTTTATTACTTCTTTACCGATTGTTTTTTGCCTGATTCCTTCTTCATTCATCAGCCAACCGCTATCATCAAGAATTTTACTCGCTTCGTCAATGGAAGATAAATTTTCCGCAACGTCATTATTTTGGACCAATGGCCCCGAAACAATTGTCGCATAATCGCTAAAAATATTTTTAACCAATTCTTCCTTATTAACCGCTAAATCCAAAGCCATTCTAACATCTTCTTCCTTAAAAGCCGGATGAGAATAATAATTAAAGAAAACAGCGTAATATTTCAACGTCTTGAAAGGAAAAATTTCATGAGGGAAAATTATTTTTTCAAGATTACGGCTATTAGCCAATCCAAAACCGTCGATTTCGCCGTTGTTAAAAGCGCTGATAATTTCATTTTCGCCGGCGTAAAAAATAACTTTTATTTTTTTCAAATAAGGCTTGTCGCCGGAATAATATTCATTGCGTTCTAAAATATAAGAATCAATAAAGCCGTCTGATTGCTTTTTAAAGCTTAAAATTTTATACGGACCACTGCCAACCGGATTAAGATTATAATCCGACAGTTTTAAATTGGATGCCGGAATTTTCGCGAAAATATGTTTCGGTATCGGTTTTAAATTTTTTAAGGCATTCTGGAAAAAAACATAGGCGGCCGGCAATTTAAATTCAATTTCCCTTTCGCTTATTCTTTCAACCCCGACTCCTTGCCAATTTTGCAAAATCGGAGAATAAACATCCTGATTTTGAATTGTTTCAATGGTAAAAATGATGTCATCGCTGGTAATTTTTTCGCCATCCTGCCATTTAACGCCGTCTTTCAAACGATACCGCCAAATTTCCCCGTTATTTTCAACTTTATAATTTTCCGCTAATTGATTAAGGTCGCTGAAAATCAATTTAATCAAATCGCGGTCAACGTCGCCACTCGCCAAAACCGGATTGATAAAACTCGGCTGGCCCACTAATCCTTCAATATAACTTCCGCCGCTAACCGCGGTAATTTTTGTTTTCTGAACAACAAACTCAGCCAACACCAATGAAAAAGAAATTATAAAAACGCCGGCGGCAACCAATAAAACCAAAAGTTCTTTTCGGGTAAAAGATTTGAATAATTTAATAAAGAAAGACATTGTTCGCTTATATAAAAAAGGAATTAGTAACTAGTAAACAGGAAATAGGGTTATAATTTTTTTAATTCCTAGTTTCTAGTTCCTTGTTCCTATTCCCTTGTTTCTATTTCAAATAGATATTTAATAAAGATAAAGCCACTAGAGCAACGATGAAAAAAATCGTGGAGCCGAAAATAAGCCGTTCCAAACCGCGACGCGTTTGATAGAATCCTTCTTCTCCTCCCCCAAAAACTCCGGAAAGGCCGGAACTACGTTCCTGAAGAAGAATTAAAACAATCAAAATAATTGATATGACGATTTGAGCTATTGAGATATACATAAATTAAAATTTTCAATTTACAATTTACAATTTACATTATTTGAAAATTGTTTCATTGAAAATTTATTGAAAATTGATAATTAAAAATTGTAAATTAATTATATTGCCCTTTTAACAACAAAGCCAATTACAAAATGCGCTATACTTATAACAATAGTAGCATATAAAAGAGGCATTATCCCATTAATAATAACGCTATCGGAAATAAAGTCAAGAAAATAAAGCATGGCGGCATTAACAAAGAACAGCCCCGCTCCTAAAGTAATAATAATTAAAGGGCTTAAAACAAGCTTGATAATCGGCTTAATAAAAATATTGATTAAAGTGAAAATTGCGGCAACAACAGAAAATTCAATCCAATCGGCCGTGACTTCAAAACCATCAACAAAATAAACCGCCGCATAAAGCGCCAATGCGTTAAGTAAAAATAAAAACAATATTTTAATCGCTAATCTTGACATAGAAGTTATCCACAGGCCGATGGCTGTTGTTTTATTGATTTTTAACTTATAATAATAAAAGTGAATGATTAAAAAGGTCGGCTTAATTAATAATAACACAATCTAAATGATAATTCAAAATTTAACAGATGCAACCATAAGTTCGCTTTTCAATGTTTGGGCCGGTGTTATCAATATCATCCCGTCATTGATTGGAGCAATAATAGTTTTAATTATCGGCACGATTATAGCTTCCGCCTTGAAAACATTGGTGGAAAAGATATTAGATACCGTTAAATTAGACAACTTGCTCAAGAAGCTTGATATTGAAAAATATTTTCAGCGCGCCAATGTTTCCCTTAACTCGGGAAAATTTTTCGGCGTTTTGGTCTATTGGTTTACCGCGATTGTATTTATTTTAGTAGCGGCCGATGTTCTGAAACTGGAAGGTTTTTCGCAATTTTTGAGGCAAGTCGTTTTGTACGCTCCGAATATTATTCTTGCGGCCTTAATAATGTTGGCGACAATCGTTGTGGCTAACTTCCTTAGGTCGTTGATTAAATCTTCGGTAGCCGGAGCAAAACTTCACGCTTCCAAATTTTTGGGAACGGCGACTTGGTGGGCTACGATAATCTTCGGAGCTTTGGCGGCCTTGATTCAACTTGGCATCGCCCCGGCTCTCTTAAATACAATAATCACCGGTATCGTGGCAATGCTTGCCATCGCCGGCGGTATCGCTTTCGGATTGGGAGGCAAAGATTACGCAACTTATCTTGTCAATAAATTGAAAGAAAGAACTGAATAAATAAAACAGTTCAACTAAAAACTCCCATTACGGGAGTTTTTTAGTTATCAACAAGGCAGAAATCTTTTTCTGAAACCTAAACGGAAGCGCAAGATTTGTTTCAGAAAATTTTTTTCAGAAACAGAATAATTTTGCTCCAGCGGCAAAATTTTCTTCACCCTCGCCCCGACGGCTTCTCCGCCAGCTGGCGGATCAGACCAAGCCCGTCGAGGCTGCGGGATGTTCTTCAAAATAATTTTCTGAAACAAATCTGTGAGCGGGTTGAAGAAAAAGATTTCTGCCTTGTTGAATTATTTTAAAAATCCCAATAATTTTGCAAGAGGTTTAGTATTGATAATATCCCCTTTTTCCGCCCAGCCGCGGCGAGCTTGACTCACTCCATATTCCATAAAATCCATTTGCTCTTCTTGATGGCTATCAGTATTGATTATCATTTTCACGCCTATTTGCTTGGCTCTTCTAATGTTCGCGTCTTTTAAATCTAACCTGTAAGGACTGGCATTAATTTCCAAAATCGCGCCGGTTTCTTTCGCGACTTTCAAAATTTCATCAAAATCAATTTTATATTCTTCGCGCTTTTGTAAAATCCTGCCGGTCGGATGAGAAATAATGTCAACGTTCGGATTTTTCATCGCCCTTATAATCCTTTTTGTCATTTCATTTTTATTCATTTTTAACTGCGAATGAACGCCAGCAATAACGTAATCCAGTTTCGCCAAAGCCTCGTCGGAAATATCAATAGAACCATCGGCCATTATGTTCGCCTCGCAACCATGTAAAATTTTCAATTTATAATTTTCAATTTTCAATTTCTGATTTAATTTATTGATATATTTCCGCTGTTCCGCTAATTGCTTTTCGTCTAAACCATGTTCTATTTGTAAAAATTTAGTATGGTCGGAAATCCCAATATATTCATATCCGCGCTTCATAGCTAATTCCGCGTATCGCTTAATCATTTGCAAACTCATTTCTTTGCCTTCACCCCAATGCGAATGACAATGTAAATCTCCTTTAATATTTTTTAACTCAACAATCTTGGGGAGTTTATTTTTTAAAGCTAATTCTATTTCGCCCGTATTCTCCCGCATTTCTGGTGGAATAAATTGAAGACCTAATTTTTCATAAATTTCTTCTTCTATTTTTCCGGCAATCATTCGTTCCCCGCGAAATAATCCGTATTCCGACAATTTTAATCCTTTTTCAATGGCAATTTTCCGCAAAACAATATTATGTTCTTTTGAGCCGGTAAAATATTGCAAAGCCGAACCAAAACTTTCTTTTTTCAAAACACGCAAATCAATATCAAAACCTTTTTTTAATCTTATAGAAGTCTTAGTCGACCCCTTGCCCCAAATTTTTACAACGCCCGGCAAAGAAACAAAATTATCAATAACTATTCGCGGTTTTGACGAGATAACCAGAATATCAACATCGCCAATGGTTTCTTTTCTCCGTCGCAACGAACCGGCCTCGGAGATAAAACTCACTTCTTTAAGATTCGCCAATTTCGCTATAATCTCTCTCGCCTCCGACAAAATATGCCCCAATAAAAATCGGCCTGTGCTTCTTTTTAAAAATTCAATTCCTTCTAAAATATTTTTTTCGGTTTTTTCGCCAAAACCGGATAATGAAGCGATTTTATGTTTTTTCGCCGCGTTTTCTAAATCCTTTAAATTCTTAATATCTAATACTTTATACAAAATACTAATCTTTCTCGGGCCCAACCCCTCCACTCCCAATAATTCATCAAGAACAACCGGCATTTTCTTTTTAAAAATCTCGTACTCTTTTATTTTCCCGGTTTTTATGTATTCAACAATATGCTCCGCCATGCTTTTACCGATTCCCGGAATTTCTTCCAAGGCCTTAATGCCGCCCTTTTTATAGATTTCTCCGATATCTTCAACCGATACTTCCAAATTCGTAGCCGCTTTTTCATACGCCTGCGGTTTAAAAGCCGCATTTTCCATTTCCAAATAAAAAGCCATATTACGAAAAATTCGAGCGATTCCTTGATTAGACATTTTTTAAATTATAACATTTTTATTATTTTTAATCTTTTAAAATAAAAGCGCCTCAAATACTCTATATTTGAGACGCTTGATTTATTAATCAAATCAAGAATCAAGAAGGCAAAAAATAGTTTCTCTTTGCTTTTCTTCTGATGTGTAATTTAAAAACTCTGTCTTAAAAAGAAACATATTTGCCACTTTCCTTGCCTCGTCTTGTATTTGTAAAGTGGATTCATTGGAAATGATTATGACTTTGATTTTACCGCAACATTGTCTAATGAATTTCGCCAACTCTATGCCATTTTTTTTGGGCATATTAAAGTCAGTAATAACTAATTTGATATTTTCTTCATTAAGAATAATACTCATTGCCTCTTCTCCGTCTTCGGCAAGCAATATTTTGTATTTATTGCCGAGTATTTCTTGAAATACTATCTCCATTAATTTCCTTAAACTCTTGTCGTCATCAACAACTAATACTTTCATAACAAATACCTCCTTTTTTTATTTTTAAATTACTAACATTACCTTATTTTCTAAATTTAAACTTATTTTTACAAAAAGTCAATCTCTTTATTTTTAACGCCGATTTTAACCGAATCCCCCTTGACAATTTCTCCCCTTAAAATTTTTTCCGCCAAAACGCTGCGGATTTTTTCCGAAATCACTCCGCGCAAAGGCCGAGCGCCGAAAACCGGGTCATAACCGAGTTCCGCTATTTTGCCAACCGCTTCCTCGTCGCACGAAAAACCAATGCCTTGCTCTTCCAAATCTTTCGCCAAAGATTTTAATTGTAATTTGGCGACCGCCGCGATATCCTCTTGGGAAAGATTTTTAAAAACCATAATCTGCGAAAAACGATTTAACAGCTCCGGTTTGAAATATTCCGTCAATTTTTTCTTTAACTCCTCGCTGATTTTTTCAATTTTATCACCCGCTTCAATCCGATCCTTGATAAAATTAGAATGGGCGTTGGAAGTGGCAATAATAATCGTATTGCTAAAATCAACCGTTCTGCCCAAACTATCAGTCAACCGGCCATCATCAAAAACCTGTAAAAACAAATTTAAAATATCCGGATAAGCTTTTTCAAACTCATCAAGTAAAACTAAACTGAATGGCTTTTGCATTATCGCGTCCGTCAAGCTGCCGCTGATTTTTCCATCCGGAGTTCCGATAAATCTCATAATGCTTTCCTTAGTCTGATACTCCGACATATCAAAACGAACCATCAAATTTTCCGAACCGAATTGTATTTTCGCCAAAATTTTTGAAAGCTCGGTTTTGCCGACGCCTGTAGGTCCGACAAAAAGAAAAGACGCAATCGGTCCGCCCTTACGGCTTAATCCGCTGCGATATTCGCGCAATGCCCGGCTCACGTTTGAAACCGCTTGTTCTTGGTCAATTAAAGATTGATGAATAATATTTTCCAAATTCAGTAATTTTTCCGTTTCTTTTTTGCCCGCGCGCTGAATCGGAATATTTATTTTTCTTTCAACAACCGCAATAACATCGTCCGCTTGAAGCAATCCATCCTTGCGACTAATAGCGGATGACAAAGATTCCCTTAATAAATCCTGCGCGCTGGAAGGCAAAAGTTTCTGCCTAAAATATTTATGGCTAAGCTCAACGCTGGTTTTAATGGCGTTAAAACTGATTGTTATTTTATGCTGTTTTTCTAAAATCAAACTGTCATAAGTGAGAATTTTTACGGTATCGTCTTCGCTTATTTCTTCAATACGAATATTCTCAAAAGCGCCGGAAAAATCGCTAAGCGGCTCAATAAACTGCTTGAATTCTCTTGGGTAAGTGGCGCCGATTATAGGAAAAGCGTCATTATTTATCACTGGCATCAAAATATCAGCTGCGTTTATTGTATCTCCGGAAGTTTTAACCAAATTATGAATATCGGGTATGTAAAGAATAATATTGCCGGAAGAAATAATTTCTTCAATTACTTTATTAAGACGATTGGAAATTTCAGCAGTTGAAGCGCCGGAAATTAAATTGCCTAATTGAAGCGAAATAAGCCTTTTATCAAAAAGCGCTTCCGGCACATCATCTTTTATAATATAATGCGCTAAAGCTAAAATAATAGCCTCCTTGCCACTGCCCGGTTCGCCTATTAATAATGCGTTTGGTTTCATAGAACGCGACAAAATGTCAACCAATCGTTCGTACTCCTGTTTATGGCCAATTAAAAAACCAGCTTCACCGGCAGCGGCCATATCGGTAAAATCAACACTAAAACTGTCAAGTGTCGGAGTCGGTTTGGAAGTCCAAGCCCGATTCATCACCCGATGCCTAATTTTTTTAGGATGTGAAGCAAAACCGCCCAAATTTTTAGGTAAATTTCTCCAAAAACTTTTTTTAAAACGGCTAAAAATCATCGCCCTTTCCAAATCCAACGGATTAATTTCAAATAAAGTAAAAATTTTATTCGTCTGAGAATCATTGATTTCGCCCAACGCTGAAAATAAATCAACCGGTTCAATAAAACGATTATTATTGGCGATGGCGACAATAAAAGTCGTTCTCGCGATTAATTCTGTTTGAGACAATAATTCTTTTTTACCCCCACACCACAACTTTGTTTGGTGTGGGAGTTTACCGATTTTAATTTTCTTTGCCTCGCTGGAAGCAGCAATAACCGCATCTATTTGCTTTTCCATTTTTTCAACGTCAATATCCATCCGCAAAAACCCGATCTTGATTTCCGGAAGTTGAACAAGAAATTTTAATACTTGCAGATAAAAGTTGCCCCCGATTGCCGATGTTTTATCAAAAGCCGATTCCAAAATTCTGAAACTTGCGGAAGAAAAATAATGAGCCACGTTGATATTTTCCGGCAAAACAATTTCGTGATCTTTTCTACGGCTTAAACGCGGAAAATGTCTTGTTAAACCGATAAATGATTTTTGAGCTTGCCCCAAATGAATAATTTTGTCTCCAAAAAATAATGCGATTAAAATCCCCGCCCAAAATAATTGCTTAATATCTGAGAACAAGAAAGTGATACCGGCAACCGCGAGAACCGAATATGACGAATAATAAATCAACCGAGTTAAAAAACGCGAAAAATAACTCATTTGAAAACGTAAATCTTGAAAATATAAATTATTGATATCCATTAAATTATTAACGAGTTGTGAGTTGACGAGTTGTGAATTAACCTATTAATTCGTTAATCCGTTAACTAATAAATTAAAATGCGATAAATAATATAAACCGGAAACGCCAGCCAAATTAAATAAAATCCCGCTGCCATTAAAATAATAACCAAATAAACCAAACCGCCCACCAATAATCTTTGCAATCTGAAAATAAACCCTAAAATGCGCCCTAAAATAGTCCTATCTTGATAAAGCGGTTGGAAAAAATAACGCCAAGTTATTTTAAAAGCGAAAAATCTATCTAATTTTTCCAACTGAAAAACAATAAACTGGCTGTAAACAAAAAAACTGTTAATATACCAATGACGCAAAAACTCCTTTAATCGAAATGTAAAACGGTTAAAAAGATAAAGAAAAATCATCCCTCACCTTTCAAAGATCTATTCTACTTTTGCTATCCTATAAGATAGCAAAAGTAGAATAAAATTCTTTGAATTATTAGTTTTATTTAAAATTTTTATCCACTCACATTTTAAAAATATATTATTTATTTTTAAATCTTTGAAGGGTAAGGGATCGAAAATTTAATTTCGCCAGTTTCAATAAATATTTTTATATTTTCTATATCGGTGTCCAAAATACGCTGCAAAGCTTCTTTAGTGTTGAAAGCGGTATGTGGCGTAATAATGACATTCGGCATATCAATTAAAATATGGTCCGCCAAAACAGCCCTAAGATTATGTCCTTCCAAACTGCCGGAAAGCAAAAATTGCCGTTCGTCTTTTATAATTCCCTCTTCTTCTAGAACATCGGCGCCATAGCCTCCTAAACGCTCTTCGCTTAAGGCTTTAACCAGCGCTTCGGTTTCCACCAGCGGACCACGCGCCGTATTGATAAGCAAAGCGCCTTTTTTAATTTTGAGAATATTATTAGCGTTAATTAAATGATGAGTGAATTCATTATAAGGAATATGCAAGCTGATTACGTCCGAATTTACCAATAATTCATCAAGAGGAACATATTTAAACCCCAACTCTTCCGCCATTTTTTGATTCGGATAAACGTCAAAAGCCAAAACATCCATTCCGAATCCCTTGGCGATTTTTACCATAAATTTGCCAATTCTGCCGGTGCCGATAATGCCGATTGTTTTGCCGTTCAAATCAAAACCGCGCAATCCTTCAAAATCAAATTGCCCTTTTTCTTTAATGCGGTCATAGGCTTCAAAAATTTTCCGCGACAAACTGAGAATTAAAGCAAAAGCGAATTCTGCCACCGTATTGTCGCCGTAGCCCGGAATATAAGCCGTTTTAATTCCTTTTTCTTTGGCATAAACCGCGTCAATGTGGTCAAAACCCGTGGAACGGGTGGCAATAAGCTTTAAATTCGGCAAAGCGTCAATAACTTCCTTTCTTATTTCCGAACCCACAAAAACCGAAATAACGTCAAAATCTCTCTGTCCCGGCAAATTATCTTTATCTAATTTTCCCTCAAAAAATTGGAAATTAGAAATTGGAAATTGGAAATTATCTTTAATATACTCCGCCTCCCATTTTTCTATTTCAAAGAATGCGATTTTCACCCCCACACCAAACGAATTTATATTTTATTCTATGATAATTTATAGAAAAACAATTTCATTCGTTTGTATTTTTATGATTTTATTTTTTTCCCCATCACAATTCATTATGGTGTGGGGGTTCATTATTTTATTTTACAACAAATTAAATTATAGAGCAAACTGATTTTACTGTATCAACAAAAAATCCGTCCGCCTCCGCCGATTGGCGGATGACGAACGGATTTTATTATAAGTTATTTACCATTCTTCCCCTTAATAATTTCGTCGATAATGCCGTATTCTTTGGCTTCACTGGCTGAAAGATAAAAATCGCGGTCAGTATCTTTTTCTATTTTGGACATCGGCTGACCGGTGTGTTTCGCCAAAATTTGATTAAGTTTATCTTTAATTTTTAAAATCTGGCGCGCGGCGATTTCCACTTCCACCGCCTGACCTTCCACTCCGCCCAAAACTTGATGGAGTAAAATTTCCGAATTCGGCAAGGCGAACCGCTTGCCTTTTTTTCCGGCTACCAAAAGTACCGCTCCCATTGAAGCCGCCATGCCCACACAAATTGTGGAAACATCCGGCTTAATATACTGCATCGTGTCATAGATCGCCATACCGGCGGTTACCACGCCGCCCGGAGAATTAACATAAAGTTTAATGTCTTTTTTTGGGTCTTCGTGTTCCAAAAACAAAAGCTGGGCAATCACGCTGTTTGCCACTTGGTCGTTTATCGGCCCGCCAAGAAAAATAATTCTGTCTTTCAATAAGCGCGAGTAAATATCATAAGACCTTTCGCCATATTGAGTTTTTTCAACCACCATTGGAACTAAATTCATCCCTCACCCTTCAAAGATCTATTTTCTTGCTATCACTAAATGATAGCAAGAAAAATAATTCTTTAAATTATTATTTTTA
>Ga0210018_1001118_pt1 | contig 14140 bp, 17 predicted proteins | sample CryGeyCG2014_010_2_FD_183967 | JGI IMG/M metagenome (GOLD analysis project Ga0210018, IMG submission 183967) | Groundwater microbial communities from aquifer - Crystal Geyser CG09_land_8/20/14_0.10 (SPAdes) (version 2) | ecosystem: Environmental > Aquatic > Deep subsurface > Groundwater | place...
GGAAGGGGTCATCTACGGGGTAATTTCGGCCCTCGTGAGTTTTTTTCTCATCATCCCGCTCGTGAGTTTTATCTCCCCGCACCTCCTAAGCTTCATTCCGGAGATGGACCTCATGGGGTATTTCACAAGCCACGCCATCGTACTTTTCATCTACCAACTGCTCTTCTGCGTCATCCTCGGTATCTTCTCCGGCATCATCGCCACACGGCGGTATCTACATATTTAGATAACAGATAACTGGAAACCAATGACTTATGACCAGACCGCCGTATCGAGCGGCGGTTTTTTTTTACTCTCTTTCTAAAAACATAGGTGCTATAATTAATTTGCTATAATTAATTATAGCACTCTATTATTTTCTACAGAATTGTTATGTTGTGTGATGCCTCAATTTATACTCATATGCGTACAAATTGAGGCATTATTTATAAGACATTTTATCCTGAGGGCTTCGAGTGAGCGGTTCGACCAAGCCCTTCAGCAGTGAGCCCTTCGGTTAACTCGGGCCTTCGGCAGTGAGGTTAGGACGGTCGAACCGTTAGGCCCTTCGGGCGCGTGAGATTTCTAACGGGATTTACCCCCGCACCAGTCCCGCTAAGCGGGACTGGTGCGGGGTTCCCTGCCTGCGCAGGCAGGCGCTCCACGGAACCCCGAATAGAGAGAAGCCACGGGCAGCCTACTCCGCCCCGCTAAGCGGGGCTATGAAGGCTGGATAAGCCCGTGGAGCTTCATTTTTCAAACGCCCATGCGGCGGCGGTGAGGAACCGGAGCGGGTCTATGCTTGCGGGTCCGAGGCGCATGGAAAAGTGGAGGTGGGGAGCGAGGACATAGCCGGTGTTTCCCGTGCGGCCAATCGTTGCGCCGCGCGCCACCACGTCGCCCGGTGCGACTAAGAATTCGCTCAAGTGGAGGTAGAGTGAGAAGATGCCCAAGCCGTGGTCCACCACCATGGTTTTCCCGTAGTTCGTGAGCTCCTCGGCGAAGCGCACCTTCCCGCCGTTTATTGCGTGGATGGGGGTGCCGATCTTCGCGGTGAGGTCCACGCCGAGGTGGCGGAGTCCCACGCCGCCGCTCACGCGGATATTTCCGTACTCGCCGACGTTCTCCATAAAGTCCAGAGGGTTCACGAACGGGCCGTCAAAGTAGGCGCGGGGCGGTGAGCCCGCGAGCGCCGCGGCGAGGCGCGCATTTTCCGCGGCTACGTTTGTGGCGATAACGGGAGGCGTGTAGCCCTTCTTGCGGAGCTCGTCGGTTACCGCGAGTTCGGTTACGGGGTAGTCGCGCGCCCGGACCTGCACGGTCTCGCGTCGAACCGCGCCGTCTGGAAGCGTGAGGGAGAGGGGATAGGCGCCCGGCGCCATTTTTGCGTCAATGCCCGCCAGCCCCACCCAGCGGCCGTTCGCGGCGCGCAGGAAGGAGATGTTGCTTGAGGCGAATGTGCCGCGGGCGGTTCCGGTGGCCGAAACGCCGGAGATGGAAATTGCGACCGTATCGCTCTCTTCGGGAGAGAGCGATGAGAAGCTGATGGAAGGGGATGGAGATGGTGTGGGAGGCGGCGGAGAAGGAAGTGGTGTGTGTGGTAGAGGCGGAAAGAGTTGTGCCTCAAAGGGAGTGGAGGAGGTAGGGGTGGGTATCTCCGGGGCGAGCGCCACGCGCGGCCAGTCAGCCCACAGCCTGACCGCGGCGCCAGTTGCAAGGGAAACGGTGCAGAGGCCGAGAAGGAATATCCACGTTTTCCGGCGCCGGCGGCTCATACCCCCATTCTACCCCGGTGTTGAACTTAGTGAAAATTTGGTATGACAACCCCCTTCCTTTTTCTTAGATACACAAAGACCGACCCTAAAATAAAGGCAATCGCCATAACCAGAAGACCTCCATACAGGAATCTGTCCAATGCATACCAAATTGTCTTCGCGTAGAAGAAATATCTGATGGAAACTTTTAAGCCGTGGATGAAAATTGTGTACAGAACGCCCAAGAAAAATGCGTTAGCGTAGCCGAAAACCCTGCTTCTGCTTAATTTATAAGCGGAAACCAGAACCATCGCTTCCCACACCCACTGGCTGATTCTAAGTTCCAAAGACGCCCCTTCGAGATTTATTCCGACTAAATATTGCCAGAAAACGACCGCGACGGAGACAAGAACAAAATACCAAATTGGTTTCAAATACTCCGCCAAGGTCATGCCGAAGATTTTCACCCTGAAAATGGCTGCGGAGAGCAATCCCGCGGCTACCACCAGGAAGATTGTTATGAACAAAAAATCGTTCCTTACATCCAAGGCGGGATTTTGCGGCAGGACATCCAAGGCGCTGGATCCTGGTTCATAGACGCCGGATTGTAAAAACGGCCTCTCAAAAAGAGATTGACCTTCTTTCGGACAATCAATTTTCTGCCCGCCGACATAGCAACCGTCTTTGTGTGCCTCTATGGTTCCCGAATAATACGCGAGTTGTTTCCCCATAAAACTCTCACTTTTTATTCTAACACTTCGGTTCAGTAGCAAGGACTTTCAATCAGTATAAGCGTTCTTCGGGTGCAGTTCCAGCGGTCGGACTGATCCGTCCCGGTCGTAACTAGTCTTTGAGTTTTTTATTTTTCTTATGTAGAAGATATCCGTATACGTAGGCGACGATTACTACCACTACCGAGATGAAACAAATGACCCCGAGGAGGACAGATTGGTCGTTAAGAAAAAAACCGATCAGAAAAAATGGAGCGATGATCTTGAGTAATTTCCCTGCAAATCCATTCGCTTTCTTCCAAACTGTCTCATCATTTACTGTCCATGAGGCCGCTATTCCCCAAAAAGGATTGGGTTTTAATTTCTTGAGTAGAACACCCATAAAATACCAAAATAGGGCCAAGGCAAAAACCACCAGGAATTTCGTAATCATATCCTATAAATAATAATTTGATTTATCCCTCGACGCTATGCCGACTAGTGCTGGGGGGCCAGGAGTCGGACCTGGAATTCCTGCTCCAAAGGCAGGCGTGTTACCGATTGCACCACCCCCCAATCTGACACTAACAACTAAAAGCTAACAACTAAAAGCTATCCTTTCAAGTTTTCTATAATCGCTACCTCCAGCGGAATTATCGGAAACTGGCTGTAGCGCATCTGGCTGTAGGCGTTGATGAGGCCCTTGAGGAGCTCCAGGTGCTTGTCCTTGAACTCCTTTGCATGCTCGGCGAGCTGGGCGATGTGATCGGCTGTGAGTTCGCGGGCGAGCGTCTCCCGCATGGCGGGGCTGTATGTGATGACCGCTACGCGGCGAAGGTATTGGATGAGGTCCTTGGTAAACTGCGCGAGGTTGTAGCCGGCATCGGAAAGTTCAGCGAGCGCGGCGAGCGCCGCCTCGCGGTTTTCCCCGATGAGGAGGCCCGCGAACGCCGAGAGCTTGGCGAACCCCACCTTGCCTATCATGCCTTCCACGTCAGCGAGTGTGATGCGGCGGCCGCCGAAAGAGATGAGCTGGTCCAGGAGCGATTCCGCGTCGCGGAAGCTGCCCTCGCCGGAGGCGGCAATGAGGTCCAGCGCTTCCCCGCTTATGTCCACCACCTCCTCCTTTGCGATGCGGGTGAGTTTTTGCATGACGAGTTCCCGCGGCACGCGGCGGAAATAGAACTGCTGGGTGCGCGAGATGATGGTCGGCGGGATGCGATCCGCCTCGGTGGTTGCAAGGATCATGATGATGTGGGGCGGCGGCTCCTCCAAACTTTTGAGGAGTGCGTTGAAGGCGGCCGGGGTGAGCTGGTGTGCCTCGTCAATGATGAATACCTTGCGCAATGACGAAGTGGGGGCGAGGCGGATGCTGTTCTTGAGGTCCCGTATCTCATCAATGCCTCGGTTTGACGCCCCATCTATTTCTATCACGTCCAAACTGCGCCCCTCGTCAATTTCCGTGCAGTGGGTGCAGTGGTTGCAGGGTTCTCCCTCTGCCCTAAACTTCGCGTCCTTCGCGCGGGTCTCGCAGTTCGCGATCTTCGCGATGAGGCGTGCGGTGGTGGTCTTCCCCGTGCCGCGCGGCCCCGCGAGGAGGTAGGCGTGCGCGAGTTTCTCCTGCTTTGCGGCTTCCTTCAGGGTACGGGCGGTGAGCTCCTGCCCGAGGAGATCCCCGAAGGTGGCCGGCCGGTAGCGGCGGTAAATCGCTAATGTCATCACTTTCCATTATACCTGGTAGTAGAACCGCGACCAATAAGCAATCGCCCGCCACAGATGGACCAGTCGCGGTTTCACTACCGGGTTATACGACCTGCACGATGGGAACGCACGGGCGGCGTTATCCAGCTCCGCCTTTATTACCCACGCACCAGTTTCAATAACTTCGGCGGAAGTTTGTGAAGCGGCACGCCGTTTCGCATCCGCTATTAAATTAACGACATCGTAAGTCGTTAATCCAGGAAACTCCAGATTTTCTTGCGTCCTCAATTTCTCCCATATGCGAAAAATTGAGGACATGCGATTTTTACCCACACACCAGTCCACCTTAGGCGGACGGTGCGGGGTTCCGCGGAGCTTCACAAAAGCCGCGCCCGGTGCTATACTTTCTGATGACTGGAAAGTCGGTTTGGCGGATCGCCCTCGCGGCGGTTCTGGTTGCTGCAGCACTACTCGGTTTTTCTATTCTCCGGCCGACCCCCACGTCCCCACCTATGACGAACTTCATCCTCAAAAGTTCCGCGTTCCGGGAAGGAGGAGCGATTCCCGTGAAACACACCTGCGACGGTGATGATGTGAACCCGTTCTTGGAGATCAAGAATGCTCCCGAAGGTACGGTGAGTTTTGCGCTTATCGTGGACGACCCCGATGCGCCGCGCAGCGCGTGGGTGCACTGGCTGGTGTGGAACATCAGCCCTAAAACGCAATACTTCTCCGAAGACCATCTCCCCGACGATGCAGTGCAGGGCAAGACGAGCTTCGGCCACGCGAAGTACGGCGGCCCGTGCCCGCCGCGCGGTGACCAACCACACCACTATGTATTCACGCTCTATGCGTTAGACGCGATGCTGGGACTTCCCGCCGGCGCCGACAAGGCGGCGCTCCTTGCGGCGATGGAGGGACACATCCTTGGCCAAACCGTACTTACGGGGATGTACCAAAGAAAATGAATTCGAAGCACAAAACATGGGGTGCAAAATCCGAAGCACGAAATACGAAGCACGAAACAAATGGAGAAAACGGAGAAAATCTACAAACTGGAGTTTGGAACATTTTCCGCCTTTGGCGGAGAATTTGTTTCGGATTTCGATATTCGGATTTAGTATTTTATGATGGGGTTGCCGCGCGAGGATAGTACCTACTCCTGGACGTATCACGTCGTGGAGAAAATGCAGTTCTATGGGATATCTGAAGGCCGCATTCGCCGCATCATCCGCCACCCCGCGCGCGTGGAAGAAGGAATTGCGCCGGCTACGGTCGCGGTGATGTCTCCCGCCGGCACGAAACGGTATCAGGAGATATGGGTGATGTATAAGCTCGTTGGCGGCGGCCAACGAGCAAAAACCAAATCACAAATTCCAAATTCCAAGAAACCGAAGATAAAGGTGATCACGGCGTGGCGCTATCCCGGCAAGAGCCCGGAGCGCGATCCGGTACCAGCGGAGGTACTACGTGAGGTCCAGAAATTGTTGTGAAAAAGTTGAAGTTCAAAAACTCGCTCGTGGAACGGATTTTGAGCGGTGCAAAAAACCACTACGTGGCGAATGTTCGACGATAAAGATTTGGAAATAGGGGACGTTGTTCAACTCGTTAATGCGGACGATGGAACGGTTTTTGGTATCGCGAAAATTACCGACATTTCGAAGAAGCAATTGGGAAACATCACCGCTGATGATTTTATTGGGCACGAGAACTACAAATCAATTGATAAAATGTATAACGTCTACCGCGATTTCTACGGGGACAGGGTTGATAAGAACACCGAAGTGAAAAATCATTCGCTTCAAGCTCGTTTCAAACAAACGAAATTCTCTCGCGGCTTTTTTTTCGACCAATTCTCCTTCGTGATGACGTAGGATGTGCCTTTCCGTCTTGTTATGCTATAGCATAACAAGACGGAAAGATGCTATCATGGATGAAGCTGACCGGAGAACGGTTGCGCCGAGAGTCGCTCAAATATGAGAAAAGAGAAAACCATCAGGTGTGGGAAGAGTGCGGAAACGCTGCCGCCGATCAGTAATTTCTCTTCGCGTCGAGAGTGGGAGAACGCTGCGTGGCGAAAGGTGGTGGAGTCCCGAAAGCTGATGCAGTTACTCCTCACCCCAAATGAGCGTCACGACCTCGTGATGCGCGCGGCCGTCCTGGAAGCCCTCGCTTCCGGTAAACTTCATCGGCAGATCAGCAGAGAGTTTTTCGTTTCCCTCCAAACCATCAACGCGGTCAAGAAAGCAATGAACGAGAATGGTTACCGGAGTTATCTCGACAGGAGCAAGACGGAGCGGAAGAAGCGCGATATGAGTACAATTCTTTCCACGCCGAGGCGGAGCGGTATGCCTCACCGTACCAAGTACGGGACTGTGTATCTTCCCTGACACTTCAAATTGTATTGTTATGCTATAGCATAACAAGGTAAAACGGGTAGCCGCCGCGTACGAAAATTTAAATGTCGAGAACGAAGGTGTTAAGAAAAACGTTTTTTGAACAGCCGACGCTCACAGTGGCGCGGGAGTTACTGGGTAAATATCTTGTCCGCAAAGTCGGCGGGAAAGCCATTGCGGCAATAATAACCGAGGTGGAGGCATATGACGGACCGCGCGACCGCGCCTCGCACGCCTCACGCGGCCTCACACCGCGCACGAAGGTGATGTTCGGGCCGCCCGGGCACTGGTATGTGTATTTCACGTACGGGATGCACTGGATGTTGAACATTGTCACGCGCGAGAAAGGATATCCAGCGGCGGTTTTGATTCGTGCTGTAGAAGTGAAATCTCGCAGGAGGAATATCAGCGTAAATCAGCTTTCAAATCAGCATGGATCAGCGTTAGCAATAAACGGGCCGGCGCGGGTCACGAAATTTTTTAGGATTGGAAAGTCGTTCAACGGCGCAAGCGCCAGCCGGCGGACCGGTTTGTGGATTGAGGATAGACCTGCCCGCATCGCTACGCGAAGTGTTGCGGGCGGGGGAGTGAGAATCAAAGAATTCGAAATAAAAAAATCCCCGCGAATCGGAGTGGATTACGCGGGGCCAGTGTGGTCAAAAAAGAAGTACAGATTTTTCATGACCGGCAAATGTTACAATTCCGCGATCGCGGAATTGTAACATTTGGAGCGCAAGTAAAAACCAGGTAAAAACGGCGGTTCATGGTGAACTCGCCGTTCTCGTTTAAGACAAGGTCAAAGACCCATGCGAAATATTGCGCAGTTCGTTATACCCTCAAGAATTAGTATTGGGGGCCATAAGAAAACCGTTACCCACCAAACCAATCTTAAGTGCTTCTCGTCCAGCACAATCTCGTCGCTCGCGGCTATCTCTTTTCTCTCATCAATGTACCAGTCAGCGGTTCGCCGACCGCACGTGAGACATGAGATTAAATAGAGAACCACGAGTCCTACTAAAATCCAAGCCAATATCATACTAACCTCCAGTTTAATGGTTTATAATAAGAAAACTTTTAAGTCGAACGCTGTATTGATAGTATCATAGAAACGTACTATCTATCAAATCAAAACACGTCTAATTATATAGTCCGCGAAATAAACAATTTAGTTAAGTATGAAACTCTCCATTGGTATCGTCGGTTTGCCAAACGTGGGGAAATCCACCCTTTTTAAAATCCTCACCCGGCAGGAGGTGCACATCGCGAACTATCCCTTCGCGACTATTGACCCTAACGTAGGGGTGGTGCTGGTGCCCGACGAGCGGGTTCAAAAACTCGCCGCCCTCACCCATTCCAAAAAAGTGGTTCCCGCGGTAGTAGAGTTCTACGACATCGCGGGCCTCGTGAAGGGATCGCACAAGGGGGAAGGCCTTGGGAACCAGTTCCTTGCGCACATCCGCGAGTGCAGGGCGATCGTGCAGGTGGTGCGGTGCTTCGGCGGGAGTGAGATTGTCCATGTGGAGGGTACCACCGACCCGCTCCGCGATATGGACACCATAGAGACAGAGCTCTCGCTGAAAGACCTTGAAACGGTCTCAAAGCGGCTTGAAAAAGCGGAAGGGGAAGCGCGGGGCGGAGATAAGACAGCTACCCATGACCGCGACGCGCTCCGCAAAGTAAAAGAAGCGATAGGGGGCGACTATCGGCTTCGCAAGTCGATAGATGGCTTATTCGCGCACGAAGAGGTAGTGCGCAATCTCCAGCTGCTCTCCGCGAAAAAGCAAATTATGCTTCTCAATGGCAAGCAAGAGGATGTAGGAGAGGCGCTCCTCGCAAAAATTAAAGAAATGGGCGCGGATTACCTCGTCGCAGATCTCGCGGAGGCGGACGCAGTACCCACACCCTTCGGCGGTGAGCCGCTCAGGGCGGTCGAACCGCTTATCAAAAAGGCGTATGAGGTATTGGGCCTCGTGAGTTTTTTCACCACCGGGGAGGATGAGACCCGTGCATGGACCATTGAACGCGGCACGAAAGCGCCGCAGGCCGCGGGCGTCATCCACACCGATTTTGAGAAGAATTTCATCCGCGCGGAGGTTGTCAATTGGGAAAAATTATTGGAAGCCGGGGGGTGGGCACAGGCGAAACAGAAAGGGTGGTTGAGGTTGGAGGGGAAAGAATATATTGTTGAAGACGGCGATGTGATGGTTATTAGACATGGATAGGAATAGGCATTAGGCACTAGGCTTTAGGCATTAGGAAAAAACTAGGCAAAATCGGGCTTTTTGTTCTGCAATTGGCGGGTAGATGGTATGATGGATAGCATGCCGTTCGAACTCAAACTGGAAGAATATCAGGGTCCGCTGGATAAACTCCTTGAACTCATAGAGGCGAAAAAACTGGAAATCACCCAGCTGAACCTCGCCGAGGTTACCGCCGATTTTTTGGCCTACGTACAAACGCTTGAAGGAACGGCGGAAGACGGCGGGGCGCCGCCGGCGCTCCTCGCCGATTTCCTCGTGGTCGCGTCGCGCCTCATCCTTATAAAATCCAAGGCGCTCCTGCCGGACCTCACTCTTTCCGAAGAAGAGGAAGGGGAGGTGGCTGACCTGGAGTATCGCCTGCGGCTCTACCGGGAGCTCAAGGAAGGGCAGTGCCACCTCGCAAAAGGGTGGAGCGTGTTTCCACTCATGCACACGCGGGAATTCCTCATGGGGAGCGAGGCGCTCTTCTACCCGCCCACCCGCCTCACGGCGGGGGATCTCGCCGCCGCCTTCGGACGGGTTTTAGGGGAGCTTGAGCGCATTGCAAAACCCACTGCCCACTTAAAATCGGAGATAGAAAACCTCTCCAAGAAGATAGAAGAGGTACTCGCACGGCTCACGGGCGCCCCGCTCGGCCTGGGGGCGCTCCGCCGGAGCGGAAGCAGGGGAGAACTCGTGGTGCTCTTTCTCGCCATCCTCCACCTCTTAAAAACACAACTTGTAAAAGTGGAGCAGGCGGATCGCTTCGGAGAAATTATCGTTGCGAGGCGCGAGGAAAACGCGTAGTATTCAGTGAATATTATTCGTATAATTAGTATTATTCGTATATTTGCATCAATACGAGAATACAAAGCGGCTTGGTACCGATACTAATCCACAAATTATGCGAATGATACGAATAGTTTGGATAAAAAAGATAATATAAGAACAATGGCAGAAAAATCGGCATCCCTCATACCGGAACTTGAGGCGCTCCTCTTCTCCTACGGGGAACCCATGAAGATGGGCCGCATTGCGAAACTCCTTGACCTGAAACAGGTGGAGTGCGAGGAACTGGTGGCCGCGTGGCAGGCGGCGCTCGCGGGAGATACCGCGCGCGGCCTCACGCTCATCGTCCACGACGGCGCGGTGCAGCTCGCTACGAAGCCGGAGGAGAAACAGGTGGGGGAGCGGCTCCTCCAGGAGGAGTTTCGTGAGGAACTCTCCCCGGCGGGGCTGGAGACGCTCTCGCTTATCGCCTATCTGGGACCCGTGCCCCGTGCCACCATTGATTACATCCGCGGGGTGAATTCCAGCTTCACGGTGCGGAATCTCCTCGTGCGGGGATTGGTGGAGCGGCACTCCATTGAGGGGAAAGGGAATGCGTTCCACTATCTCCCGAGCTTTCAATTTTTAAAGCACTTAGGGCTCACGCGCGTGGAGGAACTCCCCGAGTACGAACGGTTCCACGGCGCTCTGGAGCGCATTGAGGCCGGCGCGGGAATGGAGGCAGGCCTGCCTGCGCAGGCAGGCGCCACCGACGCCGCGGCGCCGCAAAACTGACATGAATCCCGTTAGAGACAACTAAAAAATTTACTATGCTATTCAACGTCTATAAAGGGAAAGTGATATTTAATAATAAAAAAGGCCGTTGTGTTACGGTCGCGGTGCGCGACCTGTCTCTAACGGGATGAAGGAACGCTGGCAGACCATAATTCTCGTTTTCGTGGTTCTCGTGGTCGCGGGGTTTACCCGCCGGGTTTCAGAAACCGAGGTGCCGGCGGCACCCCTCGGAAACATGACCCCCGACGCCGCGGGCACTTCAAAATCTGCACCGGCGGGGAACGTTTCGTTCCAGCGGGCGTCGGTGGTGGAATCCGCCATCGGCTCCTCGCGCCGCGCCCCGGTGCGCCTATGGACCGTGCTCGATCCGGCGCTCTCCGCCCATGAGGGACTTCTCTATTCATTGGATGACGAAACGGCCCTTTGGAGCAAAAACGCCACCGGTGAGTGGCCGATTGCCTCCGTGGTGAAACTTCTCACTGCGGTCACAGTGATGGAGAACATGGGGGGAAATAAAAAGGTGGCGGTAAGCGAAGCGGCGCTCACCGATGGTGGTGATGCGGGAGGCCTAAAAAGCGGAGAGGTGTATGCGACGCAGGATCTCCTGAAGGTGATGCTGCTCTCTTCCTCGAACGATGCGGCGGCGGTGTTTGCGGAAGCGGGAGGAGGGGGTGCGCGCGAATTCGTGCGTGAGATGCAGGAGAAAGCCGTGAAGATGGGTATGGCGCAGACCCACATTGACGATCCTGCTGGGCTCTCCGCCCTCACCGTTTCCTCGCCGAGCGATCTCCTCCGGCTCATCCGGTACATTCTCGGAAACCACCCCCAGATCTTTACGTGGTCCCGTACGCCGCAATTTCTCGTGCAGCCCCTGAACGACCCCGTAAGCCATACCGTACAGAACATTAACCCGCTCGTCGCTGACGCGCGTTTCTTGGGTGGCAAAACGGGAACGCTCCAAAGCGCTGGCGAGAACTTCGTGGGGGTGCTCTCATTTCATGACCGGCGAATCGCGGTGATACTCCTCGGGAGCATGGATCGCGTGCACGACGTGAATCTCATTCTTGATTGGGCCGGGAGGGCATACACGTGGTAAACGCGATGCGAATATACTAATGGCAGATTTTTTTCTCATATTCGTATAATTCGCATGAATTCGTATATTAGCATCGCATAATGGAAATCTTTGAAGCCATCCGCATTCTCATACTCTTCGCCATCTCGTTCATTGTGGCGCTCTTCCTCACGCCGTTCGTCGCCCACTTCCTTCAGCGGCACGGGCTCCGCAAGAAAAACATCCGCGACGAGGCAAGCGCGCCCATTTTCTACTCGCTCCACAAGGGGAAATCTAATACGCCCACCATGGGCGGCGTCGTCATCTGGCTCACCGTCCTCGGCCTCGCGCTCATTTTCCTCGCGGCCGATGGGCTCTTTGACGGATTCGCCACCTATTTCAATTTTGTGAACCGCGCGGAGACCTACCTCCCCCTCGCCGCGCTTTTTCTCGCGGCGCTCGTGGGGCTTTTTGACGACCTCTTTGGCATTCTGGGGAAAGGACCCCACGGCGGTGGGCTCTCGGTGCCCCAGAAACTCGCCCTCTACGCGGCGGTGGCGGCGGTGGGCGCCTGGTGGTTCTACTTCAAACTTGGATTCAATGTGCTCTTCATCCCGTTCGTGGGAACCGTGACCATCGGCTGGTGGTATATTCCGTTCTTCATCCTGGTCTTGACTGCGACCGCGTTCTCGGCGAACGAGACCGACGGCCTGGATGGTCTCGCGGGAGGGGTGCTCCTCTTCTCTTTCATGGCTTTTGCGGTCGTCGCCTTTGTGCTCCACCGGTACGACCTCGCCGCGATGAACGCCGCCACCATTGGGGCGCTCCTCGCGTTCCTCTGGTTCAATATCTATCCGGCGCGGTTTTTCATGGGCGATACCGGTTCCATGTCGCTTGGCATCACCCTCGGGGTCATGGCGATGCTCACCAACACCGCCCTCCTCCTGCCGTTCTTCGCGTTCATCTTCGTGGTGGAATCGTGTTCGGTTATCGTGCAGGTTTTGAGCAAAAAGATACGGAAGAAAAAAATATTTCTCTCCACGCCCATCCATCACCACTTTGAGGCCATGGGCTGGCCCGAGAGCCAGGTCACCATGCGGTTTTGGATCGTCTCGGCGGTGGCAACCACGCTCGGCCTTGTGTTCTTCTTTCTCGCCCGATTTATCTAAGGCGCGCCCTTCCGAAGCTATACTGCTCTATTCCATAGCTACGTAGTAGCGACGGATAGCTTTAGCAAAGGAGGACTGGCGCGATTTATTTAGGAAATAGGAGGGGGGATTGATGATTGAAATTAGCTGATTGGCTTCTTACTACACTAAATGACGATCGTCAGTTGGTGTAGTAACGGAGGAGAGGGGAAAAGGAGGGGTGGAAAATTGAAGGTAGAGGAATAAAAAGAAGTGTGTGGATAAACGGTGCTACAGTTAACTGTAGCACCCTCTGATCTTCTGCGCTCGCTAAATACAATGAAGCTCAAGTAGCACCCTCTGATCTTCTGCGCTCGCTAAATACAATGAAGCTCCGTGGACTTATCCAGCCTTCGTAGCCCCGCTTAGCGGGGCGGAGTAGGCCGCCCGTGGTTTTCTCTTGGCATATAAAAATCGAGCGGGAGCCTTGGTTCATGCTACAATAGTATAGAAATGACCACGCTCATCAGAGGCGGATTGGTGTGTGATGGGAGCGGTACCGCGCCGGCTACCGGCGACGTGCTCATCCGCGGCAGCCGCATCGTGCGAGTAGGTGAAATCGGCAAGGTGCATGCCCATGCCACCATTGACGCGACCGGCGCGGTGGTCGCCCCCGGTTTCATTGATGTTGGAGGGGAGATTGACCACCATCTCACGCTCTTCTCCGAACCGCACGCCGCGCACCTTCTCCGGCAGGGCGTTACCACGGTCATCGGAGGGAACGGCGGCGTCTCTCTGGCGCCCCTCCTCGACGGGTCATTGCGTGCCGTGGAGCGATGGACATCAACCGAAGGGGTGCATATACGCGGGGAAACGGTGGGAAAATTTCTCAAATGGCTCGGCGCGCGGGGTTTGGGGGTTAACTTCGGAACGCTCGCGGGGTATACCACTGTCCGAAGGGCGCTCACACGCGATGCGTTCCGCGACCTCACCGAGCGTGAGCTCGCCGCGCTTGGGAAGATACTCTCTCGCGCCTGTCGGGATGGCGCTTTCGGTGTCTCCGTTGACTTGAGCGATGCCCACGCGCGGGAGATCCCTTTCCACGAGCTCCGGGTGCTCGCGGCAGTTGCCGCACGGGCGCGGCGCGTCCTCGCGGTGAACCCTCTCCGGAGGAGCGACGCGGTTGAAAAATCCATAGAAGAGATGCTCCACGCCGCCCGCGGAGAGAAGGTCAATCTGGAGGTGAGCCGGCTCACCCCCCTCGCGGAGCACCGAGAGGCCTACGACCGCGTGCTCACGCTACTCGATAAGGCCACGACCACGCTGAACGTTCACTTTGATATCTACCCGTGCGAACGCGTCCCCATGCCGCTTGCAGCGCTCCTCCCCGAATGGCTGCAGGCGATGGAACGCGGGGAAGCGCTCCGCTATCTCCGCACGGCGGAGGGTAAGCGACGCATCTCCGTGTACCTTGAACGATTCCGCACGATCCCGTTCTCGGTGGCGTACGTCCCCTCGCGTCCCCTCGCTTCCCTTGAGGGGAAGGCGCTCGCCGACCTTGCGCTCCACGGGCATCAGCCGTTCGGCCGCGCGCTCCTCTCCTTTATGAACGCCAC
>Ga0210018_1001119_pt1 | contig 14128 bp, 9 predicted proteins | sample CryGeyCG2014_010_2_FD_183967 | JGI IMG/M metagenome (GOLD analysis project Ga0210018, IMG submission 183967) | Groundwater microbial communities from aquifer - Crystal Geyser CG09_land_8/20/14_0.10 (SPAdes) (version 2) | ecosystem: Environmental > Aquatic > Deep subsurface > Groundwater | place...
ACGTATTAAATCATGAAATTATGTAACGGAACTCATATTCATTAAATCATGAATTTTTGTAACGATAGTTTTATTAAGTTTTTCAGTTAATTTGTTGATTTTTCTTTTCATTTCCAAAGGGTTGAGATTGTCATAAATTTCTGATAATTCTTTTTTCTTTTCTTCTGTCAGGATACCAGAATTTAAGAGTCTCCGGTAGGGAGTTTTTGCCGTATCGTGTTTCTTTTTTGTTTTAGCGCCAATCCTTTCTTTTTGGGTTAATTTCATTGACGGCTGGAAAAAGTTTACATAAAGCTCTACCAGCTTAAGAATTTCCCTAATGATTTTAAGCTGTTCTTCAGTGTCGTATCTGGCATATCCCAGAAATCTTCTAAGCACAGTATAGTTTTTCTGTTCCACAAAACAATTATCATTTTTCCTGTAAGGCCTTATTCTTGTAAAAGTAATCTGTTTTTCATCACAGTATCTTTTTAAAAGATTGTTGATAAATTCTGTCCCGTTGTCCGAATCTAAGCCCAAAAAAGGGAAAGGCAATCTATTTCTGATATTGTCAACTGCCTGATGAACTCTTACTTGGGCTTTACCCATGACCGCTTCCAAAGAAATCCAACCAATGGCGACATCAGTTAAATCAAGACCATTGACGTAATCTCCTTTAACTGATTCCCCGCAGAAAGCAACCAAATCCGCTTCCATAAAACCAGGCTTTTTTTCATCCCAATCAGAAAAGATCCTAATGGGAATGGTGCTTCGCAGCAATGTCCCCGGTTTGGTGGTTGCTCTCCCTTTTAATTTATACTGCCTTTTAACAGCAGATAGCATTCTATCAATGGTGGCCGAACCAACACTTAAAAGTTTTCTTCTTACTGTTTTATTTACCTTAATTTCTTTATTCTTTTCTAATACTGCCAAAAGCTCTGGGATAAATGGTTTTAATCTTTGACTGCAGATGCCATCAGCCGCTAACCATAAAGTCCGCAGGGGGTAAAATACCGAGGCATCATATTTCCTCTGGCGGGGAGAATACTTTTTTAACTTTTTCCCATTCCTTCCTTTTCTGTCCATTTTCCTTTCTATTTTTAAAGAGCCAAGGATACGTCTGGCATAACTTCTATTGTAACCACAGTTTGCCACCAGCTCGGAAAGAATCTTTGTCTTTTCCTTTTTACCTGCTTTTTGATAGCGTTTCTTAACAACCTTGGTTAAAGCGATCCGTTGTTTCATTGTTAGCATTTGTACCCCTTTCTTTAATTAATAATCCGAGAGATCCAGGGTACACCTTCCGTTACCTTTTGCTAATGATTCAATGAATCACTTTCCGTTACATTTTTGATGATTTAATTCGCGTTATTGACAAATTGTGGATAACTTTCTATAATGACTTTGCCTTCCTTTAATTTCTTCTGCCCAAAAGAAAGCTAAAAATAAAATGAGCAACGAAACTCTCTGGAAAGATATTCAGGAAGAATTAAAAATTTCTCTTTCTAAGGCGATTTTTCAAACACTTTTCCAAGGAACACAACTGGTTTCCTTGGAAAATAGTATCGCCACGATTGGTTGTCCTTCCGGTTATATTCAAAATTTGATCGAAAGCCGCTATTACAGCCTGATAAAAGATATTCTTGACCGCCAGACAAAAAGCAATAATAGCCTCGTTTTTATGGTTAAAGCTATTCCTTCTTCTTTAACTACTCCCGGACCTCTTTTTAATCAAGCAATAAAAACGAGTGAAGGGATTTCCTCTAACAGTCATCAATTAAGCGCGGATTTTACTTTTGAAAATTTTGCCGTTTCTTCTTCTAATCAACTTCCTTTTGCCGCCGCCACCGCCGTTGCCAAAAATCCTGGCACCGCCTATAATCCGCTCTTTCTTTGGGGCGGGGTAGGAGTGGGAAAAACCCATTTAATGCAAGCTATTGGTCATGAAATATTAAAACAAAATCCTACTGCTAAAATTTTATATTGTCCTGGTGAAGAATTTACCAATGAAATTGTTGACGCCATCAGAAATAAAACTACCAACCAATTTAAAAAGAAATTTCGCAGTACTAAAGTTCTTTTATTAGACGACGTCCAGTTTATTGCTGGCAAAGTAACGGTTCAGGAGGAATTCTTTCATACTTTTAATGCTATTTTAAGAGAAGGCGGGCAAATTGTTTTAACTTCGGACCGACCGCCGGAAGAAATTGCCAAATTGGAAGAAAGACTGCGCTCCCGGTTCGAAGCCGGACTGATTGCTGATATTTCCGCTCCTGATTTTGAATTAAGAACTGCAATTTTATTAATTAAAGCAAAACAGAGAAGGCTTGAGTTACCAATGGAAATTGCCCAACTAATTTCCGCCAATATTGAATCAAACCGCAAAATGGAGGGATTTTTAACCAGGCTAACCACCGAGGCGGAAACCAAAGGTATTAATCTTTCAGTAGAACTGGCAAATTCGCTTTTAGGGAAAACTCTGGCGGAGAAAGAATTAAACCACCGGATTTTCAAACCCAAAGAAGTGATTGATACCGTCGCCGATTTTTTTCATTTAAAACCCAGTCAATTAAGAAGCGAAACCCGGGTCAAGGAAATTGTTTTTCCCCGGCAGATTCTTATGTATTTACTGCGAGTTGAGCTTAATTTATCTTTCGAAGAAGTGGGGAAGGTTTTAGGCGGAAGAGATCACACTACTATTATGTATGGGGTGGAAAAAATTACCAATTTACTCAAAGAAAAAGAGGATTTAAGGGTGGATATGTCCGGGATAAAACAAAGATTAAACAAACACTCGGAATAGGTTTTACACTTATCAACAAAGAGTCGGCAATTTATCCACAAAAATATAAACAAAAACCGATGAACTTTATGAACAAAAATGAAACCCGAAAGAAGAAGCCAAAATCAAAAGTTGTCAACTTGTACACTGAAACTACTATTACTACTACTAATTAAGCAATATACAAAATTAAGCATTTAGTTTAAAATAAGAAAGGAAAGAAAAAATGAAAATACAAATACTTCAGGAAAATCTTAATCGGGGACTTAATATCGCTTTGCGGTCGATTTCTATCAAAGCACAGTTGCCAATTTTAGCCAACGTGCTTCTAAGAACCGATAAAAACCGCCTGCAGATTTCCGCCACCAATTTGGAAACCGGAATTTCTTTATGGTTAGGCGCCAAAGTGGAGAAAGAAGGGGAAATTACCATTCCTGCCAAGATTTTAACGGAAATTATTGCGACACTCCCACCGGAAAAAATAAAACTGGAGGCGGAAGGCAGTTTGTTGAAAATATCCTCGGTTTCTTACGAAGCAAATCTGAACGGTATTTCTGCCGGCGAGTTTCCCAAATTGCCCGCTTACTCGTCGGAAACACTTTTTTCTTTACCGCCGAAAAAATTCTTGGAAGCGATCAATCAGGTTGCCTTCGCGGCGGCGACTGATGAAGGCCGTCCGATTCTAACCGGTGTTCTCTTTAAACTTTCCGGGAAAAAGCTTTCCTTGGTCGCTACAGACGGTTACAGACTATCTTTAAAGACGATGGAGATAGAGACAGCAGTTAAAGAAGAAATCTCTTTACTTCTTCCGGCAAAAACACTAATAGAAGTAGGTAGAATTATTACAGACGAAAAAGCCCAGGTGGTGCAGATGGGGTTTACCAAAGAACAAAACCAGGTGGTTTTTGTTTTTTCCGATCTGGAACTTTTTTCCCGCGTTATTGAGGGGGAATTTCCCGATTACAACAAAATTATTCCCCAAAACTTTACCACCAAAGCGGTTTTTGATAAGGAAAATTTTAACCGGGCGGTAAAAGTCGTTTCCATTTTTGCCAGAGATTCGGCTAATATCATTAAAATAAAATTAGGAAAAAATGTTTTGGAAATGAGCGCCAATTCGCCCCAAGTGGGGGAGAATAAAAATTCTCTGGAAGTAAAATTGGAGGGAGAGGAAAGCGAGATTGCCTTCAATTTCCGTTTTATGCAAAGCCTTTTAGGTGCCATTTCCCAGGCGGAAGTTTCTTTGGAGATGACTGGTCCTTTAAACCCGGGAGCTTTTAAAGCAGTCGGAGACGATTCTTTTCTGCATATTATTATGCCGGTCAGACTGCAGACGGAAGAACAGTCTTAAATTTATTTAATTAGTTTCCATTCCACTTTGTGAGTTTCGGCCGCTCCTTTTCCTTTAATCCAGTCTAAAGCTTCTTTTCTTATGGTTGGTGTATCTTTTTTAAGTCTTACTTGAAGTACCAGAGGTTTGATGTAATCAATAATAAAATTTTCGGTTACATAAGGTACATAATCAAAAAGAGGAGCTTCTTGGTAAGTTAATCGGTCAAGCTCTTCGTAAACTTTTTTTTGTTCTTCTAAATAAGATTGCCCGGTCGGAGAAGGAATTGTTTCGGTGTTAGTTTTAAAATTGAAGACAAAATAAAATTTGGAATTCTTTTTACTGGTCAGTTCAATATTGTAGTCAGTATCGGGAGTTAAAAGTTCAGTGGGTTGTATTTCAAGAACTTGATTTGATACTTTTGTATTAAAAATAAAAGCTGGGGAAGAAGAAATAGAAATTTCATTTTCGGAAACATTTCTATTGAAAGTGATTTTAATAACTTTATTAAAATTCACTTTTTCTTGAGCATTTGGTGGGTCAGTTTCTAAAACCTTTAAAAGAGAAACGCTGAATAATTTTATCGCCAGGAGAGCAAGAGCGATTAATAAAAGGAGAATAATTAGTTTTATTTTATTGTTTAAAAATATTTTCATTGTTTTGATTTTATCATTAATCGTTTTTATCTTTGGTAGTGTAAAAATAAAGAAGGTCCGGCTCCATAACTTTCGTTAAGCCTAGCTCTAACTGCCAATTCTCCGGTACCTTCACCGAAATTGGCTTCCACCACCACCATTTTAGAAGTAGAATCAGCTACTGCACCCAAATAAATGGCGATATGTCCAGGTGGAATATTTCCCCAAACCACTAAGTCACCGAGTTGAGGAACGGTAACTGGTATGTAATTTGGTGGGTATGGCGTAAAAGCGTAATCAGAGGCGCTACCGCGTCCATTTATTTCAAAGCTTTCTCCCATAGCTTCTTTAATTGCTAAAACAAAACCTAAACAATGAATATGGTATCCTAAATCGGGATTGCTGACCATACGTTGAAATCTGTCTTTGACAATTTCTTTGCCTTGAAAATTAGTTTCTTGTTTGTTAAAACATCTTTCCACTGCTTGCCAATTACTAAACTGGATATAAGTTTGGTTACAAGGATCCTCTCTTTGTGTTAATTGACAAACTACTTCTTCTCCTAAATGTCTTGATGGAGCACATTGAATATCGGGAAAAGTAGGATTGGGCCAAGAAGAGCCACTTCTGTTACTGGTTCCACCAACAAAAGCTCCTCCGATAACACCGGCGAAAACGATTAAAGGCAGAAAAAAAATTACCACAAAAAGACCAACAAAAAGATAAATTAACCACTTTGAGTTTTTATCTTCACCTTCATTCCCGGTAACCTTCCCCAGAATTGAGTTGGCGATACCTATAGGAAAGAAAACTAAATTTCCAATTTTTCCCAGACCTTTTTTTATCTCCTTTAAAATTTTAGGGGCAAAAAAAGCGATTAAGTTAGCGATTCCTGGAGCAATTGCGGTTGCCAGCGCTTGAAATCCCAATTTAGAAAGAATTTTTGTTATCCCTCCGGCAATTGCTTTACCGGCCCCGGTTTTGGCGGTGTTCCAAAGAGTTTGCAGGCCTTTTTGAGCTGTTTGCAGACCGACTTTTTCAAGAGCCGATGTTATTCCCTTGGTAAAACCTGATTTAGTAAAGGAAGAAATCTGCTGAAAAATTTGTAAAGAGCTGATTTTATTGGCAATCCATTGCTCGGGTAGAGATGATTTGAAAAAAAACTTTTGTTGAAACTGCTTTAAGTTTTCAGAAAAAGTGCTTAAATAGGCGGCTTTTTGTAAAGACTCCGGAGATCCTTTTAATCTATTTTGGAAGGCTTTTTGATCTAACGCCTTTGAAGAAATTCCTTGAATGCTTAATTTAAAATTAATTCTCTCAGAAACCTTTTCTTTAATTTGATTAAAATTTTCTCTTAAAGTTCCGTTTTTAAGGTTTTTAAGGAAATCTTGACCTAAAGTTTTATTATCATCTGTTAATTTATAAACTTCTCCTTGGGGATTTCCGGATATTGGTGGAGAAGTTAAAGAAATAAATACTTTATTTTTTCCTTCGACAATAGTTGGCGAAACAGCAGAAGAAAAAGTCGGTAAATTGTCTTTGGTAATAATTTCTTGTGTTTCTGGAGCTATTTCTTTAACAAAGTTTAAGATTTTGTCTGAAGAAATATTTTTTATCTCCTCCAGCTCCTGAGACAAGGAGACGGCAATAATTTCATTTATCTCCTCTGAGGTTGTTGTTTTTGAAGAAAGATTGGCAATATTAACCGCTATGGCCGGAATAATATTTTCTTTTAACAGAGTAACTTCTTCGGGAGTGAAAGAGGAAATTGAGTTTAATAAAATTTTATTTTGTTCAAAGACTTGGTTTTCGGTTAACTGAATAAATGTTTCCGCAGAAATCTCCCTTGACGAAAGATACTCTTTAACGGTAGGGGGAATTTCATTATTTTTCCTTACTGCTTGAAGAAAAATTTTCTGGCCCTTTTCGCGAATAATTTCTCTTAATTCTTCATTTTCTCTGGCTTTTTGAGCTTCTTTGGCCAGTAAACTGATTTCTGGAGTAATTTCGTCAATTATTTTAGGAACGGCGCTTTGAAGTTCTTCCTCGGTAACTAACAACTGGTCAAATTTTAACTTAAGTCTTTTTTGAATTTCATTTAATCTTTTAAGATAGTTAAGTCTTTCTTTGTTTTCCGCTCTGATTTTTTCCAATAATTCTTCATTCTTTAGATTTTCTTCGTCTAAAATTTCTTTCAAATTGTCCAAAACCTCTGTTGGTACTACCGATTCCAACTGATTTTCGTCGGTGGAAGACAAAAATTGATCCAAAACAAAAAGTAGTTTTTCAAAATCGGCTTCCTTTTCGTCCAGTAAATCCACGAGATTAAAGCCAAAAACAACCTGTTGAAGATTAGCCGTGACCGTGTCATAAGACCAGCCTTTATAAAGGCCATTTCTGTTTTGCTCGTTTAAAAAAAAGTGGGCCGCTTCGGAAAGTGACTCCAGCCGTTTCAGGAAACTATCTGAGGGGGGTGTTTTTTGATTGTCCATTCTCCATTATTATCTCACTTTTGAATCTTGGTGGTAAAGATCCGGTCTGGACCGGGTTTTTGACAGGAGGCGGGGTATTAACCGGAACTGAAGGAACGGCCTGGGCTTTTCTTTGGGCTAAAACTTCCTCGGGTTTAGAAGTGATCAGTTCATGCTCTTGCGGCGAGGCAAGAACCCTCATGGCTACATGATTGGCGCCGGCAAAAAATAACCCTTCACCGATATCGCAAGCAAGAAGAAATTGTTTTTCTCCCTCGGAAAGATAAAAAGTTTCACTCACTTTTTCAATTGCCGCCGGATGCTGTTTCATTAAAATTTGAATAGAAGAATTTGTCACAATCGACTTACCAATGTCGTTTTTCAAAAAATCTTCCACATCTTGAGTAATGGTAGTTAATCCTAAATAATATTTTCTTGCCCTTTTGGCAATGGAATTTAAAAAGCCGGCCGAATCAGGATTTTGCATCATAAACCAAGCTTCATCAACGACAAGAATTCTTTTTTTCAGTTCTTTTCTGATTCTTGTCCAGATAAAATCCAAAACAATAAACATCGCTACCGGCCTTAATGTTGATTCCAAGTCGCGCAAAGAGAAAATTGTAAAAGGATTTTTAATATCAATATTGGAAAATTGATCAAAAATTCCCGCAAAAGAACCCTTAACAAATTTTTCCAACCGGTCAGACAGTGAGCGGGCGAGCGGATCTTCCATACCGAGTAAAGTTTTATAAAGATCTTCCATTAAAGGCGGCTCTTTTGCTTGAGTTGCCGGGTCTTGATTAATGCCTTTCATTTGATAAGTGGCCATCAAAGCGCGGTCTAAAATTGCTTCTTCAGTGGCATTTAAGTTGCCCATCACCACTTTAAAAAGAGAATGTAAAGAAAGTATTTTATTGTTAAGCTCATTTTCTCCTTCTTCGCGGACTTGCGAAAGATCAAAAGGATTAATTTTGGCTTTGGAGTTAAAACCAAAGGTAATATACTCTCCGCCGGCTGCTTTAGAAAGATTTTCGTATTCATTTTCCGGATCAATCACGATAATTTCGGCATCAAACATTAAAGACCGTAAAACTTCCAGTTTGATAAGGTAAGAGTTATGGACAAATATTCCTCCATGACCAGCAAGAAAAACGCCGTTGTCTACCTGAAGATCATAGACATATTTTTCTTTATGTTTTATCCGTTCAATTTTTATAATTGGATCCCAAAAAAGATCAGAATTGACCAGAAGTTTAAGTTGAGCAAGCTTTTCATCCGTATGACGGATTTTAAGTTGGGTAGAACGATATTTTTTAGAAATAAACTTGGCCGCCTTAAATACCTTAGAGAAATAAGAATTACCTTGTCGGTTAACGATTGAATTCCAAAGAGGGCAGTCATATTCTCTCAAAGAAAAACCTTGTTGTTTAAAAGAATTGTAAATCGCCTGATTAATGTCAGTTAAGAATAAATTTTGTCCGGTAATTGTCTGATAAGCAATTAAAACATTGTTGGTTAATGGCGTGTGTAATAGTAATTTCATATTGTTCCAAGATACTCCTAGAGTCTCCCATAGTCTGTGATTCACTTTTCTATTACTTGACCCACGGCTGATTATTTTTTCAAGAGAGGGCAATTTTGAAAGTAGTTGAATTTGATTTCGCAAAGAACGCATGTCTGAAATTCTTTCTTCGCAAGCAAGTATAAATTCCTGTAATTGTTTTCTGGACGGAGAAAAACCGTTTTTTCTGAGGTCGGAAAGATTTGGGGGACTGGGAATTTCGGTGGAGGAAAAAAGACATTTATAAAGATAATTATAAATTGGCTGCAAGAAAGGAATTGTGTCAACATTGGTGTTGGCGATTTTTGTTTTTTCAAGTAGCTGTTGGAGTTTTTTGTTTTTATCAGCGGTTAAAAAACCGATATGTTGACTAAACTTTTGCAAGTCGTCCTTACCGGAAATGGCAATTTGATAATAAATATTTTTGGTTTTTTTAACGGTGTTGACAGCGCTTTTTTGCCGGGAGTGAATTCTGGCGATAATGCCGAAACGCAGAAAAAGATAGCCTAAATCTGAGGCGAGCTCTTTTGACTTGGTGGTAGCAGAGACACTTCTGTTTTCGACACAGCCGTCTCCCTCGAAATAGGCTCTCAGATAATGGGCGATTTGTTCGTTTGAAAGTGAAAAAACGATTGGGGGAATTCTTTTTTCTCCGGAATTACCACAACCCCCCAAGGAGTTAAAGAATTCAGCAAATGAGTTTGGCAATACATGGAATCCCTTTATTAATCTACCGGGATAGTTGTAACGAGGAGAAGTTTTAAACCCGATTTTGTCAACAGAATTTTTGATTATATCTAATACGTTTGGATCAATGTTGTAAACCTCAACGTTTTTTTCTGTGGCATGTCCTTCACTGGTAATTAATCCTGCTAAGTTAAGAAATTCTTTTTCTAAGAGAATTGTTTTAGGGAGATTATTCGGCCAGTCGGAAATATAATCTTTCGGATATATATATGTTGGGGAGTTAGAAGGTTCGTTAAGTGTTCGAGGAAGGGGGACTGCTTCCCCGATTTTTATTGCTTCACTGCGCATTACCCTGATTTTGCCCTGACGGAGGACAATTAAATTATGATCCGCGGTAACGGTAATCTGCCGTCCACTTTTTGTGGTAACAACATAAAGTCTATTGCGGGGAGAGAATTTTTTTCTGGCTGCAATTGTAACATTACTCCATTTTCCTTTTAACTGGTTGTCGAAAGTCCATACTTTTAAATTAGGATTGATAACTCCCTCAATTCCTTCTTCGATTGGTGTTGCCCCGTGTTTCTCAATAAGTTTTTCCACCAAAGGTCCAATTTTGGCCAATTTCATTCCGTTGCCATCATCAAAAAGTGCTGAATCATGGGCATAAATCGATTTTCCCGCGCCGGCCTTGGCGAAAACGCAAGCATTATAATTCTCTAAAGTGAAGCGGTCAAACAAAATTAAACTTCCGTTGTGTTCGTTAATGCCGTACATAATTCCTTCATTAGCGGTTAATTCTGAAGAAGTAAAAGGAAAAGTGGTGGCCAAAGAGGTGGTATCCATGTTCCGGGTAATGTTTAAATAATCCAAGCAAAGAGGCAGAGTAGTTTTAAAGCCTTCCTCCATTTGCAGGGTTGCATGTTTGGGGATAATTAGAAGTGAAGCCAAAGTCGATTCTATTCCTCGAGAAACTTCATCCAGCTCTTCTTTGGTATCCGCCGGAATAGTAATATAAAGACCAAACTGGAAAAATCTTTCTACTCCCTTAACTAATTGTTCCTGCATTACTTGGGCGTCTTCCAATTGCGCCTGAGTGGTGGGGTTTACAATTTTTCCTCTTTCCATATCGGTTGAAAGCTCTGCTTCCATTTCGGCAATTTTTCTTCTTAAATCATCTAAAACCGTTTTGCTTTCTACTGGATAAACAAAAAGGGCTACCTCCAAAGTATGATCATAATTAATTAAAGGAGACAGCCAATTGGCGTTGACATAACGGGGGTATCCGGCGACAAATAATGTTCTGACTAAACGGTTATTGATTTGTAAATAATCAAAATCAACTTCAATTGCTGAAGGAGCAATCATATCCTGAATGCTGGCGCCGGCAGAATTACTGTCAAAAGTTGAAGCAGGCGGGCGGACAGGCTTTAATAAAGAAACTTTGTCTTGGATTTTTTTTATTAGATTAAGCTTCATTTTTCTTTACCTCGGTTTCTTTCTTTTGTGATTTTTCACTATTGTAAATTAAATAGTAAAGCCGGATAAGTTCTTTATTTTCCAATTGTTTGGCAACCAAACCGATTCTGGCAAAAAGTCTGATTAAATGGTCTTTTTTGGGAGCAAGGGCAGTTTGGGCTTTGGCTAAAATATAATCTTCAGGGAAAGGTAAACCTTGGTTACGTCGGAAAATAGAAGTTAAGGTTTGGGCAACTCCTAATTCCAAAGCCGAAAAAGGAATTACCACATAAAATTTTTTATCCAAAACATTATTTTTTTTAACCATATCAGCGACAAACTTACGGTAGGAATTAATAAGTTTTACCATTAAAGGAGAGCCAGTTTTTTTTATTTCCTGCTTTTCTAATATTTCCAAGTAAGAAGAAATATCCTTTCTTTGGGAGCGGATCATAATTTGAATCGAAAAAGTTAAAGAATTTAATAAAGCGCCGTAAGCATAAATAATTGCTTCCTGTTCTCTTTCGGAAAGCAAATCAAAGTTTACTGAGGAAACCGACAAAACCAGAGCGCAAGAGCCGTCTTTGAGAACTACCAAATTGTTTTTGATATCTTCAATCGGCAAATATTCCTGGGTACTGGCACGAATTGGTATTTGGGCAGGGTCCATATTATTTACTGACGATTTCAATTGGCGATAAAACCTTACCGGTTAATTCAATTTTGATTATATCAAAAGGGAAGCCTTCCTTTTCTGCTTCGATTTCATAGACCCCATTGGGTAGTGGAGTAGCGCTGATAAATTGACCTAATTTGTTGGATTTAAAAGCGCGGACAGGGTTGCCAGACGAATCCCGGATTTCTAAAATAACGCCTTCAATAATTTTTCCATTTTTGTCATGGGTAAAACCGGCCAGTAAGTTAGGCATTGTCGGGGTAGCGGGAATGATAATATTGGGGACAAATTTTGCCTGGACTCTCGCCATGGGAGAGATTGATGGAGGAACAAATTTTGGTCGCAATGGCGGTAAAGGAGAAGATTTAAGCACGGTGGCCGGTGCGGGGGAAGAAACTACGGGAGGAGGGGGAATTGGGGGTGTTGGAGAAATATTTACTGGGGAAGGAGTAATTGGAGGAGTAATTGGTTTTATAACCGGTGTTTGGGAAGCAGGTTTTGCTAGGGATGTTTCTTTGTTAAGGCCTTTTTGTTTCCAAAGATATTGAGTAGGTGAATAAATCCTTTTAAAGAAAGCCACAATCCAAACATCAAGAGGCCGGCCTTCTAACGGAAGAAAGGCCATACCAACACCGATAAGCACAAAAAGAATAATTAGAGGCCATTTAATAAAAGCCGGAGGATTAATTCCATAAACAATTAAGGCCAAAATCACTCCTGAAGCCAGTTTAAAAAACTGTTTAAGAGTCATGTCTCCGACCAAACGGAATTCATAACTGGTTAGCGGCTGGGGAACCGGATGTTGTTCCATTTATACTTTCTAAATATGTCACATCCCAAGATTGGATTAAAAAATATGTGACATATTCATAGACATCACAACATTAGTCCAATCTACAAAGGTGATGTTTATATGTTACTTATAATCGGAGTGTCTTTCAAGGGTAACAAAGTTGGTCAAAAGATATTTAATCGATGTTGGCTTAGTCTCGAGAAGTTCCTTTATCATAAGGGCAAGTTTCACCTTCGGAGAAATACCCGTATTTTCCACATCTCCCGCAGTGTTTTCGCTGGTCAGAACTCTCGATTGCCAGCGGAGGCAGAAAAGAAAAAGGAGAGTTAAGTTGAGAAAGAGAAGAATAAAGTGCTCCGCAAGAACCGGCAGTTAACACTCTCCCGGTTCTTTTTTGAAATTCCTGCTCAAGATATTTTCCTATTTGAACTTGCTGAGACCAAGTTTTTGCGTGATCGATTTTTTGAAGAACTTCTGGAGTATAAAGTTTTTCTATTGTTCGGTTGATTTTAATTTTTTCGGTGAGGTCTTTCCCTTGGCTAATTGCTTCCCAGATTTCATCGGGCAAGTTTAGGTTTTTTTTCAAAAAGGCAGTTAGAGAATTTCCGGGAACCTCAAGAGGCAAAGGAGTCCCCCTTAATATTTCGGGGTCGGAGAAAATGGTCGGATCTACTTTAAGGGCAGAAAAATTAAGGAGATTACAGGCTTTTTTAGCACACTCTTCCGCTTGGTCGTAACTACATAAAGTGCGGAAGAAGAGATATCTCTCACCGTGAATCGAGATTAATTGATAAATTCCAATTCTCGTCCCTTCTTTGAAAGAGCCGCTGTTTCGGGGGCTAATCCAAACCATAATTTCTTGAGGATTAGAATCAGGCCATTGCCTCATGGTCTTTAGAATTTCGTCCTCTTTTGGTTCAGGTGAAGACGTCCAGATCTCAATTGATTTCCGATTTGTTTCAGTCGCCCACTTATAAATTTTAGTAGAAGCAATAATTGTTGAATCAGAACTCTTTTCGTCAGCCCATTGGCTAAATTGGTCTAATTTTATCGCTACAGGATTTATTCTTTTGCTCAACGGAGTTTTTGAGGCTTCGATAATACCCGAAGAACTGTCAAGAACAATTTCTGGCGTTTTTTTTCCTTGCCAGTTGCTGATTTCAAAAGCGAATTGTTCTTTAAGTAAAGGCATATTTTCTCCTGCTCGGGATCCCTCCTTCGCCAAGGCTACGGAAGGGTAAATTGGTTGCGGAGTATTCTGGCTACGTCTCGCCGAATCTCGCCGACAGGCGGAGAAGGCGGACTTCACAGTTGCGGCACAGCTTAGGATTTAAACCTAATTTCCTCCATGCAACCTGTTACTATCTTAACTTTATTTTTGAAAATTTCAAGTAGTTGGCAAGAAACTAGGAGGTGTGAACCCGTTAAACCTGGAAGGTTAAGTAGGAAAAGGTTGAGTAGGAACAACATCATAAAACTTAAAGACTCTTTAAGTACTGAAGGTACTTTGCCGGAGTCAGAATAACAATTCCCAATTTGCTTCTGATTTTTTCTGTTTTATAGTGCCGTACATTGTAAGTGATCAGAAATTTAGCTTTAGCTATTACTGCGCCAGCTACTATGTGAGCGTCGTTCACATCGGTTACATAATTTCCATATGTTTTTCTAAACTCAACCGCTTTTTGTTTAAGTTTAATTATTATTAATCTTTCTTCCAACAGCTCGTCCAGTTTACTGATTCCCAACCGCATTCTTAGCA
>Ga0210018_1001121_pt1 | contig 14120 bp, 15 predicted proteins | sample CryGeyCG2014_010_2_FD_183967 | JGI IMG/M metagenome (GOLD analysis project Ga0210018, IMG submission 183967) | Groundwater microbial communities from aquifer - Crystal Geyser CG09_land_8/20/14_0.10 (SPAdes) (version 2) | ecosystem: Environmental > Aquatic > Deep subsurface > Groundwater | place...
AAAGGTTAAAATGCAAGTATCAAAAATTGTTTGTAATTCCTAATTTTCAATAAGATTACTTAACCGATATTCTGATAAACTGTTATCCTTTCCCTGATATCCCGTTTAAACTGATAACCTAAAGGTAAACAGGTAATCAGTTTATCGGGGAAAGGTTATCAGGAATCAGGTTATCAGGATAAATTATAGCTAAATTAAAGATTTTAGGAATTGGAAATTATATTATGTTTACTCTTCCGTATTATCCGCTCCCGAAGAAGTCTTATCCGCGTCCTGGCCTAAAATCAGGATGAAATCCGGCTGTTCCGGGTTCTTTTCATCCGCCAGCTCTTCCTTTATATTATCAATCAGCCATTGGGGCAGGTTAAAGGAAACATTGGCCCCGGTTTTTTCCTTTAAAATAAACAAGGATTCTATTTTTTCTCCGTAAGTAAGGTCATAGATTACGGATTTTTGAAAGTCCCGATGGCTTGAGTTGCTGATGCGGACAACATTGAACCCGTATTTTTCCAAATCCAGAGCGGATTCGCTGGCCAGCCCGTTTACCCAGGTGCCGTTCCTTATGTCCAAAGAAGCTTTTTCCACTCTAACTTTTGTCTTGGCTTCAACCGGAGCGTCAGAAAAGATATTGTTAACCAGATACTGGATTTCGGCAAAGTCGCCGCTTCTGGGGGTTAAGATATAGGCGCCGTCTTCGCCTCGGGCGTCAATTAAAAGGCCGCTTGGACTGTTATCCAAAACCTTGTTGGTGATATTTTCTCCCGAAACGTCTTTAAACATATTCCAGAGCTTTATCGCTTCCCAGATTTTTATATTAGTGCTTAAATGCTCGTGGAGCTCATCTATAATGTTGGTAATTATGGTTGGCCGGAATAAAGTATTTTTTGACAGGAATTTATTTTTAGCCGCTTCTATCACCCTTTGCTGGCGTCGGGCCCGGGCAAAATCCGAACCCTCGGCGCCGTAACCGTACCGGGAGCGGACATATTTTAAAGCTAGTTCGCCATCCATTTTCTGCCAGCCAGCCGGGATATAGAGATGCTCAAATCTTGATTCATAAGGTTCAGCTTCTTCCCGACCCATTATCGGATAGCTTGGGTCCTCTAGAGTATTCTCCACATAAACTTCAATTCCACCCAATTCATCTATAACATTAACAAAACCTTTAAAGTCCAGACGGATAAAATAATCAACCGGAGTTTCTAAAATGTCGCTTAAGGCCTGGGAAATAGCGACGCCGCCGCTACCCGGAGTCTTGGCTTCGGCATAAGCGTTGACATTATTTATTTTTCGCCAACCCATTCCTTCCATCGGGATGGTTAAATCGCGGGGAATAGAAAGCAGGGCCACTTTTTTAGAAGATGGTTCTAGGCTGGCGAGCATTATCGTGTCAGTCAAATATCCGCCTTCATGGTTTTTCCCGCCCATACCCAAAAGGAGAATATTAATCCTGGCCCGGTCCTCGCCTTTTAACTGTTTGTCAGCGCTTTCGGCTAGATGCTTTATTTGTCCGATAATCGGGATTTTGTAGATCCAGGAATCCGGGTTTTGTTCAGAAACAATAATTTTGCTGGAAAAAATAACAAAAGCAATTGCGAGAAAAACCAACGGATAAGAAAAAACCTTAGCCATTTTTTTCTTTTTGGCCGGTTTAATTTCCGTTTCCGTTTCTTCTTCCTTTAAGAGATTCACCCCGTTAGAAATTTCTCTGTTTTTATCGTAATTTTTCATGATATTTTTAATGATGGGGAAAAAATGGAATCTTTGTCTTAAAAATTTATTCCTAGTTCTTTTTTTATCCCCTCTATATCAAATTTAATTAAATTATTGATTTCGCGATAGTTTTTATTTTCCATGTATTTTAAAAGGTTTATCAACTTTTCCCTCATTTCAGATCTTTTACTTGCCTGGCGTGGAGTCATTCCGTCGAGCGCCGGAATTTGCTCATCAAGCCATTTTTTATAATAATCGCCTAACTTTTCCTTAATTATCTCATCAGCAATTTTTTGGGGTATTTCCCCCTCTGCATCTGGCGGGCTTTCTTTATAATCAGACATCGCCTCTTCAATATCTTTAACTTCAGAAAGCCAATTTTGAGTCCAACTATCAATCTTTAGTACAAATTTCCGTTTAATTTTCTGCATTCGTCTCTTTGAATTTGTTTCAATGATTATTTTTTCTTTGCTTAACCTAAAAACAGCTATAACAGAGTTTTCTTTATCCAATAGATTTAAAATGGTTTCCTTTTTATCCCGATCAACAAAAGTAAGCTTGGCCTGATTTTGTAAATATTCTTTTAGTTTTTTATAAGCGATAACCTCCGCTTCCATTTTGCAAAATTGAAAAAGATCGCCTTCTTTATTAACTATGGTTGTTTTAAAATTAAGATAAAAATCTATTAGGGATTGGAAAATCATTGGGGTCATAAGATGTCTGAAATTAAATAGCCACATTTCATCATTGCCGGAAAAAAGTTTTAATTCTTCATTATATTGTGTCCTTAAATCCTCTAGATAACGTTCTCCTTCTCTGGGAAAAGTAACTATGGGTCCAGTTAATGCCCTATCTTGATTTTCTAAATTTTCCACTCTAGCAAAAATAATATCCCATTTATTAGCCTGATAAGTGCCTTTGTTTTCATTAACCCAAAAAGTGCTACCGCTAAAATAATCTTTGAGCATAAAACCCTGGCCGGTTTTTATTTTCTGAATTTCATATAGAGTCTTGTAGCTGTCTATCTTGGCTCCAAGCGATTTATTCTCTTCTTCATCTAATTTATTTCCTCTTTCCTCAAGGTACACTTTCAGCATAGTAGTATTAAACTTTTCGTCTTCGTAATCAAGTAAAAAATACTCGTTCAGTAGTTGCGCCAGGAATTGATCGCTTAATTTTTCTCTGATCTTCTCTTGATTATGATAGCCGATAAAATGCCGGGTTGATTTATGAAAAATGTCATCATACTTTTCTTTTAAATAATTTATCGTTCGGCTTGTAGCTATCTGGCTATTGCTTAATTTTTCCCCCCTAATTTCATCTTGATCTACTAATTTTTCCTTTCTAGCCTGCCGGTCTTTATCTAAACAGCACTTTTTATATTTTTTGCCAGACCCGCAGGGACAGGGCTCATTGCGGCCGACTTTTTTAGGCCTTAAATAACCAGCTTTAATCATTTCATCAATACTATCTAAAATATCACTGTCTTCTTCGCACATCACGCTAAAGTTGCCCTCCCCAGCAGTTTTCTCTAATGTCCGAATAATTCGCTCCATATCATCATGGGGACCGCGGATATAAAATGGCTGGCCTTCATAGCCAAACCGAATGTCGTGTCTTAGCTCTATATCCTGTTCGAGCTCAAGCACATATTGGCTTAATTTGAAATCCTCTTGCGGGGAAAAGCCAAGTTGTTTAGCATAGCGAATGCTGCCGTAAATAATATTATGAGCTAAGTTTAAATCGCATTCTATGGCTGGCTTGTCAGGATATGCCTGCGCTTTCAACTCGGACTCGTATCTAAGTTGATGCAGATTAATATCGCAGAAAGTGTCTTTTAAGCCAAGACAATAAAGATCAACTAAATACACCCCGACCGCTAAATTGTTATTTGGCATTTTTCGGCTGATTATGATCCGCGCCTGGCCTATTTCTTGCCAGTTAGGATTAATTAGGCATTCATGAATCGGATAATTTTTTGATTGGTATAATATCCGCAGCTGTTTATTGTAATCAGACATATTTTTTTGAATGGAATAATACTTTAAAATATAGATTATTGTTTATATGGAGAGAATCGCCAGGTCATTTTTGTCCCGTCGTATGACTGGGACGACCTGGTCCATCAGACTGTCCGAAAACTATATTTCTACTCGGCTTCAGCCGGTGTTTGGAAAATGTGGGTTATTTAATTTTAGCCATTTTTAAAACCTGCTAAAGCAGGGTAGAAGTAGTCATGATAGTTTTCGGACAGTCTGGCGGAAACCCCGGCTACCCCGCACAAAAGCATAGCTTTCTGCGGGGCAAGCATGCACCTTTACCCCGCTCCTTTTTTAATTTCAGTATAGTCGGGATGGGGAGAATCGAACTCCCGCTACAAGCACCCCATGCTCGCGTACTACCATTATACTACATCCCGAAAATATTAATTTTCTTAAATACTATTTTTTGAGAAAAAGGAGCGGGGCCATGCACGCGTACTACCGTTATACTACACCCCGCAAAGGGGCAAAAATTCAACGGGGCAAGTGGGTGCGTACTCGCCTTCTCGGCGAACCGCCGGCGAGGCGGCTGCCGTTATATTTACCCCGCCCTTGTGGCGGGGCGACACCCCGTGTTTTTATAACTCAACCTTATCACAGCTTTATATTTTTATCAATCTAATTATTGATTTAATTATTGATTTTTTAAATCCCCCTTCCCCCTTTATCAAGGGGGTATTTTTTGAAGGGGGTTTTGAATTTAAATTTTTTGGGGCTGCCGCCTTATTGACCGAAGACAGATTATTATGATAAGATTGCCTATTGCTCATTGGATTGTTAAAACCAAGGGAGGCGGTTATGGAATTCTATATAATGGATGGCGGCTATCCCCAAAAAATACCAGATTCGGAAAGACGTTATCACGCTACATTTTACGGGCTTGATAATAAAACTGCTCCGGCGGTTCTTACGGACAAAGTAAAGTTTATAGGCGGGCCGCCGGCTGACGATACCAAGCTTAGTGAAGTGGAATCAGGCAGGGAGCAGACTATAAAGGTTTCCGGCCATCACCGGCTTAAAGGCCGGCCGATTGAAGTTGAAGAGATAAGAAGGTGGCAGCAGAAAGGCGACTGGTATTTAAAAACGGAAATAGTCCCAGGAGCGTACTGCTATTCCTGGATTGCCGGCGATTCTGATGAGGAGGCCGTTTGCATTTCCTTTGAAATTATTAGAGAAGGAGAAGAAAAAAAATAAAGGACTGGAAATTCATAAAATTTACCAGTCCTTTTTGATTGATTGACGTTTTCCCTCTCCCACCCCCTCTAACTCCCCCTTGGTAAGGGGGAGAAATAGGGAGAATTCCCCTCCTTCTCAAGGAGGGGTTAGGGGAGGTAGAGAGGGGAGCTAAGAAAAAAGTCTTTTGCTATTTCCCTTCTCCCATGAGGAACGAATGGGAGAAGGGCTAGGGATGAGGGAGAGGGACTTAATTGATATTTAACCCCCTTTTTGTTAGGATATGATTATGGACATAGACTTAGAATTACTATCAATTCAAAACCCCTGGTGGCGGCAATTAGGGAGCGGGGAGCGGCTTGTTAAGAACCTTGATTTTGATCCGGTGATAAAGGATTTTACCAGCCAAAAATTAAAGAAGCTCCCGGAGGTTTTATCCGAATTTGATTTAAGCCATGATAATATTTATATTTTGTCTGGTGGTCGGGGGTTAGGCAAAACTACGGTTTTGAAGCTTTTGATAAAAAAATTGGTAGAGGAGAAAAAAATTGAGCCGGACAATATTTTTTATTATTCCTGCCACAACCTTGATACATACGAAGAGCTCAATGAGCTTATAAAAATATTTCTAAACTGGCGCCGATTGGAGGCAAGCCCGCCTAAGCCGGCGGGTAAACCTGCCTACCGGACAGGCAGGCGTCTTTTTATTTTTATTGATGAAATCAGCCTGATAAAAAATTGGCCCAAAGGTATAAGCTATTTGGATAAAGCCAAAAAATTAAAAAACGTGACGGTTATTTTAGCCAGTTCCAGACAAGAAAATTTTGGGGGTAAGGCAGAAAATTTGCCAACTCAAAGTAAAACCATCACCAGTCTGGATTTTGCTGAATTTTTAAAATTGCTGAATCCTAAGCTGCTGGGGAAAATAAATAAAGGTAATTATAAAAATTATCAGGACCAGCTTGAATATTATTTAGACATCTATTTTTTAACCGGCGGATTTCTACCCTGTCTGAATTGCTACCAGAAAGAAGGGGCGATAAGCCAGAATATTTACAACGATTATTTTTACTCTCTCACAGCTGATATTGCCAAGCTGGGCCGGGACGTAATTTTACTGCGCCAGATTTTAGAGCAGATTCTTCTTAATCTGGGCCGGCCTTTGGGCTATAAAACTATCGCGGCTAAAACCAAAGCGAAAATTCATCTAACCATTGCCGAGTACCTGAAAATTTTGGAATCAATGTTTGTCATAAAAATGATTTACCAGTCAGATAGCAAAGGAAAACCCACCAGCCGCAAAGCCAAAAAAATATATTTTATTGACCCGTTCCTTTTTTGGCTTTTTTATTCCCATATCAACGGCTCGCTTGACTATTGGCAATTTAGCCGCGAGCGCCTGCACCGCCAGGATGTTTTCAACGCCTTGGTGGAAAACGTGGTGTTTTCCCATCTGGCTAGAAATGGAGATGGAGAAGGGAAAGAGCGCCTTACTTATTGGCGTGATAATGTTTGTAAGCAGGAGATAACTTTTTTAGTCCATAACGGTAAAAAAATTATGCCAATCCTGCTTCGCTACAGTCAGGAAATAGAAGACAAAGATTTAAAAATATTTAAGCAAGCCGGGTTCAGGCAGGGGATAATTATCAGCCGGGAGAGAATGGAAAATAGGGGTAATATAAAAATCATGCCCTTAACCTATTTTTTGCTGTTTTATAGGGAGTTGCTGAAATAAATTTATGATTATAGATAGCCATATCCATATTTCAATTATCACCCGTAGCGGCAGTTTCGAGCTGGCAAAACGAAAACTCCTGGGTGAGATGAAAAAAAATAAAGTTGCCCGGGCGATTGTTATCCCCGACAATGTGCCGAATCCTCAATGCGCAGATCTTAAGACTGTTACTGAGTTAATTAAAAATGAACCGAAATTATCGATGATTGCCACCTTTAAAATTGATCAGATCGATAGCGGCAACCTAAAAAAGTTAGAAAAATTATTTTTAAAGAAACAAGCTTTTGGCTTTAAGATTTTTCCGGGCCACGATCCCGTTTATCCAACCGATAGAAGATGGTTGCCGGTTTTTAGGTTATGCCAAAGATATAATCTGCCATTAATTGTCCACACCGGAATTAATAGTGGCAATCGGCTGGTGGCTAAATATAATGACCCAAAATGTAGGAGGCGTTTATTGTAGAACCCCACCAGAGATTTTTATTGATGAATGTATACAGATAGACGAAAATGGCGTTAATTTTAATGAGAAGCGTTTTAGTTTTTTTGTAAAAACGGTGGTTTACGCTTCAAGTGAAATAAAAAAAGCGGACAATCTTTGTCGTCCGCTATAGTCCTAAAGTAATTTTAAAAAACAACCAGGGTCAGACCCTGTTAACTTGCCAGAGAGATCTAAAGCTCTTCTTCTACATCCTCCGCAGTAAGAAATATGTCTGCAGGAGCCGCAGGGATCATCGAAACTGCTTCTGTCTCTCAGTGCTTTAAAAACCTGTGAGTCAAACCAAATCTTTTCAAGGTCTTGCAGATAGATGTTTCCTGCCGTCACTGTTCTGAAAAATGGACAGGGGATAACTTCACCGGTAGCAGTTATGGAACAAGCGGCAATTCCCGCTGTGCATCCGCCTCTGTTGCCGATGTATCTCTTTGATTGCTTGTTTTGGAGAACAGCAACCAGTGGAGAAGTAAACCGAAGGATTCTTTTCTGCAAAAATAAACTGTATAATTTTTTGCTTACCCTCAGAGTTTGCTTAGGAGACAGCGTTAATTCTGGGTTTTCGTGCGTTGGGATACAGAGATTGAATCCTATGTCTAAACCAGCCCTGTCGGCCGTTTTAACCATAGCATCTATCTTGTCGATGTTGCCCTGGTGTATGGTGGCGAACAGATACGCGCAGATTCCATTCGTTGTCAAGCTTAATGCAAGCTCGATGAGTTCGTTACTGGTAACTTTTCTCACCTCAGAACCATCCGGCTCATAGCTTATATGAACAACCTTAAATCCTTTCAGTAAATCGAGAGGTTTTTTGCTGACAGCCCCGTTTGTTTGCAAAACCGTCCTTACGTTAGGTCTGATTTTTAGTAAAGACTCTGCCAAAGAATCAAATTGCGGATGCAAGGACGCCTCTCCTCCAGATACCACAAACGAAGAAACTCCTTTTTCCTGTGCAAACGCCAGTAATGATAAAACCTCATCAACTGGCATATCAACAATCTCTTTGTTCCTGTTGTAACAATGTTGACAGTTAAAATTGCATCTAGTGGTGATTTCAACTTCCAACAAATGCATCCCCAATTTCACATCTGCGGTCTGCGGCATTTTCAAATCCTCCTTTCTGGTATTGTTCTGTCCAAGCCCTACAGCCGGAAAAACACCTGGCCTTTTTTACGCAACTCTGACATTTTTGGGGAATTGCTTCTTGCAGAACCAACTCTCTAAAGAGATTGAATCCCTTCCCCACTTTCCATATCTCCATTTCATCCCCCGACAAAATGTTCCCACAATAAAATTTGTCGCTTTTGAAAAAGTTACAGGGATAAACATCTCCATTATAGTCAATTACGAGTTTATATTTGCCACCCGCACAATTGGGCAGAGGGAAAGCTGGTGCAGTGTAAAAAGCTGGATCGCCAAAGTAAATGCTTTGGAAGCCGTGCTTTAGTTCTATCTTCTGACTTGGAATTCTCGCCAACCTTTTTTTATAGTCGCTCAACAGCTCTCTGGTCATGTTTAACGCGTAGTCGTCGTGATTAAAGCCGAAAAGCGACTTTATCGATATCGTCGGCGAAAACTTGTACAAATTGCACAGTTGGTCGAAATATTCAAAGACGTCGTTCATCTGGTTGTAGTTCAGCTTTATGAGCACCATATTCACGGAAATCCTGACTGAACCCGCGACTTCTGAGATATGGCGACTGACTGCCGAGAACGCTCCGCGCTTGTTTGTTATCTTGTCGTGCGTTTCTCTAAGCCCGTGGATTGAGAAAATAATCTCGCCAGTATTGCTCGCAACAGCCTTGCAACTGAAAGTGCCGTTGGTATTGATTATAACCACAAATCCCTCCTCCCTTGCGAAGGCCACGAGCTCAGTAAAACCAGGATACAAGAAATTCTCTCCGCCAGAAAAATTCAGGCGACGAACGCCCAGCCTTTTAAGCTTGAGAATTATTATTTTCCACTGATTCACCCGCAAAGTGGAATATTCTTTTCCAGGACAACAAGCCCTAAAACAGAATACACACTTTTGGTTGCAATCTCTTGTCAGCTCTATTTGTGCCATCATGGGTTTGTGCCACGAAAGCTGCAAGAGCTCCTTTTTTTCGAATCCTTCGAGAGTCATGTCTCGGCCTCCTCTACTACTATCTTCTTTGAAATCAAATAAAGTATGAAGTCCTCTGGCACGCCGTCCAGATTAAACCAACCATCTAGGCTGGCTTTCTCCAAAATAGCATCCATCAACCTTGCCGCTATTCCCCTCAGGAAGATAAAACTGAAATCTATGTAGAACACATAGACTTCATTCTTCTTTATAAAGGAAACGGATCGACTGATCATTCGCTTCTTCATTGTTATCCCCCTGTTTTTGAAAAAAGTTGCGAGGGGTTTTCAGGTTTTTCCCAAAAAGCCCCTCGCCAAACGACAGTAGCCTCGTACTGCACAGATTAGTTGACATTGACGAGGCAACCATTACTCTCGAAATCGACGACATCCATCTGCCAGTTGGCAGTATTATTCTCGTTGGCAGTATTATTCTCGCCGATTTTCCGAACGTCTTCGGTAGAGCCGACTACCAACTTTTCGACTTCCAACATCTTGCATCACCTCCCTTCAAGTAGGTTAAATTGTCAAAGAGCCGAGTTGAAACAATATCGATTTTATATCTGTAGCTTACAATATATAAACAAATAAGTTAACGCAGCCCAACCTACTTGACAATAAAAATTATTTAGCTTATAATTGTACGATTAGCTCTTTGACAATCAACTTGCCGATTAAGGGGATTTTTGAAGTCAAAATCTTTACTTTTTCGGTATATTTATATATACTTTCTTTATTGGCTAGCGTGCCAAAGCTCGGAGTTATCGTCTTGAATACAGTCGATCACCACCCCGCACAGTCTATAATATTAACTCACATATAAAGAGGAAACCACCATGGAGAAACAAAAAACCAAGGAGATTTACAATGCCCGAGAAAAAGAGGGCTATTGGCAAAAGTTCTGGGAAAATAAAGGGATCAACAAGTTTGATCTCGAATCATCCAAAGAACTTTTTACCATAGACACTCCGCCTCCAACCATTTCAGGAGCTCTTCACCTAGGGCATGTCTACTCATATACACAGGCTGAGGTTATTGCCCGTTATCGCCGTTTGGCAGGATTCAATGTTCGCTATCCTATGGGATTTGACAACAATGGCTTGCCTACCGAACGGCTGGTGGAAAAGGAGAGAAACATCCAGGGATACAAAATGCCACTCGCCGAGTTCATTAAGATTTGTCTCGAAGTGACCGGTCTGTACAAGGAGAAATATAAGAAACTTTGGAAATCCCTTGGGCTGAGCGTTGACTGGAGACTGGAGTATTCTTCCATCTCCATAGAGGTTCAGAAATTAGCACAAACTGTCTTTAAGGAGCTCTTTGAGAGAGGAGTGATCTATCAAAAAGAAGCAACTGCCTTATACTGCCACAACTGTCACACGTCAGTAGCGCAAGCAGAAGTGGAAGACGAGGAAATGGAGTCCGTGTTTTATGACATTGCTTTTAAAAGAGATGGTGGAAATGAGTTGATTATATCCACTACTCGGCCTGAGCTTTTACCGGCGTGCGGAGCAGTATTTGTTCATCCTGATGATGAGAAATATGCAACGATGGTGGGAGAAACCATCACGACTCCATTTGGAAGAAGCATCCGGATTCTTGCTGATGATAAAGTGTCAATGGAAAAAGGCACGGGCGCGGTAATGTGTTGCACCTATGGCGACGAAACTGATGTGTATTGGGTTCGCAAACACAACCTGCCTGAAAGAATCATACTGACAAAGGATGGGAAATTCGCTTATCTGGAGGAATTTTCGGAGATTTCGTCAAAATCCATCGCGGAAGCAAGAAGTATTATTGTTTCAAGACTAAGGGATTTAGGCGCAATCAAAAAGGAGCAACAGATAAGTCATGCTGTTGGCGTTCACGAACGTTGCAGCACGCCCATAGAACTCCTCCCTACCAAGCAGTGGTTCGTAAGGATTCTCGACAAAAAAGAGGATCTCCTTGAGGCAGGCAAACAGATCAAGTGGTATCCTTCCTATATGCGAAAGCGTTATGAGGAATGGGTGTTAGGATTAAAATGGGACTGGTGTATTTCCAGAGAGAGATTCTTTGGAGTACCTATTCCCGCCTACGTGTGTGATTCGTGCGGCTACGTATCCATACCGGACAAGGATGCTTTTCCAATCGATCCTAAGCTTCAGACAGAAGCATTGTCTTGTCCGAAATGTAACAAGGGTAGCCTAATACCAGAGAAAGGGGTGCTCGACACATGGTTCACCTCCGCACTCACACCCGACATCAATAATGATTTTCCTGCCAATGGAAAACTGACTGGAAAGCTATATCCCATGTCGATGCGACCGCAAGGTCATGACATTATCCGAACCTGGGTCGTGTATTCGATTCTTATGGGGTTATATAGGCACCAGAACATACCATGGCACGAACTCATGATATCGGGACACATCCTACTCAAAAAGGGAGAGAAGATCAGCAAGAAGACCGGGGGAGGCAAATTCAAGCCAGAAGACCTCATCCGGACATATTCGGCTGATGCAATCCGATACACTATGTATGGAGCATCGCTTGGACGAGATGCGTTTTACGACGAACAGGAGGCGAAGAAAGGAAAGAAACTTATAGTCAAAATCTACAATGCGGGTAAACTGATAATTAGTAACCTGCAAGATTTCACGACAGACAGCATCAGGAGCGAATCCGAGCTGGAAGCAATCGATCGTTGGATTATCGCTCGTTCTCGCATTACTGCCAAAGAAATGGCAAAAGAGTTCGAGCAATATGAATACAGTCGAGCGCGGCAACTTTTTGAAGAGTTCTTCTGGAAAGACCTCTGCGACAACTACCTCGAAATCATCAAGGGCAGGCTACGGAGCACAGAGGGATCTTCAAATGCAAAGCGCGCATCAGCCCAGTATGCTTTGTATCACACATATCTCAACGCCCTTAAAATGATTTCCCCTCTCATCCCGCACATCACAGAAGAAATGTACCACGCGGAGTTTTCATCTGATGGGGCAATCATTAGCAAAGCGGACTCGGGCTTCTTCGCAACCAGAGAAGGGCAAAAAAGTATTCATCTCACATCTTGGCCATCTAATGGCGGGTCAAGCCTTCTCACTAAAGACGAGACTAGGGGTGTAGAGTTGATGCTCGCAGCAATCGCCGAGGTCAGAAAGTATAAGACTTCGCAACAGTTAACTATGGGCGCACCGTTGCCACCAATTGTTCTCAAGGGAAAGGCAGAACAAAAACAACTGCTAGATCCTTTTTGGGATGATTTAACTTTCGTTACAAGAGCGGAGGAAATTTCATTCCAAGATGAGAGCGGTGATGTCACAACGAATAAGCCGACCATCGTTATCTGACAGAGCTGTATTTCGAAAAGGGTTTAAGACGAACAAGTCTTAACCCTTTTTTATTTTAGAAGACTTTTTATCCACTCACTCCGAACGCAAACTCCGTAGCCCGGCTTTTTTCTGCGCTTTTTCTTCGGGCTTGGACGTAATAGGTTTTGAAAAATTTATACATGGAAATAATATAATCTTGCACGTACTTGTTTTCTTCGCCTTTTTGTATTTCTTAGGCATATACCCATAATTATACAGGTGTTACCCTTAACTATATTGACCTGCCTATCGGCTCGCCTCGCGTCGAAGCAGACAGGCAGGGTGTTACTCCATGGCGTTAGCCGTACAAGCCGTTGACAAATTTTTTAAGTTAGTATAAACTTGGATTAAGTATGAAGTCAAAGTTTTTAAATACAATTGTAGCCCGTAGAGAAAACCGACGACGAAGAGTATTAGAATCGTTAATTGACAAAATTTTATAAATAACATACTATATAATTATCTTTAAAATTTATCCAATCAATGAAGGAAAATAGTAGAAAACGGCTGGCTTTTAGCGAACTAGGGATGGTGTAAGCCTAGTAGCAACAGCGTTTTTCGAACGAGCTTCCTGAGATTGCGAACCGAAAAAAGTCTATTTTAGACAAGTAGGATTTAATGGCTGGTTACCATGGAAAAAATAACCTAATGAGCGCTCCACGTCTGACGTGGAGAATCAGGGTGGTACCGCGAGAAATCTCGTCCCTGGATGTAATTTTTATATCCAAAGACGAGATTTTTTTATTGACTAAATATACTATGCACAAAATAATTCAAACAATTTCAATCAGACGACGCAGAAACTCTAATTTTTATTTGAGGCTGTTTGTTAGTGGTTAAATTATATATGATTTTGAAAACTGTCAGACGGCCTTAAATAAAGGTCGTCTTTTTTATTTATCTTCTAGGTGGGATAAAATGGGTATTTCATTCAAAAGGGCTGGGTGCGAAGATGCGCGAAAAATTTTTCAGTTTATCAAAACTGAATCTTCCGAGAGTGCCGTCTTAAGAAGATCCCTGGAAGAAATTTCAGGGTGTACCTTTTTCACAGCATGGCTTGATGGGGAACTGGTTGGGACTACCGGCTATAAGATATGGTCGGTAGACGGGCCCGAAATTATCGGGCACGTTGTAAAACACCCCCTTCGGGGACAGGGAATCGGCTCTAAATTAGTTAAACTATGTTTAGCTGATTTAAGAGCCAAGAGGTATGAGGGCTCGTTTGCTTTGGTAGTAGACCCTGAGAGTTTTATGAAAAAAGGGTTCTACGAGATAAGTAAGTCCTCTTTGAACCAAAAAACTAGAACCGATTGCCAATTTTGTAAAAAAAAGATTGGCGATTGGAACGATCCGCAATGCGATGAAATTGCAATGCGGGTTAAATTTTAAAAACTGAGGCGATTCAAACGAATCGCCTCATCTTATATTATTTCTGAAAATTTTAAATGTACATATAACTGTACATCTCTTGACATAATTTTTTTACCGTGATAAGATAGACTTATCTT
>Ga0210018_1001123_pt1 | contig 14104 bp, 14 predicted proteins | sample CryGeyCG2014_010_2_FD_183967 | JGI IMG/M metagenome (GOLD analysis project Ga0210018, IMG submission 183967) | Groundwater microbial communities from aquifer - Crystal Geyser CG09_land_8/20/14_0.10 (SPAdes) (version 2) | ecosystem: Environmental > Aquatic > Deep subsurface > Groundwater | place...
TTTTTCCATTAATTTTATAGCACATTGGAAAAAATCGTATCCAGCAAGAGTCGGCTCTCCACCGTGCCAACTAAAAGTTGGACAAGGAGAACTCTGTAGACATTTTCTAACTATACATTCAAGTGTCCGTAAATTCACGTTTGAATCCGAACGCTCGGCGGGGTAGAATACCGCCGTATGAAACAAATAAAACATAGCCAAATTAAAAAAGCAGAACGGTTGGAGATAGCCATTCTGCTTGAAAAAAAATATAGTCTAACCGACATTGCCAAAGCCCTTAAACGAAGCAAGGGAACCATTTTCGACGAGATTAAACGCAACTCGGTTAATGGGATATACGATCCGAAAAAAGCCCAGCAAAAAGCATACTTTCGAAGAAAGTATTCCAAGTATCAGGGCATGAAGATTGTTTCGGATTTAATTCTCCGGGACTATGTAGAAACAAAGATAAAACAGGATTGGTCTCCGGAACAGATTGCCGGACGCTTAAAGAATATAGAGAGAAGCATTAAGTATGCCAGCCGAGGAGCGATCTACAAGTTTGTTGGCTCTGTCTACGGCAGACAACTGGAAAAATATCTAAGATATAACGGCCAGACAAGAAAACCGAAAAGATATTCTAAAGTCAGCCAATTGGAAAACCGGTCTTTCATTGAGAAAAGACCTCAGATCACGAATAAAAGACAAAGATTCGGGGATTGGGAAGGCGATTTTCTGGAATCGGGCGGACAAGATAAAACTTCGCTAATCGTGCTTCGGGAAAGAAAAGGAAGATACTCGCTGTTAGAGAAAATTCCCAATAAGAGTCCTGTCCTGGTAAACCAGAAAGTAAGAGAGATGACCGTCGCCTTAAAAGAGATAAAATCATTGACTTTGGACAACGATATCGCTTTCAGGAAGCACGAACGGCTTTCAAAGATACTGGGTATTCCTCTCTACTTCTGCCATCCTTACCACTCCTGGGAAAAAGGAGGAGTGGAAAATGAAAATAAATTGATCAGACAATACTTTACTAAGGGCTGCCGGTTGGGCCGATATTCTGAAAGAACGGTTAGAAAAGTCCAGGAAAAACTCAACAACCGGCCGAGGAAATGTCTGGGATATAAAACACCCTTAGAAATTATGCTGGAGAGCAAACAATTCAAAACTTTAAACGATTTTGCTAATATGAATAAACAAAAAACACCGCTGCCGGGTGTTCGGATTGAGGGCTGAATGTACGTCACTAATATAAATCTTGAAAGGGGATTTAATCTGTTCCTTGATAAGAGAGGTGAAAATCTTTGGGTCTAATGCTTTCTCTTTGATAGTGCTATAGTTACCCGAAATAAGATTCTTACCAGGGCGCCGACTAAGGCAATACCTTTCTATAGATTCTCCTAATAATTTTATTAAACAATTCTTTTTAGAAAAATCTGTGTACCTTCTAAATGTATCCATTTGAAATCCGAAGGTAGAAAATTTTTTCATGCACTTCAAATCTACAACATAAGAAGAGAATCTTGGTTCGTCATTATAATGGTAAATATCTTCTCTGATATTACCGATAATATTCGCTTTTTTAGCAATATCTATTAAATTTACTATACTTCTATTAATTTTGCTATCCATTAAAAATTCTCTTTATTAAATAGCCCCATGCAAAAGCACGGGGCTATTTATCTAAACAGTTTAAGCTCCTCCTCCTCCTGAGGGTCCGCCCCCTGGGGCACTACAGCTACTTGCCTTTATAGATTGATTACGACATTCATCGTCAAAGATTTTTTCGCCTTGTTCTCTTATGTCTTCCAAGGTCACATCCTCTAAATTTACTTTCTTGCTTTTCATAATTATATTCTTTTTTTATATTAATTTTTCGACCTTTATTACATAATTTAAATATCGCAAAATCAAAATATATCAAAACCATTTAGGAGCATTGATTCTTTTATAATTAGTGATTTTAGCTCTGTTCAAAACTTTTTTTACTAATTCATTATCAAATCTGAATTCGGAAACAATCCTTTCTTTTGAATATCGATTCACGAAAAAAAGATGCATAATTTGGTCAGCGTCTTTATACTTAAACCCCATATCCTTTTCGTCTGTTAATCCGGGCCATATATCGCCATGTGGTTTTTTTCTGATAATTGACTTTGGTACCTTTAAAAACTTGGCGAGCTGATATATTTGCGTTTTCCAAAGACCGGCAAGAGGACAAATATCGCAAGTCTGATCACCATATTGGGTAAAATAACCAAGGATATATTCACTTAAATTTTGGGCCCCTACGACTATCCCGCCAACGTTGCTTGCCACAGCGTACTGTAAAATCATCCTTTGGCGTGGTAAAATGTTTCCAGTACTAATTTTATCTAATCTTATCGCCTTATTAATGGTTTTTATCTGCGAGTCTACAAGGGACGAGATGTCTATATATATTATTCTTTTCTTAGGTAAGCCAAGAGTTACAACTACTTCTTTGGCTTCTTCTAAGCCTCTTTTTTTATATGGCAGAAGTAATGCATATAAATCTAAATTAGCTTTCTTGCATAGAAAAGCGGTAATTGCTGAATCTATTCCTCCCGATATCCCTACGATGGCTTTGCTTTTACCTCTTTTTTTAAATTCGATCCGTAAAAATTTTATAATAGCCTCTGATATTTTTCTATAATTTTCGTTTTTCGTCATCGTAAATTTACACTAACGAAATCGTCCTGTTTTGTCAAACACCGAGACATTTGTTTGACAGATATTTTTAAAATGCTAAATTAAAATTGGATATGTCAATTATTAATTCTAAATTCTATGGAAAAGGTCATCACTATCCCAAAAGATTTAATTAGAGAAAAAGAGCTTGTCTTAATCCCTCGAAAAAAATATGATGAGCTTTTAGAAGGCAATAAAGTAACGGAAGAGGATATTTTGCGCTGGACAAAAGAAGCCAGAACCTTAAAAAGAATTGGCAAATTACCAGAATTAAAATCTTGGGTTGGCCTTAAAAAATGAAAATTTCCAGCATTCATTATCATCCTCAATTTAAGAAATCGTTTTACCGCTTACCAAAAGATATTCAGAAGAAAACAAAGCAAAAAGTAAAACTCTTTAGAGAAAATCCCTTTCACCCCTTGCTTGATACCCATAAACTCCACGGAAAATTAAAAGAGCAGTGGAGTTTTTATATAAAGGGACAATACAGAATTCTTTTTATTTTTGACAACAACGATGCAATTTTCTTAGATATCGGCCCCCACGATATTTATAAATAAAATGATTTTCTGAGGAAATTTAGCCATTTTCAGGTTAAAATTTAAAAATATCTTTGTAAAGCAACTACTGACAAAAATAAAAAAGAGCAGTCATAGAAACTGCTCTTTTGAAATGGAAAATCAACTATTTGAGAGGATCTGTTTTTCTAATCTTCTATCTCTAATACCTTTTTAATATGCATATTCCTCCTGTCACTTTCTGCCTCTATATCTAAATCGTAGAGATTAGCAATAGAGGCTATTACGTTTAAGACATCCACTAATTCATCTGCGAGTTTCTCTTTGTTGCTGGTAAGTTCGAAACGGACTTTCGACCCCTTTTTTTCTATCTTTCGTATCTCTGAAGCTACCTCACCGGCTTCTTCTGTTAGTCTCGCTAAAATATCTAAAGCATTTTCTGTTTCCGGAAATTTTTCGGCCACTTTTTTAACAAATTGTTGAATTTCTTTTAAGTTCATATATTTATTATTTTTTAAACGGGTTTTTCATTTTGAATATAATTTTTGGAGTTTTATTGTTTATCATATGTTCAGAGATGCCGTATTTTCTGCTGTAAACAGCGCCGATCGCGCAAAACAAAGCCTTCGAATAATCTAACTTTAATTTCTTACAGACTGATTTAACCGCTTTTTCTGATTTTCCTTCTATCTCAAGAATCGGTTCAAGGAAAGGCCATTCGTCAAGCATTATTTCAACACCGCCTAACTCCCATAATTCTCTTTTGTTTTCCTGATAGGCTTTTTTCCGGCAGCCAAGGATTGTAAGAAATTGATTGGCTTTTTCAAAATCGCTAACTTCTAAATTTATCTCTTTCTGGTCTCGAATCCTTGTTCCGTCAACAACTTTTAAAGTTATTGTAATTTTATTTCCTTCGTCTCTTATTCTGAGCCAGCCGCCTTTTATTTTGTGCCCCCTTGGCAGATTAAAAACAGTTCTTTTTTGCAAGAATTCCGGCCGAATCAATTTCGCGCCGGCCTTTTTTAATTTTGTTCTTATTTTATCTTTGCCAATATTTATAAATGTTGCTTCGTATTCTATATCCATAAATTATTTACCGATTTCACTAACCCAGAATGGCTTTTTACCTTTAAGCCATTTTAAGATGGCTTTGGTTAAGACTTTTGGCAAGACTTTTTCTTTTGAGAGTTCTTTTTTGGTTTTTAAGAAAAATTCAATATGGTTTTCCCTGCTTTTCAATTTTAATTTATCTGCTTTAACATCAAAGGCTAAGTTAATTTCGTGGTGTTTCTCGCCGTCTTCGGTAAATAAATGTTCTGAACCACCGACAAATGAACATTTTTTTATTTTTAAACCCAGTTCCTCTTTAAGTTCTCTATCTAAAGCTTCTTTTGCGCTTTCGCCAAATTCCACATGTCCGCCAGGAAAGAAATAATAATCTTTTCCCCTATAATCTTTTCCTATTTTCTTGCAAATTAAAATTTTCCCTTTATCTTGGATAATTATCCTTACTAGGACTTCAATTTCTTTTTTAGGCATGTTTGACATTTTTATTTATAATTTTCTTTACTATTTTACCACCTTTAATCAAAACAGACAAAAAAGCCGAAGCAATATGTTGCTTCGGCTTAAACTTATTATCTTTAGCGTTATCTCAACTTGCTTCTCGCATCGTCTATCTTATATAGCCAATCTCGAATTTTTCTCTCATCTTCTGCAATCCATGATTTGACCGTATCTTCGTAGTTTTTAGTTCTAGCAGTTCTGAGTTCAACCTGGTTTTTGGCAATATTTTGTCTAGCTTTTCTTATATTGCCTTCCCATCTCCGGATATTGGCCTGAGTACGTTTTATAAATTCTTCGTGTTTCTTTTTCTTTTCATCCTCACTATGTTTACTAACCAACTTGAGATAGCCTGAGTTAGGATCAACTGCCTTAACGCAAAATTGGATCCTATCTCCTTCTGAAACAGACAGTGATCCAAGGTCGCTGCCAAAAGCAAAGCCTGGAATATTACCCTTTACAACTACCTGGGCAGATTTTATGGTTTTGCCATCTTCTTCGTAATCAATTTGGGTTATTATCCCTTCTACCTCATCCATTTCCTTTAACTGAGATAACCTCTCTTTCAGGGCTTCAATTCCGGCAATAAGGCAATATTGCCACGAGTGTCGCTTTACAAAATCAATGGTCTCTGTCTTGGCAAGCCAATTATTGAAGTCATTGTTTTCCAGACAATATGGGAAAAATACTTCACCCTTATTTCTATCGTATTCTCCATTGGTAAGAACATGAATATTGTCAGTTTCCTCTTTTGTCAGACGGTCAGCCTGGATATGATCTTTCTCGGTTTTTGGTAAGGAAAGACCCACAATCACTTCCTCGCCGATTCTGAGATTAGAAATCTCTTTTCCAGGCACAAAGTCTTTGTAAATCTCAAAGGGGTGAATTATCCCATCCTCTCTTTGTATAACAGCGGTTGCATTTTCTTCCTCTTCGTTTATCTCAACGACATAACCTGGGAAGGTATTCTTTTCAGAAATCTCTTTCCGTATAGCGCTTAGATCCTCAATTACTTTTTTGATATTACTTAATTGAGGAAAGCCGCCTGCGTCGAGATCCTTTACGGTAAGGCTTAGAGTTTGGCCTTCGATCCATTCCAAGCCCGGGCCCCAAGGAGAAAGACTCATTTCTCTTAGCTCTACCGGGATTTCAAAATTTTCCTTAGTTCTTCCGACAATCCAGCCGCCTTTTCCAACAGGATCTCTTTTTACTTGCTCAATCTTTACTTCAAGAGTATCGCCAATCCGAAAATCTCTATCAAACGGTTTCTTTTCTTCAATCTGAACCCAATTACCGACCGGCAGTCTTCCGTCAACAAAGAGGTTTTCTCCTTCTCTCTGACCCGGGAGCTGAACCATAAAAGAAGCTACTGGTACTCTCCGGGGATAACCCTCAATAACCGCTTCTCCCTCAATGGCAGATGCGACAACCGCTTTCTTTTTCCCCTGCCAATTACCAACACAAAGAGGAGAAACTACTCCTACTTTTGTTTTCCCTGCTACCGGATAAGTAGTTGGCTCTCCTTGCTTTAAATTAACTATCTTTTCTGGCCAGGCGGTTGCCATTAGAGAACGGATTTTATCTAGCTGGGTTATGTCAATCTCGCGAACTGATTCTTCTCTTTCTTCGCCGAGTCTTTCGGCAATCAACTTATCTATCTCAGAAAGAATCTTTTGAAGGTTCTCGTGATTGACAAAGTGGTATTCTGTCCACTCTTTGGCTTTATCTTCAGCTTCGGCTTTCCTAAAGCAATATGCCAACTTGATGGCAAAATCCAAATCATCCCGACAACCCACTCTCAGTCCTTGATGCAATGCCCAAACCTTCATTTTGGTTTTGGCTTCCCGATCCTGCTCCCAGAGTAGAAGACCAAGACCCGAACTGTAAAGATTGACTCCGGTTCTTACTTCTCCTTCTCTGGTAGACATCAACCAAAGAGTGGTCATTGCCTCAAACAAACAACCTTCTTCATCAGCTGAAAACAAAAAAGAGGCTTCATTTGAGGACCTAGGAATACCCATCAACTCAAGAGCTTTCTCAACAATCTCTCCTTTTCGATCAACAACTCCTCTTTCTTTTAGAGATTGATGAGACCTTTCTATTTCCCCTTTCATTTGAGGGTGGTCAGATGATTTCTCCATCCAGGGAAACTGCTCAGTCTCAGTTATCCCAGCTCCTTTTAGACTGACTAAAGAATCTTCAAGGCAGCTTCTGGTAATCTCCGGCAGTGTATGTTCTTCTGCTTTTTCAAACTCCCCTCTGGTGTAAAGATTATATACATAGCCGTCTTCTATTCTGCCAAGCCGGCCCCATCTCTGCTTTCTGCCGTCCCGGCTGTGCCGCTCTGTCGGCAAAGTAGAGATTTGAGTATCAGGATCCCATTTGGCTTCCTTAATATAGCCGGAATCAATCCCGTAAACCGCACCTTTAAACGTAAGAGAAGTCTCCAGAAGATTGGTGCCAACAATCACTCTTCGTTTATTGGTTTTCTGCGCCAATCTCTCTTCAACCTTTTCTTGAACCTTCCGATAAGCGGGAATAACCTCTACGAGTCTTTCGCTATGCTTTGCCCTGATTATTCTCACCGTATCATCAATCGCTCTTTGTCCGTGCAAAAAGACCAAAATGTCTCCTTCTTTAGTCTCTCCAAGAATTTTTGACACCAAATTAGTTATCACTTCCGGCAATTCCTGCTCTCTGACATCATCTTTCTGACCCTCCCAGAACTTTCTTTTTTCTTCTGCAAGCTTCTGGCAAAACCAACAATTGCAATTTGAGGTCTTTTCTAAGACTCCTTTCGGAGATAGAACATAGGCGCTATCATCTTTCCAAAAATGGATATAGCCTTTGTGCTTTTTCTTTTCAGCCAAAAAAGAGAGGTCAAAAAGCTCAGCAGAAATTTTCATTTCTCTGAAGGCATCCAAGAATTTCTGGGCGTTAATGGTGGCTGAAGAAATAATCAGCCGCAGCTGGGGATATTTTAACAGCTCTCGCCTGAAAAATCCCAAAATCAAATCAATATTACAGCTTCTCTCGTGAGCTTCGTCAACTATAATTAAGCTGTACTGACCCAATTTTCCTTCTCTTATCCAATTTGGCAGAGTTCCGTCAGTAATGGTAATTACTCTATTCCATCTGTCTGAAAGATCTTCTTCGCTATGGCGAAAACCAATTAAATGACCGGGCCCGACACTGGAACCTGATATTTGAGCTTGCTTTCGTGGTACGCTCTCGGTAGCTAAAATTCTGGGTTGGGTGATAATTATCTGACCTTGGCGGATAAGCCGGTTAACAAAATCGCCTGAATAACTCTCTGGCGCTTCAATCAATCTCTTTGGAATGAAAATTGATTTACCTGTCCCTGTTGGGCTTGCCACAATTACTACCTGATTTTCCTCAAGCTTCTGATAAAGAGTTAAAATTTCTTCATCTGTGATACTAAAATCCCAATCCTCTCTTTTTTTCTCTTCTTGCCGCAAGGCTCGCTTACCATGAGAAGTATGTCTTGGCGGGAAAAGCGTAAATTCTGCCGACGGGACCACTTCTCTAAATGGAAAGTACGGCGCTTTTATTCCTCTAATCCTTTTCCCATGCTCTTTTCGGCACTCTTCGCATCGCTCAATTTTGCTTTCGCCCTTCTCTGCCATCAATTGATAAGCCTCTTCGGAATAGCCAAACGGCTTCCCACAATTCTTGCACCTTAGGGTAATTTCCTTTGTCATCTCAATTTCCTCCTTTCGGTTTCTGAGTTTCAGCCCATATTCAATTGTCAAGGCTGCTATTTTTAGCTTAAATTTAATTCATATTTCTGTCAAATAAAAATGGGTGGCTTTCACCACCCTTGAATATTAGGATATTTTTCATTACCCTTTCTTCCTTAGAACCACTCTGTGGTTCTTAAGTAAACATCTTCGCTAATTCCTTTAATTCCCTTTTCTTCTCTTTGCTTTCTCCACTCTCTGTGGCTAATCAATCGGGGCACGACCACCAGTTCACTCCGTCTTTTCCGCAAAAATTCAATCACCGCCCGATACATTCCCACCACTGCCGGCTCAAGACCAGTCTGGAAAATATGAAGCTCTAAACCTTCATATTTCCGCTCTTCTAACTTTAACCAATTCCAGAGAAACTGGAATCTTTTGTCATTGGCGGTAATTTCCTCTACGTTCTTGTGTTGAACCAAGTCAACAAAATTACTGAGGAAATGCCCTGTCCTTCTGAAAGCGTAGTCTTCCTGAGCCGCCGCGCTCTCTTTGCCTTTCCGCCTCATCATTATATTCTGCATAAGATAACCTTCGGTTATCAAATCCAGATTGACATGACGCATTGAGATGGAACCCATCTTATGTTGAAAAAGATTGGTTGGCTTGGGGAATCTCTCAGGTTCTGGCTCTAAGAGACAAAACAAAGGAAAAGGTTCTCCTTCTGTGCCATCCTGATAGCTAATCCGAAGCATTACCGGCTCTTGAGGCTCTCTTCTTTCGTATCTCTTTCGCCGTTTGAAGAAGAACAAAAATGGTTCTTCCCGATACTCGGAATAAGTGGTGTAATACAGGTAATCTCGGATCACTTCAGGAAAAAGCTCGTGAGGAAGATATGAAACAGCCAAAGGTTGGCCATTCTTTAAAGCTTCCTGAATTTGCTCGTGGAATCTTCTAATTTCTTCCTTTCGATGACCCTGCTTGTATCTACTGTAGCCAATATTCTCGGGATTGACCGGGAATTGAAAATCAGCCGGAACCGAGATTACTATCGGCTTCTCAATCGGCTTCACTTCAGAATCAATGGCTGATTTTTCATAAGGCGGAACCACTGCTATTATTCCACCTTGAACATCTTTCAGAGCTGAACGAATTTTTCCACCTGTTCTTTCAACAAACTCTGGCACATCTTCCGGCTGAACAAAAGGAAGGGTAATCCCTTGTTCCGACCTTAAAGCCGCCAAAATTTCTTCGCTTTCTTTTCCGTCAAACTCAGCAATCTTTTTGTTTCTGGGGTCTTGTATAGCGATTCGCTCTACAACTTGAGAATTCGTCCTGAAACGAATTCTCCCTAATCTCAGGTCAATCTTCTTTCTAATCCAACTGGCAGCGCTTAAAGTATCCTCAACCGAATAGCGAAGAGCCGGTTCCTGCCAGACCTCTTTTGGCGTTTCAATAAGCCGGAGCTTTACAGGCGCGCTCCTTGGCTCAAAGCGCCGCATTCTTCTGGCTTTTGCCATTCTCTCTTCAGCTTCATCGTTTAAGATATCCAACTTGAATGGCGAGAAAAGCAAATTGACTCCTTTTTGAGCGGCTTCCCTGGAAATCTCTTTCATTTCCTCTGAAATCTTCATCCCGTATTTGAGGTCAGAAAACTCAAAACTGAGCAAGAGACAGCGAATTTCAGCTTCGCTTTCCGCTTTTGCCAAAAATTCAATCTTTTCTGCTAGCCAGATTTTATCCTTCTCTGACTGAGTGGTTTGTTGAGGTCGCGAGAGAAAAAGAACTGACTCTCCCTGAATAACCCGAACCGGCTCGCTTCCTTTAATCATCCAAGGAAGCTCAAACTCATCACCGGATTTCAGAATCCAGAATTCTCCCTCCGGCTCCAATTGACAATCTATTCCTGCTCTTTCTTCTTCTGAAAGACCACCGCTTAAATCAACCAAAATTTTCTGCTTCAATAAGCCGGCAAGATAAACTGCCCTGCCCCAATTCATAGATTCAGAATAGAGCAATCTGTTTTCTGGAACATCTGTCCCCAAAACAATCGCCTCTGGTCGCGGCACATTCAGGAAAAACCAGATTGCCTCTTCCCTTTCCCAAATTCTCGCAGCTAAGACAAAGCAAAGAGCTTCTTTGGTCAGATAACTTGCTTTTTCAAGCCGGTCAATTCTCTCGCGAGCTTCAGTTGGAAACTCAAAAAGTCTGACAAAAAGCTCCACTCCTTCTTGATGAGAGATTTTTCCTTTCTCAGCTCCGCTGAAAATTACGTCGTATCTTTGAGCTAAATCAACTAATTCTTGAGGAATTGGCCGGTGGATTCTTCCTCTTCCTTCTTCAGCTTCTTTTCGAAGCTCTGCAGAAAGAGTTGACAGAATTCTTCGCCAGTTTCTCTCAACGATTCTCCCTGTCTCCTCATCTTCACCAATATACTTGGTAAAGAGAAGATTTAGAGAACCGCCAAAATCCAGAGCCTGGGCAAAAAGCGATATTAACAAAGCTTTAGTGGCCTCTCCTGGCGGAAACCGAGGATCATCAATGGCACTCCAACATTCGTCTACTTCTAAACAATCAAAGGTATAGTTCCATCTGAAAGCAGCTAAAATGACAAGGTAATCTTTAACTGCGTATCTCCAGGAATGCCAATCTTGGGGCCTAAGATGGATATGGTGAATATCTTTTCCGCCTTTGGCTGTAAACTTAGGAAGACTTACCTTTCTTTGCTCCAGTTTCTCTTCAACCCAATCTATTAAATCTACCTCTGAGCGGGTTTCTTCTCTCCGGCCTCTAAAACACTGCTCGCAAACCAAGTATTGACCCCTTCCTCCTCTTTGACAGACAGGGCATTTATCTTTGAACTTTTTATCAACCTCTCTTCTAATTACTCTCTCTCTTATCTCATTCCTTCTATTCTCCACTCTCTGCCTGGCAGGAAAGAATTTGGCATTTTCATTTTCCTTTTCTTTCCATTCTTCAATCCACTCTTTGAGGGAGTTGCTGATTGGAATTAACTTGGTCTCGGTTTTGAGAGTAGTTTCTACTAAAACTCCACTTTCTGTATTGAGGCACAAAACCTTATCTTTCAAAGGATGAAAGGAAATAGCAACTAATTTCTCTGACAAATCTGGCCTTCTCTTTCTTAAAATCTCTGTTGCTTCCAAAACAGAGGTTTTGGGTTTTTCTGCCATCGTCTCTTTCTCAGGAGCTGAAACAAGATGGGCAATGTAAAACTTTCTGGTTGCTCTTTGATAGGGAATAAGATTTACTCGCAACTCTCCGCCCTGAAAATCCTTTAGCTTTTCTCTCTCTTTGAGATTACAAGTCCGGCAATCTGGACGGGTACAAAGACCAACAATTCTTTCTTGATAATTGGATATCCAGGCAAAACCTCCTCTTCTGAGATCTCCGGGTTGAAAATCAAGCAAAATTCCTTTTTCTTCCTTAATCTCTTTCTCCCTTGGTTTCTCTTCTGGCAAACCAAAAATCTGATACCCAGCAATCACCGCTGATCCTTGTTCCATCAGAAATTGACGATAGGACTGGGGGAATTTGACATCAAGTGTTAGTTCTATTCCTTTAATCTCTCTTTCTAAACTTCTCTTTAATTCACTTCTTCTTTCCATATTCAGTTACCTCCTTTTTGGATTTTTCGTTACTTATTTAATTTTCTAAGGGCTAATTCTAGCATACCATTTTAAGTATTTATGTCAAATCTTGTTTTTAATTAATTAGTATGCTACACTGATTAAGTTATGGCTAAAATAAAAGGTACCAATATTCAAGAAAAGATCGAAGCTTTTATTAAAAAAGCTAAAATTCGAAGTTTTGTTACAAAGGAAGAAATTTTGCGCACTTTTCAAATAAAAAAAGAGGAAAGAATAGGAACAGAAGAAGATTTTAAGAAAACACTACTTCTTTATGAGAAACTAATAATACCGCTTTTAAAATTAAAAATTAAAATTAAAGATAATAGATTACCTAAATTAGTTGAGGGAAAAAAATTACAAAAGAAAGTCCCAAAAAAACCTTTTGAGGAAATCCAAAAATATTTAAAAGAAATAGGTGAACTTCCGGTTTTGAATGCTGAAGAAGAAAAGGAATTATTTAAAAGAATTGAAAAAGGAGATGAAGAGGCTAGAAAACAAGTAGGGAGGGCTTATTTGAAATTGGTTGTAAAAATTGCTGAGTATTATGTGCCAAGAACTAAAAAATTATCATTGCTCGATCTAATTCAAGAGGGGAATTTAGGACTTTTTCGAGCAGTTGAAATATATGATTGGAGGAGTAATTATAGATTTTCTACTTTTGCTACTTTATTAATAAGAAATGCTATTTTAAGAGCGATTGAAGATAAAAAAAGAATTCTCAAAAAAAGAGGTTAATGTGAGAATTCTTCTTACTAAAGTAAATAATAAACTATGACTATTGAAATTCCACTTTATCAAAATAAAAAAGGTGAAATGGTACCCTGGGAAAAACTTACTGAAGAGGAAAAGAGAGAAGAAAATAAAAAAAGTAGAATTATGTGGCTAAATCCACCAGAAATAAAAGAAAATATCTCTGAAATTATTGATTTACTAAGCAAAACTACTTCTCTTTCTAGATCTGAGGTAAAACAAGAGATAGAGAAAATACTTCAAGAAAACCAATAAAAAAACTCCGTAAAGCACGGAGTTTTTGTTATTTCTTGTGATTTTACTCTGAGAAATATTTATTAAAAAATTCAGCAGTTGTTTCTGAGCATTGATCCGTTATATATCTCTTATACCATTCTGCTGCCAATTCTTCGTCTCGTAGCGCAGTTGAAATTTCATCTTTTCTCCATGCCTCTTCTAACTTCCCGATATATTCAGAAGGAAGCTGAAGTTCATTTTCATTAACTTTCATCCATTCATATTTATTGGCCTCAATCCTCTCCATGAATCCATCTCTATTTGCATGAAAAGTCTCGTGTGGTAATATTTTCTGCCTTATCTCTTCTATCGATGGAAACTTTCCCTCTTGATTCCTATAAATGTGTAAAACTCCTGTCTTAGTATTAAAATCTGCTACTTTTGGTCCCGTGATTCCTTCTTCTCCTTGTTTATCAACAAACATTATCTTGCTAAAAGCGTTTACATCTCTAAACCAAGGAGGTATCTCACTGGTATGAAGAGCTTCCATTACATCCCTAATTTTCTCTTTCATATTCTCTACCCCAGGAGTTCCTACTATGGGTGGCGTATATATTTTATCCGCTGTTGACATTCCCAATTCTTTTCCTGTCTTAACCATTATCTCCCTTTCTTCTCGGCTTGGCCAAATTTCCAAATCTTGTTTCTCAAGCTCAGTAGTAGATGGAGCATCTTTTAAACTCTCTCGCATAGCCTCTTGGGCATTTTTTGCTTGGTTTTCTAAACATTCAACACACCTCTCCTCTATCGCCCTCTCCACCTCAGGCATATCCCTCTCAAAAACTTCTCCCCAGACTTCCTGAGTAATCTTAGAGTTATAACCTTTCGCTGCCTCGTCTAAGGCTTCTTTAGTCTCATCAGTATACTCGTCACCACAAGCTGTTGCCATTTCATTTCCTCCTTTTCTTTATTTAGTTTTTAATGTTGCTATTTTCAGATTAAATCACCCAAATCCTTT
>Ga0210018_1001124_pt1 | contig 14091 bp, 13 predicted proteins | sample CryGeyCG2014_010_2_FD_183967 | JGI IMG/M metagenome (GOLD analysis project Ga0210018, IMG submission 183967) | Groundwater microbial communities from aquifer - Crystal Geyser CG09_land_8/20/14_0.10 (SPAdes) (version 2) | ecosystem: Environmental > Aquatic > Deep subsurface > Groundwater | place...
TTGTTTTATCGAAGGGGGCGGTGAACCAGTCCTACCCCTCCTTTCCCAATCTCGCATATATTTTTTCTGTTTTATTAACACTAAAATACTGTAAATTGGCGTATGTTTGATAAAGTTTTTAATTTTTGATTTAAGGTATTCCAGGCATTTTCTAAACTTTATCAAAACTTGGTCCAGCCAATTCCATCTCTGTCTGTAATAGAATATCTGTCTTTTAAGAAATATTAATAAATTGAATTTAGATGACTGGACAAATCTTTGATGCCGGTAACCAATTTTCCTAAACTGATGAATTTTTTCCTCGGGCATAAACATGTAAATCGCCAGGGAGCGAATGGCTGTATCTCCCCATCTATACTTATATATTCCTCCAGAGCGATCTAAGTAGTTAAAATAATTTCTAAAATTCTCGGAACGCCAAAAATCCAGTTTTCCTATATCAAAATTGGTGTAGTAAAGAGTTCTGTCCCAAACCCCATTGACTATGAATTTATGCAAAAAGGTCGGCTGAATATTATTTTCCTTAATATATTTTTTTACAAGGTCCCAAAGACCCTTAACTACCTCTAACCGATCCCTCACCGTAGTTAAATACCCATACATGTAATTGTGTTTTTGCATAAAGTAAAACACATCGTAATCAATTTTACTTAGCAAGAAAGAGTCGGTATCTAATCGCCAATACCAATCATAGTTATTAAGAACAGGTTGCCAGTAAATGGGACCACTTAAGAAACGGCACATGTGACGGTATTCTATATCACACCCCGAATAATATTCGGGAATCTCAGCCTTGTCCAGAAAATCAGGTATTTCGAATTTAATCTTTTCAAAAATTATATCAGAACGAATGGATTTGCGGATATTCTCCATCAATTCTTCGCTGAAATCTCGGTGAAAAACAATCACAGGATATTTAAATTGATCGTTAAAATTTTTATCCAAACAAGAAAGGCTGAACTTTAAATCGGCTACATATTTTGGCAGAGAACTGCAAAGATATAATATGGCGGCTTTGGTTTGATTTTTCATTTTATTTAGCCTTTTGTTTTAAAGAATCTTTCTATAATTTTTTCAACGTATCTGAATTTTTCTTTTGTTATGTCCGGATACACCCCAATCCAAAAGAGATTGTTCATTACTAAATCGGTATTCTTTAAAGAGCCAAAAATTCTATATTTTGTATTTTGATAAGCCGGCTGTTTGGTGAGGTTGCCGCCAAAAAGCATTCTGGTGGCGATTTTATTTTCCTCCAAATAATTGACGATCTCGTTTCTAGTGAAAGGGGCTGTTTTTTTTACTAGGAGAGGGAAGCCAAACCAGCAGGGTTGGGAGTTTTTTTCTGGTTGAGGGAGGATAAAATATTTATCATATTTTTTAAAAAATTTAGAAAGCAAAGCAAAATTTTCTCTCCTCCTTTTTATAAAGGTTGGTAATTTTTTAAGCTGCGCTACTCCAACTGCTGCCTGCATGTCAGTAATTTTTAAATTATAACCAATGTGGGAATAAATATATTTGTGGTCATAACCAAAAGGTAATTTTCCTAATTTCCAGCCAAATCTTTTTCCGCAGGTATTATCGTGACCCGGCTCGCACCGGCAATCTCTACCCCAATCACGAAAAGAGGCAATTATTCTATTTAATTTCAAATCATTGGTTAAAACCGCCCCTCCCTCCCCCATAGTTAAAATGTGAGCCGGGTAAAAACTGCAAGTGGAAATATCTCCAAAAGTGCCAGTATATTTTCCTTTATATTTTGAACCAAGAGCATCGGCACAATCCTCAATGAACCATAAATTATATTTTTTAACTATTTTTAAAATCTTTTCAAAATTAGCAGGATTTCCTAAGGTATGAGCAATAAAAATTGCTTTTGTTTTTTTAGAAATTGCTTTCTCAATTTTGTCTGTTTGGATATTATAAGTTCCTAAATCAATATCAATAAAAACTGGAATTAAGTTATTCTGGATAATTGGATTCAGTGTAGTAGGGAATCCGCAAGCAGTGGTAATAACCTCATCACCTGGCTTTAATCCTTTTTCTCCTAACTTTGGCGAAGTTAGAGCAGAAAGAGCTAAAAGGTTAGCTGAGGAGCCGGAATTGGTTAACAGGCAATATTTTATACCTAAGAATTTCGCCAATTCTTCTTCAAATTTTTTAGCATATCTTCCAGCAGTTAACCAAAAATCTAGAGAGGCATCAATTAAATTTATCATTTCTTTTTCGTTATAAACTCGGCCAGCATATTGGATATAAGTTTTCCCAGGAATAAATTTTTCCTGGCTTTTTTTGAAGCTATAAAATTTTTTAACTAAATTAAAAATTTCTCTTTTAATTACCTTTTCATCTTTCATATAATTTAATATTATTTTTAAACCATTTAATGGTTTTATTAAGGCCTGATTTAATGTCGTGGCGGACCTTCCATCCTAAAAGTTTTTTGGCTTTACTACTGTCGGCAACTAAATTTTTGGGTTCTTGATAATAACCTCCTCCTCCATAAATTACCTTAAGTTTTCGGCTTAATAAATTTTCAACAATAGATATTATTTCAGCAACACTGCATTGCTGACCAGAACCGATGTTAAATATCTCTCCTTTGTATTGAGAAATCTTTTTATTTTTAACAATTTTTAAAAATAAATTCACTAAATCCTCAATAAAGATGAAATCTCTAACATTGTTTGGTGAAGCTAATTTTATTTCTCTATTTCCCAAGGCATTTAAAATAATATTGGGAATTAATCTTTGGCTATCCTCATAATAACCATAGGGAGTAAATATTCTTAAATTAATAATTGGCATATTGTTATTTATAGCAATTTTTTTGAGTAATAATTCGCCGGCTAATTTTGTTATGGCGTAATAATTTAAAGGATCAATGGAATCGTTTTCTTTAAGTCTAATTTTTTTTTCTTTATAGACAAAACAAGTACTGGTATTGATAAAAGATAATATCTGATGATTCTTGAGTGAATTTATTAAATTTATTGTTCCGGTAATATTTGTATTAATCATTTGATTAATATCTTTTTGAAAAGAAGGATATACTCCATAACTTGCTAAATGAAATATAATCTCAGGTTTAATTTGATTTATTATTTTAGATAAATTGTTAAAATCTTCTAAGTCAACCCAATTAATTTTGATTCGGTGAGCGATATCCTTAATTCTCCACAAATTGGCATTCTTCTTTTCAATTAGAAATAGGTTAAAATCGGGAAGGCCAACTAATTTTCTTATTAAATTTGCTCCGATAAAACCAGCTCCACCGGTTATTAAAACTTTTTTCATAATTAAATTATTTAAATTTATTAATTCTTAGATTTTAATCTCCATATCATCCCTAGCGGCAAAAGTATTGTGAAATATCTTCTTTGCTAATTTTTCTGCCTCTTCTCTTTCTTTTAAAGTTTGGTAAATACTTGCATCAAAATGAATTAAAGTCAATTTCTTTGCTTTTGCCTCTTTAGCAATTTTAGCTGCCTCTTCTAGATTTAAGTGGGGCCAACCCTCATAACGCAGGCCTCCCACTTTTAAAGCACATTCGGTAATCAGTAAATCAGCATTTTTTGCTAATTCTATCGCATTTTCACAAAATCCAGTATCCGGACAATAAGTAATTATTTTACCATCGAGCTCAAATCGATATCCTAAACAGGGCGAGGAATGACGTAAAAAATTAGATTTTACTAAAAAAGGAGGCTTATTATTTTCTTTGGGAAGTTCATAAAACTTAATTGGGTAGGGCAATTTTCTGAATGGAACAGTAAAGGGGTGATTAATTATTTTCTTTAAAATTCTTTTTGTTCCTTTCTGTCCGCAAATATTTATTTCTTGTTTCAAATTAAATTTGTTTAAAATATGCAAACCAATAATATGGTCAAGATGAAAATGGCTTAAGAAAAGATAAATTGGTTTCTCTTTTTCAATATATTTTTTGATTTTATAAATGCCGTTACCGGCATCAAGAATAATAAAATATTCCTTTGTTTCAATAAGAGTACAGATAGTATTTCCAGTATCGGTATCGTACCAGCCATTGGTTCCAAGAAATATAATTTTCATTGAATATATTATTTATTACTAAAATAAAAGTTTTTATACCAATTAAATGATTCCTTTATCCCATCTTCAAAACTGATATTTGGCTGCCAATCCAGTATCTCTTTTGCCTTTGTCCAGTCAAGATATTGCTCTGGTATCTCATTTTTAGCTATATTTAATATTTTATAATTGACTTTTAAGTTCAATATTCCTTCTATTTTTTTAATAATTTCAATAACACTAAAAATATTTTTACTGCCAAAATTAAATGCCTCTCCTTTAATTCTATCTATGTTTTGGGCTAATTTGATACATCCATCCACTATATCTTTAACATATACATATTCTCTAATCATCTTGCCATCGCTTCTGATTAAAAGTTCTTCATTTTTTATAATTGATTTGAAGATGCCGGGAATAATTCTACTGAAATTCAGGTCACCGGGTCCAAAAGTATTACCAAATCTAGTAATCGTAATGGGTAAATTGTAGGTTTTAAAATATGTTTGGGCTATTAAATCGGTTGCTGTTTTAGATACATCATAAGGATGATCTCCTTTAAGGGGACTTTGTTCAGTATATGGTAAATCTTTACTCTTACCGTAAGCCTTATCTGAAGAAACTACTATAATTGATTTTAAATTACCCTTTAACCTACAGGTCTCAAGAATATTAGTGGTTCCCATAATGTTTATTTCTATGGTCTCTAAAGGGTTTTTATAGGCGGTGTCAACAATGGGTTGGGCGGCTAAATGAAAAACTACTTGTGGCTTCTCTTTTTTAAAAATTTGGTAAATTTTTGGATTCCGAATATCAGTTTTATAAAATTTAGCTTTGGGGTTTAAATTAGGGGCCCATTCGCGAAGCGAATGGGAGGACGCGGTGGGCGGGTTGTAGTCTTTTCTACCAGTAGATAAATTATCAATAACTACTACTTTATGGCCTTCTTTTATTAATCTGCCTACTAAATGGGAACCGATAAAACCAGCTCCCCCGGTAATTAATATATTTGCTGATTTGAATTCTGATATTTTTTTTATTTCCATATTTTCCATTGAGGGTTATTCTGCCACATTTTGTTTAAATCCTCGTATTCTTTATAAGTATCAACAGCAAACCAAAAGTCATTATGTTGATACACCGACAACTGTTTTTTTGAAATTAAAGGAGGAAATACATCTTCAATCATAGAGTCTTTCTTTATATAATCAAATACTTTTTTATTGAAAACCATAAATCCGCCATTAACCACATCGGGTAGAGTAGGCTTCTGATAAAATTCTTTTACTAAATTATTTCCATCAATCTTAACTAATCCGTACTTATGGCGAGGATGAACTCCTGTAATAGTAGCCAGGGTATTTTGTTTTTTATGAAATTCTAAAAGTTTATTTATATTAATATCCGCTACCCCATCTCCGTAAGTAAGCATAAATATGTCATCTTTAATATATTCTTTTAATTTTCTTACCCTTTCTCCGGTTAAAGATTCCAAGCCAGTATCTACCATAGTAAGATTAAAATTATCATCGTTGTTATTAGAAAAATATTCTTTTATCATTTCTCCTTTATATCCAAGGGCTATCACAAAATTATTGAATCCGTAATACGAATATATTTTCATTATATGCCAAAGTAAAGGTTTTTCGCCTATTTTTACCATTGGTTTTGGTTTAAATTCAGTTTCTTCTTTTAACCTTGTTCCTGTCCCTCCGCAAAGAATAATTGTTTGAATATTTTTATCAAGCATTATTTTAAAAAATTAATTATTATTAATTGACACAAGCATCTACAAAAATTTTAGCGAAATGTTCTTTAGCAAAAGGTTTAAATCTTTCAGATTCTAAAAACTGACGGGCATTCCTTTTATAATTATTTATTTCTTTATCAGTTAAAGATTTAAGAAAATTTCTTAATTCATTATAATCTTTGAAATTTCTCATATCAATAAAACATTCTCTTGGTACATATTCTTGAATGTCTGGAGCCCCTAAATATACGGGAATATTACCTGCAAGGAAACAATCAAATATTTTTTCCGTAACATAGCCCAGGAAAATGCAATTTTCAAAACATATAGAAAATTTATATTTACTAAGTGTTATATACTTAGATTTTGCTGTTCCTTTATAAACTTTTTGAATTGCTCCTTTAAAAAACCAATATGGAAAAGGAGGATGCTTATCCCAACCAGAACCATATAAATCAATATCGTTTGTTCTACTAAAAAAATTTATTGCTTTTATCCTGCTACTTAAAAGCTCTTTATATTTTAATTCTGAAAAATTACCATTTAAGATAACTGATATTAAAATCTTTTTAAAATCTATAATTTTTTTATTGGAATTAATCATCGTTAAAAATTTTCTATCAGAATTATTCCAATAATCGAGGAAAATCCTGTCATAATCTTGGCAATAATGAAAATAATTAATCTTATGATTATTTATTTTGCCGGCAAGGAATATTTTATCGTAAATTTTTAAAAGTTTGTTAATATTTTTATAAACTTCCGGCATAACCAATGGCGGTTCAAACTGAAATAAAATTCTCTTTTTAAAGTTATTGAGTTTTATTGCCGGATATCTTTTATCCTTAAATCGCCAATGAACTTTTCTAAGAAAGCCCTTATGCTCAAAAGATATATAAATATCTTCGGCAGTTGCCCTGTCTTCATTCCAAAAATCAATTGTATTTAAATTTATATTTTCCCCAAGGCAATAATTTTTTAAATAACGCCAGATCGAAAGGATGTCATCTCTATCGTATTTTTTATCTTCTTTAAATAATGCATTGCCCAAATATACATGTGCAGGAGGGTCTATGTAGACATTTATCATATTTTATTTTGTTAAGCCTATAGTCTTAAATATCTCATTAAATCTTTTTTCAAAAGTATGCTCCCTTATTGTCCTTTCATATCCTGCTTTAGCCATGTTTTCCCTCTCTTCGTTATGCTCCAAATAATATTTTATTTTCTTAATTAGCTCTGTAATATTTTTAAAACAATCTATTTCTTCGCCAATTTTATAATAATCCTCCAGGTGATTCACATATTCTGTTAAAAGAAATCCGCCACAGCCTGGAATTTCAAAATTTCTTCCCTTGATTTGTTTGCTCCAAATACTTGGAGGCACAGATCTAAAATTATCTATCCAATATTTCGGATTATTAATTCTAATCGATCTATTGTAGTCTCTATGTAAAAAAATCGAAGCTAACTCTTTCCAAATTACTCCTGAAGATTTTGTAAAATTAATATTTATTTTACTTTGTGAAAAAATCCTTAGCATATCTTCCTGAGAAATTCTTCCTTCCGGCCAGCCCGCCCCCCAACACTTTATATCTATACCCTCTTCTTTTATTTTTTTTATTAATTTCTTTCGATTTCCATGAGCAGCGCCTATAAAAGTAACATCGTAAGTTCTTGGCAAGTTTAAGGGTTTATAAATAAAATGATTACAGGCCCATTGAGTTTTAATAACATTTTTATATCCAATTTTATGGTATTTTTTAACTGCCTCAGCATCGGTTGTTGTTACCCAATTAAAATAGAAAGCCCAATATTTTGAATACTTATTGAACTGCCAATGATCATCGGTAAACCAATTCAAAGTTATCGCACCGCTTTTTTGAGTAATCTCTTTAATCACTTCTTTTTTTATTGTCTCTTTCTGGATAACGAAAAAGACTAGATCCGGTTCCTCCTCAAAAACACTTTCTAATAATTTTTGATTCATTCTCTCTTTGCCGTATTTTATTGCTATTTCGTCCGGGGGAAAATGCTTAACTTTGTTATTGCCATTATTCATTTTTATCAAAGTATCATAAAAATTATAGTACTCATAACCAAGACCCCTCTTTGGTTCGCCGTAATCATATTTATTAACCGCATAAAGAATTTTCATAACTTATAATCGGTATCTTTAAGGATTACATCGCCCAATCCCCAATTCTCATCATTAAGAATCAGAGGGCTGTTTTCTTTCATCATTTGTTTAATGTGCTTTTTATAAAGTTGATAATTCGTTAAAGGCCGTTTAGAACTTTCAAATCGCTCATGGTATTGATGATATATTCTTTTTTCATTATTTAAAATAATTTGAGATAATCCGGAGCTTGCCGCCTTAAAGCATATATATCCATCAATGAAACTCTGAGTTTTGGATTCTGGATACCCCCGTAATTTTTGCCATTGAGAATTTACCATTAAGAAAAAATCGCCAGAGGCTGCGGCATAAATTTTAAATCTATAATCTCTGGTCAACCTGCCTTTCGACTCAAAAGCAAGCATAAAGAGACGTGTGCGTAAGTTTTGTAACCAATGCCCCCGAACAAAGCTTCCTTTGATTGTACAAACTCCGACCCAATTTTTTTCACAAAAATCAAGCTGCTCTTCTATTGAAGTATCAAAAGGAACTATTTTTTTAAGATCGTATCTGTTTAAACGATAAAAACAATTTGTTGATAACTTCTCCGTTGAAAAAAATTTAATCAACTCTTCGTTAAAAAGTAAATCGGGATTTGTTGCTAATACATATTCTCCTTTTGCTCGACGAATCCCAACATTTTTAGCAATATATTCAAACATTGGCATCCTATCGGAATTGGAAAATTTCTTATGAATTTCATTTGGTACCTCAATAAAACGCACTTGTCCAGGTTTTAGACATTTCGGCCAAATCAACACTTCTGATAATTTTTTTGCATTTGAAGGCGGGTTCCACTCAACAATTATAAGTTCGGAATTCAAACTATATTTTTCCCATAACGTTAATAATGAATTTACAAAAATCTGTACCCGATACAAAAAATTACCACCGTAATTATCGTTGCGGGCCGCAACAACGAAGCTAATGTAAGGATTTATCTTTTTATTTTCTGAATTGTTTCCAGCCATATTTTTTGATTATAACTTAACTTTTTAATAAATTCCGAAATTCTAATATCAGTTTCAATCCTTCATCTAAGCTAATTGCTGGCCGCCATCCTAATGCCTTCTTAAATTTTGAATAATCCAAAGAATATCTCACCTGTTCCCCAGGACGATCGGGCAAATAAATTGGCTTTGGCTCTTTTTTTAATAATTGTGCAATTTTCTCGTATAACTCATTAAGCGTTGTCTCAATGCTGGTACCGATATTAAAAACCGGATTGGGATAATCTAGGGGCAAATTAAGTGCCAATAAATTTGCCCGTGCAACATCGCCAACATAAACATAATCCCGAGTTTTATTGCCGTCACCCCAAATTTCTGCCTGATGTCCGGCTGCTAATTTTCGAATATAATCTGCCATTGCTCCGGTGACTTGTCGAGGTCCGTAAACCGCGGCGTATCTAAATATTACATAAGATAAACCATAAGCCTTGTTAAAAAATCTCAAATAATTTTCTACCGCATTTTTGGCTACCACATAAGGAGAGATTGGATCAATAGGTTCTGTTTCTTTAGCCGGTAAGTTTTTAGTATTGCCATATAGAAATCCTGAAGAAGAAAAAATAATCTTCTTCGCTCCGTATTTTTTAGCATTCTTTAAGATGTTAATAGATCCTGCAATGCTGTCCATATCAACAAGCGGATTCTTCACTGATTTTGGAACTAATACATTAAATGCAAAATGGTAAATAATTTCCGGTTTTTCCTCTTGGAAAATATCTTCAATTTTTTGATCAGCGATATTTATATTATAAAACTTTGCTTTAGGATTAATGTTTTCTTTTCTTCCCGTCGCTAAATTGTCAATTATAATTGCCTCTGCCCCTTTTTCTATCAGAGTATCAGCAGTATGTGATCCTATAAAGCCGGCTCCGCCGGTGATTAAAATTTTTTTATTTTGTAGCTCCATAAAAAGTTTTATATTAATGATTTATTTTTATTTATATCCAATTCTTTAACGGCGAGAAGCTGAAAGGCTATTCTTGGGTGATAATAAGTTATTTTTTGAGTCAAATCTGATATTCTTTCCCATAAGAATGTCGGTTTATATTTCATTGAACCTCCCTGTCCCCTGAGGTTTTTAAGACCGTTAACTCCATGAATCTTAAATCCCAGATTTTTCAACTCATCTACGGTCCAACCAGATTTGTGTTCTTGAAATGGATTTTTATCACAAGCATTTTGATAAACATATCCATTGGGAGTAGAAATTATAATTTTCTTTTTAGCCCATTTCTCCATTTTTTTGATTAATGCGTATCCCTCTTCTTTAGTTAAATGCTCTAAAAACTCAAGGGCAATAACAGCATCAAAAGATTTTGGCTTAAATTCAACTTTTCTAATGTCGGCTTTAATATATTGATTATGGATTCTCCTCTTTTTGCTTTTTTCTATATAAGGTTCAAACATATCAACTCCAACCGAAAAGGAAATATTACAATGTTGGATTAAAGAATCAGAACCACAACCTAAATCTAAAGCGCTATAACAGTCGGGAAGTTCTTTTTTCAAGTAATGGACTCTGCTAAAAAATATTCTTCTATAAACCAACTTAAAAATCTGCTTTAATTTCATATATTTTTAAATTCTAGTTTTATTTTTTTTATTCTACTTTATGCTTTAAAACCAAATCGATGTTTCTAATATTTCGCATATATATCTCCCCAGAGAAGACTATCTTTAATTGAGTTCAATTCCTCCAAGAGATTATTAGCGGTAATCCAGTTTGGAGAAGATAACCACATAGATTCGCCGATGGAATAATTAAACTTTCCATAGCTCAAAGCGACAAGATGATTTATACAAGTTTTTGTATCATCAAAAAATTCTTTGGTAAATTCAAAAGAGAGATATCTAATGGGTTGAGATAATCCTTTTAAAACTTGATATTCAAATCCTTCCACATCAATTTTACAAAATTCCGGCAATCCAAATTCTTTTATCAAATTGTCCAGGGTAGTAACCTGAATTAATTCTTTTTTGTTCCATTCATATTGAGAGAATCTGCCCATTTTCCATTTTTCTGAAAAAGTAGAAATATCATCCGCCTCTTCACAAATAGACATTGTAAGTTCTCCCTCGCTTTCTGCTAATCCCTTCCCTACTAACACAAAATTTGGGTTTTTCCCAAACTTTGATTTTAAAGATTTAATACAGCTTTTTTGGGGCTCTACAGCAACTACCCTTGCCTTAAGTTTAAGAAATATAACGGTTCTATTTCCTTCATGAGCTCCTACGTCAAAACATAAGTCTCCTTTTTTAATGAATAGGGAGTAAAAATCAAGCATTTTTCTCCGATAGGCTTTATGTTTTTGCGAAAGAGAAGCTAATGCTTCATAAATAGGTTTAATGCACGGTAATAATTTGCATTTAATTAATAGACGTTTCAATGAGTGCTTCATAGAGTACTTCTTTTCGCTAATCTTATTCATACTTTTTTAAACCAGAATAAACCGCAGGCGTAATTTTCATCTTTTAAGGTATTAATATCGATATTTTGCCTAAATGTGCCTTTGTCATCAACTCCGGAAAATTCAACTAGTTTTAAGCCATTAAAATATTGAATAATCTGTTCTGGAGAATGAACTCTATGAGCGTTAAAACATAACCTCGGCGTGCCAACGGGTAAGGAAAAATATAAATTTCCACCCTTGCTTAAGATTCTGGACAATTCTTTACAGGCCTTTTCAGTACCCAGCGGATTAAGGGAATCGCCGTATCTCCCAAGACCTACATGTTCGGCGACATGCAAGCAGGAAAGAGAATTAACGGAATTATCTTTAAACGGCAAGGAAAGAATGTCTCCTTTTATTGATTCTAAATTTTTGAGGTTGGCTTCTAACGGCCTTATATCCACAAAGGTGACTTTGGTGATTGCCGATAAAAATCCAACGAAATTCACATTAGATCCTATATCAATATGATTTTCCGCCTTGCTTTCTTTTATCTTTTTAAATGCCCAAATATCTTGATAAAAATAGTGGGTGTCAAATCGCGAAGTTTTAGTTCTATCGTTCAAACAGGGCTGGGTATCCAATAGGCCGATATTTTCGGCACCCCGCATCCCTGAATAGCCTATCAGGTCCTTTAAAAAGCCGGGGTACCTCAAAATAGAATTAAATATTTTAATGGGATCAAAAACTGGTTGAATCCACAAATAAGCAAAATAGGCGAATTTAAAAATTTGGTTTTTAGTTTTTTTCATAAATTCTACTGAATTTTCCTGTTGCGTATCTTAAAACAAAAAAGACCGCAGAATAAATTAAAGCTCCGAATAATACGGAAAAAATGATGTGAAGATTGTAAATCGCCGGAAGAGAAATAACGAAATACATTATCAAACTGGAAAAAAAAGCTCCTAAAAAAGTTAATAAAACTTTCGACTTTAACGGCTTGATATAAGTGTATCTGACTATTAAATTAAAGAATAAAGCAAAGGTTAAGAAATGGGTAATCACCGTGGCGACAGCTGCTCCATAGAGACTGTATTTTGGAATTAAAATTAAATTTAAAATTACATTAGTTATTGCCGTTCCCATAGTCATCCAAAAAGCTTTTTTTTGTTGATTGAAAGTAATTAATATTTGGCTAAATGGATTATAAAAATAGACGATGCCTGCTGTTAAAATCAAAATTTGAAGGGCAAGAATGGAAGAAAAATAACTTTGATTGTACATAAAATCAATAATTTTAGGAGCAAGGACTATCCCGCCCGTTACTATAGGCAAGGCAAAAAAAATCATTATCCCCATTTGGTAGTCAAAAACTTTCTGAAGTTTTTCTTTTGATTCATTAAAAGCTTTATTGAGAACCGGGAAAAAACTAATAGAAATTAGATTCATCGGAATTATAGTCGCCCAAACAATTCTAGAAGCGGCATTATACCAACCGGTTTGGATAATTTGTCCGAAATATCCCATCATTACCGAGTCGGTTTGGCCGTAAATCGCGGCCGCCATCCCCGTTAAAGCTATCGGCCAAGACATCAGCAAAAATTCTTTCCAAATTGACTTACGCCAATTTAAAGATAATCGTTGAACTTTAAAATGAAAAAGAATTAAAACAAAAATTAAAGCAACTAAACTAGCGAATAAATAACTGTAACTTAAATTTCGAATCGAAGGAAAATAAAATAAAATGAAAAGTCCAGTTCCAACTACTATTAAGGATTCGAGGATCCCCGTGAAAGCTTGATATTCCATTTTCTGACGTGCCTGCAAAAAAGCAAAGATTATCCAGGAAAAACATTCAGCTAAATTACAAATGGCTAAAATCCAGATTAACTTTTGAATTAGTGGGTCTGCAGTAATAAAAAAAGAACTAGCTAATATCAGCACTAATGTTCCTAAACTTAAAAGGATTTTTAAAGAAAGGAGGGCTCCAAATTTTTTCTCTTTCTCTTTTTCCTGAGAAAATTCCCTAGTAGTAATATGCGACAAACCAAGATCGGCAAAAATGATGAATAAACCGGCGAAAGCTAAGGCAAAAGTAAATTTTCCATATTCAGCGGCACCTAAAATCCGAGCAACATAAATGAATAAAATAAATTTTAAAAACTTACTTATTCCATCAGCTGTTCCTAACCAAAAAGTATTTTTAAAGAGCGTTTGTTTAACGGTTAAATTATCAAAAAACAACGATTTAATACCATTGAAGTTTCCGATTGTCATATTTTTAGTTTCTGTTTCTATTTTTCACTTGCCCTTCAATCCATTTGTAGGTTTTTTCTAGACCTTCTTCCAAAGAAATTTTTGATTCCCAACCCAAAACTTTCTTACACAAAGTATTGTCAGAATTCCTTCCCCTCACCCCCTGGGGTTTATCTAATTGATATTTTTTCTCTATTTTTTTCCCAGCAATTTTAGCAATAATATCTATCATTTCATTAATAGTTACTAATCTATCTGACCCAATATTTAATGGTTCTTTATGGTCTGATTCCATAAGCCGGAAGGTTCCTTCTAAGCAATCGTCAATATAGCAAAAAGAGCGAGTCTGACAATTATGAACTGTGGCGGGCAGACAGTAAGTATGATCTTCTGTCTCTAAATTATATACATTTCCTTTAAAATTACTTTTAATAATGTCTCTTATTGGAACATAAATAA
>Ga0210018_1001126_pt1 | contig 14084 bp, 16 predicted proteins | sample CryGeyCG2014_010_2_FD_183967 | JGI IMG/M metagenome (GOLD analysis project Ga0210018, IMG submission 183967) | Groundwater microbial communities from aquifer - Crystal Geyser CG09_land_8/20/14_0.10 (SPAdes) (version 2) | ecosystem: Environmental > Aquatic > Deep subsurface > Groundwater | place...
TCCAAATTCATTTTCCAAAAACAAAAAAAGAGGCTGAAACTGCTAAAAAAAGGTTTGCCTTTGAGAAGTTATTTTTAATTCAACTTTTCTTCCAAGAGCAAAAAAGGAGGTTGCGAAGACAAAAAGCGCCCAAAATATTACCAAAAAAAGAATACATTGAGGAATTTAAAAAAATCTTACCTTTTTCTTTTACCAGCGACCAAAAAAGAACAATCAGGGAAATTTTAGATGATTTACAAAAAGAAGTGCCAATGTCGCGGCTTTTGGAAGGCGAAGTTGGCTCGGGAAAAACAATAGTGGCTACTTTATCTGCTTTTGTCACAGTAAAAAATGGTTATCAAGCAGCTATAATGGCTCCCACTGAAATTTTAGCCGAGCAACACTTTCAAGAAATATCAAAACTGCTATCTTCTCTTGGGGTAAAAATTGGACTTTTGACTAGTGAAAAAATAGAATTTCAAGATAAAAAAATGTTAAAGGAAAAAATAGAAGAAAGAGAATTTATTGAAATGATTAGTCAGGGTAAGGTTGATGTCCTAATTGGTACCCACAGTCTTATCCAAGAGAGAGTCAAATTTAAAAAATTAGGATTAGTGGTTATAGACGAGCAACATCGCTTTGGCGTTGAACAACGAGCCAAGCTTTGCCGACAGACAACCGACAACAGACAACCTGCCCCGCCAGCAGACGGGCAAGCAACAATCCCCCACTTTTTATCAATGACGGCAACTCCTATCCCTCGAACCCTTGCTCTGGCCCTTTATGGCGACCTTTCTATTTCCCAGATAAAAGAGCTTCCTAAGGGTAGAAAGAAAATTATTACCAAGATTGTCCCGCCGGCACGACGAAATGAAATTTATGAATTTTTAAGAAAGGAGGTTAAAGAAGAAAAGCAGGCTTTTGTTATTTGTCCTTTAATCGAAGAGTCAGAAAAATTAGAAGTGGCAGCCGCCAAGAAAGAATTTGAAAGATTAAGAAAAAAAGTATTCCCCGACTTTAAATTAGGACTTTTACATGGGCAAATGAAAGCAAAAGAAAAAGATAAGATAATGAGGGCTTTTAAGTCAAAAAAGGTAGAGGTTCTTGTCTCAACGCCAGTGGTAGAAGTAGGAATTGATGTTCCTAACGCCACAATAATGATAATTGAAGGGGCGGATAGATTTGGTCTTTCTCAGCTATATCAGTTCAGAGGCAGAGTTGGACGGGGCGAGTTTCAGAGCTTTTGTTTTTTGTTTACTGATTCTGTTGCCAGGAAAACTTGGCAAAGACTAAAAGCGATAGTTTCAGCACAAAATGCTTTTGAACTTTCAGAGAAAGATTTAAAAATCCGCGGTCCGGGAGATTTTATGGGAAAGCGCCAATCTGGTATTCCTGACCTGACTATGGCTTCTTTGACTGACCTGTCTTTAATTGAGGAGGTGAAAAGAGAAGTTGAGATAATCTTGAAAAAAGACCCGGAATTAAAAAAATATCCTCTTTTACAAAAAAAATTAGAGGAATTTAAAGAAAAAGTGTTTTTGGAATAGAACTTTTCTATGCGAAAGAGAGATAAAAACAGAATCGCTGTCGAAATTTATAATAAAATTGCAAAGAAATATACAGAAAGATTTTTTAATGATTTCTCTGACAGAAAATTTATTGATAATTTTTTATCATTATTGCCAGAAAGGGCAAAAATATTAGATGCCGGTTGTGGACCAGGTAATTTTACAAAATATTTTCTTATAAAAGGGTATTCTGTCGAAGGGGTGGACTTATCAAAAGAGATGATAAAAATAGCCAAACAGAAAGTGCCTCAAGGATCTTTTAAAATAATGGACCTGAGAAAACTCAAATATCCTAGTAAGAGCTTCGATGGACTTTTTGCTGCCTATTCATTAATCCACATACCTAAGAGAGATATTATTTCTACACTAAAAGGGTTTAATAGGGTTTTAAGACGAAAGGGTGTGTTATTTCTCGCAGTTCAAAAAGGTAGAGGAGAAAAATTTGTCAAAGAACCATTAAAGAAGGGGGAAGAAATTTTTATTAAATTCTTCACAAAAAAAGAATTGGAGGAAAATTTGCGAAAAACTAGTTTTAAGATTATAAAAACTGCAAATAGAAATATTAAAGTAAAAGGAGGACTTGGTCTCAAGAAATTATTTATAATAGCAGAGAAAATTTAAACTATTTTGACCTTACCTTCAACTAAAAATTTTCTTCCTCCGATATGATGTAAAAGTTTGGCTTTTTCTACTAAAAATCTTTCTTGCCAAAATTCTTCTTTAACTTCTCCTCCCAAGATTTTGCCAACAACTATATAATGGTCTCCTTCCTTAATTGTTTCTTTTAATTTACACTCAATCCAACCTATACACTCTTTTAACTTTGGCGTTTTTAAAAATTGTGCTGGTTTTGTACTAAAGCCAGCTTTTTTAATTTTATCTGGCATTTCTCGAAAAGAACCGGAACCAACAAAATAGACTTTTTTTAGAACATCAACCGAAGGAATATTTACTACAAATTCTTGAGAGGTCTTAATATTTTCGAATGTATATCTCTCTTTTCCTACCATCATTGCTAACATTGTTGGCTCAGAAGATAAAGAGACTACCCAGGCAAAAGTTGCCACATTTGGCTTTTCTTCCTTATTTAAAGTAGTTAAAACAATAACTGGACTGGTTTGGATTAATTCCCGGGACTGTTTTGGGTCCAAGAACATAGACATTAGCTAAGGGCAGAGGTTTGTTTATTATTTAAGATTAATTTTGAACTCGCGAAGATTAAGAGAGAAATCTCGGACTTTAAAGAGACGGCGCTAACGGGGCAAAACCTCGGATTTAGTCAAGATTGATTTAGCCTAATCTCTCGTCTTAATCCTTTAATCCAGCCTTTAATTTGGGAGAGTTTCCTTTTATCATGAACTCGTAAATCGAGCGTGCCATAGGGAAGAGAATTTAAAGGACGCTTCTTATTGCTCTCTTTACTTACTTGACGAGTGATACGAAATTGCTCTTTTGGAATAGCGGTTAGTTGAGCCCAAAACTTAATAGCGTTTTTAGGAATAATATTTGGATGTATGCGAATAGATGCTCGCAATTTTTCTTCAGGGATTTGAAGAATTTCTCGTAAAAATCGCAAGAATAAAGCAACCATATGTGGATCAGAGTTCACAAAACAGATTGAATGACTTTTCTCTGTTTTATACCCTTCTCCCCAATAAAGAGCGGTGCCAACCAAAAGTAATTCGTATTTTGATAATGGTTGGATTTCCTTGGCAGCATTTTTCTCTATTTTTTGATTTGCTATTCGAACTTTTTTAGCTTTGAGTTGATTATATTTTACAAATAGTTCTTTGGGGTATTTGGTTTTTCCTTCAAGAATTTTTTGCGCAGATCGAGGTAATTTTAAATTTTTACACCACCTACTTGCCGAATTTTTAGATATGCCTGTAATTTTCGCTATTTCTCTGTAGCTTTTTCCTTCCATCCTTAATCTAATGGCTTCTTGGTATTTTGGATGCATGCGGCCTCGACGGGAATTGAACCCGTCTTTTGGCCTTGAAAGGGCCATGTCCTATCCGATAGACGACGAGGCCAAAAACTTAATTAGCTTAAATTACTTAATTGCTCCTTCACTAATTCATCTGCTTCTTTGTTTTTTTCTCTCGGGACGTATTTAAAACTAACATCTCCAAAGTCAATTTTCAAGTTCCAAACCTCCAAGAATAATGGCTGGAGGTCTTTTTCTAAGATTTTATATCTTCCGTTGAGCTGCTCTACTAAAAGTTTACTATCTAAATGAAATTCTATATTTAAATCCTTTATTTTCTTTTTCCCGAAAAGACTTTTCAATTTCCGTAAGGCAAAAATCAGAGCCTTATATTCTGCTTGATTGTTTGTTGCTTTGCCAATATATTCTGAGTATTTTTTCGGAAATAATTTGCCAGTCGTTTTTATAACTACTCCTATTGCCGCAGGACCTGGGTTATTTAATGCCCCTCCGTCAGTATAAACAATAACTTTATTTTTAGGGTTATTAACCATAATCTCTGGTTGTTTGTTGTTTGCTGTTTGTTATCTGTTATCTGTTGTCTACGGAACCAATCTCTTTACGTCTCGGGGGAATAAAGTTGCCTCTTTAATAGTGGGAAGGTTCAAAATCTTATAAACTATCCTTTCGCATCCTAAGGCCCATCCTCCATGGGGCGGCATACCGTATTTAAAAGTATCAATATAAAACTTGAAATCTTTGGGATCCAATTTAAATTCTTTAATATTTTTTATAAGTTCCTCAGCCTTGTGAATTCTTTGGCTACCGGTGGCTATTTCTACGCCCTTAAATAAAAGGTCAAAACTTAAAGTCTCTTCAGGATTTTCTTTGTCGGGCATAGTATAAAAAGGACGGCAACTTTTGGGATAATGAGTTAAAAACACTAAATCAGATTTCCATTTTTCTCTTGCCCATTTTCCCGCTAATTCTTCCCCTTTTGGATCGATATCAGAATCTTCCGGAATCTCATATTGATATTTTTCTTTTATAATTTTTCTTATTTCTCGAAGTTTTATCCGAGGAATTCTCTTGGGAATTTTGGGGGGTTCAGCAGAAAATAGTTTTAAATCTTTTTTATTTTCTTTCCAGATGCTCTTTAAAATAAACTTTATTACTTTTTCGAGTTCGTCCATTATCTCATTAAAGTTCTCTATAAAACCCATTTCGGCATCAAGACTAATATATTCATTTAAGTGTCTTGTCGTAAAATGGGGTTCTTTTCGGAAAACAGGACCTATTTCAAATACTCTCTCAAACATCCCTACGCCAATTTGCTTGTAAAACTGGGGACTTTGAGCTAAAAAGGCTTTTTTACCAAAGTAGTCAAAGGTGAAAAAATTAGCTCCTCCTTCTGAAGCGGTTCCAATAATTTTAGGAGTTTTTATCTCCACGAAATCTAATTTTTTCATGACCTTGCGGTAGGCTCCAAGGACAGTCTCAAAAACCCTAAAAATTGCCCTGCTTTTTTCGTGTCTTAAAGTTAAGACTCTTTCTTTTAATAGAGTAGAGAGCTTCATCTTTAATTCTTTCTTACTAAGGTCAAGGGGCATTTCTTTTTTTACCATTGCCAGAATTTCAAGTTTTTCTGCTATTATTTCTATCTTTCCTGTTTCAACTTCTGGATTCTCAGCTCCCTTCGGACGTTCCTTAACCTCTCCTTCAATACAGACCACCCACTCGGGCCTTAATTTTTGAGAAATGGTTGCAAGTTGCTGATTACTATCTGCTAAGCGGAAAACTACCTGTAAAATTCCGCTTCTATCTCGCAGGTTAATAAAAATCAATTTCCCGTGGTCTCGGCGTGAGTTAATCCAGCCACAAACCTTTATTTTTCTTCCAATAGCTTTTGGAGTCAATTTTACCAATAACCTTTTCATATAAGCTTTTTAAATTATACTGAATTTCTTTGAAAAGAGAAATATCTAAATTAAGGTTAAAACAAACCCTGTTAAAAGAGGAAGGAAAATGTTGTCGTCAAAAGGGATACTGTTGAATCTAATATCAAAACTCTCAAAAAAGAAAGTAAAAATAGAGGCAAAGAGTGCTTTTGGGAAAGGAAAGAAAATAGAGATAAAAATACTATTTAAGATAATCCCTGCCAAGGAAGCATCTACATGCTTTTTTGGAGCCCAGGGATATTTTATTTTTCCAAAAGAGACTCCATAAAGAGCGACCGTAGAGTCACCAACAAAGAGGGTTAAAATGGCTGAAATAACAACCAATTTTTCCGGAAATAAAAGATAGGCAAGAATACAACCCAAGATGAAAGTTATAACTCCTCTTAAGGGGAGATAAGTTTTCTCGTCCTCCCTTTCAAAGGAAAGAATAAAAGACGATATAAAAGGAATCTTGTAATTTTTAAAAACGAAAGAAAAAATTATTACAAAAATTAAAAAACCTATCCAAAAAGGAAGGTAAAATAAATCAAAATAGATTAGAAAAGAAAGAAGTGTTCCAAAAAAAATGTGGATACTCTTCCGTCGAAATTCAAGGGACTTTTTATTATTGATTTTCTCTTTGGTCTTAAAATTACTCACATCCGCCGCTCGAAGCATTGCTAGTAGTACCGCTTAATTTTTTATTACATTCCTGGGGAGCAACTTTAAAACCAGAACAGATTGCTTCTTTATAGGCTTCGGAAGTTCTGCTGCCCTGAAAAATAGTTTCGTTAATCAGCAAAGTCGGAGAACCGCTAATTTTATATTTATCAGTTAATTTAATTTCTTGATTTAATAAAGTTGGTCCTTCGTCTGTTTGGCACTGTTTTATTTGATTGACATCAATTCCCAGGTTTTTGGCAATACCTTCCCATTTCGCGTTAACATTTTGAGATGTAGCTTTAGAATTAATCTCTTTTATAAAGTCCCACAACTTATCCTTTTGGTACTTCTGGACGCAGATTTCTCTTATATCTTGCTGTAACTCTTGATCTCCATGCAAAGATTGATACTTATTGCCAGCCTTGGAAACAATGTAGTGTAACTCAATTTTAGCTTTGTCCTTCAAAAGATTGATTACCGGCATCATCGCATCTTCTGCCTGATTTCCATAAGGGCAAAATGACATGACAAACAATTTAACATCCGGGACTTCTGTCTTGGGAATTTCTTTTGGTTTTTGGTCCTGGGTAGTTGCTTCTTGCGAGGTCATCTTAATTCCTTGAGGGAAAATCATATTTCCGTCGCGGGAAACATAGACCTCGAGTTCTTGGTCCTGAATTTTAATTTTAAGTCTGTAAAGACCGCTATCGTTAAGAGAGATAGAACTAAGCGAAGCGGTTATACCGTTGGAAAGTAAATTTTTATTAATAAAGTCTATTGATTTTTTTGCGATTTCTTCTTTGGGACCGCCGGAAAGAAGATTTTTGATTCCAAAACCACGAGTCCAAATAGAAGCAATTAAAACTAAAAACAAAATAACAAAAACAACAAACCAAATATTACTTTTAGATTTTATTTTCATATTTTTGTTTTTGAGCAATTCAAGAAAGCAAATTCTGAATTTTGCTCAGTTGATTATTTTTTGATTTTCTCTTTTAATTCTTTGGAAATTTTGGGCCAGCGACTTTTTAAATCTTTAATAAGTTCTTTTAAATCCTCCTCTTTAATCTTCTTCGCCTTCTTATAAAGATCTGATACTTCATTAACAATCTGATTGTATTTTTCTTTTGTTAACTCTCGGGCTTTGGCAGATTTTTTTGCTACCTCTTTTTTAATTCTTTCAGCGGTGTCCTTTAAATCTTTTCTCATTTTACTTCCTTTTTTGGGAGCTAAAAGGATTCCAGTGATAATTCCGATTATCGTTCCGGCAATAACGCCGGCCGCTATTTTTCTGGCTGTGCCCTTACTTTTTTCTTCCATAGTTTTACTTCTCAATTTTTAAGATTTTTTCGACTTTTTTGAAACTTTTTCCTTTTTCTTTAAGTAAACCTCGGTAATTTTTTCTATAAAGGTAATAATTCCTGCTAAAACCCCAGAAATCCATTCCATTTTTTCCTTAAAAGTTTTTCCTACTTCTTTAAAATCAGAACTTAGCTTAGCCAAATCTTTTAAAATCTTTATCCAATAGAAAAATACAACAAAAAGAAGAATAGTAGCTAATCCTAAAAAAATCGAAGCTATAATAAAAAAAATGTCCTGAGCATAAACCATATCCAATAGGTATATATAATAAATTTTAAAAATTGTCAATACAAGTGTTAAAAGAATTCACCTGGCTATTGTAATTTAAAATTAAAGTTTCCAACTCCTTTGAAAGTTTATTTATCCTCCTTACTAAGGCGTTGTAAGTTTTTATTTTATCTTGAACTACTTGAAATTCTGCTTCGCTTTCAAACTCTTCTTGACTTTCTTTTTCTATCTCCCCTCGAAGAATCTCTGCTTTTTTAGTTAATTCTTCCAATTCTTCTTCTTTTTCTTGAATTTGAGAAAGTGATGACTCGTCTGGTAATGGGCAGAGAGAAAGGGGCGAGGCGAATATCTGAACAGCCAGATACTGTTCTTTTCCTTGAAACTTGCCTTCTCTTTGGGCAACTCCAATCTCTCTAAATTTTGGATTTAAAATATTTTCTCTATGGTCGGGGCTTTTCATCCAACCATCTACCAAGTCTTTTGAATCTTTAAAATAGCCGCGGGCTAAATTTTCCCCTACTACAAGATAATCATAACCAATTTCTTTTAAAATAATTCCAGCGTCGTCTCCTTCCGGAGAGATATGGGCAAAATATTGTTTTTGAAACATGTCGTTGAGTTTATTCTCTGCTGCCTCCATTAAAAGTTGATTTGTGTTAAGTTCCGCAATGTCATTTTCTTCTCGATAATAATTAGTAAATTTTATTATTTCCTCATCAGAAAGAACGGATTCAGTCTCCTTTTCAATCAAGAAAGTGAGGGGTTCGGGAGCTAAAATCTCTTTGGATGGTATTTTGAACGAGATTGGTTCTTTGAGCAAAATTTCTTTAGTTAAAACCTTTTTCCATAAAGTTAGACCTAAGATAAAGAATAATCCTATTATAAGAATTAGTAGAATCTTTCGGCTTTCTTTAAGAACCATAGGGTTTTAAAAATAAGAACCTGCTCGCTTCACTCGCAGAACCTTGTCCGCCTTTGGCGGATAAAAAACCTTTCGCTTCGCTCAAGAACTTTGTTCTCTCGCTAATGCTCGAGAATAAAAAATGCCGATTTTTCGACAAATAAAATAAAAAAATCAGTTGAATAAATTCAATTGAAAAAGTGTAATTTATCTTTAAAACTTGTTCTTTCTTTCTCTATTTCTCTTCTTTTTTCTCTTTAAGAGAATCAACTATTTCCTTAGCTCCTTTAATGGTGCTACTCAGGGCGTCGCGAACATTTCTTCCCACTGTTCCACTAACTTCGTCAGCAGTCTTAATTGCTTCTACTATTGCTTCCCGCGTTACTCTATTTACATCTCCTCCTACCTCTTCGGTTGTTCGAATAGCGCTCCGAATGGCATTCACTGCCACTTGAGCCACATCGCCTCCGGTTTCCGCGGTTTTTTTGATTACTCCCTGAACTATCCCCCTTGTCGCCTCGACAATATCGCCTCCAGCCTGAAAGACTCCCTTTAAAGTACTACTTACTAGCCTATTTACCGCCTCGAGAGCAGTAATTCCTACTTCGCTGACTCCTTCCAGTGCTCCTTTTATAGCTTCCAAAGAAATTTTAAAACTGCTTTCAACGATATCGCTCACGCCTTCAAAAGCAGATTTGACTGTACTAGTTAAAAGATTTACCGTCTCTGCAGTTATTTCACGAGTTCCCCGAAGAGCACCAACAATAGTATTTTTTAATTTTTCTCCAATACCGTCTGCCATTATTGAAAATTTTTTATTTTTAAGAAGCGACCTTTACTTGAAACATTTTAACATTTATCATCCTATATCTTCAAGAAATCCACTATTAATGATCCCCTTTTAGAATTCTTGTTGGCAATAAGATTTAGGCTTGTTATTTTCGTAATATCTCTTCGACTTCAATCCATTTTTTGTATCTCTCTTCTATTTCTTTTTTTTCCATATTTTCAAAAAGGTGCTGGGGTTATTTTTTATGCATTTCCTCCTCAATTTTTATCCATTCTTTATATCTTTCTTCTATCTCTTTTTTTTCTTTCTCAATTCTTTGGCGTGTCTCTCGAAGTTCTTTTGGTATTTCTCTTTTATTTTTAGATAGATAATCATAAATTGCCTCAGTCAAAGCATCGGCTGCTAAAACCGAACAATGTAATTTAATAGGAGGTAAACCACCTAAAGATTTAACAACGTCATTTCGATTAATTTTTAAGGCTTCCTCAATAGTTTTCCCCTTGGCTAAATCGGTGATGACTGAACTTGTGGCTAAAGCGGCCACGCATCCAAAAGTCTCAAATTTTATGTTTTTGATTATTTCTCTTCCCTTTTTATCTTTCCCAACTTTAATATAAAGCCACATTACATCACCACATATGATATTTCCGACTTTTCCTATTCCATCAGGATTTTTCATTCTGCCCATATTATGAGGGTTTTTGAAGTGTTCAATGACTTTTTTTGTATAAAGTCCAATTTTATTCATGTTTTTTAAATGGTGAAATTTTTCTTAATTTTTTTATTACCTCGGGTAAAACTTTTAGCAAATACCTAATTTCACTTTCTTTTGTCCATCGGCCCAAAGTTAATCTTAAAGAACCATGAGCTTCTTGAGGTTTTAACCCTATTGCCAAAAGTACATGGCTTGGCTCTAGTTTTGCAGATGAACAAGCTGAGCCTGTTGAACTAGCTACTCCTAAAAGATCAAGTTGAATGACCATAGATTCACCCTCGACAAATTCAAACCAAAAATTGGCATTGTTTGGCAATCTCTTTTTTGGATGACCATTTAGATGAGAACCATCAATTTTCTCTAAAACTCCTTTAATCAATTTATCTCTTAACTTTGTCAACTTTTCTGCTTCTCTTCTCATTTCTCTTTCACAAATCCGAGCTGCCTCGGCAAATCCGACAATTGCTGGAACGTTGACCGTTGAAGACCTTAATCCTCCTTCATGACCTCCGCCATGCAAAATTGGAGTAATTTTAACCCCTTCTCGGATAAATAAGCAGGCCGCCCCCTTGGGCCCGTACAATTTATGTGAAGAAGCCGACAGCAAGTCGATGTTCATTTTGTTAACATCGATGGGGATTTTGCCAAAACTCTGAGCGGCATCAGTATGAAAGTAGATTCTTGATTCTGGATGTTGGATATTAGATTCTTTTATTATTTTTCCAATTTCTTCAATCGGCTCTATTGTCCCGATTTCATTGTTGGCGTGCATTATCGAAACCAAAATTGTATTTTTTCTTGCCCCGTTAGAAATCGAAGATTTTCTAATGGGGTTGATTGCCTTTTTAACATCACCTGGGTCAACCAAACCATATTTATCGACTTTTAATCTCGTAATTTCAAAGCCCTGAGTTTCTAAAAATTTCGCACTTTCCATTATGCAAGGGTGTTCAATTGGAGAGATAATAATGTGACGACTCTTCTCTCGATTAGCGAGAGCTATCCCTTTTAAGGCAAGATTATTACTTTCGGTAGCACTTGAAGTAAAGATAATTTCTTTTGCCTTGGCTTTTATTAAATCAGCAACAGTTTTTCTACTTTCCTCTAAGGTCTCTCTCGCTTCCTGACCAAAACTATGGAGAGACATTGTATTGCCAAATTTTTGCGAAAGATAAGGTAGCATTGCCTTTTTAACCTTAGGGTCTACCGGTGTGGTTGCGGCATAATCAAGATAAATTCTTTTTTCCATATTTTTCAACCTCTCGATTAAGTTCTTTGACTAATTTTTCAACTGATATACCGTGGACTTTAGCGCCTTCTTCGATTGTCTCTTGCCCTGCCATCGGACAAAAAATACAATGAAAATTGTATTTGCCAAAAATTTTGGAAAGGTAGGGATATTTTTCCAAAGCTTCTATAAAAGTCATCTCTTTTTTTATTTTATTCTTTTCCATATCTTTTTGAAACATCATCCAAAGTAATAGAATTTAAAGTAAAATTTAAAGAATTTTTTAATTTTTCCCAAACTTTTCTTACCTTACAAATTGGTTGGCGAGAACAAAAATATTCATTTTTCCGAAGGCACTTTACTAGTGAAATCTCTCCTTCTAATGTTCTTACTATATCTCCAACTTTAATCTCTTTTGGTTTTCTCACTAAAAAATAACCTCCCTGACTTCCTTTTTTGGCTCCAATATAGCCAGCTTTTTCTAATTTTGCCATTATTTTTTCTAAGTAATCAGAGGGAATGTTTTCCTCCCTGGCGATACTTTTCGAAGGAGAGATTTTTTTAGCAATGGACAAGTATACCATCGCCCTTAATCCGTACTGAGATTTGGTAGAAATTTTCATACTTTGACAAGCTCAGTATAAATTTTAAAACCGACTAAATTAGTCGGTTTTATTATATCAAATCAAAAATCTATGTCAATTTTTATAAGACAAGAAGGGTTACTCCTAAGATAATAACTATGGTTCCAAAAATTCTTGAAGGAGTAGCATCGGAAGAAAAAAATTTAGTTGAGAGGAAAGTGACAATTAAAACGCTGGCACTTTTAATTGCCTCATAATACCCAGGATTAGGGGCAAGTGTTATCGCTTGGAGGCCAAAGAGGTTGCCACTAAAAGAAAAACAAGAAGCTAGGAAAGCCAGTTTTAAAAATTGAGAAAATTTTTTATCCCGAGTGATGCCCCTTAACATTTGAATATTTAATATTAAAAAACCAATCCAACTTAAACCAAAGAGGAAGAGATTAATTTCTTTTGAAGAAAGACCTAAAAGGGTAATCTTTTTTAAAAGAAGGGCGCCGGCTGTAAAAAATAATGCCGCCCCTAAAGAATAAATGTACCAAGGGAAGTTTCTCCTTCTTTGTTTTAAATTTACGGAAAACTCTTTTTTAATCAAAAGAAAAATTCCTCCTAAAATGAGAACTGCTCCGAAGATTTTAAGGAGACTGAATTCAGAGCCAAAAATTAAAACGGACAATATTGTTACTGGTAAAATATTAGTATCTTTAATGGCTTGAGAGTAGCCAGGATTTGGAGCAATTCCTATTGACTTAATATTTGCCAAATTGGCAAAAATAGCGACTATGCTTGTAAGAAAAATTAGTTCTAGAGAATACCAAAAATTGGGAGAGGCTATAGTTTTATCAAGGGAGGGAATATTTATCAAAATAAAATCTAAAAATGAAAATCCGAACAAGAAAAGGTTAATTTTTCTTGAAGAAAAACCAAGGTCCCTTATTCTTTTAATTAAAAGTACCATTGCGGAAAAGGACAACATCGCGATAATAGAATAGAAATACCAAGGCATATTAAATAATATATTATCTATAAACAGCAAAGACAAGGATAACGTCCTTGTCTTGTTTATTTTGAAAATATGTTAAGGTACAGAAAAAAAGGAGGGGTAATGATGCTTATGGTTGTGTCTTTATTGCATTTTCTTAAGCTCTTCTTCAATTGTTCTTCTGGTGCTTGGATCAAATAGGTGTGCAAGTTCTTTGGCTTCTTCTTTGGTTAAAGTTGGTACTTTAGGCATTTTTTCTTCTCCTTTTGCGGCATGCCGATTCATTGGATCATTGGTCGTCTGGCCCCAAAAACGACCGGAGATATTTTAGCAAAATTATCAGTAAATGTCAAAATAAAAATTAAATTAGAGAGTATACTAAATTTTTTCTTTTCTCATCATTAAATGTTTCTTTAAATCCTCAATCTCTTTTTTAAGCTCAATCATTCTACGTTCTCTACCAACAGTAAGTCTGTGAAACCTTTCCAGCTCTTCTACTCTTTTTTGGAGTTCCTTGGTCCTTTGTTTCACTTGTTCCTCTAGAGAATCAGCCAGTTCTTGGAGTTCCTTGGTTCTGGCCTTTACCTTAACTTCCAGGATGGTCTTGGCTTCTTTGAGCTCCTTGGTTCTCTTTTCTACCTCTTCCTTGAGCTTTTCCTGGTAAGAGAGGAGTTCCTTGATGTCCCTGCCAACCAGAATGATTCCTTCCTTGGCTTGGGAGATTGAGGTTAGAAAGGGAATCTCTTCCTTTTCCTTGGTCAAAAAGACCAGCTTTTCCTCTAAGGCCTCTCCTTGTTTTTTCAGTTTCTCCTTGAGGCTCGGCCAGGCTTCTTTGGTTTTGAAGAAGTTTGAGATGTTCTGGCTGGAAATCTCTTCTTCCTTAAAGTTTAACTTGGCTAGGGTAATCTCGTTGGTTAAAAGAATCAGTCCTTCCTTGTCAGTGACAATGACCAGCTCCGCCAACCTTTTAAAGATGGTTTCCAGGATTTCCCGGTAGTCAATGAAGAGGCCATGACGGAGGACTCCTAAACTAACAAATAAATAGCCGAGAGTAAAAAAAGGTCCAAGTAGCCAGGAAACGTAATATATATTAATCTTAATTATAGATAAGAGGAGGAAAATCGCTCCGATAATTCCTGGAATTAAAGCCCCAATCATAAAATATCTCGCCTGAGTTCTCTCTTGATAACTTTTTAACTTGGTGTATCTTTTTATCAAAAATA
>Ga0210018_1001129_pt1 | contig 14072 bp, 20 predicted proteins | sample CryGeyCG2014_010_2_FD_183967 | JGI IMG/M metagenome (GOLD analysis project Ga0210018, IMG submission 183967) | Groundwater microbial communities from aquifer - Crystal Geyser CG09_land_8/20/14_0.10 (SPAdes) (version 2) | ecosystem: Environmental > Aquatic > Deep subsurface > Groundwater | place...
GCGCGCCCCGCCCGAGCTTGCTTCCAAAGCCAAGCTGTTCGTGGCGCGCGGCAACAGGTTTTCAAGCTTCAAGACCGCCGGCGCGGTTTCGCGTCCGGCTTGACGCGGCTTTAAACGCGATAAGGGTTAAAAACCGCGGCGCGCTGACCCCTACCGTAACCAAGATGGCCGTGAAAGTGGACGCGTCGAAGTGCACGGGCTGCGGCTTGTGCGCGCAAGTGTGCCCTTCCGAGCTGTTCAAAATCGAGGCGGGAAAAAGCCGCTTCGAGGACAGGCGGGGGTACTGCCAGAAGTGCCGCGCCTGCGAGCTGAACTGCCCGCAATCCGCCATCAAGGTCGCCGACGACTAAAAACGCGAGGTGCAAACTGCGTATGGAAGAAAAAACGGCAAGTGAAGTGCGGCTGCCCGAGGAGTTGCCCGTGCACGAGCGTGCGCCGCGCGGGGAGCGCCCGCGGGGAATCATTTACGTGGGGCAGAAGGAAGTCATGGTTTACGTGCTCGCCGTGGTCACGCAGTTCAACGCGGGCGAAAAGCAGGTGCAGGTGAAGGCGCGCGGCCGCGCGATTTCGCGCGCCGTGGACGTGACGCAAATAGTCAAGCACCGCTTTTTCAACACGCTGGAAGTCACGGGCTTCAAGGTCGAGACGGAAACGCTGGCGAACGAGGACGGCACCACTAGCCGCGTGTCCAGCGTCACCATGACGCTGGCCAAGTAAACGGTTGCCTGCGCGCCTCGCGCCGCGTCCAACCGTTCTCTTTTTATTTTTCACTTTCGTTCCCAGTTTGTGGAACTGCCTTTTTGCCCGAAATGCCTCGAATCGCCAGTGCTTTGCGGGGCCTGCCGGGCCAAGCTGGACGGCGGGACGCTGGGCGGGAGCGACCTGCTGGTGTCACGCGAGCTGCACGCGCTGCGCCGCGACTACCCGCTCGAGGACGCGTCGCTGGACTGCGTCGTCGAGACGGACTCGTTTTACGCGCTCTTCTCGCGCACTCCCTCCGCGCTGATAGGCAAGGGCGGCCGCGTGGTCAAGCGGCTGGGCGACAAGCTGCACAAGCGCGTGAAGGTCATAGACTCAAGCGCGCCGGCGGAAGCCCAGCTGAACGAGTTCCTGCTTCCCGTGCGCGTGCAGGGAGTCAACCGCGTCTACCGTTCTTGCGGGGAGACCGTGAAAATCCGGTTTTCGCGCTTCGACCAGAAGCGCCTGCCCGTCAAGGAGGCGGCCGCGCTCGCGTTCGCGCGCAAGCTGTACGCCGCAGACACGGAACTGGTTTTCGAGTGACGCTGCCTACTGGTTTTTTGCCTTGGCTTTGCTGAACCAGTCTTGGCGCTTTGCCCACCAGTACGCGAAGAACGTGGATATGACGGTGGAGCCGACGATGAGCGCGATGTACCAGCCCCGGTCGTTCGGCGTCATGGCGAAAGCGGAGTTGGACAGTATGGTCGCGATGGTGTTCGGGACAAGCACCGCGGTGCCTATTATTGTGAGATATACGATGGCGAACGCCATGCGGTTGTTGAGTATCTGGAGCTGGTTGTTGTAAATGCTTTGCAGGACTTCGAGTCCGGACGCGAGGACTTCGCTCATGTGCTCGCTCAATTCTATCTGGCGGTTCACGTCGCTCACGAGCAGGTCGATGCGCGTCAATATTTTCGCGTCGTCGGTGAGCAGTTCGGCGTCGCCGTAACGCAGGGAGTTCAGCGCGTCGATGGTGTCCCACAACGCGTTCAGATAGGTTATCAGCGCGTGCTTCATCTTGTAAATCTCGCCGCCGAGCTGGGTGCGCGGCGTCTCCATGTTCATCATCAGGCGGCTCATCTCGTCGCCCTGGTCCTCTATTTCGCGCAAGTGGTCGAAGTTGCTGCCGTTGTTCTCGTCCAGCAGGCGCGTTACCAGCAGCGTGAGCCGGTCCTTGGCGGTGAGCTTGTGCGGAATCTTGCGCATGTACGACTCGGCGTAGCGCCTGAAGCGCGTGAAGCGGTGGACCGCCCCGCCGTGAATCGTGACCACGAGGTTCTCGCGCACTAGAAACAGGACGGGGTTGACGCTCACATCCAGGCCGTCGATGCTTATGGCCGGAATCTTGAATCCCAGCTCGTTCTCGTAATCCTCGTACCCCGCGCCGTGGCCCTTGAGCACGGTTTTCACCAGGCGCTCGCTGAACCCGAAGCGCGTCGCCGCGCCCAAAATATCGCGTTCGAAGTTTTCGACCTTGTAGTCCAGCCACGCGAGCTTCGCGTTCTCGAACTTGTCGGCAAAAGCGTCCGGCGACTCGCCGCAGCCCTGCGCCAGCACGCCTGCCTTAGACTGGGCGACGTAAAAGAACCTACCGTCCAGCGCGGTGGCGCCGTTGTTTTGAACCACGAACCGATTAACCCCGCGTTTTTATTAACCCTTCCGCGCAGTCAGCCCGCCATCCTGGAAACGCGGAACTCCCCGGAATACGCCGGACTGCTTTGGTTGGTTTGCGCGGAAGCCGGCGGCTGCAAGCCCGTGAAGTCAATCGCGTAGCCGGCCAATTGTTCGCCTTCGCCCAGCGTCATGTTAAAACCCGATTCGCTGTCCTTGTCCTTTTTGAAAGTGACTTGCGCTATTGCCCGTCCAGCCCAGAAACACTGCATGCCTGAAGGGCACCGCGAGTCCTCGACTACGCGGTCGAACGACAGCGTAGCGCCCTCGCCCCTCACGAGCGCGGACTCGCCTTCCTTCAACGCGAAAACCGCGCCCAACACCGCCTCCTTGGGCCCTTCGACGGACTTCAATGCCATTGCGGCAGCGAGAACGAAGACGATTACGAATGCAACCAAAAGCAGCCTGCGTTTTTGGAAGACGAACCGCTTGCCCGTTGTCCCTCACCCCTTCAATTTCACGTCCTTGAACGACTTGCTCGCCGCCTCGCTCCAGAAGCTCGGCAACCCGTTCGACGCGAACCCGCGGAACGCGTCCGAGTAAACGAAGAAGGCCCCCTTGTCCGCCGCGTGCTTCTTGAAGCCCCCGGCGGCCTCGTCGTAAATCTCGTTTATTTTCTTGCGCTCGAAGTCGCGCTGGAGGAGCGACGGCTTCTTCAACAGCAAATAATCCGCCTGCCGCAGCGTGTTGACTTCGAGGTTCGCCGAATTCTGCGTGACGAACACAACGCTCAAGTCCTTGTGCCTCGCGACGAACAGCAACTCGGACAACAGCTTGTTCGCCGAACTCATCGAGCTGCGCGAACTGAACGAAATGCCGCCCTCGTCCACGAGCAGGAACGAGCCGTTCTCGATTTCCGGAGTTTCAACGATTTTGACCCAGCTCGGCATCGCGGCGGCGGAGAAGCCCATCGCGGCTACTTTTCTTCCGCGCGCGGCCGCGTTCTCCAAAATGCGCACGCCCAGCGCGCTCTTTCCGCTGCCCCTCGCGCCCAGAATCAAGCCTACGGTGCTCTTTTTCTCGTACAAAAAGTCTTCGAAATCCCCCAAGTCGCCGGACTTCGCCTCGACGAGTTTGAACGCCTCGGCGCGCGCGCCCGTCTTGGGCCTTGCCGCGCCCTCGCCCGCCTTCTTGGCGGCGCCCGCGGCAAAACCCGTCAAAAAGTTGTAAGCCGCCTTCAAGGCCGACCAAACCAGCTTGGCCAGCCCGGCAACAATCCACCACGCGCCCTTGGCCAGCCACTTCACAGCTTTCCAAACCGCGGAACCCGCCTTGCTCCAGAAAGATTTGCGCCCCACGAATCCAGTTCACCGCTCCCGCGCCTTTAAAGGCTTATATTCCCGCTTTAGCAGCCCGTACGCAATCAAGTCGCGGCGCTTTCCGCGCTTTACCAAATCCTTGCGCAGCAAGCCCTCGCGTTTGAAACCCTTCTTCTCCAAAAGGCGCTGCGAGGCGCGATTCTCGGCGAAAACATGACCCCGAATCTTTTCCATGCCCAGCTTCTTGAATCCCAAGCCGAGGAGCAATGCGACCGCTTCGGCTGCCAGCCCCTTCCCGCGGTAACGCGCGCCCAGCCAGTAGCCCATTTCGGCCACCTTGTGTTTCTTGTCAACCCTGAGGAGCGAAACGCTGCCCGCGAGCCTGCCATCCTCCTTGCAAACCACTGCCAAGCAGTAGTCTTTGCCTTTGCGCCAGCGGGTCTTCCTGCTCCTAATGAACTTTACCGCGTCCTTTTTCTTGTAAGGCCAAGGGATATAGAGCGTCCAGCGCGCTACGCTGCCGTCCTTCATGGCCGCGCAAACCGCGGGCGCGTCGCTCGGCTTGAACGCGCGCAACACAACGGCAGCGCCTTCGAGCTTCATCCAATCAAATCCTCGGGTAAAGCTTGCGCAAGCCGTTCAAGGTTTTTTCGTCTATGTTCACGGTCAGCAAATTTTTGTCGGGGTTGTAAGACGCGCTTCTCGCGAGTTTTTTGCGCAGCAGCCGCGCCACCGCGAGCACGTGCTCCGTGTTCCCGCCGACCAGCCCGCGGCAGTAAACCGAGTTCTCGCCGTACGGCAGCGGGTGGCTCAGCCCGAAGCGCAGCCCGCCCAAATCATGCGACCGCAGCCATTCCTTTTCCGCGTCCTTGAGCAGGGGTGTGGCCTCGACCGCCTTGCGAAACAACAATTCGTGCCTCTCCATGAAAACAACTTGGGGCGCGCGGGTTTTAAACCGCTTGCGCCATCAAGACTTCATGGCTGACGCGCGCAAGATTCGCGAGCTCTACAACCGCCTGGACGGCTTGCTAGTCGGAGCATTGCACTATCCCGGCCCGTCGGGCCGCGTTTCGCCGACCGTGATAACGGAATACAATGAGTTGAGCGCGGAAGCGCATGAGGTGCTGGGCGTGCGCACGGGCGTTTTCGGGAACGGCGCGGTTGCAGTCTCCGACTTTTATCCCGCAGCCACCTCGCTACTGAACCTGCTGAAAACGCGCTTGGAGAAGGAGCCGGGAAAGCAGGGCATCCTCGACTTAGCGTCGCTCGCCGCGTTCCCGAAGGACTATTTCGACGTGATTCGCGAGGCGCAGGAGTGCTACAAGCTCGGCTTTTACCGCGCGTGCTGCACCCTCTGCGGAGTCGTCTGGAACAACCTGCTCACCGCCAAGGTGCCCGGCGGAAAAACGACGACCATGGCGGAGAGGCGCGCCGAGTTCGCGGCAAGGTACGGCTTGAAGCGCGACGCGAAACTTTTGGAACAGCTGCACGACTGGCGGAACGATTCCGCGCACCTGAACGAAACCGAGTTCACGGAGGAAAAGGCGGCAATCAGCCTGAAGGCGATAAAGCTCGCGGTGCAAGCGTCCCTAAAAAACTAGTTTGGCAGGCTCGCGCTAAAAGATTAGAGGGCAATGGACTCGACGGGATTTGAATTTGCGGACTCTTGCGCCGCGTAAAAGTGGCGCTTGAGTCTCCCGCAACCTCTTGCATGCCATGCAAGCGATCTACCGTTGATCTACGAGCCCTCTGAAAGGTTTATGCAGCCCAACCTTTTTATTGAATTCGATTGAGTACGCGCGCTTTACATTCACATGGTACAGCGGATAGTTTCCGTTCGGCCTAACGCCACCTTTGTAAATCGAATTCTCGAAACCGAGCTTTGAAAAAACGGCGCTCGTTTGCTTGGCTAAATCTTCGGAAGTGGTGTATACCGTTACCCTTCCGTTTTTGGCTACGGTTCCATCCGTGTCCGTCAAGCCCCGCAAGAAACCCAAAAAGAAATCAGGCGAGTGTTTCATTGTTTTCAGTTTGACGGTAGGCGCCTTCCTTTTAGGTTCAAAAAGCAGTTTGGAAGCGAAGAACTCGTAAACCGATTTAGAGACGGTTTGAACGATTACGCGATTTCCTTCACGCGTCACGAAAAACTTTTTACCGAAACTTTTTTCGAACAAGCGCTTAACGTGCGCTGCGTAAGCTTCGTTGCCCAAATGAACGCGCACAAGGTAATGGTAGCCCGCCGGTACGAATGAATAACTCCCGTCGCCGGCGAAAATGCCGACGGCTTCGCCTTCGTCAAACCCGCTTTCAAAATGAATGCGGGGTTTTTGGTAAGTCTTGCCCCGCACCTTCAAAAAATGGTGGTAAACCGACGTCTTTTTCGCGCCAATCGCGCGCGTTATCCAGTTAAGCGAAGCGCCTTTGCGCGTTAACTCTTTGATTAGGATAATTTTTTCTTTCGGCAAGCGTGGCACAATTAGGCGTCTGAAACCAACTTAAAAAACGATTCCAGACCTCGTTTCCAGTGAATTCTTAAAGAGCTTACCGCGCGCTTTCGATGAACCCGCCGCCGATGCACGCGCCGCCATCGCCATAGCAGGCGCACACCTGTCCCTGCGTAACCGATTCCGCGGGCTCCTTGAAGACTGCCTTAACGACGCCGCCAACCGCGGGGTGCATTATTGCCGCCGTTGGCTCCTGCCGATAGCGCACTTGCGCGGTAACTTTCATCGGTTCGGTCGGCTGTTCGCCGGTAGAGTAGTTGAAACCCGTCACGAGAACCGTGCGCTTGAGCAAGTCCTTTCTGTCCTTTGAAACAATCAAGCGGTTTTTCTCAGCGTCGAAGCCCACCACGTAATTCTCGCCTTCGATTCCAAGCCCGCGGCGCTGGCCGATAGTGAAAAAGTGCAGCCCGTCGTGCCTGCCCAGCACTTTCCCGTTGGCGTCCACTATTTCTCCACCGCGCCTGCCCAGTTTCTCTTCCAAAAACGCGGGAACTGCCGCGCTTTCAACGAAACACAAGTCCTGGCTCTGCTTCGTCTTCAAAAAGAACTCGAAACCCTCGCGCTTCGCCGTCGCGTAAACCTCTTCCTTGGTGTAGCCGCCCAGCGGAAAAACGCAGCGAGCGAGCCATTCCTGCGGAAGCAGGCAGAGCCCGTAAGTCTGGTCCTTGACGCGGTCCTTGGGCGGCACGAGCACGGTCTTGCCGTCGGCGCGCTTGGCGGTTTTCGCGTAGTGCCCGGTTGCAACGTAATCAATGCCGTTGGCTTGCGCCCACTCGAAGAGTTTCGCGAATTTCAGCCGACGGTTGCAGGTGATGCAGGGATTGGGTGTTCGGGCGCGCGACAGCTCGTCGATGAAATAGTCCATGACCTCGCGCTTGAAGTCCGCCTTCGCGTCGACAACGAAGTGCTTCACGCCGAGCTTTTCGCAGACGCTTTTCGCGACTCGCAGCGATTCGGCGGTGCAGCACGCGTTCTCGCGGCAGCCTTCGCCCCACTTTTCGAGCATTAGCGTCACACCCACGGGCTGCCAGCCGCTTTGCTTGAGCAGCAAGAGCGTCATGGACGAGTCCACCCCGCCCGACATCCCGACGACTATCCTTTTTTCCATGTTGAAACCTATGAGGTGCGCGGTTCACTGGTTGAATTACTCGCTGACGCCCTCGTCGAAGCTCCTCGCTCGCGTCTTGAAGCTGATGATTTTCGCCGCGAGGCCGCGCAATCTCGCCAGGTTTTCCATTTCTTTCTCCTTAACCGCGTCTATTTGTTCCCTGGTTTTCTCGGTTAGTTCGCTTATTTCCCGTTCGAATTCGCGGGCTTTGGGATTCGAACCTCCAGCTTTGAGACGTTCCAGTTTTAGCACCAACGCGCGTTTCTCGTCCGCGAGTTCCAGCCCCCTTTTCGAGTATTCCCAGAGCAGCCTGTGCGCTTTTTTTCCAGCGGCCTTCTCGACGGATTCGCCGGTCACGGTGTGATTCAGCTCGATTCGACCGCGCCCGTTGTGAAACACGTGGTCAATGCCCGCCTCCTGGGCCAGCAAGACCAGCTTTTCGGCTTGCCTTGCCCGCTCGGAGTCGCCTTTGAAGTCCAGCGTGCTGATTTCAACCAGGTACTTGTGGTCTTTCTGGGGTCCGGTGGATTTTTCCAAGACCCCTTCCCACAAGGGCCTTATGCTCAAATCTGCGTGCGTGAAAAGGCCAGTGTTCTCGAACGTTAGTTTTTTCAGCAACGGGCTGTTGTTGGCCCTTTCGGCCCAAGCTTGCAATCGTTCCATGAAGTGGGCCCGCAGGGAATCGAACCCCGAATCTATCGCACGTCAAGCGATCGTCTTAACCATTCGACTACGGGCCCTTCCAGTAAATCGCGCCGTTAAGGAATAAAAAACCGCGCTTTTCAGGCGGGCGAGATGAAGATTATGGTGTCGCCGCGCAGCAGGACGGTGCCGATTTTGCGCTTGGTTTCGCCGTCGTCGCCCAGCTCTTCGCAGTCGTCGATGACCACGTTCATGTGGATGTCGAAGCTCGCCAGCTTTCCGCGGAGTTCCTTGTTTCCCTTCAGACGGATGAGAACGTTCTCGTCGAGCGCGTTGTTCAATACGTCAAACGGCCTTTTTTCGGTCAAAAAATTCACCTCTTGCCGAACAGCGAGTTAAGCAAGGACATAATGGAGGCGAGCAAGCCTTTTCTGGCTTTCGGAGGGGCGACCGGCGCCTGTTCGCCCAGGATTTTGTGCGCGAACGCGTACAACGCCTTCGAGAAAGGCGATTCGCCCGCGCGCAGCACGACGGGCTGCTGGAGCGCCGTCGAGCGGCGGACTTCGCGGTCTTCCGGCAGCACGCCGAGCACGGGCGCTTCCATGACGGACGCCAGGTCTTCCGGCTTGATTTCCGTCTTGTCGCCGTAAGACATGTTGAGTATGATTCCGGTTATCTTCGTGCCGAGGCGGTCCGCCATTATCTTGACTTTCAACGCGTCCGCCAGCGAGGAGGGTTCGGGCGTCATTACTATGACTGCTTCGGTGGCGCACTTCATCGCGGCTTCCGCGTCCTTGCCCAGGCTGGGCGGCGAGTCGATTATGACGAAGTCGTTCTGTTCGCCCAGCGATTTTATCGCGTCGGGCAGCTTCGAGTAATCCAGTTTGTCCAGCCGTTCGGTGGACAAGCCCGAAGGCACGTACTTCAACCCCGCGGGGCCCTGGTAAATCGCGTCGGCAATCACGTTTTCGCCCGCGAGCACGTTGTGCAGCGTTATCGGCGCGGCGTCCACGCCCAGCATTATGCCGAGGTTCGCCATCTGCAAGTCCGCGTCAACGACGGTGACGCGCTTGCCCGCGCGCGCCAGGATTAAGCCCAGGTTCAAGGCAATCGTCGTCTTGCCGACGCCGCCTTTCCCTGAAGTGAAAACTATCGACCTCATTTGTTCAGCCTGCCTTCGGGTTTCTTCTTCTCCGGCTGCGGCAGCGACAGAAGCTCGAGCATTTCCTCGCCTTCGTCCTTGCCTGCCTTTTTCGCGACTTTGATTTCGCCCTCGTCCGGCTCTTCGCCGCCGAGCACGAGTTCCTTGAATCTTTCGGATTCTTTTTCCTTCGCCGCGGGTTGCGCCTGCATTTTTTCCGCCGGCTTCGGCTGCGTTGCCTTCGCTTCCGGTTTGGCTTGCGTTGGTTCCGCCGGTTTCGGCTGCGTTGCCTTCGCTTCCGGTTTGGCTTGCGTTGGTTCCGCCGGTTTCGGCTGCGTTGCCTTCGCTTCCGGTTTGGCTTGCGTTGGTTCCGCTGCCTTTGGTTTTTCCCGCGTTGTTTCCTGCGCCTGCGCGGCTGGGGCAAGGGGTGCTTTTTGCCTTTGTTCCTCCTGCTTGGGCTTTGCGGCTTCCGCGGATTTCGCCTGCGTTTGTTCCATCGAGGGCGGCGTTATTCGCCCGTCCTCTTCGGCCTGCCTTTCGGCCGGCTTTTCCGCCGGCTTCTTGAAGCCCGCGAGCACTTCACTCAACTTGTATTTTTTAAGCAGCGCATCGGGCGTCTCCTCGGATGCCAGCGAAGCCACCTGCTCCTCGAAAGCGTCGGAAAACTTGGTTGCGTGCGCCTGCTCGAGTTCCTGCCTGCTCGGCGCGTACACCGCGTTCTCGTTGTGCGCCAAAAAGTCGCGGACTTCGCCCTGCTTCAATTCCACCAAATCCGCGAACGCGGCCTTCGCCGCGGTTGCATTGACGACGCGCACGAACGCGGGCTTGCCCTGCACTTTCTTGCGGCTGCGCAAGTACTCATAAACGCTCCCGACGCACTTGCCGGAATCGAACAGCAGGGCGCCTTCCTCGAGCCCGTTCGCGCCCTGGCAGGTCACGGCAACGTAGCCGTTCACGCCCTTGCGCTCCATTTCCGCGAGCAGCGCGGGAAGGCTGGCTTGCGCCAAGTCGACTTCCTTCTTCAAAAGCGTTCCTTCGGCTAGCACTCAGTCGGTCACCTTGATGACTATGTCCGCAGTGTTCTGCAGCGCAATAGAAAAGTCGGGTTCGCAACCCACGACTATCGTCTCCTTGCCCATCTCCTTCGCCTTCGCGAGTATGGGCTTGTAATCCGAGTCGCGCGAGGCAATCGCGATGCAGTCCACCTTGCCGTTGTACACTGCGGCAACCGCGTCCACGGCCAACGCTACATCCACATCGCTTGGGATTATCGAGACTTCGAAACCCTGGTTGGCAACGGCTTCGATGAGCTTGTCGGACGCGTATTGGTCGAGGAACACGCGGGCGACCTTGATTTGGCCGTATTTTTCGACTTTCTTCTTGATGGCGCTCAAGTCAACGCGCAATTCCTTGCGCAGCATGTTCGGGCCGTCCACGAACAGCGCGATGTGCTTGTTCGCGGTCTCGCTTTTCTTCACGAGTTTCTTGAATTGGTCGATTACGCCCGCCATGAAAACAACTCCCCCGCGTTCCGCCAAAAAGCCCCTTCGACTTCCCCGACGCCCAGCCCCTTGGCTTGGGCGACCGTTTCGTACACTTCGGCAACGTTCGCCGGCTCGTTCCTGCCGCCCCTCCACAGGAACGGCGAGTCGGTCTCCGCCAGCAACCGTTCGAAAGGCACGGTTTCGATTAGCTTAACCCTGCAATCGTTTTTAAGCGTTGGGAGCGAGAACCAGCATCCTTCGGGCATCCATTTGGCGGCCTCGGGTTTCTGGAGGCAGTGCAGCAAAACCTTCACCTTGAACGACTTCAGCGTTTCCGCCACTTCCCGCTCTGCCTCCCGCGAGTGCACGACTACGGGCTTGCCCAGCTCTTCCGCCAGCGCGAGCATCGCTTCGAAGACTGCTTGCTGGCGCTTGCGTTCCGCGTCCTTCTTGAAGTAATGGTAATCCAATCCGATTTCGCCAATCGCGATTATGCGCCTGGCGTTCCTGCGCACGTAAGCCAGCTCGTCGTCCAACTTACAGGAACCCGCGTCGTGGGGGCTGGTGCCTATCGCCGCAAAAAAGTCGTTTTGGTAGTCCGCGCACGCTTCGAGCACGCGGTGGTTCGCCTCGATGTTGTGGCCCGTGTTGACCGCTTTCACGCGGGCGCAACGCATCCGCTCGACTACCGCGTCCAAATCGGGGTAGAGCGGGTGCTTTTTGCCCCTTTCCAGGTGGCAATGGGCGTCCAAAAACATTTTTAACCCTTGACTGCATTCATTCTTAAATCCGTTTAGTTAAGGGGTCGTGTTTGGATGGTTGACAGGATATTCTCCCAGATGGGCGATTTGAAGGTCGGCAAGTACGTTCTCGTCGACGAGCACCCGTGCCGCGTCGTCAGCATGGACAAGAGCAAGCCCGGCAAGCACGGCTCCGCGAAAATCAACATCGTCGCCATCTCGCTTTTCGACAACTCCAAGCACACGCTCATGAAGTCGTCGGACGCGGACTGCGAAGTCCCCATAATCGAGCGCAAGCGCGGGCAGGTAGTCGGCGTCTCCGGCAACACGGCGACGCTCATGGACGTGGAGTCCTACGAGACTTTCGACGTGCAAATCGCAGAAGACATGATGAAGGACCTGGAAGTCGGCAAGGAAATCCAGTACATGCAGACCATGGGCGTCAAGCTCCTGCTCCGCATCGACTGAGCGTTAGCCGAGGATGCGCGCCAACTCACGCGGCCCCAAGCGTTTCCTGACCGTCAGCGTGGCCGCGGAGGGGAACAGTTCGGCTTGCGCGACGCGCTTGAATTCCTGCGGCTGGCTTCCATACTGGATGAGGCGCGGCTGCAGCGACGCGTCGTCCGGGTTCACGAACAATACCTTGTCCAGCTTCGGGCTCCCAGTCGCGACGGCCGAGGGTTTCGCGCGATAGGCGCCGGCGAGCTTGCTGAAAAAGCTGACGCCGCGGGACACGAGCGCCCGCCAGCCTTTTAGGTGCCCTGCCTGCAGGAGGCCGAGCCTGCCGCGCAACTCCCTCGAAGTGCGCGTGTACTCCTGCGAGTAATCCGCAGTCCCGGTCGGCAGGACGCGGTATCCGTTTCCCTCCTTTGAAAGCAGGACTATGCCGTCCTCTATGACGCGCTTGCCCAGCGCGTTCACGGCGCTCGTCTTTCCCACGCCCGCGGGGCCCGTGATCAGCACGGTCTTGCCGTCATGCTCGAACGCAGTGCCGTGCACCACCACCAGGTCGCGGACGCCGCGCCTGCGCAGTTCCGCCAGCTCCTCCTCGGCCCCGGAATTGAAGGGGCCGCGCACGGCGCGCAGGAAGGTTATCGCCCCGGGCGTCTTGCGCTTGATTTTGGAAAGGTTGTAATCGTGAATTCGCCGGATGACGCCCATGTTCAAAACCCGAAAACGCGCAGCAGGTAGCCTATGGCGAGGCAGGCCAACAAGGCGACCAAGGCAAGCGTCGCGTACGCAACCGACCTCACTTCGCGGAGTTCCGCCAAAATTTCAGAGCCCTGCTGGAAATGGGTTTTAACGCCGTCCGGGGCTGGTTTGGAGGCCATAGTTTCACCGGAAGGAAGGAGGGGGGAGAAGGTATTTAAGATTGCCTAGAGTAACCTTATTGCAAGGGGCTAGGCGTGCCTCCTTTGAAGGTTTTTTGAATGGGTTTGCTAGTCGTTTCCCCCCGCCGCGTCCCCGCGCTCAGGTCGGCGCGCGAAAAAATCGAGGAGGCGACGGGCGTCAAGGTCGAAGTCAAGGACGACGGCTCGGTCAGCTTTGAGGGCGACGAGGGCGCCGCGTGGACCGCGCTGCAAATCTGCCGCGCGATAGGCTACGGCTTCCTGCCCAAGCAGGCGCTCAAGCTGACGGGCGACGACTACTTTTTGGAAGTTGTAGATTTACGCGAGGCGTTCAAGGGCAACTCGAAAAAAATGAAGCGCTACAAGGCGCGCGTAATCGGCGAGAAGGGCAAGGCCAAGGAAAACATTCAGGAGTTGAGCGGCGCGTGGGTGAGCATTTTCGAAGAGGACGTCGCGATTCTGGGCAAGTACGCGGACTTGCAGGCCGCCAAGACCGCGGTTTACAAGCTCCTCGAGGGCAGGGAGCACGCGACGGTTTACGCTTTCCTGGAAGCGAAACGCAAGCAGGGTGAACTGAGCTGATGGCCGGACAAGCTGAAAAATCCGAGGAACCGAAGGCCGCGCCGGCAAGCGATTTGGAAAAATCGTTCAAGGAGTACTCGGTCGCCGAGTTCTTCAAGAAGAACAGGCAAATGCTGGGCTATTCCGGCGAGACGCGCAGCCTTACGACCATAGTGCATGAATATGTTACTAACTCGCTGGACGCCTGCGAGGACGCGAAAATACTGCCCGACATACTCGTTGAGGTGCACGCTCTAACCGCGCTGCCCAAGCGCCTCGTGCTCGCAATAGCCAACGGGACGGAAAACGCGTTCGACTTGACGGACGAAATGGGCAAGGCGGCGCTGTTCGACGTTTTCGTGAACAACGTCAAGAAAGAACGCGGTCCGGATTACGTGGTCAAGTACGGCCGCAAAGGCAAGCAGAGCGTCAAGCAAGTCGTGTTCCGCAGCCCGCCGTCGGCCGAATCCGAGGTTGCCGTGGCGTGGGCGGCCGGGCATTTGAAAGTCATCGTCGAGGACAACGGCACGGGCGTTCCCAAAAGCAGGGTGGGGCAGGCGCTCGGCAAGCTGCTCGCGGGCACCAAGTTCCACCAGCGCGCGCAAAAGCGCGGCCAGCAGGGCATCGGTGCGGCTTATGCCACGTTGTTCGCGCAGATTACGACCGGCAAGCCCACGCGCGTCAAGACAGGCATGGGCGACGGCAAGTTTTACGAGTGCAGCGTCACCATCGACGTCAAGAGCAACAACCCCGTAATAAAGAACGAGTCCGAAGCGCGCGGGGGGTTCAGGGGCCTGCGCATCGAGGCAGAGTTCGCCGAAGTTGCCTACGAGCGCAGCGAGTACGGAGTCTATGAATACCTGCGCAGGACCGCG
>Ga0210018_1001130_pt1 | contig 14065 bp, 11 predicted proteins | sample CryGeyCG2014_010_2_FD_183967 | JGI IMG/M metagenome (GOLD analysis project Ga0210018, IMG submission 183967) | Groundwater microbial communities from aquifer - Crystal Geyser CG09_land_8/20/14_0.10 (SPAdes) (version 2) | ecosystem: Environmental > Aquatic > Deep subsurface > Groundwater | place...
GAAATTTTAAAAAAGGTGTTGCCAATTTCAGAAGCTGGCGTTCCAGGATAAGTAGCAACAAATTGAACACCTGCTTCCAAAGCTCCTCGAACGATGGCTTCATTACCAAGAAGAATTGTTTTTTCCATAATTTTATTCTACAGTAACAGATTTTGCTAAATTTCTTGGTTTATCAACATCGCAACCTCTTAATACTCCCATATGATAAGCAAAAAGCTGCAAAGGAATGACTGATAAAATTGGCGTTAACATTTCTAAGGTTTTCGGGATATAGATGACATCATCAACTAATTGCTTAATATCTTCGTTCCCCTCGGTGGCAATAGCAATCACTTTGCCATTTCTGGCTTTTATCTCTTCAATATTGGAAACCACTTTTTCATAAACCGAATCAGAAGGACAAATAATAAGAGTTGGGAAGTTCTCATCAATTAAGGCAATGGGGCCGTGCTTCATTTCACCAGAGCCATAGCCTTCAGCATGAATATAGGATATCTCTTTTAGCTTTAAAGCTCCTTCCAAGGCAATTGGATAATTGTATTTTCTGCCAAGATACAAAAAGTTATTAAAATCTTTGTATTTCTCAGCCAATTCTTTAATTTGAGGTTCGTTTTCTAAAATCTCTCCGATAAGCTCTGGAATTCTGGAAAGTTCCTTGGTGATTCTTTGACCCATTACTAAAGAAAGTTGACGTTGTCTACCTAAATATAAGGCCAATAGAGCTAGAACCGCTAATTGAGATGTATATGCTTTAGTGGAAGCAACGCCGATTTCTGGTCCGGCATGAGTATAAATTCCAGCATCAACTTCTCTTGTTTGAGTTGATCCAACCACATTAGTAATTCCTAAGGTTAAAATCTCTTTTGATTTCGCTTCCCTAATTGCTGCTAAAGTGTCAGCTGTTTCACCCGATTGTGAAATAGCCAAAACCAATGTTTTTTTATCTAGGATCGGTTTTCTGTATCTAAACTCTGAAGCAGCTTCAACCTTTGTTAGAATCCCAGCATATTCTTCGAGCATATATTCACCAACTAAACCAGCGTGTCGGGCTGTCCCACAGGCGACGATATTTATCCTCTCAATTGCCCTTAATTTATTTTGAATCGGATTTAGCCCACCTAATTGAGCATTACCTTCTTCTAAAATTAATCTTCCCCGTAAGGAATTCTCCAAACTTTCTGGCTGTTCCATTATTTCTTTCAGCATAAAATGAGAATAACCTCCTTTCTGGGCATCCTCCAGTTTCCATTCTATTTCCTCTGGTTTTTTTTCTTTAAGAATGAAGAAATTTTCGGGAGTAATAGTGGCTATTTCGCCGTCATCGAGATAAATAACTTTATTGGTATGAGCAATTACAGCTGAGGGATCGGAGGCAACCAAATATTCATTTTTCCCCAAACCTAAAAGCAAGGGGCTTCCCAGGCGGGCAGCCACAATTTTACCTGGATCATCTTTAGCAATGACCGCTATGCCGTAAGTACCTTTAAGATAACCCAAAGCCTTTCTGACCGCTTCTTCGAGATTCCCTTGGAAAAATTTTTCAATCAGATGGACTATTACTTCAGTATCAGTTTCGGAATTAAATTTGTGACCCTCTTTAATTAAATTTTCTTTAAGTTCTTTGTAATTTTCAATAATTCCGTTGTGAACTAAATAAATATTTTTCTTACAATCAAAGTGAGGATGGGCATTTGTTTCGGTAACTCCGCCATGGGTTGCCCAGCGAGTGTGTAAAATTAAAGGGTTGGCAAAAAGAGAATTGTTGTTATTTAGTTTCTCTTCCAGCTTAACAATTCTTCCTACTGCCTTCTGGCAGAAGATTTCTTTTTGCTTTTCATCGAAAAAAGCGGCTCCACTGGAGTCATACCCGCGATATTCCAATCTCTTTAGGGCCTCCAGCCCTAATCTTAGAGAATTAGGATTTTCATTTTTAGAAATATAGCCTACTATGCCGCACATAATTTATATGACGAGATTAATTAATTTACCTGGGACAAAGATGACCCTTTTTACCTCTTTATTCAATATCCATTTTTTAACCCTTTCTCGCTCTAATGTCAATCTTTTAGCTTCTTTTTCAGAAATGCTAGGAACCACTTCTATTTTATCTCTGACCCTGCCGTTAATCTGGATAATGAAGGTAATTGTTTCTTCTTTAATTAGTTTCTCCGAATATTTGGGCCATTTTTGATTATGAATACTCTCTTTCTCGCCAATCTGATGCCAGAGTTCTTCGGTAATATAAGGAGCGAAAGGTACTAAAAGGCTAAGCAATAATTGGTAATTGGCAATTGGCAATTTTTCTTCCCTGGCCATTCCATTGGTTAAAATCATTAAAGCAGAAATTGCAGTATTATATTGAAGATTTTCTAAATCTTCAGTAACTTTTTTTATCGTTTTATTAGTTAAAACATCAAGTTTTTTATTTTGAATCTCACTTTTAACTTTTCCCTGCAGCACCCAAACTTTTTCCAAAAACCTAGCAATACCAATGACTCCTTTATCTTGCCAGTCGCCACCGGCTTCAAACGGACCCAAAAACATTAAATACATTCTCAGGGTATCGGCACCATATTTTTTATAATAATCATCGGGGTTGACCACATTGCCTTTTGATTTAGACATTTTGGCTCCACCTTTAGTCAGAAGTCCATGAGCTCTAAACTTTTTAAATGGCTCTTCAAAATCAATATGGTCCAAATCTTTCAAGACCATGGTAATAAACCTGGTATAAAGTAAATGCAAGACAGCATGTTCTTGGCCACCAATATACATATCAACTGGCAACCATTTTTTTATTAAGATTTTATCAAAAGGTTTGGTATTAAGATTAGCCGAGGGATATCTTAAAAAATACCAGGCAGAATCTAAAAAAGTATCAGAAACATCGGTTTCTCTTTCAGCCGGACCTTTGCATTTCGGACATCTGGTGTTGACAAACTTTTTAACTGAAGCGAGGGGTGATTTACCCGTGCCAGTCGGCCTAAAATCCTTAACATAAGGAAGTTCTACAGGCAAATCTTTCTCTGGCACCGGAACTATCCCACATTTTTCACAATAAATAATCGGAATTGGCGGACCCCAATATCTTTGCCGGGAAATCAACCAATCTCTCAAATGATAATTCACAGTTTTTCTGCCTTTAACAAATTTGGTGATTTCATTTTTTGCTTTTTGGGATTTAACTCCGTCAAACTTTCCCGAATTTATCAAAATACCTTCGCCTTCATAGGCTTTTCCCAAAATATGCTTTTTACCGTCAGGGCTAATTACTTCAACAATCGGCAGATTATATTTTTGGGCAAATTCAAAATCGCGTTCATCGTGGGCGGGAACTGCCATAATAGCACCGGTCCCATAACTGGATAGAACATAATCAGCTACAAAAATGGGAATTTCTTTATTGCTTGCTGGATTTATCGCCTTGATTCCTCTCAACTCAACTCCGCTCTTTTCTTTTATTAATTCTGTTCTTTCTAACTCTGTTTTTTTCTTCGATTCTTTAATATATTTTTGGACTTCGTCCCAATTTCTAATTTTTGCTTTTAAATTTTCAATTAATGGGTGTTCCGGAGCTATTACCATATACGTCGCTCCAAACAAAGTATCAGGTCTTGTCGTAAATACCTCTATTGAAGTCGAAGAAGATTCCTTCTTCTCCACCTTCGTTATAGCGCTCGGTAATTGAGAATTGGAAATTGAAAATTTTATTGTAGTTCCTTCTGATTTGCCAATCCAGTTTTTTTGAGCTATTTTTGTACGTTCCGACCAATTAATCCAATTAAGATTTTTAAGCAGTTTTTCAGCATATTTGGTAATTTTGAAAAACCATTGTTCAGTTTCTTTTTGGACTACCTGACTGTCGCATCTTTCGCAACGACCGGAAATTACCTGTTCATCAGCCAAAACAGTTTTGCAAGAAGGGCACCAATCAACCGGCGCTTTTTTTCTATAAGCTAAACCTGCTTTAAAGAGTTGCAAAAATAACCACTGGGTCCACCTGTAATAATCGGGTTTTGTCGTATCTACCTCATGTCGCCAATCAAAAAGACAGCCAAGATTCTTCAGCTGTTGACGGAAATTATCAGTGTTTTTTTTAATTAAAATTTGGGGATGAATCCTCTTTTTAATGGCGAAGTTTTCCGAATGAATCCCGAAGGCATCAAAGCCAATTGGCTCAAAAACATCAAAACCTTGCATTCTCCGAAAACGACCGTGAATATCAGAACCAGTAAAAGCATAAACATTCCCCACATGCAATCCTTCGGCTGAAGGATAGGGAAACATCATCAAGTTATAATAGGGCTTTTTTGCCTTATTTAAATCAACCTGGTAGAGTTTCTTCTTCTCCCAATATTCCTGCCATTTCGGCTCAATTTTACCTGGGTTATATGCTTCCATAACTAAATCTCGTATTCTTTAATTTACCATAAAAAATCAGCTTTCTCAAGCGGATTTTGTTCTCTAATTTTGTTCTCTAATAAAGAATAATTAAATCTTAAAGAGTTTTTTAGCATTTTCGGTGCTAATTTGAGCTATTTCTTTATAGCTTAATTTTTTTATTTTGGCGATTTTCTCTGCTACATATTTGACATAAATAGGTTCATTGCGACCAGTTTCTTGAGGTGGAATTAAATAAGGGCAATCAGTCTCAATTAAAATCCTGTCCAAAGGAGTTTTTTTAATTATTTCATCTAAGTCTAATTTGAAAATTATGCCGTTAAAACCGAGGTAAAATCCCATATTTAAATATTTTTTTGCCTGTTCCCAAGTTCCGGTAAAGCAGTGAACCACGCCAGTTAATGAGTAATTAGTTAATGAGTAATTAGCCAGAATTTCAATCATGTCGTCGTGCGCCATCCGGCAATGAAATATGACTGGCAAATTCAATTCTTGGGCTAAATCAAGTTGTTTTAAAAAAACCTCTTTTTGTTTTTGTTTGAATAAAACATATTCTGATTTATAATCCAACCCAATCTCGCCAATGGCTACCACTTTTGGTGATTCTGCCAATGCTTTAAATTTCTCATAATTAAATTTTTCTTCCGCATAAATCGGGTGAAGTCCAACAGTCGCATAAATTCCTTCTTTGTGTTTTTCAGCGAGTTCTACCGCCCTTTTGCTGGTTGAATATTGCGAACCAACATTAATCGTCCAGACATTATTATCTAAAGACCGACGAATTACCTCTGGGGCATCATTTTTATACGTATTAAAATTCAAATGCGCGTGAGTATCAATTAGCATTAAAATCGAGGAAACAATGGCTTTACCTTTTTAGTTTTTAGTTGCTCCAGTATTTTTTCTGAAGTTTCTGGCAAAAACGGAGACAAAAGATGAACAAGTTCTTTTATGGAATCTACCCAAGTATAAAAAATATTCTTATAGAATGGATCTTTTAAGGTTTTTTTATCTAACTCCCAAGGTCTTCTGTCTTCTATATCTTTATCAATTTGCTTAAACCCGGCTATTATCTGTGCAAGAGAAAGATGAAAATTAAATTCTAGTAAACATTTCTTAATGGAATCAATGGAAATTAAACTAAAAATTTTATCTTTTACCATATTATCTTCTTTGCCTTCTATGTTGCCTTTGTAATATTTTTTAATCATTGTTAAAACCCGGCTAACCGTATTTCCTAATCCGTCTGCCAAATCAGCATTATAACGCTGTTTGAATTTTTCCTCTGTATAGTCGCCATCTTCGGTCGGCGGGATTTCTCGTAAAAGAAAATATCTTACCGGATCAACGCCGTATTTTTTAACCAATTCAAAAGGATCCACAACGTTGCCTAAACTTTTTGACATTTTTTGACCATTAGCCGTAATAAACCCATGAATAAAAACCTGTTTAGATGTTGACAGGCCGGCTGACATAAGCATACTTTGCCACATAGAAGACTGCTGACGAAGATTATCCTTTCCAGCTACTTGAAGGCCTGGCCAAAAATCATTAAACTTCTTCAGATCATTGGGCCAACCCAAACAAGAAATGTAATTTACCAATGCGTCAAACCAAACGGATATAACATGTTTATTGTCCCCTGGCACCGGGATACCCCAGGGCATTTTTTCTTTCAGTCGAGAAATACTAAAATCCTCCAACCCTCGTTTTGTAAACTCTTTAATTTCTTTTAATCTGGACTCTGGCAAAACAAATTGAGGGTCTTTTTGATACAATCTTAAAAGTTTATCTTGGTATTTTGAATAACGGAAAAAGTAGTTCTCTTCTTCAATAATTTCTAGCTCCTGATCTGAATGAATGGGGCATCTGCCACGGACTAATTCTGACTCAGTTTTTTCTAATTCACACCCTACACAATATTTAATTTTATAAACCTTTTTGTAAATATCTCCGTTTTTATCACAACGGCGCCAAAATTCCTGGGCTGCTTTAACGTGATGGGAGTCGGTTGTACGAATAAAACTGTTGTAGCTTAAATTTAAAGCCTGTTTTAAATCTCCGTATTTCTTAGCACAGATATCACAATAGGTCTGGGGTTCCAAATTTTCTTCCTTAGTCTTACGAAAAACTTTAAGCCCGTGCTCATCCACACCCGTATTAAAAAAAACTTCATAACCCTGTTGGCGAAAATATCGAGCAATTACATCTGCTTGGATAATTTCTAAGGCAAAACCAATGTGCGGTTCAGCATTAACATAAGGTAGGGCGGTAGTGATATAAAATTTCTTTTTCATGGTATAATACTACTTGAATATATTTTATCATATTTTCATTAATTTTCCATGCTTTTAACTCCTCATATCTTAACTGGCGTTGCTATAATAACAAAAGTCCAAAATCCAATTTTAGGACTTCTTTTAGTTTTTTTGAGCCATTATTTTTTAGATGCATTTCCTCAAAAAGAGTACTCAGTTGAAAATATACGAGGTAAACGTTGGAATAAGTCGCTACCAGATTTCCTCAAGGTGTTTTTAGATATTATTCTTGGCTTCTTCGTTGTTTTTCTGTTTGTCAGCTATAATCATCTTATTTTAATCGCCGCTTTCTTGGCTATTCTGCCTGATGGTTTCACCCTACTTTACGATAACTTTCCTAAAAACGAATTATTAGCAAAACACCAGAAATTACACGCTAGCATAAACGCTATTTGTGAAAATAAAAAAAATCCCGCCTTTTGGGGAATTGCCAGCCAAGTCGCAGTTATGGCGCTGGCTATTTTTTTTCTACTGTAACTACAAACTCTCCTCTAATTTTCTCCTTTCTTAGTTTTTCTAACACCTCTTCAATTGTCCCACGGTAAATTGTCTCAAATTTCTTAGTTAATTCCCGGCAAACAACAATTAATAACTGGTTATTAATAACATCTAACTCAGTTAAGGATTTTATTATGCGGTGGGGCGATTCGTAGAAAATCACCGGGTATTTTGAGCCAACAACTTCTTCAAAAAACTTCCTCCTTTTCTTTTTGACTGGGGGGAATCCTAAAAAAACAAACTTATCCATGGGAAACCCGGCAACACTAGCCGCAACCGTCACGGCGCTCGCCCCTGGGACAGGCACAATCTTTACATTATTCCCTAATTTCCTAATCGCTAATTCTATTAACTTATTGCCGGGATCAGAAATCCCTGGAGTGCCAGCATCAGAAACTAAAGCCAAGTTTTTCCCTTCGCTAAGAAGCTGAATAATATCTTCAACTTTTTTTAATTCTGAATGCTGATGATAACTTAAAGTCAAGGTTTTAATTTCATAATGATTAAGTAATTTCTTGGTGGTTCTCGTATCCTCGCACAAAATTAAATCAACCTCCTTTAATATTTCTAAAGCTCGGAGGCTGATATCTTTGAGATTGCCTATGGGAGTGCTAACAATATAAAGAGTACTCATTTTACAAAACAGCAGCTTTTTCTTTTTCTTCTTTTCTTTTTTTAAGAAAGTCTCTCAAAAACTCAAATAAAATACCGGTAATTGGAATAGCTAAAAGAGCGCCCATTATCCCCCATAATTTGGCGCCAGCCATAACGGCAACTAAGACTAAAACCGGCGGCAATCCGATAAACTTCTTGGTCAGAACCGGATTGAGAATATTACCTTCTATCTGCTGAATAATCAAAAAGGCTATTAAAAAAAACATGGCTTTTGTCCAAGAAGTTAAAGCAACCAAAACAATAATAACTGCGCCAGCGATAATCGGGCCGATAATCGGGATAATATCCAAAACACCAGCCAAAAAACCAAAAGAAATAGCGTATTTTATATTCAAAACAGAACAGGTCACAAAAGTCATCAAGCCAACAAATAAACAGCATAAAATTCTGGCGCCAAACCAACCACTAACCTTCTTTTGACTTCTTGCCCAAAGACTTAAAACAAAGGCTTCGTATCTTTTAGGAGAAAGAATGCCAATGACTCTGTCTAGACTTTTTTCTTCTAAAGAAAGGAAAAGAGCAATGGCAAAAATAGTAATGGTAGAAAAAATTCCTCCAAAAATAGCTCCAAGAGCGCTGAAAATGTTAGCGGAGGCCTTTATTAAGCTTTGTTCAAAGGCTTGGCTAAAACTCTCAAAGTTCTCAAAAGCTTCTATGCCTAATCCCTTTAAAGGCGGTGAGATTTTCTCAAAGTACTCAGGGAATACTTTAGAAAATTGTTGTATTTCAGAAACAAAGAGAGGGGCAGTAAAATAAATTAAAAATCCCAAAATACCAAAAACCAATACATAAACTAAAATAGTGGCTAAAACTCTCGGCAAGTGTCTTTTTTGCAGAAAATTAATAGCTGGATCAAATAAAATAGAAATAATTAAACCAAAAACAACCCAAACCAAAACGTCTCTTATTAAGTAGAGAAGATACAAGGTGAAGAAAGCAATTGTCAGCTTTAAAATCGTTCCCCAAGAAATATCTAAAACTCTTGATTGATTCACAGTTTTAATAACCTTTGGAATCTTCTTTTATCCTTAAATGGCCCGATTAAAGCTAAATTTAATTTCTTTAACTGGAAAATATCTTTGGCAACTTTTAGAATGTCTTGAGAGGAAACTTTATCAATTTTAGCATAGATTTCTTTCGGCGTTAAGATCTCTCTCTCTAAAAGCTCCTGCTCGCTGTAAAAAGAAGCTAAAGCATCAGAAGGTTCCAGTATCAGGGCCATTTTCCCTTTAACATAATCTTTGGCTTTTTTTAATTCAGCTTGGGACAAGGCATTTTGAGAAATTTTTCTGTACTCTTTTAAAATAGTTAAAATTGCTTTTTCGACATTTTTATTATCAACCCCAGCCCGAGTCATTAAAAATCCAGTATCAGGATCAGCATTAACTTCGGTTTTGATATAATAGGCTAACCCCAGTTTTTGTCTCACTTCCATAAATAATCTGGAACTCATCATGCCTCCTAGAATTATGCCTAAAATATCTTGAGTATATCTCTGAGGATGAAAAAGATTATATGCCCTGGCACCAAAACAAAGATGAGTCTGGTCAGTTTTCCTTGTCTGAATTAAGCATTCGGGTAGAGTTTGTCTTTCAATAACTTTTGGTTTTTGAAGAGGTGGCGTGGTGCCGATTGAGGCAAAGCTTTTTTTAACTTTCTCTATGACTTGAGAGTTCTTAATGTTGCCTGCCACACAAACAATGGTATTTGAAGCAACATACTGGCTTTTCATGTAATTGAGCAATTTCTGACGATTGATTCCAGCCACGCTTTCTTTAGTGCCAGCAATATCCCAGCCAGCTGGCTGGTCACCGTACAAGAGTTTTGACCATAAAATCTCAATATAAGCCATCGGATTATCGTTAATCATATTAATCTCTTCAATAATCACGCTTTTTTCTTTTTGAGCTTCTTTCTCTGGCAAAATGCTTTGCAAATAAATATCGGAAGCCCAGTCCAAAGCTAAATCAAATTGCAAAGCCTCCACCTTAGCAAAATAGCCAGTATAGTCTTCGCCGGTAAAAGCATTATAAATGCCACCTATTTTATCTAAGGTTTCGGCTATTTCTAATTTATCAGGCCTTTTCTTGGTTCCCTTAAAGAACATGTGTTCTAAAAAATGAGAAATGCCTGAAATTTCCTTTGTTTCATACTTAGAACCAGTACCAACCAAGACCAAAACAGTGACTGCCTGCGTGTCTTTTTTGGGCACCGTTATAATCCTCAAACCGTTTTTTAAAGTTGTTTTTTTAAACATCGAAATAAATCGGAGATTTATTGAAGATTGGGCAAAGATATTTTCTCCAAAAATATCTTTTTCAAATGTTTCAATTTTGAAACATTTAACTGAATTGAAAATTCATTGAGTGTTCAATTTCTCTTTTAAAACATCAACTAATTCTTTTATTTTTACTCTTGTTTGTTTCATGGTGTCGCGATTGCGGATGGTTAATGTATCGTCTTCCAAAGTTTGGAAATCACACGTTAAACAGAGAATCGTACCTACTTCATCCTGTCTTCGATATCTTCGGCCGATTGAGCCAAGTTCGTCGTATTGACAGACAAAATGAGGTTTTAATAATTTATAAACTTCTTTGGCTTTTTTAACTAATTCTGGTTTGTTCCTGACCAGGGGCAGAACAGCCATTTTTACTGGAGCCAATTTTTTATCAAGTTTTAGCAAAACTTCAACTTCTTTGGAAGCTTGGGTTGTTTTAGTTCTGCCGCCTTTAATCTCCTGAAAAGCATCAATTAAAAAAGTTAAAAAAGACCTGTCGGCGCCGGCTGAAGTTTCAATAATATATGGATAATATCCTTCGTATTGCAAATCTTTCCCAGAATGTTTTGAATGATTGGACAAGTCGTAATCTCCCCGATTATGGACTCCTTCAATTTCCTGCCAACCAAAAGGAAAATGGTATTCAATGTCTATTTGCCTTTTGGCATAATGCGCCCTTTCTTCGGCTGGAATTTCTATTGCTCTTAGAGCTGTCTTTTTAATTCCTAAATCTAAATACCATTTCATTCTTTGCTTCTGCCAATAATCAAAGAATTTATCAGCTTCTTTCGGAGAACAAAACCACTGCATTTCCATCTGTTCAAATTCACGAGTGCGGTAGATAAAGTTGCCGGGCGTGATTTCATTTCTAAAAGCTTTGCCAATTTGCGCTATGCCAAAGGGAAGTTTCTGGCGCATGGAATTTAAGACATTTTCAAAATTGACATAAATCCCCTGACACGTCTCAGCTCTTAAGTAAGTGGTGCTGGCTTCTGTTTCCACTGAGCCAACAGAAGTTTTCATCATCAAGTTAAATTTCCTTGGTTTGCTTAACATTCCTGCGCATTCGGGGCATTTTCCTTTAATTTCATCTAAGCGAAATCTTTTGTGGCATTTCTGGCACTCAACCAACTCATCAGCAAAGCCAGCTGTTAAATGACCTGAAGCAGACCAAACTTTTGGCGACATCAAAATTGCTGCATCGAGACCAACAATATTTTCTTGGGTTTTGGTCATCTCGTCCCACCAGATCTTCTTAATGTTATTTTTCATCTCCACTCCTAAGGGCCCGAAATCATAGCCAGAGCCGAATCCGCCATAAATTTCCGAAGATGGAAAAATAAATCCCCTTCTTTTAGCTAAAGATGTAATTTTTTGCATTAAATCTATGCTTTTTCTTTGTTGGGTGGTGGGTGGGTTGGAGTCCATAAAATTTATTGAACTTCTTCTGTTGTATTAATTGCTGGAGCTTCACCATGAACAGTTTGCTCTGTAAATTGATCCTCGCCAGTAATCTCAGCTTCACCAATAAGTTCCGGAGTTGTGCCTTGTTGGAAACTTCCGGAAGTTAGAGAAATTTGAAAAGCAACCGATGGACCAGGGCCAAAAACGCCCTGGCCGGCATCTAAATCTTCTATCTTCCAAACTACCTCTCGAGAACTCGAATCAAAAGTTAAATTTGTTCCTTCGGGAAAAATCTTGCCGGTCAAACGCACCTGGTTGCCCAAAATTGCTTTTACTCTCGTATTTTTGACATCGTTGTAATAATTTTTCGCCTGCCAAATGATGGTATAAGTTGTCGGTTTGCCGACTTCCGGAGGAATGGGACCGGTATTGCCAAAAACCTCATCCTGATAATAACCCTTTTGGATTATCTCCAGTTTTGAATTAACTTTGGTCACAAATTCCTTCTGAGCCTGCGAGAGAGAAATATTGGTCCTGATAACCTGGTTTTTATCATTAAGGCTTGGCATCGGCCAGTCGTCTTTTAATTCAACCCAGAATTCAACTTTGCCCTCTTCTCCTACTTCTAAAAACTGAAGTTTGGAAACTTTGCGCCAATCAAAAATTATTGAATTGTCGCCCGGCTCAAAATCACCCAAAGGCGCTTTCAGCGTCTGGGAATCAAAAAGGTTTCCTTCTAATTTGGCAACTAAAAACAAATTAGTAAAAACATCGTTGCCAATATTTTTAAAGAAGACTTCGTAATGGAGCGTATCGCCGGGATTGGCGATATATTGAGGATTGTTATTGATTTGCTGAGAGATATACAAAGAAGGAGTAACAATTTGTACCGCCCGGATTACTTCTTTTAATAAAACAAATTCTCCTGCCTGCCAAGAGCCCAACCGGGCTTTAAATTGTTTCTGCTCGCCAACTTCTCCCTTGAGATTGCCGGTTATCTCAATTCTGCCACCTTCGGCCTTATTTAAAAGGCCGATTTCCCAATCCGTCTTTTCTAAAGCTTGGGGCCGAGAACTTTGAAATTCAAAATCGGTCGGATATTCAACCTTGATACCTAAGTTAGAAAGTGGATAATTAACGTTGGAAAAATAATTCAATTTAAAACTAATTTCTTTGCCCGAATCAATTTTTGAAGGAAGATCAAACTCCAAAGTTAAAGGAACAGATTTAATTTGAGTACTATAAGAAGTTTCTGATTCATAACGGGCTTTAAGATTTTTGGGCTGATAATTTAGCCAAGCTTGAGCTTTCTTCATTTCTCCCTCCTTGCCTAAAAGTCTTGTCTTAAAACTAAAGGTTTGTTCTTGGCCGGGGTAAATATCCTCTAAAATAATTTCTTTCCTGATAGATTCTCCTTCCTGAAAAAGAGAATATTCTGGATATTCAAAGACAAGCCGCGGCTCTTCCAGCCTGATGTTGCCATTGTTTTTATATTTAACGGTATATTCAATTTCTTGAGCTAATTCAGCTTCGTTAGGACCCAGGATTTCTAATTTCAAAATCTCTTTAGAATAAACATTTCTCTGGTAATACCAAACACCAATGGCTCCCGCCAAAACTGCTAGAATAATCACAATTAAGATTAATTTATTTTTCATATATTCTTATTATACCATTCGGAAACATCTTTTAATAATTTAAGGTGGAGTGGTTCAATTTTTAATCTTGATAAAATTGGCCAATCTTTTTTAAAAATTAACTTTAAAATCTTGATGATGTCGGTGTTGATTTTCTTTCCAGAAAGGGTATTTTGGGTGAGTTCGGGTTGGTAACCAAGAATTGAAAAAAGATTCCAGAGAAAATAATAATAAATTATGTATCTTGTATCTTGTATTTTGTATTTTGTATTTAATTTATTAAATGTTTCTAAAAGTAATTCCCAGATTTCTTTATCCGGCTCTTGGCCTTTCACTAAATCATCCAGGTTTTCGACAATTTTATTGGCGACAGCTAATCTCTTGAGAGCTTTCCTGATATTTGGGAAGCTTTCAATTAAAATTGCGTCAGTCAGAGTTTTGTGGGTTTTGCCCTGGATAAATTCAATTTCTGATAAATAAAAAAGTTCTATGCCTCCTCTTAATTTTGACTTAATTTTTCTGATGGCTTTTCCCAAAATCTCCAACTTGCCGAAATCCTTAGTATAAATTGTAAATAACTGGTCAGCTTCTCCCCGATCAGTTTTTTTTATAACAAAACCTTGGGTTCGATAATGAACAGCCATTTTATTATTCTTGTGCCGTTAATAATCCTTGCCGCTTTTTAATCCCCACTTTTGTTCGAACATCCTTCTCGTTCTGCCTTGCACGCTTTGTAAATTTCCCTTATCTTCGTGTCTCATCTGTTTAAGAATCCTGATGGCCTCGTGTCTATCTAAGTTAGTTTTAACTTTTCCGTAAGAAAAACTTGGCTGCTTAAAAATATCTTTAACTTG
>Ga0210018_1001132_pt1 | contig 14057 bp, 14 predicted proteins | sample CryGeyCG2014_010_2_FD_183967 | JGI IMG/M metagenome (GOLD analysis project Ga0210018, IMG submission 183967) | Groundwater microbial communities from aquifer - Crystal Geyser CG09_land_8/20/14_0.10 (SPAdes) (version 2) | ecosystem: Environmental > Aquatic > Deep subsurface > Groundwater | place...
TATTCCGAAGTCGGGTTGGGAAGCTATAAAGAAAACTGCAGAAAACATTTACCAGCCAGCGCTTGCGTTTGCTTCTAAATTTGCGACATACGAAGAAGTGCCGGTTAACGTAACTCCAAAGGTTCCGGCTTATTCTGTCAGCCAAAACTTGAGCAATGTTACAAACGCCGGCGATTTCAATTTTTCCGAGGCGGCTAAAAGCCTGCTTGTGAAAAATGCTTTTGTGGTTAAACCATCCTCTTATAATAACGAATTTTTCCCTCTTTATGAGTCAAATCGGTATAGCTACACGCCAAGTTTCATTACCACTGATTCAATGCTTCATAATTATCATCTGATGTTCGATTTTCTGCTCAAGCAGCTGGAGGAACAAAAGCTTGCGGTGGAATTAAAACAACTTAACGCCAGCATGCTTTCCGAATCGTTAAGCCAGTATGACAGCTTAAAAGGAACTGAGTGGGAAAACGCCGCTAAAAGAAATGTTGGATTTTTTGCGGTTGGCAGCAAGCTTCTGGATCCATCCGTAAGCGTTCCCTCAATCGTAAAAAGCGAGGTTGAGCAGGAATTAGCGTTGATTGACGCTCATCAAGGAATCAATAAGTCTCCGGTAATGAGTATGGGTAGCGGTCAAGATACGATTATCAATACTCCCCAGGGGCCGCTACCGCTGGAAGCTTTAAAAGAGGATTATTCGCAATACATACCAAGAGGTCATTACGACAAGACAGAGCAATTAAAGGTCTATTTTAAGTCAATGATGTGGTATGGTCGCCTTACTTTCAGAATGAAGAACGAGGATGAGATAAAATCGGCGTTGCTTATTACCATTGCTCTTAATCAAGAGAGTAATCAAAACAGCTGGAATATGATTTATACGCCGATAAACTTTTTCGTCGGCAAGAGCGATGACATTACGTATTACCAATTTAAGGATTTGGCGGAAGAAACTTACGGCAACGACATAATTCTTCAGATAGTGTCAGCCGACAAAAATAAATTTGCCTCTTTCGTCGAAACAACGAAAACCCTTGAGCCGCCGCAAATAAACTCAATGCCGATTTTCCAGGCAGACATTCAGGCCGACAGAGAAGAGGAAATTAAAGGATTCCGTTTTATGGGACAGCGATTTACCATTGATGCATCTATTTTTCAAAGGCTTATTTACCGGGAAGTAGGTGATAAGACTAAGTCTTGCCAAGCGTATAAGCCGGAAGAAGCGAGTTACTTGACCGGAGCAAGGTGTCTGCCAAGAGGATTGGATATTCCAGCGACCATGGGTTCGGATGAAGCGTTGAACATCGTAAAATCAATGGGGGATACCCAGTACGCCTGCTATCCGGAAAATATGTCTAAAATGGCTGATTATCTTTCGGGTCTTGAAACCGAAGTTTGGACGCAGAATTTGTACTGGGGCTGGCTGTATCAACTTCGTTCGCTTCTTGATGAAAAATTAAGCGGTTACCCGGTTTTTATGCAAAATTCGGCCTGGGCAAGAAAAGATCTTAATACGTTTTTGGGGAGTTGGTCTGAATTAAAACACGATACGATTCTTTATGCCAAGCAAGTCTACGCTGAATTGGGCGCAGGCGGCCCGGAAGAAAAAGATGACCGCGGATATGTTGAACCCAATCCCTACGTTTACGCACGTTTGGCTTCGCTTCTCAAAATGACGAATGAAGGCTTGGAAGTTCGCGGACTGTTAACGCCAAGCATGAAAGACAATTTGAGCAAAATGGAGAATCTCGCGATGTCTTTCAAGACAATATCCGAAAAAGAATTAAATAATGAGAAATTGATTGATGAAGAATACGAACTTATTCGTTCATACGGCGGACAATTAGAACATTTCTGGTTAGAGATAAACAAAGACGAACCGCAGTATAAAACGTTAGGCCAAAGAGATTTCTTGGACCAAAACCCAGCCGCTATTGTTGCCGATGTTGCTACCGATCCTAACGGTCAAGTGTTGGAGGAGGGTACGGGCAAAATTTCCGAGATTTATGTCGTGGTGCCGATTGACGGCGAACTAAGAATCGCTAAAGGCGGAGTTTATTCTTACTACGAATTTACCTGGCCGATGTCGGACAGGTTAACCGACAAAAAGTGGCGGGAAATGCTTAATTCTGGTCAGGCTCCCCAATTGCCGGAATGGACTGACGCATTTATAGCGAAATAAATAAATGCCAAGGAAAATTACGTGGTTAATCGTTTTGTCTTTTTCTATTTTCGCCGTCGTCTTTTTCGGCAATAAACAATGGCAAGGCGAAAAAGATTTTTCAGATTTTTCCGATCAAAAAAAGAAACTTCCCCTGATAAGCGAGGAAGTTTCTTTAGTTGCGGTTGGCGACATATCCTATTCGAGAGGGGTAGAACGAATAGTTGAAAAGCAAAAAGACATTAATTATCCATTTTTAAAAATACGTGATTTTTTGCAGAGCGCGGACCTGGTTTTCGGCAATTTGGAGACGCCGATCACCCAGGGGCCGGAAATTCCCGATTTTGAGATGATTTTCAGATCAAATCCGGGTACCGAGCAAGCGCTAAAGCAAGCCGGTTTTTTCGTTTTGTCTTTGGCCAACAATCATACTCCAAATTTTGGAGAGGAAGGGTTGAAAGATACTTTCAATTATCTTGCAAAGGCGGGTATAAAATACGCGGGAGCCGGGAATGACGAACAAGAGGCATACGGGCCCGTTTATATCGAAGAAAAAGGAATAAGGTTCGCCTTTTTTGCCTACAATGATGCCGATGCTGTTCCGACCTCATACGAAGCTAGGGAAAATCGTGCGGGAACGGCGTTTATGCGGGTGGACAGAATGGTTGAAGCCGTGAAAGAGGCGAAAAAGGAAGCCGATTTCGTTATTATCTCCATGCACGCCGGAATTGAATACGCCGGCGAACCAAACGAATCGCAGGTAAACTTTGCTCATGCGGCAATTGACGCCGGAGCGGATTTAATTATCGGCCATCATCCCCACGTTGTGCAAACAATGGAAAAATACAGAGGAAAATACATTTTTTACAGCTTGGGAAATTTTGTTTTTGACCAGCCGCAGTCGCAAGACACAAAAGAGGGATTGGCGATCAAAGTTTGTTTTACGAAAAACGGGATTAACAAAATTGATCTTTTACCTGTTGTTATGACTAACCTTGCTCAGCCGGAAGCGGCAGGAGAAAGCGACAAAGAGCAAATTCTGAAAAAACTGGATTTTCCCTTGGTAAACAGAGCTGTTTATTATTGGCATGACAATGCTTTTAAAACAAGCTCAGAAGCCGCAGTTTATGCGGAAGATTACAATACCGGTGGTATTGTTTCGAAAAAAGAAACAGCGGATTTGGACAATGATTCTATTCCGGAAATTTATTCTTTGGAAAACGGTCTTCTCGCAATCACAGAAAATTTAAAAATTGTTTGGCAATCGCCGGACGATTGGTGGATAGATGATTTTATTCTTGCTGATTCTAATAATGACGGGATATCTGATATAAATTTATCTTTATGGAAAACCGGAGATTTCGGTTCGTCTAAACCTTTTTGGGTCAAAGAGAATGATATGAGCGTAAAAAATCATTTTTTCGTTTTTGATTTTATTGGTGACACAATGAAACAAATCTGGGGCTCTTCCAATCTTGGTGAGCCAAATTGCGAATTTCAAATCGCCGATATCGATAATGACGGAAAAAACGACTTAATTGTGATTGAAGGAGATTATTCGCAGAAACCAAAGTGCAACGGAAATTATATCGCAGTTTGGAAATGGAATGACTGGGGGTTCTCAAACGAATGGCGAAGCGAGAAAGGAATTTTTTCAAATTTGGAGATTAAAAAAAATGACGGGAAAAACTATATTGTAGTTGATTCCTTTTGATTCCAAAAGTCGACGCGTGACCAGCTTGAGATTCAAACGGCGCTAGGGCGACTGAGACGGTTCGAGTCGAAATGCCCCAGCAGTCTAGTGCTCGGTATCGAGAGACCGAGTCGTGTCAATATTATGTCTAAGCAAGTTTTAATTATTGGTCCTTCGGGCGCAGGCAAAACTTATATTTCTGCCGCATTGCGGGAAAAAGGCGTTAATGCTATTGATGGCGATCTCGTCGATGGACTGTCGGGTTGGTTTGATAGTAACAGCAGAGAAGTTGATTGCCCTCCTAATGCTGACCAAGAGTTTTTAGATAGTCACGAATTCCTTTGGAACAGAGATTTTCTTAAGAACCATTTGCAAGGTCGAAATGAAATATATCTTTTTGGAATGTCGGGAAATGTTTTTGATATGATCGACTTGTTTGATAAAGTTTACTTTTTGAAAGCGTCACCTGAGTTGCTTGCAGAACGTTTGCGATGTGTAAGCCGCGAAAATCCGATGGGAAAAACCGATTATCAATTACAGAATGCTTTAAAATGGGCGAAAGAAATTGAAGAAAAAGCTAGCAAGTTAAATATAGGTATGATTGACGCCAACCAATCGCCAAAAGATATCTTTGCTCAAATTAGTAAATAATTTAAAAACAGCCCCCGACCGAGACGCGTCGGAATCGCCAAGAAGGCGATTTTTTGTTAGGATAAAATAATGAAAATCAATGTTTTATATGAAGACAATCATTTGATAGCGGTTTTTAAGCCAGCTGGTATTCTGACACAGGGAGATAAAACCGGAGACGTTAATTTAATGGATGAATTAAAAAAATATCTTAAAGAAAAATATCATAAATCCGGTAATGTTTTTTTGGGATTGTTGCATCGTTTAGACAGACCTGTTTCCGGAATTATTTTATTCGCCAAAACCAGCAAAGGCGCTTCGCGCCTTTCTGAGCAATTCCGCAATCATCAGATTGAAAAGACGTATAACGCTATAGTTATGGGAAAAATAAAGAAAAGTGGGGGAATATTGATAAATTATATTCAAAAAGATAGAAATGCAAAAAGAGCAACAATAGGTAAAAAGGGGAATAGTAAAAAAGCAGAGCTTTTCTATAAAGTGCTTACTTCAAATGATAAATTCTCTCTCTTGGAAATCAAAATCAAAACCGGCAGATTTCACCAAATCCGCGCCCAACTATCATCAATTGGCCATCCAATTTTAGGCGACATAAAATACGGTGCACCCTTTGCTCTTCCGGATAAAAGCATTGCTCTCGCTGCTACTTCCATTTCATTCCAAACGGCAACATCAAAAGAAAAAAAAGAAATATCTGTAAGAATTCCTTCGCAACGGGATTTTATGTTAAAATCTAAAAATAGTCCCGATCGAGTGGCATCGTTCGAGGAGTCCAAAAATCCCCGAAATTACCCTTAAAGTTGTCCAGGTCTGTCTCGGGCTCAAAGAAGGTTTTCTTCTTTTCGATTTTCGCTTCTATTTTTCATAGAAGCTCGGTGCTTGATTTTTTATTTAAATATTGTAAAAAGAAAATACTAAAAGAAAGGAGGTAGCACGTTAAAATGGAAATCGGAGATGAAATCCTTATTAAAGCTAAAGTGGTTAATTTTGACTCTAATCCTCATGGAGTAGCTGTAGAAGTTGAGATTAAGGGTTTCTTGGACTCTACGTACCATCAACCCCATAAAAGTCCAGTAAGGATTTGGATTCATCGGCTTGATCAACCAGCAGTGATTGCTAAAAAATAATAAAAGGAGGAAGAAAATGAGACTGTTAGGAAAATGTCCGAGTTGTGGAAGTGAAGATACAATTTATAAGTTCTGGAAAGAAACAGGCAATTTTAATGATTGGCATAAAGTAAAATGTAGCAGCTGCGGAACAATCTGGGAGAATTGGCTCAATTTGACATGGGATGAAGAGAAAAAGGGCAATAAACTGATTCCCGCAGAGATAGAACGCATACGGTTCAAAGGCAATGGTCAAGAATGGGGAGTTCAGCTCGTTTGGCCAGGGAGGGATGAAATTCCTTGTTGTGGTATGATTGTCACTACTCTAAACGCTGCCTTGATAACAAGATTTAGCGATCCAAATACCGAGATAAGTGGTTGGTCTCACAAAGCAAATAAGCTTAGGGTATGTCTTGCTACCGAAGGTGGTGTTGAGGGTCATTACAAAAAAGATTTTATTGAGCTTAGGAATATAGATGACCATCTGGGATTGTATGTAGCAGAGAGATATCCTCAAGGCGAGGGGACGAGACGAATCCTCAACTTCTATCACATGATGCTTAAATACCTGTTTGAAGCGGGTCCTGAAAGCGTCGGTGGTCAGTATCGCCGAGGCGAGATACTGAGATTGTCAAAGGATGAAAAGGATTTTGAACGAGCTTGGGAAATCTTGGCAATTATGCTCACCAGGGTTAAGAATGAAAAGTTTGCCGAGAGGGTGGTGGAGAAAATAAAAGGAATTCAAAGGAATCCCTTTTCAGCCTCACACATTAAGGGACTCTAAGAAAGAGGAAACAGCAAGCAGTGAAGCGGCTTGGGGCAGTGTTCTCAAGCCGCCTTTTCTTTTTAGCGTTGTCCAACTGCCAGTAGGTTCTAACAGTGTTCAGGCCCCGCAGCATTCTCACCACCGACATATAATTTATACTCTTGCTTATCCTGTGGATAACTTTCGGATTTATTTAGCCTGGTATGGTAAAATAAAACTATGGAAAACAATACTACCGCAGCAAGCACGCCAAAAGATGTTTTTTTGCATCTTTTGAATATTCTCACTTTCTATATCAGCGTGATTGGTTTTATTACGCTTTATATCAAGTATATCAGCGCTCTTTTTCCTGACCCTCTTAATTTTTATTATACTGACATAGCCAACGGGGTTCGTTTGTCAACATCACTACTTGTCATAGCGGTCCCGGTATATCTGCTCACTTCATGGCTGCTGGGAAAAGATCTTAAAAAAAACCATGAAAGGCGAGAACTGAGATTGAGAAAGGGGCTGCTTTATTTCACTCTTTTCATATCGGCCGTGACCATTATTGTAGATCTGATTATGTTTGTTTATAACTTTCTGAGCGGCGAATTGACAATCCAGTTCTTTTTGAAGGTTCTTGTCGTGCTCTTGGTGGCGGCAACTGTTTTTGGCTACTATATTTGGGATTTAAGAAAAAAAGACACGGCAACCTCCAAAACGCCAAAAATACTTGCTTGGGTTGTTGCTTTTACGGTGCTGGCCAGTATTGTCTGGGGCTTTTTTATTATTGGCACGCCAAGAGAACAACGGGATAGAAGATTTGATGAACAAAGAATCAATAACCTTCAGCTAATTCAAGACCAAATTGTCAACTACTGGATACAAAAAGAAAGACTGCCTCAAAACCTCGGTGAATTAGAAGACAATATCACCGGATTTGTTGTGCCCAAGGATCCAGAGTCGAATTTGCCCTATGAGTATAATATTACCGCTTCCCTTTCCTTCGAATTATGTGCCACGTTTAAAACTTCAAGCAAGGATTTCGGCGTAAGCTACAAAGGCGCAGGATATTTCTATCCTTCCGATTCATTTCAGCAAAACTGGGACCATACTGCTGAAAAAACCTGTTTTGCCAGAACCATTGATCCTGAGTTATATAAAAACAATGAGCGGCTGAAGGCGCCTTTACCAATGCAAGATTAGATTTTTTCCATCAGGTACGCATCCTCGCCGTCTCGATAATAGTGTTTGATAACCTTGGTAGTTTTAAACCCCAAATTCTGAAAAAAAGCGATGGCTTTTTTGTTGCTTTTTCTGACCTCGAGAGAGGCTTTTTTTAATCCCTTTTTTCTAAACCTGTTCAGCACAAACTCAACCAATTTTTTACCAATGCCCAATTTTCGGTATTTCTTATCTACTGCCAAAGAGTCAAAATCAATCTTTCCAGCTTTATGATAGGCAATAACATAGCCGACGATTTCGTCGGCTAATTGGGCAATCAAGAAGTCATTGGGGTGTTTTTTAGAGAGGTTTTTAAGCCTTGTTTTAGAATAAGCGCCCTGAGGGAAAGAGGCTTTTTCTATTTCCACAATTCGCTCCATGTCTGAAGCTGAAAATTTTCTGATTATTAATTTACTTTTCATATTGGAAAAGAGGTATGGCTTCAAATAAGCGGCTTTTCCATTGATAGTTGTTTTGCAGAAAGTCAATTTTCTTCATGCCTAAACTAATGGCATCGTCAATCTCCAAAAGATTGACAAAGTTACCGATGCCAGGAAATTCAGCCACGTTGTAGCCGCATTTGACCGTAAAGTAGGTGTTATTTAAAAGACAAATCAGGTCAACACCAGCTATTTTTTCTCCTATTTTGACTGTCATCATTCTGATCTGATAAGACTGGCCGGCCAATTTTATCACCTGGCGGAAGGTTTCGATTCTTCGGGGATCTTCCCAGTCAGCTTCTTCGCCTTTTCCTTTGAATCTTTTCTTGGCCAGCGTTATCAGATTATCAAGGTCAGAGAACCTGTTAATGATGATTTGGGGATTTTGCTTGGTAATTCTGCGAAAGTCTTTTCTTAAGTTATGTCTGGCGTTTTTCTTGATGGTCATCAGATAATCCTCATGGCTGGTGATGTTCTCTAGATTCAAAATGTATTTAGATTCATCTGGTTCAAATTTAACCCGGTCTCCCACTAAATTGACTGATTCCTGTGAAATGGCGTTAAGGAGAAGAGGCGAAGGTGAAAGCTGGAGCAAAAGAGGGATGTATTTGGGTTCTTGGCTGAAAAACCTGACTTCTTCCTGCCAGGTGCTGCCAAACCAAACATACTTTTTTTCATCTTTGTCAAACCAAAGAGGCAATAAAGCCAAATTTTCATAGGGAGATTTTAGTAAGAGAAAGTAAGGTTGGAAGCGATAACCAAGGTAAAAAGCATAACGGAACTCCCAGGTATCGAAAAGGGTCTTTTGAGGAGAGAGTTCTTGCCACAAACTGAAGCATTTTTGGATGTCGGTAACAACCTCTGATTCAACAAAAAAAGAACCTAATTTTGGCAAAGGTTCTACCTTGGTAAGTTGGTTGTTTTCCTTTTTGAGAGCCAAACTTTCCGGGCTGCTTGAGCCCAGACTATCTGGAGGTTCCTCGTTTTCTTTGATTCCGACGGTTGAAGATTGTCCGGGATGGTTTGATTCCCTAGAAGTATTCATTTTGGTACTAAGACAAAGTTTAGCATTTTTAAGAAACCTTGTCAAGCCTGTCTGACGCGGTTTTTATTGACAAAGGTAGTTTTATATGTTATGATACTAAATCAATTCTAGAAAGGAGGAAAAGTGAAAAAGAAAATTCAGTTCTTTAAAGCGTCGGTAAGGGGCATGGGGCTTCTGATCCGTTATGGGCCGGCCAAAGTCAGCTTATGGCGAGAGCAAGCCATGATTGATGACTTGACCGGTCTCTATAACCGAAGATTTCTTCATGAAGCCGGGAAAAGGGAATTGGCCAAAGCGTTAAGGTCAGAATGGCAAGGTGAAGGTTATTCCGTCTCATTTATCTTTGTAGACATTGATAATCTTAAAAGGATAAATGACGAGGAAGGACATGCGGCCGGGGACAAGGTTCTTCAGAGCGTGGCTGCTTTACTTGAGAAATGTTGTCGGGAAGTTGATATTGTTTCTCGGGTTGGGGGCGATGAATTTAACATTTTACTGCCTCAAACCGGGAAAGAAGGTGCTCAGCTAGTCATCGACAGGTTGAAGGAATTAGCTAAAAAAGAGCTTGTTTCGTCAAAGGGCAGACCGATTAGCTTAAGCTGCGGCCTGGCCCAAGAGTTTTCTTTAAAAGCGCTCAAGGAAACAGCCGACGCCCAAATGTATCAAGAAAAAAGGTCTAAGCTTTAAGCTTAGACCTTTTTTGTTTTGACAAAAAGGCTCAAAAATGGGAAAAAAAGATGATGTATAGAAAAGACAAAAAAGAAGAATTTTTTACGAGCTTAGCCAGAAAAGAGGGATATCCTGCCAGGTCAGTATATAAACTAAAGGAGATAGACGAGAAATATAAAATTATCAAAAAGGGGGATAGGGTTTTAGATTTGGGCTCTGCACCCGGTTCCTGGCTTTTGTACATTTCTCAAAAAGTAGGAGACAAAGGAGAGGTGCTCGGCGTTGATATTGAAGAAATCAAAATAACTCCAAAAGCCAACATCTCTTTCATCAAAAAAAGCGTTTTTGATTTAAAAGAATCCGATTTCAAAAATAAGTTCAAGGCAGTGCTTTCTGATTTGTCGCCCAAAACCTCGGGCATCAAATTTTTAGATGCCGGAAGATCGCTGGAAATGGCAGAAAAATCTTTTGAAATCGCCAAATCAGCTCTGCTGGTCGGTGGAAATTTTGTCTGTAAGGTTTTTAGAAACGAATTAAGCGATGAATTTTTCAAAAAAGTGGAAAATTGTTTTGATTTTGCAAAAAGATTCAGGCCGAAAGCGGTCATCAAAAAAAGCAAAGAATTTTATATAATCGGCAAAGGATTTAGGACTTAAATTTTATATGCTTAAAGAAAATAAAGAAATTTACGACGTGGCCATAATTGGCGGGGGACCCTCAGGCATGATGGCCGCAGGCAGGGCAGGGGAATTGGGAGCGAAAGTCGTGCTTTTGGAAAAAAATAACAGTTTGGGCAGAAAACTTTTACTGACCGGCAAGGGCAGAAGCAATTTAACCCGAGCCGAATTTAATCCCAAAGAACTTATTAAAAAATACGGCAAAAAAGGCGATTTTCTTTTATATCCTTTGTCAATCTTTGGGGTCAAAGAAACAATTGAATTTTTTGAGAAAAAAGGCCTCAAAACCAAAACCGAGCGTGGAAAAAGAATCTTTCCCGAAACCGGCAAAGCGAGCGATGTTCTTAATATTTTGATTGCTCATCTGAAAAAGGGCGGAGTCAAAATAATGACCAAGGCAAAAGTGGAGAAAATATTAAAAGACAAAAACAGGATTGTTAAGATTATTTTGAAAGACAACAGGGAAATTTCAGCCAAAAACTATCTTATTTGTACCGGCGGCAAATCATATCCCGGTACCGGCTCTACTGGCGATGGCTATCAATGGGCAAAAGAACTTGACCACACCGTTACTAAACTAAGGCCGGCTTTGGTTCCTTTAAAAATTAAAGAAAACTGGCCCAAAGAGGCCCAGGGTTTATCTTTAAAAAACGTTGAATTGACTGTTTTCCAAAACAACAAAAAAAAGGACAGCCGTTTTGGCGAAATGCTTTTTACTCATTTTGGCATATCCGGTCCCATTGTTCTGGATTTGAGCAGCAAAATCGGGGAACTTTTGGAAAAGGGCGAGGTAAAACTGGTTTTGGATTTAAAGCCAGCCTTAGATTTCCAGACATTGGACAAAAGAGGCCAAACGGATTTTTCAAAATACAGCAACAAACTCTTCAGAAATTCTCTTTCTGATTTGCTTCCCCAAAAACTGATTCCGATTATTATTGAATTGTCTGGCATAAATCCCGAAAAAAAAGTAAATGAAATCACGCGACAAGAAAGGCAAAGATTAGTTAAATTATTAAAAGGATTAGTGATGACGGTTGATTCGCTTTTGGGATTTAGAACAGCCATTGTCACTTCGGGCGGCGTCTCCCTTCGGGAGATAGATTCAAAAACCATGAAATCAAAACTGATTGAAAACCTGTTTTTTGCTGGCGAAATCATTGATTTACACGGGCCTTCAGGCGGCTACAATCTCCAGCTCTGCTGGAGCACCGGTTATTTGGCCGGACAAACCGTTGCCAATGTGGTAAAATAAACTCGCATGAAAAAGCCAGCCTTAAAATACAATCTAAAAAAGAAAAGGCGCTACAATCTTGCCAGCCGTTTAGAACACCGCCGAAATAAAGAAAAAGGTGAAAGAAAATGAATATATTTCAAGCAATTAAAACTAGGCGAAGTGTCAGGCAATATCAGCCAAAGCCAGTGCCAGAAGATAAGTTAAGAAAAGTACTGGAGGCGGCCCGACTCGCTCCTTCTGCCCACAATGCCCAGGACTGGAAATTTGTCGTAGTTAAAGACAAAGAAAAGAGAGAGGTCTTGGCTCAAGCTGCCGGCCAAGATTTTATTAGCCAGGCGCCCGTCATTATTGTCGCTGTCGGCTTAGAACCGGAGCATGTTTTGCCGTGCGGCGTCCCCAATTACGCCGTTGACCTAGCCATTGCTGTGGATCACATGACTTTAGCCGCAGTTGAAGAAGGTTTGGGCACTTGCTGGATTGGTGCTTTTTCCCAAGAAGAAGTTAAAAAAGCCCTGAAGATATCTGAAGATTACCAAGTAGTTGCCTTATTGCCTCTTGGCTTTCCGGCTGATTCACCGAAATCTAAAATAAGAAAAAGTTTAAAAGAAATAGTCTCTTACGATACTTTTTAAACTTGTGTCCTTGATTTTTTCGCGATTCCTGATAAGCTAGAGTATTATTAAAAGGAGGTGAGAAGAATGGCTGGTAGCGATGAAACAAAAATTAGATATCGTCTTTTGGTTTCAAGCGAGCTTTATGACGAGAAATTCCGGCAAGAAATAGAAAAGAAAACTAACCAGTGTTGCGTTTCCGGCGCTGCCCGCCTTTCTTCAGATAGCAAATTGGAAATAATTCTTGAGGGAGAAAAACGAGCAGTTTTAAAAGTGTTTGTCTGGCTGTTAAAAGAGCCGCGTCTGGCAAAAATTAGGCGCTTAGAATCCGATGCCGAAACGTTTATTGATGAGTTTGAAGGGAGAAAATTCCAAACATAGCCCCGGTATTTTTCAAAAAAATGAAAAATCTCAGGGCTTTTTCTTTTGACAAAACACCTCAAAAATGGGAAAATTAGGGTAGATTTAATGTCAAAAAATGATTTTGAAAAATTAGTTAAGCGAGCACTAATTTCTTTGCCAAAGCATATTCGAAAAGAAATTGATAACTTAGCCATTGTTATTGAAAAAAGACCATCTCAAAGATCGCTTTTGGGCCTTTATCAAGGAGTGCCCAAGACGAGTTGGGGCAGGGGATTTGGCCAGATTTTGCCAGACAAAATTACTATTTTCCAGGAACCAATTGAGAATTTAGCTCGTTCGGAAGAAGAGGCGAAGAGAACAAGTTCTCTTCTTCACCTTCATCCCGCTACGCGGGAATTGGTAATTAAAGAGTTAATCAGACTTGTTGTCTGGCACGAAATTGCCCATCACCTCGGCTTCAGCGAGAAAAAAGTCAGAGAACTGGAAGCCAACTGGCGAAAAAAATGAAACAAAAAACCCGCCGAAGGGCGGGATTTTTGTTAGGATTATCTGCTGAAATCTCTTTTGGGTTTCCTTTTTGACCAACACTCTCTGCAGTAAATAGGTCTGTCAGCAGCTGGTTCAAAAGGAAGTTCAGTGATTTCTACCCCGCAGTCGGCGCATTTCCAATTGCCTTTGACTGTTTCTCGGGGTGCGAATCCTCTGTCTGAATCGTATGCCATGTTAATTCTGTTTAATTGGTTAATAAAAAAGCGACCTTGAAACTCTAAGCCGCTACACTTAACTACTACTTTAAATTTTTAGATTAAAGACTCGTTTAAGCTACTTCGACTTATTGTCTGATACTCATAATACACCACCCATAAATAATGTCAAGCACCGAGCCCGCCCAAGGCGGGCGAAGGTAAAGATGAAGTAGTCTTCATCGCTCTGCCATAGAATAGACAAAACTTCCCAAAAGTGCCAAAATTAAGATAGACCTTAAAAATAAATTAAAAAAGTCGAAAATCTTAATTATTAACTTTTTCCATTTAAAAATATGACAGCTGCCACCTACGTAATTTTAGGAATAATCTTATTTATTGTTTTAATTTCCATCAAGCAGATTACCCAATACCAAAGAGGGCTCAGGTTTAGCTTCGGTCGATATTCCGGCCCGATGAATCCCGGCTGGCGATTGATCTGGCCGATTATCCAGTTTTACAAAAAAGTGGATTTAAGAGTCAAAGCAGTCGATGTGCCCAATCAGGAAGCCATTACCAAAGACAACATTTCAGTCAGCGTTAATGCCGTGATTTATTATAAAATCAGAGAAGCCGATAAAGCAGTTTTGGAGGTAGAGAATTTTCACTACGCTATTTCCCAGATGGCCCAAACAACCATGAGAAATGCCGTCGGCCAAGTGAATTTAGATGACCTTCTTTCTCAGAGAGACCGGGTTTCA
>Ga0210018_1001135_pt1 | contig 14039 bp, 22 predicted proteins | sample CryGeyCG2014_010_2_FD_183967 | JGI IMG/M metagenome (GOLD analysis project Ga0210018, IMG submission 183967) | Groundwater microbial communities from aquifer - Crystal Geyser CG09_land_8/20/14_0.10 (SPAdes) (version 2) | ecosystem: Environmental > Aquatic > Deep subsurface > Groundwater | place...
CAACGGACTTAATCTATGTTCTCTTTGTTGCCAGTTGGGGATTATTTGTTTTGCCAGAACTTTTTATGGGCAAAAAATTCTTCAAATGGCAATAAATTCATTTTTCGTATTTCAAAAGAGAAAAAGCTTTGAAATATTTTGCTTTCCACTCGTAATTGTTTTGTAAAAAGTCAATTTTTTTCATCCCCAATTTTATTGCATCATCAATCTCAAAAAGATTAATAAAGTTCCCAATCCCAGAAAATTCCGCCACATTATAACCGCACTTGACCGTAAAATAGGTGTTATTGAGAATACAAATTAAGTCAACCCCGGCAATTTTTTCACCAATCTTTATCGTGATCATCCTCGTCTGATATGATCTCCCAGCCAATTCGATTACTTTCTCAAATGTTTTTATTCTTCTTGAATCTTCCCAATCGGCCTTTTCTCCTCTTTGATAAAATCTATTTTTTGCCAATTCAACAAGATATTTAAAATCAGAAAAATTGTTAATAACAATCTGGGGATTTTGCTTTAAAATTCTATTCCGATCCTTTCTTAAATTCCTCCTTTTGTTTTTCTTTAGGGTCATTAAAAAGTCCTCATGATTTTTGAAATTTTCCAAACTTAAAATATATTTTGGCTCATCTTCCTGAAATGGAATTTTAAAAATTAAATCACCCAAACCTTCTGTTGAGATGGCATTTAAATAGAGAGGGGAAGGGGCAGCCGAAATTAAAATTGGGATATAATTTTTGTCTTTGACATAAAAACTTATTTCCTCTTGCCAATCTGATCCAAACCAAACAAATCTTGTTTTGTTTTTGTTGTAGAAATTGTTATCTTCATACCAAATGGACAAAACTCCCAAATTTTCGCCATTTTTTTTCAATAAGAGAAAATGGGGTTGATATTTGTATCCCAAATAAAATGCATATCGAAATTCCCAGGTATCAAAAAGATTTCTCATCGGTGAAAATTCCTGCCAGAGTTTATAACATTGATCGAGATCAGAAATTACCTCGATCTTTAAAAAATTTCCAACAAAAAAAGAACCTATTTCCTTTCCGGGTTCTAATTTTAAACTATCCGGAGGATCTTCTTCTTTTTCAATTTTTGAATCTTGACGATTGTCAGGAGAGGAATCTCCCATATATTATAAAAATAATAGCCCAGTGAAAAACTTTGTCAAGCCGGCCTTAATGCCTCTTATTTTTTTATGATCCCAATTAATTTTTCTTTGCCAAGATTTTTGATAAATGGCTTTGCTGTATGTAAATTATTTAGCCAAAAAACATCGTCTTTAAATATGTCAATCACCCAGGGCAGATGGCCATCATCGGAAAAGAGAATTCCATTTTTAACAAGCTTTGGATAAAGATAAGTCAAATAAGTTTTGGTAGACGAAGCCAAATCGACATCAGCATAAATAATTGCAATTTTTGCATTGAATTTCGGCATCGTTTCTTCAAACCAACCTTTCACAAATTCGCAAATTTCGATTGCCCCAAAACGACCTACATTCTTTTTAACTTCATCTAAAGAACCGGCGTAACTACCCGGAGGAAAATAAGCATTGCCACCAAAGATATTCCTTGTGTGTCGCTCTTGATGAAAAGGAATTCCCTCAAAAGAATCGAAAATATAAAATTTTCTTTTGGTTAAACTGACAGCCAGACTGATTTTGGCACTGCTGCCTCCTTTGTAAGAACCTGCTTCAACAATCACTCCTTCTACTTTTGGATCGAAATTCAAGATTGACTGAATTGCCTTAATCATCTCGTATTCTTGATGGGGGCAGTCAACAAAATAGGAAATCTGATAGCATTTGAAAATTAACCAAAGGCGTTTCAAAAAACTGGTCTTGGTTTTTGCTTTGTGAAATAAAAAATTAAAAATTGTTGGCAAGTCGGATTTGAGCCCTTTCAATTTTCTCCAAAAATAAAGTAATGGCCAGGGAAGTTTATTGCCCAAATATTCTTTAAATCTTTTCATATTAATTTTCTCACAATAATAAAAGGAGTCAATTCATCATCTTGGCCAAATGGATTATCGAGAAGAGTCAATCTAACAATTTTTTTATCAACTGGCAAATTGGGGCTTGAGGCAATGATTTTGACATCGATGTTATTGGCATCGACAATGACAGCAGGTAATTTGGTGGCTTTCTCAATCTCATCACATATTTTTTCTGGATTTAATGGTGGCAGGACTACATATTCAGTGTAAGGATACATCGCATCGGGATTAAAGCCATCGATCTCTGAGATTCGATGACCGGCGATGCGCCAAAAGAGGCCGTGAATGCCAAAGACCTTTCCAATTCCACCAAAGATTGCCCCCAAAATTATTCTCAGCTTTCCAGCTATTTCAATTCCCACCTGCATTTTCTCTGGTCGCGAATAACCAATGTCTTTGGGATATTTTTTTACTCCCTTAACAACTATCTTTGCTAACCAGCCAGCTTTCACAGTGGAAATGTGTCGGACATTATTTTGGCAGACAGAGGCCACCTTTTCAGAAATAGCTACCCAATCTCCCTCTCTTGTTTTTGGCAAAACATATTTCTTTATCAGTTCTATTAAATTTTCGCCAAACAAAATAAAATGAGTTTTAATTGGTAGACGCTTGTAAATTTCATTTGAGATAGTAATTTCTTCTTTCATATTTAAAGATTTATTCAATCCTTCTGACATATTCTCCGGTTTCAGTATTTATCTCAATTGTATCTTCGACTTCAATAAATAAGGGGGCGTTGATTTGGGCTCCGGTTTCCAAGGTAACTAATTTTGTTCCCGGCTGGGCTCTCTCGCCTTTAACTCCTGGCGGGGCTTCAATAACTTTCAATTGAACTTTTATTGGCAGAGAAACATTAATTACTTTTTCCTCAAAGATCATTCCTTGAACAACTTGGCCCGGCTTTAAAAACTTTGAGCCCTCGCCAATTTGTTCTAAAGCTAAATCAAATCTTTTTGAAGGATTGTCTTTCTCGCAGAAAAAATAGCGATCGTGACTTGCCCCGTTAGAAATCGAAGATTTTCTATCGGGGTGGGAATACAAAAATTTTGCCTCGAATTTTGAAATTTCTGCTTCCTCAAAAGCATCATCCTGTTGGAAACTTTGCATCAATAAATTGCCAGTAATTAAATTTCGAAGTTTCGTTTGGAGAACCACTCTTCTTTGGGCCATTTTCAAAGGCCTTGCCTCAATGATTTCATAAGGCTCACCATCAATGATGATTTGAACTCCTTTTTTTAAATCACTATAATTTAACATAAAATTACACGAATCAATATGCGAATTATATACAAATTATATACGAATATTTTTAAATTTTATTCGCATATCATTCGCATAAAATTCGTGCATAATTCGTGTGGGTCTACTTTTTAATCCGCCACTCAATTTCAGATTCCTTGCCGGCGAATTCCAACCATTCTCCATCTGGCGAAATCACATACCATTTTCTTTTTGTCTCCGACCAAACCATCGGATTTCCTTTATAATATGGCTTTTTAACCACTTCTTTTGGTTTCAATCTATCTAATTCCAACCATTTTTTAAAAACAGTTTCAATGGCATAATCCAAATCTCTCGACTTCGCCCATTCGGCCACCTTGGAAATGGCTTCTTTTGCTTTTTCTACTGAACCTGCCAATTCCAACAATTGCTTGGCTGGTTTTGTAAATCTGGAATAAATTATTTTTTGTTTTTTGGCATTTTTTTTAAGTTCCGCCAGGGAAAAACCTTTGGTTTCAAAATAATGGGTGACAATGGTTCTGATAGCCGTTTTTTCTTTCAACTCTTCATAATATTTAATTTTTCCCTTTTTCAAATATTCTTCAATTTTTTTGGCAATACTTTTCCCGATACCGGGAATTCCATCAATGGCTTTTATCCCTCCTTTTTTATAAAGATTCAAAAGATCCTCTTTTAAATTTTCTATTGACTGGGCTGCTTTTCGATAAGCCCTGGGTTTAAAAGCCACGCTATTGATTTCCAACATTTCGGCAATCTCCCTTAAAATTTTAGCAATCTCTTGATTCATCCCGTTAGAGATAGGAAACGTCTTAACCTGTTTTTCAGATAACGTTTCCCCATACCACTTTTTAAATATTTTTCTCTCGACCTTGCATCTTGTTCATCAAGACATGCTTTATAATATATTAATTTCCATGGAGTGCCATTTTTTGTCCATGTTGATTTTCCTGTATTATGTTGATTAAGACGTTTCCGTAAATCATTTATGCTTCCAGTATACCATCTTTTACTCCTTTGGCTTTGAATAACGTATGTGTAATACATAAGTTTCTGATCTCTAACGGGATAGATCATTTTATTTTAGTTAAGATTTCTCGATAAAAATTTTTAGCTTTTTCCAATTCTTTTTTCCCTTTCTCGGTAATTTTATAAATTCTTCTTCTTTCTTTCAATTCACTTTTGACAAAACCATCCCCTTGCAAACGATAAAGAACTCGATATGGAGTGATGAGACCCGGCCGAAAATCAAAATTTTTCTCAATCAAAGAGCGAATCTCCCAACCATAAAGCTCCCTTTCTTTCAAAAGAGAAAGAATATAAATCCACAAATTTTCCTTGGTATTTGATTTTTGAAGGCGTTCCATTGGTAACATAGAATGGGGCTTGACCCGGTAGTAGAATTTTGACAAGGTTTTTCTTTTAGAAAAACCTAAAATTGCGAAGCAAGTCAAAATTTCACTACCGGGCTTGACATGCTATTTTACCTGCGTAAAATAGTAATAAGAAGTGAATAAATCTTATGAAAAACGAAATCAGAATTGCCATCGTCGGAATCGGAAATTGCGCCAGTTCATTAATCCAGGGAATTTTTTATTATAAAAACGTTGCCAGTGACGATGAATTGGTTCCGGGTCTGATGCATAATGTCATCGGACAATATAAAATTTCTGATGTTAAACTGGTCGCAGCTTTTGACATTGATAAGCGGAAAGTGGGGAAGGATTTATCCGAAGCTATTTTCGCTAAACCCAATTGTACAAAGATCTTTTGTAAAAATATACCACATTTGGGCGTAAAAGTAAAAATGGGGCCAGTTTTAGATGGAGTGGCTCCCCATATGAAAGATTATCCCGAAGATCAAACTTTCATTGTAGCAAAGAAAAAACCGGTTGATGTTGTTAAAGAATTGAAAAAATCTGGGGCTGAAATTTTAATAAATTATTGTCCGGTCGGCTCTCAAAAAGCAGTTGAATATTACGCAAATTGCGCTTTGAAAGCCGGAGTTTCGTTTATTAATTGTATGCCGGTCTTTATCGCATCAGATAAAAATTGGGCAGAAAAATTTGAAAAGAAAAATCTGCCCGTTATCGGAGATGACGTCAAGAGCCAAATTGGGGCAACAATCGTTCATCGAACCCTTGCCCATCTATTTACTCAAAGAGGGGTTCCTCTTGACAGGTCTTATCAATTGAATGTTGGTGGAGAAACTGACTTTTTAAATATGCTCTCTAGAGAAAGGCTAAAATCAAAAAAAATATCAAAAACAGAAAGCGTCGAATCCCAGTTGGCTAAAAGAATGAGTTATGATAATCTACACATTGGTCCTTCTGATTACGTTCGTTTTTTAAAGAACAATAAAGTCGCTTTTATAAGACTTGAAGGGAGAGAATTTGGAGATGTACCTATGAATCTTGAACTTCGACTCTCAGTTGAGGACTCACCAAATTCAGGTGGCTGTATTGTTGATGCTATAAGATTAGTAAAATTGGCTTTGGAAAGAAAAATTGGGGGGCCCCTAATTTCGGCTTCGGCTTATTTGATGAAACATCCACCAGTTCAATTTACCGATGAAAAAGCCCGGGAAATGGTCGAGGAATTCATTTTGGGGAAGAGAGAGCGGTAAAATTTATGACGCCTTTTGAACGGTTTAAAAAATTAAATACTGAAGGTAATTTATGGATTTATATTTTGACTTTGGGAAAAGAAAAGGAAATTCCAAATGACGAAGTCCGAAGATTAATTTTTGAAAAATTTGGTTTTTTGCCAGGAAATTTTTTAGTGAGAAGGGTTCTATATCGATTGAGAAATCAGGAACATATCGAAGATGAAAAATTTATGGGAAAACGGGCTTTCAAAACCACGGAGAAGGGGATAGCTGAACTCGAAAAAATGAAAAAATTTTGCCAGGAACTTTTGGAGAAAATATAAAAATTGTTGGCCCCCGTTAGAAACATGCCCCGCACGAGTTTCTAATGGGGTTGATTTTTTAAAATTTATTTGCTATATTTAAAAAGGTGAGGAAATAAGGAGGTGTGAAAAAATGCCAAGAATCGTAAGACCAGATTATTTAATGGTTCCCGATGCCGCCGATTTAGAAAGGAAGAAAAAAGAAGAGTTAAAAAAGGCAATAGAGAAGTTAAAAGGGAAAAAGAAATTAAGGAAAAAAGAAGAAAAGAAAAATCGAGGAAAAAAGCTCATTAAAAATTAGGTGGGAAAAGCAATGCCAGATAAGAAAAAGATATGTGACCGATGTGAAGTAGAACTGAAATATTTAGGGAAAACAGACAAACGTAGTAATATTAGTCTCTGGGGTTGCCCAAAATGTAAAGTCGTTTATTTCAATGAAAGTGTTTAAAAAACGATGCGGCAAAAAAGCCGCTTTTTTTATTTTTCTTTTTATGTTATATTGGAGATGGATCGTTTCAAACAAAATAAAGGAGTAAAGAGAAGTATGAAGGAAAATGGGGAATCTAATTTTTCTGATTTTCCTCTGGCAACAAAACGACTTTCATTTCTGATTGAAAAAAGAATAGAAAATCCTAATATCACGATTCCGCTTTCGCAAAAGGATGAAATAGATATTTTATCTAAATTTCTCACTTTGAGACAAGATGGTTTCGGATTCGAAGAAGCCATTGCTTTAATGGCTGGAGGTTTCATAACTGATTTAGATACAATGCAATCGAGAGTAATTTTTCTGCGAGAAATTGTTTTTGAGATTTTAGAAAAATGTGCAAGAGCTTATATTGTTGTTATATAAGAAAGGGTAGAAATAGAGAAAAAAAGGTTTAATTATAAAAAAGAAGAGAAGCGGTAAAAGCCCGCTTTTTTTTATTTCATAAACTATTGATATTTTTCAACGGTGAATTTATAAATTAAAACTTTTTCTTTCAGAGGATCAATTCCGGCTTTTTGACAAGCAATTGAGATTTGCTTTTCAATTGTATCCACACCCTCTAAATCTGGAAGTAAAAGCCCTGTCTTTGCTACAAAATGGCCATTAAAAACAACGTCAGCACCATTAGGACGGGTAATGGGTACAGTTTTTACAAGTATTCCGTATTTTTTTGGATCTAAGCTTGCCCGCCTAAGTTTTTCGAAGAAAAATTTTGGCGGGTCTGATACTTCTTTTGTTAAAACCAATTCCGGTTCACTCAAAATATAAACTGTGTACGACAAGGAGCTAAGCTCCTCTTCTTGAATTGGCCCAAATCGATAATCTTCGGTCGCGGCAGCAATGGCATTATAAATTATTTCCTCGGCAATATTCTCTCTCGTTGGCAAATAAGTCCCAATGCACCCCCGCAGTACAAGCTTCGTTTGACTACGGGGCAGGCCCCCTAACGCTTTTTCAATTGTAATAAAGACCCCGGCCCTTTTCTCTAAAAACTCCTTTGGCAAATTTTCTGGTATCGAAATTATTTTTCCAGGGGCCCGCCCTTTGGGCGGGAGGGTGGTGGGCGGGTTGTAGTCTTTGATATAAGTTTCTACCATTTTTTTAGCTAATTCTACTAATGGGTTCATTAAAATAGTTGAGAAAAAATTAATAAAGTTAAAAAAGAAACAATTGGGACTGAAATATTGTCGTCGATTATCTCAGTTTTTTCGACAATAGTGGCAAAAATAGTAGCTAAAATGCCGGCAAAACCCATTTTCAATCCAATCAAAGCACAGACAATAAACATAGCCAAAGATCCTTCCCAGGCCTTTATTCTTCTTTTATATCTCAAATTTCTAACGATACCTGATACTCCATCGCCAAAAGACATAAATAGGGCCGGAATTACCCCAAGCCAAAAAGTTTTATCAAAAAACCAACCAGCGAGAATTGAAAATCCCCACATTAAAGAAAAATTAACTTCTCGAAAATTTTCTTTAACCTGAAACCATGGCTGGAATTTTGCTTTTTTGTGAGATAAATAAGTATAAATTGCCAAAAATAAGGCAGATAAAAATGGCAAGAAAGGTTCTTTAAATAAAAAAGGAATTGAAATGGCAACAATTCCCGAAGCAAAAATATGAATAATTTTTCTACCAAAATATGCGGCTGAATCTGGCGGATAACCTTTTTTTACTGCCGAATTATAAATCCACCTCGAAAAATATTTCATCACAAACAAAACCCAAACAAAAAGGGGAATCGTAATCAAAAAATCGTTTAAAAGACCAGCTTTTGTTATCATGGTTTTTATTAACGAAGTAGTTCCTACAACCTAATTTCTTTTTCCAGCCCACCTAAGTTTTCTTTGAAAATTTTGGCGGGCAAGCCAAGGGATTTTTTACCTTGTTCCTTGCAGCTCTTGACAGCTTTTTATGATTTGCTATTATTAGGATAGACCCCTCGGATACCGCACCGCCGTATTCAATCGGCGCTTAAGCATCCGGGGTCTTTTTTTATCTTAAAGCTATCCGTTTTATTTCTTCAAATTCAATAATTTTATTTGGTTTATATTTTCCCTTCATTGTTAAATAGCAAATTTCATGGACTTTTGATTTTTTCCCAATTTTCTCGAAAGAGATTTCGGGAATTGCTGTAAAAAATCTACTCCATATTTCAAGAAATATACTCTTTAACAATTTGTCATTTCCATAATATTCCTCATCAATTATAATTTTTGAGATATTCTTGAATTTGGCATACTTTAATGCCAGTATAACGCCAGCAATAAAAGTTCGATAGATAAAAAGTCTTGGCTTTCCTTCTTTTCTAAATTCTTCTTGAAGCCTCCTTTTTATCTTTTTCTTTATTAATATTGTAAAGGTTTTCTCATCCGCTAATCCAATAATTGTATCTCTATTGGTCTGTTCAACTTTATTAGACTGATTAATTTTTACTATCATAATGTTTAGTTAAACTTTATTTCTTCGGCGACCACGACGCCAGAATCAATTTCATTTTTTTTCTTTTTCAATCTAATTTCTTTTACCAGCCCGCCAAAATTTCGAAAAAACTTAGGCAGACGAGCCAATGGATTTAATAAGTTTCGTCTTCAATTTCACAGGGATAAAAATCTAATTGTTTTTCAGGGATTCTTAGAGAACCGTTCTCTGCTTTTATTAATCTAAGTTTAAAATTTCTTTTAATTCAACGAGGCTTTTTATAAGATAATCTACTCCTTGCGGAACTTTCTTATAATGATTTTTTCTATCGATTAGCACTGTGAACATACTAAGTTTTTTTGGTGTAAGAATATCTTCTTCAAGTGAATCACCAACCATCGTACACTCACTCGGTTTGAGTTTAAGTTTTTTAGTTGCTAACAAAAAAATTCTTTTTTTTGGTTTTAAAACTCCTACGTCAAATGAGGTAATAACGAAATCAAAAATCGTATTCACATTCAACTTTTTTGAAGCCATGAGAAAACTAGGTTTATCGGTATTAGTTATTAAAGATAATGACAGCCCGATTTTCTTCAATGATAAAAGTGTTGGTATCACATCCTCGAAGAGTATTATTTTTTCGTCCATTTTATTTAGTATTTTTCGGATTTCATCAAACTTATCTTCCTTTTCCGCAGTTCGACAGAATACTGTTATAGCTTCTTCTAATGTCTCAATGGGTTTAATCGAAACGACTCCCCACTTAGCCCAAAATTCTTTTTTACCGCTTAAACTCATTATTTTAACAATTTGATCAGTGTTTTCAGATAATGGACTGGAAACAAGTGTTCCCCAAAGATCAAAAATTACAGCTTTAATCATATGGATTTTTTTCATATTTAGGCAAAGGTTCCTCGATGATAAAAATAGATTTTAAAATTGATATTATTCAAAGCTTTAAAATTATACCTTTATTATTTTAAATTCTGGATAATGGATCACTATTCCAGGAGTTTTAATCCTTTCTTTTTTGATAATTTCTTTTAAGTTTTTTATAAATTTCCCAAATTTTTCTTTGTCAATCATTGTTTGATAACTTTTTGGAAATTTCTTTTTTAAAATGTTTTGAAATTCTTTTCCGCTTGCTTTTAGATTCAAAATTTCAAACCAATAATAATCGGCAAAATTTTTCGTTTCCTTTATACATTTTTCTACATCTACCAAACAGGGGATTATCGGGCTAATGAAAGTATACGTTTTAAAGCCATTTTTCTTCAATATCCTAAGGGCATTTATTCTCTCTTTATGAATTGAAGAGTTTGGTTCAAATAACTTTTTAATTTTTCCTTTAAAACCGTTAATTGTTAAACCAATTTCAATCTTTTTGAATTTTTTGAATAAATCAATATCTCTTAAAATCAAGTTTGATTTCGTCTGAATAGCTAAATTTATCTTTTTATCCATATTAACGAGAACTTTCTTCGTTAATTTTAATTTCCGCTCAATTGGCTGATAAGGATCGGAAAGGGAACTCATCCAAACCCATCCTTTGATTCTTTTTCCTTTCACTAATTCTGGTGCATTTTCTTTAACAATTACCCAGCTTCCCCATTTTCCAGGAATTTTTTGCTTTTTCATTCTGAAGAGCCATTTACAAATTGCATTCGAATAACAATAAAGGCAACCGTGCCCGCATCCAACATATTGATTTATTGTCCAATCAGTTCCTGGAAGCTTAGTTTTGGTAAAAATATTCTTTGCCTTTATCTTAATTATTTTCATTTATTTTTTAACTTTTAAATTTTGATCATTAAGTTTTAACATTTTTATTTTGCTACTAGCAAGGCTCCAGTTATCATTATAATTGCACTTAAAATCTTTTGTGGTATATTTTCTTTTTCTTTGAGAAAAATTATACCTCCAACAACACCAACTAATACTGAAAGCCTGAGAATAGGAAATACATTACTTACATCCGTTAATGAGAACGCTAATAACCTTGGATAATAATAGGTGGCTTGTAAAACAACACTTACTATTACCGGTAATAACCGAAATTTGATCAATTTTTTAATTTGATCGCCTTTCTTTATAACGAGAACTCCGAAAATTAAACTGGGAAATAAATAGGTGAAAAAACTATATGAGCCCGTATTCCAATACTTTAGGGCAATTTTATCAACTATTGAGACTGTTGCTGTTAAGGCTGCGGCTAATAAAGTCAGCTGGGTTCCGATCTCACTTAATTTGCCAAAGGTCTGCCCTTTTCTATAGCTTATTAGAATTACCCCTAAAAATATTAATAAAGAACCGAATATTTTATTGAATGTTAAACTCTCTTTAAGAAGGGCATAAGAAAGAATTAGGAGAAAAATAATTTGTGATTGTTTAAGAGGGGCTCTTTCCGATGCTTCTATATATTGAAAAGATCTTGTCGTTACTGCGCTAATCAATGTCCAAATTAATATCCCGTCTAACAAAATTAGATACGAAAAATTATCCGCTGGAATTGTAAAATTGGATAAGGCCGGGGGAAGGAAAACTATGGATGTCAAAATGCCTGTGATAAATGCATAGGACAACCAATCATATTCTTTAAGCACATATCTATGAATAATTCCCGCAAATCCAGAGGATACTAATGATATAATTGCAAACAATAACCAAAGCATTTATTTGTAAATTAAAATGGTTCAACAAATACTTCCTAGAATTGTTCATCACCAGGTGATGGACTCAGTGTTTAAGGAGTGTTTAAGGTGCCACCTTAAACATTATTAAAACTCAATTAAATAGCAGCCGTATTTTTTGATGGCTTTGGGAGTGTAAAAATCGAGGGGATTGAATTTTATCACTCTTTTTACTTTTTTTCTTAAAAGTTTTCCCGTATATTCTTTTTTCCCCGGATCCCACTCTTCTAAAAGGAAAATATCTCCCGGTTTCACTTTAAAATCAGCCAGTCGCATTTGAACATTCTGTTTCCCACTCATCATTATCTTAAACCACTTTGGCCAAAGTTTTTTTCGAATTATCGCCATAAATTTTTTATTTTTATTAAATGTTTGCGACCTTTATTTTAATTTCTTACTTAAATATAAGATATCATAATTTTTGAAAAAATTTGGAATTTTACCTCTTTTTGAAAAACCAAATTCCTTATATAACTTTCTTGCCTCTGATTGGTCTTTATGAGTTGTTGATTCGATACAGAAAATTCTATATCCTTTATTTCTTGCGTATTCTAAAGTATGTGCAAGCAATTTAGAACCAATCCTTTGTTTTCTATAAGCTGGTAAAACGCCAAACCATCCTAACCAGGCAATATCTTTTGGATGATATTGCCAAGAATAAAGACCACAAATTCCAATAACCTTTGAATCCTCTACAGCTAAAAAATATTTCATTTCTCTGAAAATTTTTGATTTTATTTTATCCTTTAAGCCCCAATAAAACCGCGCGGCACGAGCTTCTTCTTTACCAATTCTACCAAAAGCTATTTCAATGAGTTTTATCGCCTTTTGAAAATCTTTTTTAGTTAAAGATTTAATTTTCATGTAAAATCATTTTAACATTTTATAATTTTATTTGGAGAAATAATATAATCAACCTTTGTATCGAATTCTTGATGAGGAATAACTATATTTTTCTCTAACAATTTCCAAATTTTTTCCCTCAGTTTTTTCTTTTCTTCCTTGATATTCATTTTTCTTTTACAAATACCAATAATATTATTGATAAAAGAGTTAAAAACAACGAAAGATAAAATGGGGCAAAGATGTTAATTTTATCCCAAAGGATGCCGGCAATAAGGGAAGATGGTAAGGCACACAAACCAACAACCATTTGAAATCCTCCTAGGCCACTGGCTTTGTAATCTATTGGAGAGAGTTCTGAAACAAAAGTTCTTTGGACAGGTTCTAAGGCACCTTTGTGTAAGCCGTATAAAACAAAAGCAAAAATAATCGCTAAAAAGTTTTGAGTCGAGATAAAAATTATACAAATCAATGCCCAGAAAATAAAAGAAAATGCTATTACAGATTTTCTACCAATTTTATCTGAGATTTTACCAAAGGGTAGGGAAAAAAGAGAGGCAATAGCCGTGAAAATTAAATATAAGACGGGCACAAATCCTATCTGAAAGCCAATTTTCTTTGCATAAATTAATAAAAAGGAATAACTAAAAGAGCCGAGAGCAAAAATTGAACTCAAAATGAGAAATATTTTGAAATTTTTATTTAGAGATTTTAAAGAAAATCCTTTATAGATTTTATTAGCCGCTGGTTTTCTTTCTTTTATTAAAGAAAAAATTAATAAGGCACTAATTGCTGATGGAATTGAAGCCAATAAAAATAAATTTCTGTATCCTAAAAATTGAAAAAATAAAATACAAATTGTAATACCGCATACAGCGCCCAAGTTATCCATCGCTCTTAGCAACCCAAAATTTCTGCCTCTGTCTTCGGCTGAAGAAACATCGGCTATGATAGCATCTCTTGGTGCGCCTCTTATTTTTCCAGCCCTGTCCAAAATTCTAAATGGAATTAAATGTTGCCAGACCGAAGATATTGCATAACCTATCCTTGATAATGACCCAAAAAGATAACCAGTCCAGACAAAAATTTTTCTTTTTCTTATTTTGTCAGAAATGAAACCTGAAATCGCTTGCGATATTGAAACAATAGCGTCACCCAAACCATCTAAAAAACCGAGGGCGGTCATGTTTGCTTTCAAAACATTGGTAACAAATATTGGCCAGATAGGATAAATTATATCAGAGCCTACATCATTTAAAAAAGAGGCCAAAGCAAATATTTTGATAGTTTTTCTTTCTTCTTTGCCCATAATTTCAAATTCTTATAATTTCTAAATCTTTGGCGGTTTTTATTGGTTTTTTGAAATCTAAAATGGCAATCGTCCTTTCTCTGGTGTAAGCGGAAGAAGTAAAAATTGTTAAACATCTATCATCAAACGCTGAG
>Ga0210018_1001136_pt1 | contig 14034 bp, 13 predicted proteins | sample CryGeyCG2014_010_2_FD_183967 | JGI IMG/M metagenome (GOLD analysis project Ga0210018, IMG submission 183967) | Groundwater microbial communities from aquifer - Crystal Geyser CG09_land_8/20/14_0.10 (SPAdes) (version 2) | ecosystem: Environmental > Aquatic > Deep subsurface > Groundwater | place...
TTGGTGCTTGTGGTTGCGCACCGGAACATAGTCACCAAGTAAAAGTTTGCAATTGTGGGTTCAATAAATGTTTCGATGGGAGTAGGTGTGTAGGACGATAAACATTGAACGATGATTTTGCGTTCTTTTTTCGGCTCGTCCCCGAACTCTGCGAATTTTTCTTCGAAAAATTCTTGCCACACTGCGTTCTCAGTCGCTTCGCTCCCTCGGGTCACATAACACGGGGCGGGGAAAAACTTGAAATCGGTTAGCCCCGAAAACCCCGCCCTCTGAGCAGAACAAATTACCTTCATAACGAACTATGGTTTCTTTAATCCTGTTTTGAAAACGAGTAATTCAAATGACATAGAGGGCGGGGTAACGGGGTAAAGACATTTTCAAATACACACGCATTTCGGCGCGTTGCATTTGCTCAGCGCAAGCCTAGCGAGCCGAATTATTTGGAGAGGACGAGAAGTTTACCCTGAGCCTGTCGAATGGAATCCTCTCGTCTCCGCCAAGACAATTTTTATCGGCACAACCTGAGTGCCTTATTTTATCAAGGTTTTTAGGATATAATGAAAATAATACACGGAACTGTTTCGTTGAAATTAAATAACCAAATATTTGACGTATGTATATAAAAAAATCCTTTTCTTTTGGAAAAAGGGATGAAAAAATAAATATTCAAGAGAAAGATTCGATGCAATTTCCTATGCTGCCAAAGAATCTTCCTAGAATTTTTTTGGTTCTTTTAGCTGATTTCGGTTTTGTTTTTATTCCCGTTATTGCCGCCAACCTCACTCCCCTTGGAGCATTGCTCAGACAATTCATAAATGCGCATTTAGGCATATTTGCTTTTTGTCTCATAGTTTATTCTATCTGTTTTCTTATTGTTATAACTAAAACCGGAGAATGGAGCGCTATCTATCACCGCAAATCTTTTCAGTCAATCGATGTAGAGGCGTTGAAAAACAATATAGAAAATTTAAAAAACAATCTCCCGATTGAAATAGAGCATATTGGATCAGATAAAATAAAAATCAAATGGAATTATGCCAACGAGAAATTTAAATACTCGCAACCCGCAACAGGGGTCTGACCCCTGCAAATACTTTCACCCAAATTTGTCTAAAAATCGGGTCAACTCTATTTCCACTGAGGACTCTCTCTAATCTGCCGCAAGTGGGGGCGCAGTTCGAGAAAAAATAATGATTCTTAAAAAAGGCAAGACTAATTGGAAATATATTTTGATCATTGTTGTATTGGCTACCATTGTTGGCAGCTGGGCTTTATGGAATTCGTCAGGTATAGAAGTATTCCCCATTTCCATAGTAACGGTAAAACACCCAGAATCCAGAGGGTTGAAAGAAGGAGGGATCGTTTTTGATGTTTATTATACTGTCACCGAGGCGCCTTTATGGTATGAAGGGACAAAATCCTGGATAGATATATTTACAATTCCTCGCCTTATTGATTATAAAGATAAAGGAGCGCAAACTGCATTTAACGATTTTATTCAAAAACACGAACCCGATTTATCAAGTCTCAATCTATTAGGAAGCGATCTTGAGGTTGATGAAGATTTAGTAAACTCGCTTCAAGATAAGTACGAAATAGATTCTTACGACATTCCAGAAGGTTTTCTATTATTTAAGAATGAGCTGGTGAGCATTGTGTCCAAATGGGAGGCAATTGGAGGAGCCCATCCTGTGGAGGGTAGATCTGCTTTAAATTATGACCTTAAAAACAAAAAGGAGATAACCTTGGACGATATTCTTGAAGCGAGTGAAGAAGAGTTAAAATCTCTTATCAAAAAGAAATTGCTTGAAGAGGTGAAGAATGAGCCCAATCTTCCTCCCGAGGTTTCCCCTGACGAGCTCCCCTGTTCGGAGGAGGAATTAAATATAAGCGGGTTTTATCTTACAGATACAGGATTGGCAATAATGGTATACGGTCACAGACTAAGTCTTTTTTGTCAGCCAGATAGAGAATTTTTCTTTACATTTGATGAGCTTAATGGAATTATAAAAAAAGACGGACCGATTTCAAGGTTAAGATTGTAACAGCGATTTGATGAGAATGTCTTTAGAGAAGCCGGAATTGAATTGCCTGATAAAATAGATAAAACGATGAGATTTCTACGAAATTTCATCTAAGAAGCTTCGCAAATTTCTAACGAAATTTACTCGCTAAAAAGATGAGAAGTTTTGGAAAATAATATTATGGCGAAAATTGCCAAAGCACTTGGCGTAAATATTGAGTATTTGTTAAAATAACAAAAGGTCGATTTATTTTTGAAATATGACAAATAATAAAAACTTATGAAAAACACAAAAAAGCTCACACTCCCAAGCGTTAGCGAAGGGGGAAGAAGAAAGCCTGCTTTCTTCGCCCTTTCAATATTGCCGGAAAAATTGGGCATTTGTCATTTTGACAAGAATAGCCTCATTCCTGACTGGGCGTTAGAGAAAACAAATTTCACCTCAATAACCAGGACTCAGGATGAACTTTCTATAACTTTGCCCCAAGATAAAATTCCGGGTGGGGTGCTGGTAGAAAGAGACTGGCGGGCTTTTAAACTTGAGGGGGATGTAGAGTTGACGTCAGTCGGCATTATTGCTTCCCTGGCAAAACCTTTGGCTGAGGCTGGAATCAGCATCTTTAATGTTTCGACTTATGAAACCAATTACATTCTGGTTGAAGAAAAAAATCTCCAAAAAGCCAAAAAGATTTTAGGAAAATTTTGCAATATTAAAGAGTAGAAAATGCCGAAAATTAATTTAAATCGTTTCAAAAAAATGAATAAAAACGGTCAAAAACCGGGCGTGGGAGTCGGAGTAATGCTTTTGAAAGGAAATAAAGTTTTATTAGGCCAGCGACATAAAGATCCTCAAAAAGCAGACAGCGAACTCCATGGCGAGGGAACCTGGACAATGCCTGGCGGAAAGCTTCATTTTCAAGAAGGACTTAAAGAAGGGGCGAGCCGCGAAGTATTAGAAGAAACGGGTATTAAAATAAAAAATCTTGAGATTATTAGCATCTCCAATGATATTGTGCCTGATAATCATTTTGTGACAATTGGCTTTTTATGCAAAGAATTTGAAGGCGAGCCCAAAGTAATGGAACCGGACGAAATTACTAGATGGCAATGGTTTGATTTAAATAATTTACCCTCACCAATTTTTCCTCCGAGTGAAAAAATCATAAAAAACTATTCAGGCAAAAAGATTTATTAACATATGCGCTCGCTTCGCTCGCACATAACGCCGATTTACGCTGATATAATTTTCACGCTGATTTACGCGGATAAATAAGGTATTCCTTTTTAATCAGCGTTTATCAGCGACTAATAAGTTAATCAGCGTCTATTCAGCGTATCGGAATTTCCAAATTCCGATATAATAAGGTGAGTAGAAAATATCGTTTATGTTTTTTAATTATTTCAAAAAAGAAAGAACCAAGAGAAAAATTTTAGCCGAGATAAAATTATTGAAAGATAGAAAAGGATTTTTGAAAGCCGGCTTGCCAAGATTCAACCGGCTTTTTGGCAGAGATGCTTTAATTTCTGCCTGGCAATTGTTGGGGAATTCTCCCGGAATTTGTCAGGCAACGTTAGAAATTTTATCTCAGTATCAAGGGAAAGTATTTAATACTGAAAGAGAAGAAGAACCGGGGAAAATTCTTCACGAAACTGATTTGGGGAAAAATCGGCATCCTAAAAGTTATTTACCCTTTCCTTATTATGGCTCAATTGATTCTACTCCCTTATTTTTAGTCATCTTTTCTTTTTATTTTGAAGAAACCCGAAACATAAAATTTTTAAATCGCCATTGGGAAAATATTTTAAAGGCATTAAATTGGCTCGAAGAATGCGGGAATAAAGACAAAGATTTATTTGTAGAATATCAAAGAAAAAATGAAAAAGGTCTTTTTCATCAGGGCTGGAAAGATGGCTTCGAAGACCACCTAAAGATTGAGCCACCGGTAGCCCTGGTTGAAGTTCAGGGATATCAATATTTGGCTTTAAAAGAAATTGCGGATTTGGCTGGGATAAAAACGGATTGGGATTTGGCAAAAAAATTGTTGGATAGGGCCGATAATTTAAAAAGAGAATTTAATAAAAAATTTTGGATGGAGGATAAAAAATATTATTGCTTAGCCCTAAATGGGAAAAAAGAACAGAGAAAAGCTATTACTTCAAATCCCGGTCAATTGCTTTTTACCGGAATAATTGAGAAAGACAAAATTTATTATATTGTCAAAAGACTCTTTGAAGATGATTTGTGGACTCCTTTTGGGATTAGAACCCATTCAGAAAAAGAGCCGGATTTTGATCCGAAAAGTTATCATTTAGGTTCCGTTTGGCCCCACGATAATTGGCTCATTGCTCAAGGATTAAAGAAATTGGGCTTTAAAAAAGAGTATCAAAAAATAAAAAATTCCATTTTACTGGCTTATCAAAAAATCGGATATTTGCCAGAATTTTATGGAATAATTGATGGAAAAATTATTTTAGAAATGGAAAACGCCCCCTGTTATCCTCAAGCTTGGAGTTCCGGTGCCTTATTCAATTTTTTATCTGATTGACCCCGCACTTTTCGCAGTTTCTCACACTGAAATGGATATAACTTTTTAAAATATCTTTTGACTAAGGACGAAAGGTGCGGGGTTGACTAAAACTAACTCAATTTTTTTAGTCTTTGTATCCAAAATTGCAAAAGTCGGTTGAAAATATAAGTTTGCCGAATTTCCGGGATTCGCCAAATAACAATTTTTAATTTTTTTCAAAAAAGGCCTGTGGGTATCCCCGAAAAAGTAAAAATCATACTTTTCAAAATCAATCGAAGGATTTTGAAAATGAGAAAAACCAATTTTCAATTCATCTATTTCAATTTTCCCAAAATTTTCAAAAATAAAAACTCCAGATAAATTTTCTCTTAGGGCCAAAATTTTATCTTTTAAATCAGCGTTTCCTAAAGAGATAAAAATTTCTCCTTTAAAACTTTTTCTAATAAAATTTAAGGTCTCGGGAGTTGTTACGTCCCCGCAATGAATCATTATTTCTACATTTTTTTCTTTTAAAAAATTCAAAATTCTTTTTAAATTCTCCAAATTATCATGAGTATCTGATAAAATTGCAATTTTCATAAATTAATTAATGCCTCAAAGCCCTTTAGGGAATTCTTTAACAATCTTTTGCAAAATTCTTTCCTTTCCTTTATTTTCTTTTTTGAATGTTCCCTGGGCTCTTGCATGAATGCGTGAAAGCCGATAAAAAGGCAATCTAAGGGAAAGAGAATTTTGAAAATTTCTTTTTTTGTTTCAGGCAAAATCATGAAATATTCCTCTATAAATTTTTTCCTCATTTCCCTTTCTTGCCAGAGCCTCGTCGTCAAAAAAGCTAAATCAAAAGCGAAATTGTTAAAATTTGCAGATTCCAAATCTATCAATCTTACTTTCCCTTTCCATAAAATTATGTTTCCGATTTGGAAATCGCCATGACAAAAATATTTATTTTCTTTTTCAAACAAATTTTTATTTTTTTCCAAGAAAAATATTAATCTTTCTATTTCTTTTTGGTCAAAAATATTTTCTCTCAAAATTTGTTCTGGCAAAATAAAATATTTTTTGAGATCGAAATTTTTCAAAAAGGGAAAATCTTTCATTGGCAGATTATTCATTTCCCAAAGAGTCCTCACAATTTTTTTAATTTCCCATTCTTTTAATTTTCTTTTCAACTTTTCGATACTCTCTTTCCTTTCTAAAGGGGAAACCTTGAAATACTCCCTTAAGATCCATTCGAAATTTTTCTCAATTCTTGCCAAATAATATTTCGGGAAAAATTCAATTGGCTTTTTTGAAAGAGCCTTCACTAATTTTACCTCGGTCATCATCCTTTCCTTTTCATAAAGCGATTTGTACAATCTGGCATAAAGTAAAAATTTTTCTCCCTTTTCATCTCGGCAAATAGAATAATATCTGTGTTTCCTTCCCTCTGTCTTCCTTATAAATTCAGCTGGAGAAATTTCAGGTTTTAATTTTAATTTCTTCAAAACCTTCTCAGTCTTTTTAGCGATTCCCGGAATTAAAAGAGATTTTTTCATTTTTTCAAAATTCGATAATACAATTTTTCATAATTTTCGACCATTTTCTCTTTATCAAAATTTTCCTTAACCCATTCTCTACAATCTTTTCTCGAAACCTGATCAATTTTCTTTATGGCATAGAGAAAATCTTCGTAATTTACCTTGTTTCTTTTAAAAGGAGAAACCAAAAACCCAGTTTTTTTATTTTTAATCACTTCCAACATTGAACCCCTTTTGAAGGCGATTACCGGGGTGCCACAAGCCATTGATTCAATCACTGTTAGTCCAAAAGGCTCTTCCCATTGAAGAGGATATAAAAAGGCGATAGCATTTTTATAGACAATTTTTAACCCTTTTTCACTAAGTTCACCCAAATATTTTATTTTCCCCTTATTTAATTCTTTTTCAATATATTTTTTAAAAAACAAATAGTCTTTTTTTTGTTGTGGAGGAGGGATCCTTCCCGCTAAAAATAAATTTATCTTTGTCATCTTCGCAATTTTAATTACTTCATAAATTCCTTTCCTCGGAGAAAGTTCTCCAACCCAACAAAAATAATTTTTTGGTTTTAAATTTAAAGGAGAAGAGGCAACGTCAATTCCATTGTAAATATTTGCCACATAATTTAAATTCGGGGCTGGTTTTCTCTGGGAAAAAGAAATTGAAACCAATTTTGAATTTAATTTTTTATATGCCCAAATCCTATCTTTGTTTTTAAATGGAACATGGAGAGTGTGAATGATGGGAATTTTTGTTTGACCGTAAAGGGTTAAAGCCCACGGTCCCAAATGATCGTGCAAAATATCCAATTTTAATTCCCTTGATTTTTTTGCCACAAAAGCCATTTGAAAGGCATAATAGGGTGCGTAATCTCTTGGTTTTGTTTCCCAAAGTCCTTTTTCCAAAATTGGCAAAAGATGGCAATTCACCTTTGAGTTTTTAGTTCCAAACAAAAAAACTTCATGCCCACTTTTTTTCAATTCCTCGCACAAAAAATAAATAATTCTTTCTGCCCCTCCATATTTTTTTGGAGGAATTGGCAAATTTAAAGGAGAAATCTGCCCGATTCGTAGTTTTTTCATATTTTTGTTTTTAATAAATTTTTTATTATTTCGAAAGCTCTTTTTTCTCCACTTTCAAAAATTAATTTTTGATTTTCTTTCATTTTCTCCTTTTCTTTTTTATTGAATAATAATTTTTCAATTTCGTTTGTTATCTTTGAAATTTCAGTTGATTTTGAAAACATTTCGCAAGCCCCAACTCTTTTAAAAGGTAAAACTTCCCAGAAGTGAATTTTTTTTAGAGATGCTTTTTCCCCTAAAATCGAAACATTGCAAATTACTGGAACCTGAGCTGCGATTGCCTGAGTCAATGTGGCTAATCCCTGATGCTGAAAAATAAGATCGGCCGAAGAAAGGGTTAAAAAATATTCTTCAGCAGGAAGTACCTCTTTTTTTAAAAGCCAATCTTTTTTCAATTTTTTAGGATTTAAATTTTCAGTTGGTCCAATATATAAAACTTTAATCTTTCTTCCTTTTTTTATCAATCTTTCTACTGCCAAAATTAAATTATTAAAGGCAAAAATTTTATGCCCGGCTCCAAATCCGCTAAAATAAGAGAAAATAAATTTTTCACCTTTTTTGATTTTATAGCGTTCTCTTATTTCTTGAATTTTCTTTTTAGGAGGTTTTTGATAAGCCGGGACAAAATCAACCGGAATGATTCTTTTTAAGGTTTCCTTTTCTAGCGAAAAATTTCCTCCGTTTTCTTTTAGTCCGAGTTTGAAAATTTTTTCGGGAAATAAAACTAAATATCTGTCTAACCATTCAATAAATTTATAACTTGGATATTTTTCATTATTAAAAAGCCAGTTTGAATCTACCCCTAAACTTAAAGGCACTTTTTGAAAAAGAGGGGTTTCGCAAAATTCGAAATATTTCCCCCACATTTTTGAATTAAAAAATAATAGAATCTCTGGTCTATCTTTATCAATGATTCTTTCTAAATCCTTCGGTTCTTTTGTCAAAAAAATTTTAAATTCTTTATCTTTAGAAAGAAAATGGAGACTTTTTTCTTGGTGCAAGGCAAACAAAATTTCACCTCCTTTTTTTGAAATATATTTTGCCAATGCCCTCGCCTGGGCTGTTTCCCCAGGTCCCCTTGCAACAAATAAATACTTCATATTTTTACCCAGTAGAGCAACTTCGACAGCCCCGCCCCAGTAATTCTTTCTCTAAACAGTGATTATTATAAATAATATATCAGGGTTAACTTTAAAAATATACAATGTTAGGGGGCGGGGCTGTCGAAGTTGTCATACTGGGTTTAATATTTCAGAATAAATTTTTTCGTAATTTTTTGCCATAATTTCGCTGGTGAAAAATTTCTTAACTCTCTTCCGGCAATTTTCCCTCTTAATTTCTTCTATTCTTTTCACTGCCTCAACAAACCCCCTAATGTTTTTTCCGCCTTTTTTATCTAAAAATGGCACGACAAAACCAGTTTTTCCATCCTCAATAATTTCTGGCACAGAACCAGAATTAAAAGCTAAAACAGGAGTTCCGCAAGCCATAGATTCCACCATGATCAATCCAAAAGGTTCTTCCCATTCTATTGGATAAAAGGTGGCCCTTGCTTTTTGATAAACTTCTATCAATTCTTTTTGTGGCAATTCTCCTAAGTATTGAATCTTTCTTGAGAGACTGGGCTTTATCTTCTTTTTAAAATAATCTTCTTTTCCTGAATCAATTTTACCCGCCAAAAAAAGTTTTATTCCTAAAATTTTCGCGGACTTTATTGCATTTTCAACTCCCTTATAAGGATCGAACCTTCCGACCCACAAAAAATAGTTTTCAGGTTTTGGATTGAAATTGAATTTTGAAATATCTATCCCATTGTATACAATCCAACTTTTCTTAAATTTAAAAGAACATTTTCTCTTTTGATTTTTTGAAATGAAGACACCTAAGACATCTTTTTGATGAGTTTTATATAAAAGGGATTTTGTCGAAAGAAATCTTTCTTTCATTGGATTGTGGAAAGTTTGCAAAATTGGCGCTTTAACTAAATTTCGGTAAAATAGGGTTAAATGATCCAAATGAGAATGCAAAACATCAAAGTCTCCCGCTTTTTTTATTGCCGAATACAAACTTTCCAAATTTAAAATATTTTCGGTCCAAGAAAATCCCATTTTAACTAAACTTTTCGGGAAAACTTTAAATAAATTAACTGAAACTTTTGAATCTCCTGAGGTAAAAAGGGTAACCTCGTGTCCCAATTTTTTTAATTCTTCGCAAAGTAAAAAAACAACCCTCTCGATTCCTCCATATTTTTCAGGAGGAATTGGATACCAACAAGGGGCAATTTGAGCAATTTTTAATTTTTTCATTTTTTTAAAATTTTTTTGTAAAGTTTTTCATAACGATTGACCATTCTTTTTAAATTGAAATTTTTTTTGACATATTCCCGGCAATATTCTCTCGAAATTCTATTGAGCTTTTTTAAAGCCTGACGGGCTTCTTCAATATTGTTGACCAAAAATCCAGTTTTTCCGTCTTCAATTAATTCAGGGAGGGAACCTCCTTTAAAAGCAATAACGGGAACTCCACAAGCCATGGCTTCAATAACTACCAAACCAAATGGCTCGGGTCTTCTTACCGGAAACAAAAAAGCCTTAGCATTTTTCAACAATTCAACTTTTTTTGAAAAATTCGAGGCACCAACAAATTGAATTTTTTTTCCATCAATCAGGGGTTTTATTCTAAAATCAAAATAATCTCCATATTCCGGAGGGATATTTCCAGAAATGATTAGATTTTCTCCACTTAATTTTGCAATATCAATGGCTTTCGCAATTCCTTTTTCTGGTATAATTTTTGAGAGCCACAAAAGATAATTTTTTGGTTCTGGATTGAACTCATATTTTTCAATTGGCAAACCATGATAAATTGTTTTGACAATATTTATTCCGGGCCCCGACTTCCTTTGATTTTTTGAGACGGCGACAAAATTAATATCCGGAAATTTTTTATAGAGAATAATCGTCTCTTCGGTCAGGGGATGGTGCAAGGTAGTAACAATTTTGGGTTTCAAAAATTTCGAATAGGGAGTGGTATAAAATTCGCAATGGTCATGAATAATATCGAATTGGTCTTGTAAAGAAATTAATTTTTCATAAAGCAAAGAAAAAACCGCATGCGGAGTTTTTAATTTCGCCTGCCACAATGAATTTTTCCAAATCGGAATTAATTTTGCCTGAGTTTTTGAATCTTCGGTGGCAAAGAGAGTCACTTCGTGGCCCCTTCTCACTAACTCATCACAAAGCCAGGAGATAACCAGTTCAGTCCCGCCATAAGTATAAGGAGGAACAGGAATCCATAATGGAGCGATTTGAGCAATTCTCATATTTGAAATTTCAATTTTTTTATTATATCATATATTCGTAGCATTCGCATAATAATTCGTAGCATTCGCATTATGCTTTCTCCAATCGATGAAATAAAATCAAGGTTGGATATTGTTGAGGTTATTGGTTCTTATATTAAATTGAAAAAAGCCGGGGCGAATTACCGAGCCCTTTGCCCTTTTCATTCTGAAAAAAATCCCTCTTTTTTCGTTTCGCCCGCCCGCCAGATTTGGCATTGTTTTGGGTGCCAAAAGGGAGGGGACATTTTTGGTTTTGTTAAAGAAATCGAAGGAGTGGAATTTGGCGACGCTTTAAGAATTTTAGCTCAAAGAGCCGGGGTGGAGTTAAGGCCAAGGTCTCCGGAATGGCAAAAATTTAAAACCGAAAGGCAAAGGTTATACGAAATTTGTGAATTGGCAACAAAATTTTTTGAGAAACAATTAGGAGGAAGTTCCTTTGGAAAAGAGGCAAGAAAATATCTTTTGGGAAGAGGGATTAAGGAAGAGAGTATTAAAAAATGGAGAATCGGCTATAGTCCGGATACCTGGAAAGGCATTTCTGATTTTTTGGTTTCCAACGGCTACAAAAATGAAGAGATTGAAAAAGCCGGCCTATCTTTAAAAAATGAACAGGGTTTATATTATGACCGTTTTAGGGGAAGAATTATTTTTCCAATTTTTGATTTAAATTCCCAAGTGATCGGCTTTGGCGGAAGAATTTTCAGCGTAAATCAGCGTACCGTTCAGCGTGAATCAGCTTCTACAATTGCAAAATATATCAATACTCCTAATACTATTTTGTATGACAAAAGTCGAATTTTATATGGCTTAGATAAGGCAAAAGTTGAAATTCGGAAAAAAGATTTTTGTCTCTTAATGGAGGGTTATACTGATGTCATTTTGGCCCATCAGGCAGGTATTGCCAATACGGTTTCAACCTCAGGAACTGCCTTAACAACTTCGCAATTGGCTATTTTAAAAAGATATTCTGATAATCTTTATTTGGCTTTTGATATGGATATTGCTGGTGATTCGGCGACAAAAAGAGGAATCGATTTAGCTCAGTTGAGAGGTTTTAATTTAAAAATAGTTACACTTCCCGAAGATAAAGACCCGGCAGATATTATTTCCAAAGACCCAAAAGAATTCGAAAAATTAGTTGATAATTCGTTATCAATTTTAGATTTTTATTTCCAAAATGCTTTTTCTCAATTTGATAAAGCTAAGCCCGAGGGAAAAAGAGAAATTTCAAAAATTTTATTGCCGGTCATTAAACGAGTTTCAAATAAAATTGAACAATCTTTTTGGATTTCAAAACTGGCCAAAAATCTTGAAGTTAAAGAAGAAAAAGTTGAAGAAGAATTAAAAAAAATTAAACCTGCCCCGTACCGTGCCGAAGGCTCTGGCGCGGGGTTAGAAGAAGAAACTTTGGGTTTGGAACCGGAGGAAATTATAAATCGGGCAAATACAAAATCGAGAAAAGAACTTTTAGAAGAAAGATTAATCACCTTGATTTTGAAGAAACCCGAAAACCCCGAAGGAGAACAAGTTCCCTACGGGGCAGGTTTAAATTTAATTGAAGGCTATCCTCTTTCATTTTTTTTCCCAAAAACCAAAAAAATAATATTAGCCCTGAAAAAAAATTCGGGACTTGAAAGTTTATCAGATGAAACAAAAGATTTTTTCAATTATCTGGCTTTAAAATCTGATATTGAAGAAATCGAAGAAAAAGAAATTGTACCAGAAATCAAATTCTGTCTAAAAGAAATTCAATCTCTGGAAATTAAAAATAAATTAAATGAAATTTCAAAAGAAATTAAAAAGGCAGAGGGGGAGAAAAATTTTGGAAAAGTGAAAAAACTCACCCAAGAATTCTGTCAATTGAGTAAAGAAATAATTTGAAGATTATGAAAAAAAGGAGAAAAAAAATTGCAAAAAAGAGGGCGAAGAAAACAGGTTTTCTTCTTCCCCCTTCGCTATCGCTCGGGAGAATAAGGAAAAACCCGCCTTCGCTAAAGCTACAGCGGGTAAAGAGAAGAAAATTTAAATTGAAACGGGGCAGACCAAAAAGAGTTTTCCTTGAAGATAGACTCCAGCAGTTAATTGCCAAAGGGAAAACAAGAGGTTTTATTACACCCTCCGAAATTTTATATTTTTTCCCGGAGGTGGAAAAAGATGTTAAGGGTTTGGAAAAACTTTATGAAAATTTAGAGAAAAGTGGGATTGAAGTCAAAGAGGCAAAAGAACTCTTAGAAATAGAAGAATTAAAAAAAAGTACAGCTGGCCAAGCAAAAATTGATTCAATTCAGATGTATTTGAAAGAAATAGGTCAAACACCCTTTTTAACTGCTAACGGAGAAAAAGAATTAGCAAAAAGAATTGAAAAAGGAGATGAGGAGGCAAAGAAAAAATTGGCTAAGGCTAATCTTCGTTTGGTAGTTTCAATTGCCAAAAGATATATTGGGAGAAGTCCAAATTTAACTTTTTTAGATTTAATTCAAGAAGGAAACCTGGGTTTATTTCGGGCAGTTGAAAAATTTGATTGGAGAAGGGGATATAAATTTTCAACCTATGCTACCTGGTGGATCAGGCAAGCAATCTCGCGGGCTTTAGCTGATCAGTCAAGAACCATTAGAATCCCAGTCCATATGGTTGAAACTCTTTCAAAATATAATCAAGCCAGGAGGCGACTTTTACAAGATTTGGGCCGGGAGCCCTTAGCGGAAGAAATTGCCGCCGAAATGGGGATAGAAGTTGAGAAAGTCTATCATCTAATGAGGATTTCTCAACAAGCTGTCTCTTTGGAAACCCCAATAGGTGAGGATGAAAAAGATTCGATTCTGGCCGAATTTATAGAAGATGAGAAAACAACTCCTCCTTCTGTAGAAGCAGCCAGAATCTTACTCAGAGAAAGATTAAAAGAAATTTTAATTGATCTAACTCCCCGAGAACAAAAAATTTTGGAAATGAGATTTGGCTTGAACGATGGTATTACTCACACTTTGGAAGAAGTGGGTCAGGAATTTGGAGTAACCAGAGAAAGAATCCGTCAAATCGAAGCTAAATCATTAGAAAGAATCAGAGAACACAGATCTCTCGGAAAACTTAAGGGTTATTGATTATTTTCTGGAAAAAATTTAAAATTAAATATATTCCGCGGTAGCGCAATGGTAGCGCGGGTGCCTGTGAAATTTCGCAGCCTTCGATGGAAACATTGAGGTGAACATTCCGGGATAACGGTGAACCCCATTTAGGGCAACACCGTGGGAACCCCATCCTCCAGAGGAGGGGAGCGCCGTAGAGACTAGATACCGGGATACCTAAACCAAGTACATAGGGAATTTATGTACTAGGCAAGGTAAAGATATAGTCCACGCCTTTTGGAAACATTAGGATTAGGTGTAAGCACTAGGTTGCAGGTTCGAATCCTGCCCGCGGAGCCATGATTATAAGAGAAAAAACTTCTCTCGATTCTCTCGGTTCTTTTGTAAAGATAGTTGTAGATATAGAGCGAGAAATTATTTCGGCTAACTGTGAACTTCATATCGATTGCGCTGAAGAG
>Ga0210018_1001138_pt1 | contig 14006 bp, 22 predicted proteins | sample CryGeyCG2014_010_2_FD_183967 | JGI IMG/M metagenome (GOLD analysis project Ga0210018, IMG submission 183967) | Groundwater microbial communities from aquifer - Crystal Geyser CG09_land_8/20/14_0.10 (SPAdes) (version 2) | ecosystem: Environmental > Aquatic > Deep subsurface > Groundwater | place...
CTATATCGACAAAATCAACGAAACTATTTTTAATATTTTTTAAAATAGCAATTCCGATACAACCCGATCCAGCAAAGATGTCTAAAATTTTCAATTTACAATTTTCAATTTTCAATTCGTTTATCGCTTTCTTAACCCAAAACTCGGTTTCAATTCTCGGAATAAAAACTTTCTTTCTCAAATCAATTTTGCAATTCAAAAATTTTATAAAACTTTTTTCGTATTCAATTGGAATTTTCAGCTTCATTTAAATACTCTAGAAAATGATTAAGATTTATTTTTATAAGATTCTATTTCGAAAAGAATGTCTTCTGGAATTGGTGGTGGTTCCCCTATCGGACTTCTCCCCGGATAACGCCAGGCACTGATTATTTTAATAACTTTTAACTTTTCACTTTTAACTTTTAACTTAGTTTTTTGGTACATCAGCCAAATTTCCGTCGGATGTTTTTTGGAACCCGTAATCTGCATAATGGCAATCGTTCTGGGGGCAATGCCGAGTTCTTTTCTGTCCGGCTTTCTTAAAACTCTTCTTATTCTATTTTCGGACAAGTGATATTGCCGCATTTTTGCCTGTGAGTGCTTAGTCCAGTAGATTTTTTCACCGCTTTCTGATAATTTCATAAACTTTTTTTAATAAAAAAACTATCAAAGTAGCAAAAAATATTCCGGCTATCACGTCTCTCGGAAAATGAAATCCGGTATAGATTACGGTGAACCCGACCAAAAAAGCTAAAATTAAAAAGAAATATCGAAATTTCGATTTTTCAAGCAAAAATGGAAGGGCCAACCCGAAAGCCAGCATAGTGGTAGAAGATGGAAAAGAAAACTCTCCAACGTGCCAGGGACCAATAATTCTTGCTGGTAAAACATCAAATGGTCTGGGAAAAGAAAATAAAAATTTAAGTAAATGTCCGATTCCGTAACACAAAAATCCTGAGATTAAAGAAAAGGCACCTAAAGACCTATATTTTTTGAAAAAAAGCATCAAAAAAGGAACGATTCCCAGTAAAAGAAAAAGGGGGATAAATATTTTGAGGACGATGAAATCCAAAGTAGGATTTGTAATTTTTTGGTTAATGAAGAGAAATAATTGATTATTGATGTTTTCCATATTTAAGCACTTTATCTAAAATTATTTTAAACCAGGCAGTGTATTTTCCTGGATTTTCTTTTATATCTTTTTTTAATTCCTTTTTATTTATCCATTTCCAGTCTTCGGCTTCTTTAAGGTTTGGTTTGGGATTTCCTTCAAATGTTCCCAAAAATACATGATCAAATTCGTGCTCAATTAAATCTCCAACTTTTAGATTATAAGTGAAACCAAAAACTTCTTTTAAATCACACTCAACTATTCCCATTTCTTCTTTTAATCTTCTTTTTGCTTCATCTTCAAGATCTCTACCAGGTCTGGGATGGGAACAACAAGTATTTGACCAAAGACCCGGTGAATGATATTTTGATTTGGCTCTTTTTTGTAGCAAAAGTTCTCCTTTTTTATTAAAAACAAAAATCGAAAAGGACCGATGAAGTTTCCCTTCTTTGTGGGCTTTTAATTTTTCTTCAGTCCCAATTTCCTTATCATTTTTATTAACCAGAATTATTCTTATCATATTTTTATTTAACAAAAATGTTGGTAATTAAGTGATGATATTTCAGACGAGGTCGGGACATCCAGGCCTGATAAAATTTTTGACGCCAATCTTTTTTCCAGAAAGACATTTCAGGTAAAAATAAAAATCCATCTTTATAACCCAAATAACGAGTTTTAAATTGAGAATGTAAGAAGGCAACCCGGGCACAAATTGAGGCTGATTTTTGATTTTCATTTTGACACGCCCTCCTAAGTTTTGTCTCACAAAATTTTGGAGGGCACGGCAGATTTCTTAAAAACATATCTTCCTGGCAAATTTTTTTGATAATAGTTGGGAAGGTCTCAATTAAATTTAAATCTAAAACAAACCCTCTTTTTTCTAATTTTTTGACAATCTCTAAAGCAAAATCGCAAAAATTTCTCATTAAGGCAGGTGGAATAGGATTTACTCTCTCATGACGAAAAATGCTGGTTGATAAAAATTTTTCATAAAGTCGGAATTTCCCCTTTCCCCTACCCTTTGTTAAAGGTGCATCAATAGCAATAACCTCAGTATTTTTTAAATAAGGACGAATGACCTTAAAAATATCTTTACCAAAAACATCTTTGCACCCCGAAGTAGAACGGAGTTCACTTCGGGGTAGCCCCGTAGTGAGCTTTGCTCTACTACCGGGGCATTTTTGACAGTAATTTTCTTCGAAAATAAGTTCTTTATCTCTTTTTCCTAAAATACAAACTCCGGTTGTCTTTTTCTCTTTTCCTCCCAAATCAATTCCGATGAAAAATTTTCTTTCATTGTTTTTCATTATATTCCTGGTGAAGAAACTACTAAAAGATATTTTCCTTCTATAACACCTTTTTCATCTAAAATTGGATCGATCAAACTTGAAACTTTGGCACAATCTTCAACGCTTACTCTCCCCTTTTTGTCAATAGTAATTTCCAAAATTTGGTTTCTTCTTTGAAACTTTAATTCAACTTTAACTAATTCATAACCTGCTCTTTCAATTACTGGTTTAATCAAATTTTCAATTTTTTTAGGGGCCCGCGAAAGCGGGAGGGTGGTGGGTGGGTTGTAGTCTAATTTCATGTAAGTATATTTTATATTTTACCCCGTTAGAAGTTTTCGAAATATAAAGCTTGGATAAGATTAGTTTAGCAATACTTGTAATCCCTGCAACTTCTAACGGGGTTTACTTGAATTTTTCGCCAATACCAAACTCTACTGCTTATTTTTATTTTAATAATCTTCCTTCTTTATCTATCTCTCCTTGTAATATTCTCGTGGAAGAGATTGGTTTTCCATCCTTGGCTAATACAAATTTGATTTTGACAATTTTTATTGGTTTTTTATTTCTTTTTTGGCGTTTTTTGTTAATTAAAATTGCGGTTTTGTAAGTTTCAGGAGAGACGACAATATAATCGAAATCTTCTTTTAAAGTTGAACCAAATTTGTCTTCAATTTTGATAATTTTTGGTTTAACTTTGAATTCCTTTTTAATAAAATCTTCCAATTCTCTTTTTCTGTATTTAAAATCTCTTACTTTTCTCTTTTTCACCTTTCTCGCCAAGACGTTGGAAGTTAACCCGATAGTCACTTTACCCAAAGCAAAGGCCTTTTTCAATAATACCTCATGACCTCGATGCAAAATATCAAAAGTTCCACCGACCACTACTTTTTTGATTTCTTTTTTCATTATTTGAAAATCGTTGCTTCCTTTAAGGCAAGACTACATTGACAATTCCTCTTTACTGGCAAGTTTTTTATTATTTCTAAAATCAACTCTTTAACTTTCTCATTATTTTTCTGAGAAATTCTGATTACCTCTTTAGCAGTTACTGGTTTGATATCCTTTCTACCTTTTAATCCAACATCATAATCTGTAACCAAAGAAATATTCAGATAGCACATCTCTAGTTCTCTGGCTAAAACTACTTCCGGATATTGAGTCATATTAATAATATCAGCTGTTTTTGAATAAAATTCTGACTCGGCCTTGGTTGAAAAACGAGGTCCTTCAATGACAACAACAGTTCCCCTTTTATGAAATGGAATTTTTAGATTTTTGCAACTTTTAATAGCAATTTTTCTTAATTCGGGACAATAGGGGTTTTCCATTGAGATATGAGCAACTTTTGGTCCATTAAAAAAAGTATCAACTCTCCTTTTTGTCCTATCAATAAATTGGTCGCAGATGAGAAAATTTCCGGGTTTAATTTCCGGTTTTAAACTACCTACTACACAGGGAGCGATAACTCTTTCCACCCCTAACTTTTTAAAGGCAAATAAATTTGCCCGATAATTTATCTTGTGAGGAGGACATTGATGTCTTTTTCCATGCCGGGGCAAAAAGGCAATTTTTTTTCTATTACATTCTGAAATCAAAATTTTATCAGAAGGTTTGCCATAAGGCGTTCTAATAAGAATTTCTTTTCCTTTTAAAAATTGATAAAACCCAGAGCCACCAATAATGCCAATTTTTATTTTCATAAACTAAGCCCCATAGGGGTGAAAGTAAAGATGAGATTTATCTCATCGCTCATCAAAACTTTATTAAAGATTTTACCTTATATCCCTTTAATTTCTTTCTTCCTCTGAGGTTTTCCAACTCAATAAAAAACAGAATACCAACAATTTTGCCATCAAGTTTTTTGACCAAATCAGCGGTAGCTTTCATTGTTCCACCAGTAGCCAAAAGATCATCGCAGAGCAAAATTTTCTCACCGGGTTTTACCGCATCTTTATGCATCTCTAAAGTTTCAGCCGCATATTCTAATTTGTAATTTTTTCTCACCGTTTTCCAAGGTAATTTCCCTTTTTTTCTGACGATAGATAGGCCGGTTTTTAATTTATAAGCCAGAGCCGAGGCTAAAATAAAACCTCGGGCATCAATCCCGACAATTTTATCGATCTTTTTCCTGCGGCAGAATTTTGCTATTTCATCTATTAAAAATCGAAAGAGTTTTTTGTTCTCCAAAACTGGCGTGATATCACGGAAAATAACCCCTTTTTGTGGCCAATCAGGAATAGAACGAATCTTTGATTTTAAATCTTCTAAATTCATATCTTTCTCTTAATTCTTCGACTCTCCTTTCTTATTGATTTTAGGTCTCTTAAAAATATTTTGGTGGTTACCGGCCCTATTCCTCTAAATTCTTGTAAGCGTTTGGCTAAATCTTTTTTATCTTTAGCTTGGCTTAAAAGATTAGTTAAACTTTCATATTTTTCTTTTAACTCTTTACAGATCTCTAATAATTTGGTTGCCGTTGAAAAATCGTATCTGACATAATGGCCCCGATCTAAGATTTCGACTAATTTTGACCAGCCAGCTTCCAAAATTTTTTCTGGGCTCAAAATTCCTGCTTTTTCAAATTCAAAATATGTCATTTTGGCAACTTCTTGCTGAATTGGCTTTCCAAATAACAAACAAGCCAAAAACCATTTAAAAATTTCTTCTTCCCTACCCGATTTAAGATCAATTCCCAAATCTTTTGAATAAATCCTTTTCTTCATTAATTTATTTTTTCCCCTCAATCCTTCGATGTTCCAAACGAGTAGCTCGCATTTTCCAACTACTTTTTAAACTATCTTTTGGAATCAAAAATTCTTTTTTCCTAAACATCATTTTCGATGAATATTTTTTCATTTTTCTCATATTATACTTTCGATTTATTTTATCATTTCCCTTAGTAATGTATTCACCTGATTCATTGGAGAATCGTTTAAAATTATGACATCAAAATTTTGTTTATATGGTGTTAAATTCTTTTCGACATTTTCATTGAGAAACCCTATTTTAATCAAATTTTCATATTCAAAACCTTTTGCCATTCCTATATCTTCCAAATTATCTCCTAATAATATGACATTTTTTCTGTCTTTTATTTTTTTAAAAAAGGGAAATTTTTTTAATACTGTCTCATCTTTATTCATTGAATGGATTATTGGTTTCTTCACGGAAATCACATTACCATTTTTATCCCATAAAAATGAATTTGAGATTATATAAACATTTGGGTATAATTTGCCTTCATTTTCAAGAATCATTGAAATAACCTCACCCAAGCCACTAGATGAAATAATAACCAAAGGAATATCATACTTTCGTAAAATACCAAAAAATTCTTCTGCTCCTTCCCTCAATCTTATCTTTCCGGATTCAACCACTTTCTCTAAATGCTTTTTATTTAATCCTTTTTTAATTAATAAATCAAAATGAGTCAGCCACCATTCCTCCATTGCCTTTTTCTTTGCTTCAATTGGAATTTTAGAATTAATTTCAATCGGATGATATTTTTCAAAAAGCGTCTGGGCATCTTTGGCATAATCATCGCCCAAATAATCTCCGCTACTCCGCAACACCGAAAGAATAGAGGGAACTTTTTCTCCTCCAACAAATGCATAAGTTAAAGTCCTCTCAAAATCAGAAAGAATATGCAATCTTTCAGCCCCTCCTTTTTTAATTTCTTTTTTTAATTTCCCTAACTTTACCGGATTTGACATGACAACTGTTTTTTGCATTTTATAAGGACATAACTAAGAAATATTATATTTGAAACCCTATTCTTGTTTCTGGTTCTTTGGCTTCTTCAATCTTACCAAATTTCTCTTCGTAATTTTTCAGATTCTCTTCCAAAGCCTTGATAATTCTCTTTAAATGACCCGGGCTAGTTATAACTCTGGCCGTAACAATTCCTCCTTCTTGAGGAAAAACCACATTAGCGAAATCCAACACAAATTCCTCTTTTGTATGCATTACTCTCATTAAATTGGCATATACTCCTTTTAGTTCATTATCACCAATTTTAATTTTAATTTCTTTTTGTTCCATAAATTTTTAGAAATTTACTTAATTTATTTTTTGACCTTTTTTGTTCTCTAATAAAATTTTCAATCGGCAGGTCCCTAGGTTTTTTCTGCTTTATTTCGTCTTAAATTTCACACAAGGCAAAGGCTAAGGCATTAGGACCGGCTAGAACACCAACAATATTGTTGATGATATTTATAAAAGCCACCTCCATGTTTTTAAATTCTTTCTCAATCATCTCTTTTAATCTCTGGGCCGATTCTAAATCGTCACCGTGAGTAATAGCCATTCTGATTTTTTTATTCGCCTCTCTTAATTTTTGAGTTTCTTTCTCAAACTGGTTGAATAAAACCATGACTGTATCTTTGGCATGAATTTTAATGCCGCCTGGAACTAACCTCCCGTTTTTAAAAGTCATTAAGGCTCGAATTCCTCTTTTTGCCATATTTCTTAAAAAACTAGCTATCAGCGGAGAGATTCTCCCACTAGCTTCTAACCATTTTGGGTCTTCAAACATCACAAAAAGACGAATTTTATTTTCCCGGAATTTTTCTAATTCCTTTACGATTTCTTCTATCTTTTTGTCACTTTTAATTAAGTCAATCGCTTTTAAAACCAACAGGGCTTGGCCACCGCTCACATTTAAAGAATCAATTACAAAGACTTTCTCCTGGTCTTGGGGTGTTAAAAAGTTTTTCCCCTGAATTGCCGAATTATAAGTGCCGGAAAGCTTTGAAGTCAGAGTAATACAAATAACTTTATCGAATCTTTCGAGTTGCAAGTTGTATGTATCTATAAAATCTTTTGGCGACGGCTGGGAGGTTTTACCAAAACTCTTCATACCTAGCTTTTCTAACTCTCTCATTTTTTGAAAAGTATTTTCGCCGGATAAATTTTCTATTTCCGGCCAATCCAATTTTACGGGAACGACTGCTATTTGATATTTTTCAATTATTTCTTTAGGCAAGTCCGCCGCCTCGTCAGTAATAATACCTATTTTTTCCATATACTCCATTCTACCAAAAAATCGCCCCGTTGGCGATTTTTCTATCTATTGACTTCGTAAGTCAATAATTTAGGAATTTTTGGTTTTTATTATAGTTAACAAACCATCTTTAAAATAATCTATTTTTTCTTCTTTTAATTTGTTTCTTTCTAATAAAATCGGTAATCCCCCTTTTTGAAAATAATTTTTGAAATTTTCATTATGATTTTTCCCAGCAAAATATTCTACCGCTTTTATTAAATAAGAAACTACAATCGGGGGCATAGGAACTGAGAAATCAATAAAAATCAAAGAGCCATCTTTTTTTGTCACTCTTTTCATCTCAGAAATTATTTTATCTCTTCCGTCTCTGACCATCTCATGTAAAGACAAAGAAATTGAGGCGACATCAAAAATAGAATCTTCAAATGGCAAATCTACCGCATCAGCACCCTGAAAATAAACATTATTGAAGCCATATCTTTTTTGTCCCTTCATCGCAATTTCAATCATTTCAGGATTTAAATCAATTCCAGCAGCAATAGCGCCTGTTTTTGCATAATAAAACACTTGGTCGCCAGTACCGCAACAAATATCTAACACCCTATCCCCTTCTTTTATTCCGATAAATTTTACCACAAAAGCCCTGAGGTCTTTCAATAAAGGATCTATTAAATTTGAGTAATTCAAAATCTTCATTTTTTTATCTATCGATTTCGTAAACCCCGTTAGAAGTTCCAGTGATTACAAGTATTGCTAAACCGATCTTGTCTAAGCTTTGTATTTCGAAAACTTCTAACGGGGTAAATCAATAGATTGATGCTTTTTTGAGCCAGCGGCCGTATTGGCAGTCGGTGCTGTGAGATGGCGGCGCCTCTTTTCTTAAGAGATTTACTGCTTCCTCAAAAAGTCCTTGCACATAAGAAGGATCGGTATCTATCACCTGAATTTCTTTTTTAAATGGCAGTCTATCATCGAAGCCATTTTCTTTATCAACAACATAAAAAGCCAGACACCCTTTTCTCACCGTTTTATATCCATTTTTCTCCAAAAGAAAGGTGTAAACATCCATTTGGAGCTGGAAGCGGTCGTATACTGTCGGCACCTTGCTGCCAGTGGACTTGTAATCTAACGGCGCCAGTTTGCCGTCTGAAAACTCCAAAACATCATCAACCGCACCAAAAAGAGTGGCGTCTAATGGTGCATCGTAATAACGTATTCCTTTAAAATTATTCCGCCACTCATCTAATAATTTTTGATTTGAAAAAAGCTTTGCCGGGATATTGTGAGCCACCAGTAAAGGATGCAATTCGCCCTTTTTTCTGTATTTGTCAAATTCTTCCTTCAAAAGCAAATCCACCGCCGCATTTAAAGCATAAGGATAAGGCTGCGGCCTTTTAATCCCCTGCTTTTTATCCAGCCAAAAACAAAGCGGACACTCATAATACAAATTCAAGGAATTGGGCGAAAGTTGAATTGGTTTATTATTGTTCATTATTTACCGAGCCCCGCCCTTTCCTTTCTTTTAAAAAGGGCGGGGCGAAGGTGGAGAAGAGATAATCTTCTTTGACTCATTCTATCTTAGTTTATCAATTTTGTATTCCTTTTTTCCATCTGGAGCGTTGATTCTCACAATATCCCCCTTTTTCTTATTCAAAAGCGCTTCACCCAGAGGAGATTTAAAAGAAATTTTATTATTCAAGATGTCTGCTTCTTCCTGGCTGACAATCTGGAATTTTTCTTTTCCCTCGCTTGATTTTAAAAAAACAAAAGAACCTATCTTAACCTTGCCATTTTCTTTCTTTTTAATGACTTCAGCTTGAGCTACGATTGTTTTCAATTCCCTAATTCTTCCTTCGACAAAACCCTGTTCTTCTTTGGCCGCATCGTAGCCTGCATTTTCTTTCAGGTCGCCTTGGGAAGCAGTATGTCTTATCCTCTCTGAAACCTCTTTTCTTTTAACCTTCTCTAAATACTCCAATTCTTTTTTAAATTTCTCCAAACCCTCTAAGGTTAAATATTTTTTCATATGAAGTAATCTTCTTCGACTATCGAGTCCGCCCCAGGCGGACGAAGATGAAGAAGAAGTAATCTTCTTCGACTACCAGCTTCTTCGGCTAGCGCCACCAAACCCTCGATCACCTCTGCCTCCTTCGCGATAACCGCGTTGGAATCCACCTTGTCGCGGCCGAGGCTCCATAGGACGAGCTTCGTTTACTGTTATGTTTCGTCCGTTAAGTTCCTTGCCATTGAACATTTCAATCGCCTTCTGAACTTCTTCTTCGGACGACATTTCGACAAAACCAAATCCCTTGGAACGGCCGGAAATTTTGTCAGTGATAATAATCGCTGATTCAACAGTTCCAGCCTTCGAGAATGTCTCCTTTAAGGTGTTTTCGGTGGTGTCGAAAGACAATCCGCCAACGAACAATTTTTTTGCCATATTTTTCTCCTTACACAAATAAATAAATTTATAAGTAAGCCGACCAATCTTATTTATCTATCTGACTTACATTGTATTATTTATGTAGTCGAAGAGATAAATCTCTTCTTCACCCTTCATTGCGATTCGGGTAGTCGAAGAGATAAATCTCTTCTTCACCCTTCGCTGCGCTCGGGTAAGGAAAGAAAAATAAGAAACTTACTGTTTGATTTTATCTTATTATTAAAAACTAGTCAAACCGTCAAAATGCTCTTCTGACGATTCTGCTTCCTCCTTGGTTTTATGAATTGTACCATCTCGGTGATTAGGAGGAGAATAAATCGTGTAAAGCTTGAGGGGCATGTCTGAAGAAGTGTTAATGATATTATGTTTTGTTCCGGCCGGTATTACAAGCGCAAAACCGTCTTCAATTTGAAATTCTTCTCCTTCTATGACTACCTTTCCCTTTCCTTCTTCAAATCTGAAGAATTGATCTAAATTATCATGAACCTCCTCCCCTATTTCTTCGCCCGGCTTTAAATTCATTAAAACCAACTGGCTGTGTTTGGCGGTATATAAAACCCTTCTGAAATTGTCGTTTTCTTTTGTTGCCTCTTCGATATTAATTACGTATCCTTTTTTCATGTTTTTATTTTTTATAATTTTACTCAACCATTTTTATTACACTACTTATTCTACCCCTTCAATAAATTCAGGGCAAGTTCCTTCGATAAAGACATTCGGGCGATTTTAATTAACCAACCACGAGTGATTAATCACGAGTGTTGATTAAATCTAAATTATGATTATTTTATTATTAAAGATTCCAAAAAGACAACTAAGCTAGTTACAAGAACATAAATTAAAATTGCCAGCCACCATTTTATTTTTATTTTTTTTAGTAAGAAAAGACATTTTTTTTCGCACCCTTATTTAATCCCAAGAAGAATTTTCCCTTCTTTAGCTAAAGCTTCTAAATAATTTAAAGGGATTTTATTTTCTTTAGAAAATTTGAAGATATTGAGCTTCAAAAAATCTTTAACCAGCATTATTTTCTTTGAAACAAAAATTTCTGCCAGATAATTCTTTAAAGAAGGTAAAATTGTAATGGGGTATAAATTTTGGCTTTCAATAAAATATTCCAAACCTTTATTTTTCGGGTATCTCCAGCCCAAAAGTTCAGTATCCCGGCATCGAGAAAATTTTATTGCATCGAAAGTGAATTTGGCATCGGTAACCAAAATTGATTTTATTTTAAAATTCCCAAATTTCTTTTGCTTCAAAAAAGTTCCATCTTTTAAATCTAAAAATCGGGCATAATTTGCTAAAATAATATTGGAATGGATTGACTTTTCTAAAAGTAAATTTCGATATTTGCACTCTCCAATATATAATAAATCTCTTTTTTGAGCTAAAAAATCAATTTCATATTTCAGACAAAGGCCAGAAAAATATTGATTTAACTTTACTTTGAAACCAAAACTTTTAAAAATTGCGCCGATATACTTTTCAAAAGGGAATCCTGTCGGCCCTAATTTTTGAATGGCTTTTTTAAGAGAGAATTTTATTGCTGCTTTCGAATTTTCCTTCCGAAGTAAATTTTTTACTTTATCAAATATCTCTGAAGTTTTAATTCCGGGATAAATTGTTTGTTGAATATTTTCAGCGATTTCTCTTGCCAAAGATCCCGAAGCCCCTACTCTTCTCGCACTCTGATAGACTTTTTTAAAAGAAAAAGGTTCCTCTTCTCCCTTGAAATTAATCACACAGTAAGATTTTTTCATTATTTTATTATTAAAGTCTCTAATAAAATTATTAAACTGCTGAAAATGAGAAAAATTAAAAACGCAATCCACCACTTCATCTTTATTTTTAACACATCCTCTATTTTCATTTATATAAATCCTCAACTTCGGTTTAAATTCTAATTATTTAAAAAAATATCAAAGAAAATGCTAAAGGTGATAAATGACATCTTTTCTTTCGACAATAATTTTCCAGCCAGCGCGTTTCGCATATTGATAAAGTTTTTGATTAGGATTAAAGCAAATGGGCTTTTCCACCATTTTTAAAAAAGCGATATCGCTTTCTGTATCCCCAACCCCAACTGATCCTTTTAGTGTCAATTTTTCTTTTTCGATAGCTCGTTTTAAAATTTCGGCTTTGTCACTAATAAGCTCTATATGAAGTACCCTACCTGTAAATCTTTTTTGTCTGTCAGTTTCATAGATCTGGCCATATATCTTGTCAAACCCCATTTTTTTACAAAATTCTTTAACGATTTTTTGGGGAGAGTGAGAAATTGCTAAAAGATAATAGTTTTTCTTTTTCAAATTTTTTACAATGTCCCGAGGGTATCGATAAATTCGATTTCCGTGAAAGGCAACAACTTTTTTAGCAACTTTTGAAAATTCGCCATATCGAACACCCTTGATATTTTGCCGAAATGCCCTGATAACCGCATTAATATATTCTTCGTAAGGACCTTTTCTGTCCAACCAATTTTTAGAGGCCTGAGCATATAAGTTCCTCATCTTCGAAGAAAAAACACCTTCTTGCACAAGCGCATCGGTTAATTCTATGAGCAAACTAGATCGAAAAACCGTCCCGTCAATATCAAAAATAGCTACTTTTTTCATAAATTTCGGCCTAAATTTTGATTTCGCGGATTCGTAGTTTTTAAATTAACATCGGGTTTTGATTAAGAAAGTTCAGATATTTTTAAAATGTTAACTGCCATAAATGCGTTTACCTAAAGTGGTTTCCGCCTCTCTGATTCTTTTTTCATCCATTCCAAAATGGTGGGCAATTTCGTGCCAAACCGTATTTTTGATAATCTCTTTCATTTTCTCTTCAGATTGAGCAATTCTTTCGATTGGCTTTTTAAAGATGGTTATTTTATCTGGCAAAACCTGGCCATAATTCCATCTTTTGGTTTTAGGGATACCCTCATACAAGCCAAAAATAATTGAACCTTTTCTTGCCTTGAGTTTCTTTAGTTGATATGGAGCGGGTGTATCTTCAATAACAATATCTATATTATCTAATTTTTCCAAAAATTTTTTGGGAATAGTTTTTATTGCTTCATTCACTAATTTTTCAAATTTTTCTCGATCCATAAAAATTAATATTTGAGGACCCAACAGAATTTCAAAAAATCAGAAACGTCTAGGGTTTTATTTACCCATTTCAACCTGCGCAGGGTCTTCTAAAATAATTTCTGGCTTTCCTTGATATTCTTTAATTTCACCCCTAATTCTAACGGTTTTATTTAAATAATATTCTTCCGGGCTCTGAACGAATTTATATTGGTCAGAGCTGAAAATCACGCCAGTGAAACACTGATTCGGATACGGTTTTTCAAAATTGAAAAAGACGGTGTTGGTTTTTGAACGATAAGCATCAGCAATCTTGCCTTCAACAATTGCTTCTTTCCCGTAATAATTCCCCGCCTGACAAGCGCCTATAATTTTTAATCCGGTCTTATTTGTGGTTAATTCTTCCCACCGAAAACTAATCTTTTCTTCATCTTTTTTTCCTTCAGTCCATTTGCAACCAATTTTATTTTCCTTGGCTTCTTTTTCGGCTTGAGCGATTTCTTCTCTATATTTAATATCTTCTGGCGAAAAACGAGCTATCGCTAATCCTTCATCAACTAACTTTAAACTAATATTTTCATCCCCAAGAGAAACATATCTTAAATATCGGCAATATTGGTCCAAGTTTTCCAATCCTTTTTCTAATTTTACCTCGCGATTTAAAATAAGTTCCTCCAGTCTATTCTTTGCCGTATCATAGCAAGGATAACCCCTCTCATCGGCATCAATTCCCAAAATCCTCACCGAATATCCTCCTTCAATCAAAAAAGTATCGCCATCAATAATTTTGGTAGCCAATTTTAATGACCCGTCCGGAAGTTCGGGGATATTCTCGCAAGATTGAGCTTGTTCTTGTTCCTCGACAAGAGGTTTCTCTTTTTGCCCCGAAAAATAAATCGCTCCCCCAATAATTAAAGCCCCAATAACAATCGCCAAAAATATTCTATTTTTCTCAAACAACTCTTTCATTTTAACTTCGGCCTAAATTTTGATAAATTTGAAAGTCTGTTTCGGAAAACAGAACAAAAATTACTTGTTCTATAGCTTTATTTTTCTCTAGAAAATTTTTTACCTCTCTTAAAGCGATTGGTGCTGCTTT
>Ga0210018_1001152_pt1 | contig 13932 bp, 20 predicted proteins | sample CryGeyCG2014_010_2_FD_183967 | JGI IMG/M metagenome (GOLD analysis project Ga0210018, IMG submission 183967) | Groundwater microbial communities from aquifer - Crystal Geyser CG09_land_8/20/14_0.10 (SPAdes) (version 2) | ecosystem: Environmental > Aquatic > Deep subsurface > Groundwater | place...
CTTTATGTTAAGAATTAAGGTTTACTTTACAGAGGAGAAATTATGGTATATATTTCATATCACGTAAATTCTTTTAAATTTATTTTTCTAGAGGTACTCTATGAAATATGGAACAATGAGTTATCTTAATTGTGATAAAGGGATTTTAATGTTAAGGAAGATAGAAAGAAAAGAAGACCCAAATTCAGGATATTGTACTCTTCCTGGAGGAAAATTAGAAAACTGCGAAAAAGGATTAAAGAATATAGAGGGTAGAGTAAAATCTTCTAAAAGAGAAACTGAAGATGAAACAGGTATATCTTTGATTAATCCTGTTTTGAGAGGGGTTATACTCTTTGATAATAAAGATAGGATTTTTGATAATTGGCCAAATCCAGATAATTTTCTTGTTCAAATTTATTCAGCAACAGAATATGATGGAGAGTTAAGAGTAAGTGATGAAGGAATTCCATTCTGGGGAATATGATGGAGAGTTAAGAGTAAGTGATGAAGGAATTCCATTCTGGGCATCTTCATAGGAAGAGATAGATTCTCTGCCAAAAAATGCAGGAGATAAAAAGATGTATGGGTGGTTAAAAGATGGAAGAAATTTTGTAGGGATTATAAAGCATAAAGGAAATGAAATCGATGAAGATGGAACATGGGTGGATTATCTTCCTTTCTAGAGTTAATCTTTCTTTTTCTTGAAATTTTTTTCTATGTAATCAAGTAGCTCGCTTCCTTTTATCTGTGTGCTTGAAGGTCCAACTCTTATATAAAATTCTTCTTCATTATCCTGAGATTTTAAAAAAAGAGGTTTATCGCTTTTTTTGCATTCTATCTTTAAAACAGTTTTTCCATCAACTTCTATAAATTTATTCTTTATAAGAGAAAGAGTGTTTTTTTCTAATCTTGTTTTTATAAGGTTTGTAATGTGGAGAGCAAATTTGTCATAATTAACAAAATTATCCTTTTCTATTCCAATTATCTCTCCAGAGTCACCTATGCCTATCAAAAGAGCTCCTCCTTTGGAATTCATGAATGCGGTGATTGTCTTTAGAGCAGAATATTCTATTTTCCTATCAATTTCATTCGTATGGAGGTTTGTCCTAAAAGTGGATTTAAATTCAAGATTTTCGCTCTCTCCTCTTTTTATTAATTCAAAGATTTCTTCTTTTAGGATTTCTGTTCTTTTAAATAATGTAGGATTCTTTTCTGTTACATTTTTGAAAGCTTCTCTCAAGATTCCCCTTGGATATCTCATATAAAGATACCCTATTAGTGAGGAGATTGCTGCTCCTATAACCACAAAAGTAAGGGTTTGCATTGAATATGCTAAATTGCTTGTAGAAAGAGGATATTTTAAAATCAATTTCAGGTAATACTTTGCAAGTTCTATTGCAACTCCAAATACCACAGAGAAATTAAATGAAAATAATATTATTAGAAAATAATTTTTCTTTATTTGGTTTGCTGAATATAAAATTGCAAGAATCATAAAACCTATAAAAGAAACGAATATTCCAAAAAATATTGGGACAATTATTCCCCCTATACTTCCCAGTAAAAGAGTAATTATCACAAATATTAAAAGAGACCATTCAAAAATCTTTGGAAATTTAATATCGTATTTTGATTTTATTATCTGTGGGACAAACATAAGAATCAACAAAAATATGTTTGTGGAAGCTATGTGCCAGAGGTGATTGTAAATGCTACTTATTATGGATAGTACTAGAATAAGCTTTATTGATAAAGAGAGATAACTTCCTGTTTCTGGCATGAATTAACAAGGAGGCAGAGATTTATAGGTTTTGTGGGTTGTAATAATCTTCTGCTTTATTTTGATTTGTTTTTTGTGAATTAATTTTTTGATTTGTATTATACCCTTGTCTTACATCTAAAGGGGGGCTATAAGTAGAAGGAATGTATCTGGTTTGTCCACTAGTAGGGGGTTGTCTTGGGTAAATTTCTCCTTGATTTGTATTTTGCGTTCCTTTATTATCTTTTCTTTTACTTAGGATTATAATGAGTATTAAAATAATAATTCCCCCCATTATTCCAGCTATAATTAGCATCCAATTAGTTTCTATTTTACAACTTTGTGTTAAGTTAGGTTCTCCTTTGGAAGTTTCACAATCATTTAAATCATCACAAGTTCTTGTTCTTCTTTCAGATTTAGGGCATTTTTCAGGTGCAAATTCTGTACAATCCCAATCTGGTACGCATATAAGGCATTTTTGGTATTCAAGTGGCTTGCTAGAGATATTTTCGCAATTATTTAAGTCTGCGCAAGTTCTAGAGCCACAATTGTTATCATAATCTGTCCAGTCATCACATTCCCAATCTGGAATACAGGGTTCTGAAATTGGAAGAATTTCTATTACTGCAGAATGAGTTAATCCAGTAACAATAAATTTATTTCCAGAAATTTTACAAGTTAGATTGAGAATATTATTACTAAAATTTCCTGGGCAGTTAAGAAGATATTCACTTGCAGAATTACATGCTTCACTTATTTCATTGATTGAGTTTACTTGTTTATCTTTTATGCATACAGATTCTGACTCGTTGTTTAATCTATCAACTGTGACATTCTTTGTGTAATTTAATCCATTTATTATGACATACCCTCTTGTTGAATTTATATCTTGTTTTTTCAGGATGATTTTTGTCCAGTCAAAATCATTTGAAAAATTAACTTCTGTTTGTATTAATATTTTATTATTTTCAAGGATTTTTACTTTTTGCTTTCCTAAACGCGGTTCTGAAAAAAGACTCAATTCTTCTGACATTCTCAATCTTGAATTATTAACCTCTATTGTTATGTTCTTTAGAGAAGTGTTTATTGGAGAAGTCCAATTTTCAAATTGTTTTCCTAGACTTTTTAATATACTTAACATGGACATTTCAGTATAAATATACTCATCTAGACTGGAGTTTCCAAAAATCATTCCTACTTTTATTACCTCTCCCATAGGGTCTATTGATTCTCCAAATAAAGTCATGTTTTTCATCCCTTCACTTTCATTGAAAATATACAAAGTTAAGTTGGGGTATTCCGAGTCAGAGGATTCAGATGTCCAATTGGAAGACGTAATTTTAAACACAGATTCAAATTGAGATTTTGCTTCTTCAATTGTAGTTATATTTCTTGGTATTAAACTACTATTATCTCCTTCAAAACCCATTATTGAATTTGAAAGAATTTCTATAAAAACCTCAGAAGTGTTTTTTAATGAGGAAGTAATATTTTCTATTGCTTCTGGTTTAAAATTTCCATTAATTGCATAAATCATCTTTATGCTTACAAAAAACCAAGTATCTATTCCAACAAGTGCCTTTACGTTTGTTCCATTTACTTGATAGATTGAATAGACAGGGCATCCACTGAGGTTGAATATTCCTGCTAATTCATCTTCTGAATAATTTGTTTCATTTGAATAATTTGTAGTAGGAGCAACTATTGTTAGATTTTCAGAACTTCCTTTGAATATAAACTCCCACGCTTTTTTTATGCTCTCGTTGGAGCAATTTTCTGGTGTTGGAGGTTTCTCAATTACTTTAGTTGTTAGGGCTAGATTTTTAAAAATAATAAATAGAGCAATCAACAGTATTACTGTGATAGACAAGATAATAATTATCTTTTTATTAGGTTTCTTCTTCCCTCTTTTCATTTTAATATTACAATAATGTACTTTAAATGCTTATTTATATTTCATCCTCTTCATCATCTATTTTTGTTGGCTTAGTTGACTTCTTAGATTTCTTTTTTTGAGTTTTAGTTGATTTTACTGGAGTCTTAATTTTCTTTATTTGGGTATTGATTGGCTTGACTGGCACCCTAAAATTCTCTGTTTGATTTGAAGCATATTCTTGTTCTAATTCTGATGGGTAATATGGATGTTCTTTGTAGATTTTTTCTTGTTTTGGTGGTTCTTTTGGCTCTTCAGTTTGCTTTTTATTTTTTCTTATAGAAAGAAGTATTATCACTAGGATAATAATTATTCCAATACCTATTCCTAATACTTTTTTCATGTTCTCATCTGAAATAGTTATGGGTATCTTAATAACATTTGCTGTTAGGGCTAGATTTTTGAGCAGAATGAATAAGAAAATTAATACTATTCCTACTATTGTCCAAAGGATAATAACTTTTTTGCTAGATATCTTTTTCTTAATCTCAGCTTTCCTCTTCTCTCTTTTCATTTTAATCTTAGGATAAAATGCTTTAAAATTTTATCCCTTTTTATCTTCTTCTCTGCCTTTCAACATCTCTTTCAATGTCATCTAAGCTGGCAATCTCTGAAAGGGGTTTATCTGGTCTTAGTGCAGTTATTCTTGGAAACCTTAAAGCCCAACCAGAACTATAATTTGGAGATTGCTGGATTTCTTGATACGTGACCGCGACTATTATCTTTGGTTTTATTTTTACATTTTTTCCTTCTTCTTTTATTATCAGAGGTTTCAATAAATCATTCAGTTCATTAAAAGATACTCCTTCTTGTTCGTCTTTTTCCTTAATACCTGTTCCTACTTTTCCTATTTCAAGAAATTCTGAACCTTCTTTTGCTTTGCAGGATAAAATGAAACTGCTCAACCATCCACTTCTTTTTCCTGTTCCATATTCTGCACCTGTAATCACTAAATCTAAATCTTTGTCTGAAGGTTTTACTTTTAACATATGTCCCACCCTGCTTCCAGGCTGATAGATTGCAGAAAGACTCTTCATCATTACTCCTTCTTGATTATCTTTAAGAGCTTTTTTATAAAATTCTTCTGCTTTTTTCAAATCTCCAGTTATTATCTGTTTAGAAGGAACTATTTTGTAAGGAGTTTCTTTTACAATTTTTCTTACTAATTGAGCACGCTTTTCAAAAGGCTCTTTTATAAGAGATTTTCCTTCATAATATAATACATCAAATACATTAATTTCAACAGGGAGTTCTTCCTGTACTTTTTCAATATCATACTTTCTTCTTATTCTCTGTGAAATAGCTTGAAAGGGGGTATATTCTTTTGTCTTTTTGTTATACCCAATTGCCTCTGAATCTAGAATACAAGAATTTCCTTTGACATATTTTTGTATGTATTCAACAACTTCTGGAAATTGCTTTGTAACATTCTCAAGTCTTCTTGTGAATAATTTTATTTCAGAATTTTTCTTATGAATAATCAATCTGAATCCATCATATTTGTATTCAATTGCACAAGGTGTCCCTACAGCCTTGAATCCTTCTTCTATTGTTTTTACTTTTTGTGCAAGCATAGCCTTTATTGGTTTTCCAACTTGCAATTCTATTTTTTCAAATTCACTTATTTTTCCTTTTCTTGCTATAATAAAAATCTCTGCTAAATCATTGAGATTATCAATTGCCTCTTGTATTATTTTAGAGGATTCTTTATCTGAATTAAAGAAGGCTTTTGTAATAGCATCCCGGATAGTTGATTCTTGTATCCCTATCCTTAAATCTCCAATCAAGGTTCTTACTAAATAGAGGGATTCTAATGGAGAAGCAGAAGTTAATAATTCCGTGATTAAATTTAATTTCTTTTCAACTGTCCCCTCTCCTTCTAATTCAGGCAGTTTTCTCAGATTGTCAAGAACTTTTTCAGTTGTTAAATGTGATTTTAAGAATAAAGTTGATTGTTTCTTGGAATGAATTAGTTTTTCAGCAACTTTTCCTAAATCCCCTATTTTTTTCCATTCTTGCACAACTTTTTCTGAGGATATTCCAGAGGATTTTGAAATTGCCTTAATTGTTATCTGATTGCTAATTCCTATCTTTCTCTCATCATAGTTAGGGTAAATATCTCCGTTTAAGAGATATAGGACATCTTTATCTTTTTCAGAGAGATATTCTAAGAATTTTGAAAGAATATCTGTTTTTTCTAATCTTTTAGTTGTCTTTCCAAGCGAGTCGTAAGTTTCTACAAGTTTTGAATAGAGCATGAATTATATTAGGAGGAGATGTTTTTAATTATTCTTATTTACCATTGTGCACTCTTCCACAAACCATGTAAATTACAGTATGCTCTTGCACTTACTGGCTTGAAAGAGAATTTTGCTTCTGGTTTTGAATCTGATTTAAGGAAAACCTTTGCAATCTGCCCATCTTCTGAAGTTGCTTCAACCCATTCAATATAATGTTCTGCAGTCATTGGGTGTTTTTCAGAGCCTATCTTTACTTTTTTCCCTGAATTATTGGGACGTGTTTTTCAAGAGAAGCATCAACTTCATTTTCTTTCTGGAGTTTCATTGGCTGTCCGCAGCAAATCAGCACTCCGCCGCCTTCGTGTACTACTTCTACAATATTTCCACATATTTCGCATTTGTAAATTTCTTTTTTCTCTGTCATTTGATAAAATTCTGTTTAATAGTTTTCTTCTAATAATTCATAATATGCTTGTGGATGCTTGCAAGCAGGGCATATTTCTGGGGCTTCTTTCCCTTCGTGAACATATCCGCAATTTCTGCATTTCCATTTAACAACTTTATCTTTTTTGAAAACTTTTCCTTCTTCAATATTTTTGAGTAATTTTCTATATCTCTTTTCGTGGTGCTCTTCAACTTCACCTATTTCTTTAAAAGATTCTGCAATTTCTTTGAAACCCTCTTTTCTTGCAACTTTCTCAAAATCAGGATATAAAGCACTCCATTCTTCTTTTTCCCCATTTGCAGCTGCTAAAAGATTCTCTTTTGTTGTTCCAATTTTTCCAGCAGGATAACTTGCAGTTATTTCAACTGGAGTTCCTTCAGATTTTTCCAAATGTTTGAAGAAGATTTTTGCATGTTCTTTTTCATTATCAGCTGTTTCTGTGAAGATTGCAGAGATTTGTTCATATCCCTCTTTTTTTGCAACAGAGGCAAAATAAGTATATCTGTTTCTTGCTTGGCTTTCACCTGCAAATGCTTTCAATAAATTTTTTTCAGTTTCACTTCCTTTTAAGCTCATAATTATAGAATAAATGAGGGGTTTAAATAATTTTTGGAAGATTTATCTCTAATTATGCATTATGTATCTTCTTCCAGAATTAGGGTTCGGTATCTCCCCAGCCCTTACACTTGGACGAGATTTGTTTGTTGGGTCCTTGCTTCTCAATCCTCTTGATTTTTTAGCAGAACTTGTAAGTCCTCTCAAAACTCTGTTTTTGTTTGAACCTTTTGTTATCCAATTTATTGTTGGGTCATTTTTTATTTCTGGTCTTTGGGGATCAACACATATTACCTCATAGAAATAATTTATTCCGTCTTTTCCAACTTCATAAGAATTTAAAACTTCAAGATTTTTATGGCTATTTGCAACTCTTTGTTCAGCAATCCACTTATAAGACATTTTTAGATTTTTTCTTGTATGCATTCTTTTACCTCTTCTTCCTTTGTTTGGCCTCTCTCTTTTATGCCCCCCTCTCTTTACTCTTACTCTTATCACTATAAATCCTGTTTTGTCTTTGTATCCAAGAGCTCTTGCCCTGTCTAATCTTAAAGGTTTTTCAACACTAACTTGAGCTGGACTTTTTCTCCATTCTTCCATTCTTTTCATAAGAACTTTTGAATCTGGTTTTTTCCAAGCCTGTTTTATATAATGATACATTCCGTGTGCCATGACTATTTTAGAAAAAGTTTATTTAAAAAGCTTGAGGTTGCATTATAAAATTTTCAGAACAATTTAAAAAGTTTGTTTATTTTTTTGATTTATGAAAAAGAGGGTTGAGAAAAAAGCTGAAAAGAGGAGAAAAGAGGGAGAGGTTGTTTTGAATTTCCTTAAATTATCAAAGAATGCTGAATCTCCTGAGTATGCTCTTGCTACAGATGCTGGTTTTGATTTGAAAGCTATAGAAACTGTTAGTATTTTTCCATTCGAGCAAAAAAAAGTAAGCACAGGTATTGCAATTGAAGTGCCTGAAGGATATGTGGGGATTGTTAGAGATAGAGCTGGAATTGTTCAGAAGATGAATGTGCACACTGTTGCAGGGACTTTTGATAGCGGATTTAGAGGAGAAGTTTCAATAATACTGGTTAATATGAATGATAAGACAATAGGAATTGAAAAGGGAATGAGAATAGCCCAGATAATTTTGGTGCCTATTGTTAGGGCAAAGATAGTAGAGGTGAAAAAGCTTTCAGAGACAGAAAGAGGAGAGAAAGGATTTGGCTCTACTGGAATGAAGGAAATTATAAGAGAATTGAATAAGATTTCTAAAAAAGGGGTTTAGGTAACTTTTATAAATTGTTTGTATTTGTTTTTGTTGTTAGATTTATGAGGCTGTAGCTCAGTCTGGCCAGAGCACTGCTCTGATAAGGCAGGGGTCCACAGTTCAAATCTGTGCAGCCTCATTTATTAAATATAAAAATTATCAATTTCCCTTAAACTCAAGAACAAGCAGTCCTTTTGAAAAAGCATAATCTACTATAGGGAGGTTTATTGGAATTGATTTTGAATAAGCTTTGTCTTTTGCAATTGCTTTCATTTCTATACTATTTTCTAGAGAGGTTATTGAAACATCTTCAATTGAATTCACTTCAGGAATTTCAATTTCATAACTTATTTTGTCTGCAATTCTTTTCAAATCTGTTTTTGGCTGTTTTTTTGGTAGTTTAGAGAATTTTTTTATTTGTTCTTCTGAGAACTTTTTGAATTTTATTGTTTTTTGTACTTCTTTTTTCTCATTATTTTGGGATTCTCCAATTCCATTGTTTAGATTTATTTCTTTACCATTTATCATCAATTTAATCCTTGTTCTTGGAAAATTATTACTGCTCTGGTTTTGGGGTTTAATTCCTCTTTGTCTGTCCTTTTCCATCTCTTCAACCATTTTCATTGCGTTTGAAAATATTTTGTTCATAAATCCTTCATTAATTCCTCCAAATCCTCCCATTCCTCCAAAAATGGAATTTGAAAAGGGATCTATTTCATTGAAAGAATCGTCTTCCCCTAGCATTCCAAATTCTTCTCTTCTTTGGACTTTTTTTAAAGGGGCTCCACAACTAGGGCAAAAGCTATTGTCTTTGCTTGTTTTTCTTCCACATCTTTGGCAGGTCTTTTTTGAGAACATTTTAATTCTATAGAAGGTTTATTTTAAAAGGTTTGCGTATCTTAATTCCCTATACCAATTATGTTTTATCACAATAATTCTTATATAGGTGGTTTATGTTTGAAAATTATGGCTAGAAAGAAGAAAGAAGAAATTGATATTAATACTTTGAATTCTAGAGATACACTTGAAGAGGCAGTTGCATGCAGCAGACTTGGAAGGACAATAGCTAGTTATGGTTCTATATTAACAGGAAGAGAAAAAAGATTTGCAAAATTAGTTTACTATCTCTTAAATGCTAAAAAAGAATTTTCAGATAATTGGCCAGTTACGGCTCAAATTTCTGAACAAAAGCAAATAAAAAAAACAAGCCCAACAGAGGCTATTAAATGGTTTGCAGAGAACTACCCTAAAAAAGCTCAACCTTTACTTGCAAAGTTACAAAGCACATATGATGAAAAAGAAACCTCTGTACTTTATGGTTTAATAGAAGGAAAAGATTTATCAGATGAATTTTATGTTAATACACTTAAGAAAGTTTTAGAAATCCCCCAACATGAAGCAGCAGTTCTTTATCATGGAATACTTAAACCTGTAATGACAAGAAAAGAGGAAGAAGAAGGATTGACTGGTCTTGTTATAAAGTAATTAACTTTTTATATTCTCTTTCTATTGTTTTTTCATGGCAAACAAATTTTATGTTACCACAACAATACCTTATGCAAATGCCCCTCCTCATATTGGCTTTGCTTTAGAGATTGTTCAAGCAGATGTTTTAGCTAGATGGCACCGTCTTTTAGGAGAAAATGTCTTTTTTTTAACAGGAACAGATGAGCATGGAGTAAAAAATTATAAAATGGCTAAGGAAGCTGGTTTAACACCTCAGCAGTTTGTTGACAAAAACTCCTCTTATTTTAATGAGCTTACTAAGGTTTTGAATATTTCTAATAATTTTTTTATTAGAACAACTGATAAGAAGAACCATTGGGTAGGTGTTATTCATTTATGGAAAATTTTGGAAAAAAAAGGAGATATTTACAAGAAAAGATACAAAGGAAATTATTGTTATGGTTGTGAAAGATTTGTAACCGAAAAGGATTTAGTTGATGGAAAATGCCCAGACCATCCAAATTTGATTCCAGAACTGATAGATGAAGAAAATTATTTTTTTAAACTTTCAAAATATTCCAATGAAATAAAGGATTTGATTAAAAAAAATAAGCTTAACATTCTTCCTGAGAAATGGAAAAATGATTTTCTATCTTTAATTAAAGATGGTTTGACGGATGTTAGTTTTTCTAGAGATAAAAAACACCTTCCATGGGGAATACCTGTTCCTGGAGACGAATCTCAAGTTTTATATGTTTGGCCAGATGCTTTGACGAACTATCTTACTGGAGTTGGCTATCCTGATAAAAAATATGAAAAATATTGGCCTGCAGATATTCATGTTGTGGGTAAGGACATGCTTAGATTTCACACTGGTATTTGGCCCGGAATGTTATTGTCCGCTGGAATTAAACTTCCGAAACAGGTTATTGTTCATGGTTTTTTAACTGTGAATGGGAGAAAGATGTCAAAATCACTAGGTAATGTTCTTAATCCTTTGGAATTAAGAAAAAAATATGATGCAGATTCTATTAGATACCTTCTCATGAGGACAATCCCTTTCGGCGACGATGGAGATTTTTCAGAACAAGCATTAATTGAAAGACATAATAATGAACTTGCAAACAAGCTTGGAAATTTGGTTTCAAGAGTCTCAGCTCTTATTGAGAAAAATGGAATTGAGAAGTGTGAGAATAAACTTTTGAAGAAGTTGAAATTAAAGGAGATAGAAAAACTCTTTGAGAATTTTGAATTTGATAAAGTTCTCAATGAAATATTTGCTTTTATTGATATTTGCAACGAGCATGTTCAAAATAAAAAGCCATGGGAAACTAAAGATAAAAAAGTTTTATATGAACTTGCTGATTGTATAAAGGCAATCGCAATCTTGCTTTATCCTTTTATCCCCTCAACCTCAGAGAAAATTGCAAAGCAATTTGGATTTAAGATTCAACTTAGTGAGATTAAAAAACCCCTGAATGAAAAGAACAAAATAAAAAAAGCGGAGATTTTGTTTCAGAAGATTGTTTAGGAAATTCAGCGAAAAGTATTTAATTTATTATAATTAATTTTTTAAACTTGTTTTTCTTGGATTCTTCATGGATGGAATAATTGAATTTAATGAATGGCAAAAGTTGGATTTGCGAGTTGCTGAAATAATTAATGTTGAGGATATTCCCGGAGCAGATAAACTCTATAAATTGACTTTGAATGTTGGTCCTGAAATTGGGGGGAGAGTAATCTGTGCTGGAATTAAAGAGTTTTATTCTAAAGAGGAGTTAAAAAACAAGAAGATAGTTTTTTTTGTGAATTTAAAACCTAGATTAATGAGAGGAATTGAAAGCCATGGGATGTTGTTGGCTGCTGTTTCACATGATAATTCAGGAAAAGAAATAGAGGTTATTTTAATTTCTCCTGAAAAAGATATTGAAAATGGTGTGAGGATTAGTTAAGATGGGAGATAAAGAGACTTATTTAAAGTGTAATTATTATGAAGGAATGTTTAGCAATGAATATTTTGTTGATTTCAATGGTTCTAAATATCCTCATAGTGATCTTGGAGGAGTTTTTGTTATGAAAGAAAATGTTATTGTAAAAGAAAAACCTTCGGGATTGGTAAAAATTATAATAATAAGAAAAGATGAAAAAACTTCACAAATATTAGTTCCATCAATTACAGAAAGTGGAACATTTTTTAAAGTCCCCAATGAGGATCTAGTTTTTGACAAAAATTAATCCATTCTCTTGAAAATTCTTCTCCAGAAAGGGAGCCTGTCTTTGTCAGAATCGTATTCTACATTAACTATTCGTGCAGCAATTTCTTTGTAAGCCCTTGAAGCGTCAGATTTTGGATGAGTGTGGATGATTGCATCTTTTTGATTCATTGATATTTTAACATTTATATCTTCTGGAATCATTCCTAAAATAGGAGTTTCAAGCATATCTTTTACTGTTTCAGGAGACATTTCTATATTGTCTTTTCTAACCCTTGTGATTATTACTCCCATAACAGGGATTTTCATTTGTTCAGCAACTTTTATTGTCTTAAGTGCATCTATTATAGCAGGCATTTCAGCATTTGTGATTATTATGAGTTCATCTGCTAAATCCATAGCAGCAAGAGTTTCATCACTTAATCCTGCAGCACTATCTACAATAACATATTCAGATAGTTTTTTGAAGTCTTTTTTAAAATCACCTATTTTGTTAGGCTTTACTCTTTTTAGTTCTTTTATTGAAAGAGAAGAAGGCATTACTTTAAGTCCAGATTCATGCTCATAAACTGCTTCTATTGGGTCTGCTTTTCCAAGCAAAACATGGTTTAGATTTATAGGAACTTCTGGGGAATTAAGATGAATTCCAATATTTGGAGTGGATAGATTTCCATCAATTACGAGAACATCTTTTCCGAAATAATTCATGGCTGCGCCTAGATTTATAGCAGTTGTAGTTTTACCAACACCCCCTTTTCCTGAAGTTATCACAATTACTTTGTTCATTTTTGTAACTTTTCGTAGAAGCTTTTAATCTACTTTGACAGAAGAAATTGTTTTGTAGTGCTTATAAACTTTTCTAACTTCTCGGCGTATTCTTTTAGTTTTTCCAAGTCCACGTTTATTTCTTTTCCCTGATAGAAAATCTTAAGAGCCACATTCTTCCTAAATTCTCCTATTCTTTCAGTTCTTAATTCATCTATTTTTCTAAACATTTCATACATTTCAAGAACCTCAAGAAAATTTTTATCCTTTTTGAATAATTTTTTAACTTCCTCTATTTTTCCTAGCGGATTTGATGAAATTGAGCTTATTTTTTTTCTTTTCTTTGCATACTTTAGAATTTCTTCTATAGCTGTCTCAATCATCTTTCTCCATCTCAGAATAAGATTTTTTATAACATCACAAGTCTTTGTGTATTTTAAACTTACATATAATAGGTGATCAGCACTTATTTTTTCTTGAATAATATCTTCCATTAATATAATATTAGTATCTTTCTCCTCCTATTTATTTAACCCATTTAGAAGTGTAATTTACCAAGTGCTTAATATTTATATATCTTTTGCTGTTTTCAAGGAGTGAAAGTTTTTTGACAGTTTTTGTTTATTTGCTTAATTTCAGAATTGCTTCTGCCAAATCTCCTGTTTCTTCAAGAGTTTTTCGTGCCTTTTTTTCTGAAACTCCTGTTTTTTCAATTATTGTTTGAATGTCTTCTTCAGATATTCCGACTTCTCCAGATTCTTCTGAAATATCTCCTGCAATTTGGAAAGTTTCCTGCCCCTGCATCTTTATTTTTTGTACAGAAGGATTGTTAATAATTATTCTAGAATTGTCGGTTTTTTTAATTATAACTTTAGAAGCATCTATATCTTCCTGAGAAATGCCCATTTTTTTGAGCATTCCTTGCATTTGTCTTGGGTCAACTCCCGGAAACATATTTTTGATAATTGGTTTGAGTTTTTATTTGTTTTGATTATTAATAGAAATCATATTTTGGAATTATATTATCTCTGTATGTTTTTCTGAATGCTAATACATATATTCCTGTTTTATACATCACTTTCTCAAATTTATTCATCTTTTCATATCTTTCCTTTTCTTTAGGTAATTCTTCAAACATTTTTCTAATAATTCTTTTTTATTCATATTTTATGAGAAATATCTTAGTATATAAAATTATCTGAGATTGAGGCTATGTGTAAAAATTAATGCTTAACCTTCTTGTAAAACTCAAATACTTTAATTATATTATCTATATTCCCCAAATAAAGTAAAACTTTTTGTTTTACCTTACCTCTTTCATCTATTTTTC
>Ga0210018_1001154_pt1 | contig 13929 bp, 14 predicted proteins | sample CryGeyCG2014_010_2_FD_183967 | JGI IMG/M metagenome (GOLD analysis project Ga0210018, IMG submission 183967) | Groundwater microbial communities from aquifer - Crystal Geyser CG09_land_8/20/14_0.10 (SPAdes) (version 2) | ecosystem: Environmental > Aquatic > Deep subsurface > Groundwater | place...
TCAAACATTGACTCAATAACCAATTTAAGTTAGAATATTCTTTATTCTGCCCTCGTAGCTTAACTGGATAAAGCAACACCCTTCTAAGGTGAAGAGTGGCTGTTCGAGTCAGCCCGAGGGCACAAAAATGATTATGGTGGCTATGGTGTAACAGCAGCATTAGAGTTTGTGGAATGATTCTACGTGTTTACATTTCGGTCATTTTTGATAAGATAAATTAATGCCGGTTGTTTCTTGTAAGATTTGTAGAAAAAGATTTTATACGAAGCCAAGCCACATAAAACTTGGGTGGGGTAAATTTTGTTCAACTGTTTGCCAGTATAAATCTTATTTGAAAGGAAAATTTGTCAATTGTAATATTTGTGGAAAAGAAATCTGGAGGAAGCCATTACAGTTAAAACGTTCAAAAAGTAAAAAATTTTTCTGTAGTAAATCCTGCCAAACTTTATGGAGAAATCGAGAATTCAGTGGGTTTCGTCATCCGAATTGGAAGGGTGGGTTGAATATAGAGCATAAGAATATTTTGATTAGAAATAGGATCAAGCCTATTTGTAAAAGATGCGGCTACAAAGACGAAAGAGTGCTCGCCGTGCATCATCTCGATAAAAATAAAAAACATAACAATGTAAGAAATTTAGTATGGCTGTGCCACAATTGTCATCATTTAGTGCATTATTATCAAATTAAAATTCCAAAATAATTTTATGGTGGCCGTAGCTCAATTGGTTAGAGCACTTCGCTGTGGCCGAAGTGGTTGCGCGTTCGAGTCGCGTCGGTCACCCTAACAACAAAGAATCGCCTTTTGGGCGGTTTTTTGGTAGAATAAGATAGTGGAAACGAAATATCAGAAAATAAAAAAGATTGCAACAAAAGAACTAGAAGGAAGCGATGCAGGTCATGATATTAATCATGCCCTGCGAGTTTATAATTCGTGCCTTAAACTTGCTAAAGGGCTGAAGGATATTGACTTAGATATTCTTAAGATTGCTGCTTTACTTCACGATATTGGTGGTCCCAAAGAGCTAAAGGATAAAACCGGAAGAATTTGTCACGCCAGAGAATCCGCCAAAATGACAAAAAAGATTCTTAAAGACTTAAGTTATCCTCAAGAAAAAATAAATCAAGTAATCCATTGTATATTAGCTCACCGGCATAGAACAGGAGTCTTACCGCAAACCAAAGAAGCTAAAATTCTATTCGACGCAGATAAATTAGATGCTTTAGGTGCCATTGGTATTGCCAGGGCTTATATTTGGGTAGGAAAAAATAATGCTCAAATATACAGCAACATTTCTCTTAAACAATATATCAAAGAAAATATAGTAGGAGGAAAATTTAATGGTAGGATTAAAGATAAATCAAAACACAATCCATTTTTTGAATTTGAAATTAAATTAAAACGACTTCCTGAAAGATTATATACAAGAAAGGCTAAAAAAATTGCCAAAGAAAGGCTTGCCTACATGAGGTCCTTTTTTAATAAGATTAAGAAAGAAATTAAAGGGTAAATTAAATTTTATTATAATTAAGCCCAACAGGTTCTAACATCGTCCGCCCCTTGGAGTCAATAAGAACATTTTCCCTTACCAGTATTTTCTGTTACACTTAGAGAATAATTAACTAATTAATAAAATACATATATGGCAAAAAGAAGCACGGGACTGGATAAACATAAAAAATCACATTCCCACAAAACCAAGAAGCGACTGGAAATAAAGAGGCTTATGCTAGAAGAAAAGAAAAATAAAAAACATAAATAAAATTTATTAACCAGGTTCTAACATCGTCCGCTAGGGTGGATTTTTTTTGATTTTTAATTTAATATTCTACTTAGGAGTTCAAGCCCCTGTAGTTCAACGGATAGAACAAGAGACTCCTAAGCTCTAAATCCAGGTTCAATTCCTGGTGGGGGCACAAAGTCAAAATCAAATATCAAAATTCAAAAATCAAAATTACAGATTAAAACTTAAAATTGTCTAAATAAAATACGGGCCCGTGGCGCAATTGGCTAGCGCGCCGCAATGGCATTGCGGAGGTTGTGGGTTCGAGACCCATCGGGTCCACTTCTTCGCTCCTTTAGAGCTTCGAAGTGCAGGCACACTACTTCTTCGCTCCTTTAGAGCTTCGAAGTGCAGGCACACTACTTCTTCGCTCCTTTAGAGCTTCGAAGTGCAGGCACACTACTTCTTCGCTCCTTTAGAGCTTCGAAGTGCAGGCACACTTCGAATAAGCAATAGAAGAAGTGTCCTGCGTAGCTTTATGCAGAGCAGGACATAATTTTCATTTTGATGTATTACGTTTACATAATTCAAAGCCAGAAAGACGAAAGTTATTATGTTGGGATAACAGAAGATTTAAAAGTAAGATTGCAAGAACATAACAAAGGCGATGTTAGATATACTTCATCAAAAATGCCCTATCAAATTTCATGGTATTGCGCTTTCAAAAATAAGAATAAAGCTCTCGCTTTTGAAAAGTATTTAAAACAAAGTTCCGGATTTGCTTTCGCGCGGAAGAGGTTAATTTAATATTGTATTTGAATCATCGGCTCGAACTACATTTTGCTTTGCCCATCCGAAGCTTTCTTGTCCGTCCGAAGATTTATCGTAGGAGGAAGCGGAGGAGGAAGGTATGTAATTGGCTATATTTGGATACAATTGGATAGAAAAATCGCCTTTTAGGCGGTTTTTTGGTAGAATAAGACAATATGAAACCAAAAGCTAAGGCATATATCGATGGAGCGAATATGTTTTATACTCAAATGAAATTAGAGTGGTTTTGTGATTGGAAAAAGATAAAAAACTATCTCCAAAATAGATGGGATGTTTTAGAAATAAGATATTATACCGGGGTTAAATCCGAAGATGAAAAGATGGCAAGTTTTCTTAGATATTTAGATAATGTTGGGATTATGCCGATAACTAAACCAATAAAAGTGATTAAGGTTAGCGATAATCATCCCTTAAAAAAGATTTATAATTACCCCGAAATTTATAAATCTAATTGCGATGTGGAAATAACAACAGATGTCCTTTTAGAAAGAAAAGAAGTTGATGAGATAATTTTATTTACAGGCGATAGCGATTTTCAGTATTTAATAAAGAAATTAAAAGATATAGGCAAAAAAGTTATAATTTTTTCATCAAGGAAGACTATTTCTTGGGAAATGAAGTTAGAGGCAACAGAATATATTTACTTGGAAGATATTAAAGATCAAATAGTACAGCAATAAAAAACCGCCCCTGCTTTTGCAGAGGCGTACTGTAAAACTATTATAATTATAGCAAATCAGGAAAGCTTGTCAATAGTATCGCCAGGGGGGGGCGGTTTTTTGGTAGAAATTCAAAATAAAAGAGCGCCACCTGATTAGTATTTGGTGGCGCTTCTTCGCCCTAACGACTAATAATTTTTTATTTCCCTTCTTACTTTATCGTGAAGAGCGGCCAAACCGGCAAGTAGAGTAATTTGCTGGGCAGCATTATCCACATTGTGGCAGCTGAATTCATAACCTCTTTCTTTATCTATGTGCCAGCTTGAAGGATAAATTCCGCAGGCATCGCCAGGACAATCAGCTACTAAACCGCCATTCTCGCTTCCTATATATGCCCTGAAATAATGATCGTCAAAGTGCTTTAAGCCACCAAATATGTGGCCATAAGCAGTTTTCATGGCTTGCGTTATTTCAGGAATAGGCATATTTCGTCCCCGATAAAGAAAGGCTAACCATTTAGTTAGGGGAATACTGAATTCTCCGCCCAATGAACCGCCATGCATGCCGGTATCGATTATTGTATCTACTATCATTAATTGAGGAAATGGAGCAGAAGTTTCCTTTTCAGGATAGCGGCTGATTCTGAAGAAAATATTTAAACCTGCCGAAACAGCATGAGCCAGTTGCCAGTTGTGAAAATACTCTTTGCCAGAACCATTACAATGGATACATTCTCTATCTTCCATTCCATATTTTTGAGCATAAAGATCTTTGCCCGAGCCCTCGCACTCTTTACAAGGCTTGCCCGTTTCTACTTTGATTTTGGGTATAGGAATAAGATACTCAAAAAATCCGTTTTTCACCCCTCCTAAGTTTATAAAAATACCCTCGTCAAATCCGAAATCTTTTTTAAGATCACTGGCGAACCCTCGGAACTTGAATTTTTCCATCAATGCCTTGACTATTAGATGTTCTGAGGTGATAACTGGGACCGTCTCCACAAAATCCTGATGTGCCCGTAAAATGATAGCTGGCTTTTCTCCATTCCAAGACAATTCATACCAGCAGGGAATGTTTTCTTTAATGAGCCACTTAAAGTCCTTCACAATTTTCCTCCTTCCTTATTGTTAATTTGCTGAAAACGAGATATTTAATTTTACCATTAAATTAAAATTATTACAAGACCAAGGTTCTACTATCGTTCAGCCAGGGAAAGATAGAAAATTAAAGATTGATTCTGGAATACTTCATAAATTTCCCGAATAAAAGTTTTCCACTTATCTTTATACACTCCATAGCGATTTTTTTAATATTTAATACAGGGATCCTATCCCTGTATTTTATTGATTTTTAATTGAAAAAATGGTACCTTTAAAAATGATTTTGGTTTAAGGTGGGTTGTGCCGAATTGGTAAGGCGCCGCTCTCGAAAAGCGGTGGCAGAAATGCCTTGCAGGTTCGAGTCCTGCACCCACCGCCTATGTTTAATTTTTTTAAAAAAATAAAAAAAGAGCCGAAAAGTTTGAAAGAGATTTTATCCCAATTTAAGGATTTGGAGAAAAATTTTGAAAAATTCTCTGAAGAATTAGAAAAAATAAAAAAAGAAAATACATCTAATATCCAAAAAGTGGGGATAGTTAGATTTAATCCATTTAAAGAAGTTGGAGGAGATCAGAGTTTTTCAATTGCCCTACTCGACGGAGATAACAGTGGGGTAGTAATTACCAGTCTTTATGCCAGAGAAGAAAATCGAGTTTATGCCAAACCAATAAAAGAAGGAAATTCTGAATATCCTTTATCAGAAGAAGAGAAAGAAGCAATAGACAAGGCTAAAGGTCTTAAAATCTAAATCCTAAATCCTAAATTCGAAATTCTAAACAATTCCTAATAACTAAAATCCAAATGACCAAAACAGTTTTGAAATTTAAACATTTGAATTTTGAATTTGTTTCGGATTTAGATATTAGGATTTCGGATTTTCATTTCAATATTATGGTAAAAGAAGCAAAAGAAAATTTAACCCGTCTGCCAACGCCTTCGGCGCAGGCCGATGGCGGGCGGGTATCTCGGCCACCGGTGGTTGTTATTTTAGGTCATGTTGACCACGGTAAGACGACTTTGCTTGATTATATCCGGAAGACAAATGTGGCGGAAAAAGAAACCGGGGGCATCACCCAGCATATTGGAGCTTATGAAATTGAGGTTGGTAACCCTCCTTCGTCTCCTCCTACGATAAATCTTCGGACGGACAAGAAAGCTACGGAAGGGCAAAGAAAAATTACTTTCATTGATACCCCTGGCCATGAAGCTTTTTCAGCTATGAGAGGAAGGGGGGCTAAAGTGGCTGATATCGCCATTTTAGTGGTGGCAGCTGAAGAAGGAGTAAAGCCTCAAACAAAAGAAGCGATTTTACACATTAAAAAAACTGGTATCCCAATGATTGTGGCTATTAATAAAATTGACAGACCCGAAGCCAATCCCGAGAAGGTTAAGCGAGAATTAGCTGAAAACGGAGTTTTAGTTGAAAAACTGGGTGGTAAGATTCCTTCAGTTGAAATATCAGCCAAAACCGGTCAGAGAATAGAGGATTTATTAGAATTGATAATTTTAGTAGCGGAAATGGAAAAATTAACTGGCGATATTTCAAAAACAGCCGAAGGTTTAATAATTGAGGCCTATTTAGATTCTCTTCGGGGACCAACTGCTACCTTACTTTTGAGAGATGGGGTTTTAAAAAGCGGGGATATTATTGGGACCGCCTCAGCTTTAGGGAAAGTCAAAACTTTGGAAAATTTTCAAAGTTTCCCTATTAAAAAAGCCTTACCTTCTCAACCGGTAATTGTTTTGGGTTTTGAAAATGTCCCTCAGGTTGGAGAAAAATTTAAAGTTTTTTCTGATATTGAGAGTGCTAAAAAATATATAGAAAAGAAAGAAAGAAAAGCTGGAGAAGGTGAAGTATTTTTAATCGAAGAAGGACAGAGAGTCTTAAATTTAATTTTGAAAGCTGATGTTTTAGGATCCCTGGAAGCCGTTGAAGAGGTTTTGAAAAATCTTCCTCAAGAAAAAGTTATTTTAAGGATTTTAAAAAAGAACGTTGGAGAAATTAATGAATCGGATTTAAAATTAGCCAATTCGGCCAAGGCAACAATTTTAGGTTTTCGAGTAAAAATAAATCCAATTGCTACTAATCTTAAAGAACAATTAAAGGTTAGGATTTTGGTTTTTGATATAATTTATGAGTTGATTCAAGGGGTGAGGTCTTTGATGGAGAAAATAATGGCCCCAGAAGTGGTAAAGACGACAATTGGTAAAGTGAAGGTTTTGGTAATCTTTCGACAAGAAGCCAGAAGGCAAATTATTGGAGGGAGGGTGATTGAGGGAGAAGTGAAACTGGGTTTAAGGGTTGAAGTTTTTCGAAATGAAGAAAAGGTTAGCGAAGGGAGATTGGTTAATCTTCAAAAGAATAAAAAAGATGTAGAAAAAGCCATAAAGGGAGAAGAATGCGGCATTTTATTTGAAGGAGATGTAAAGATTGAAGAAGGTGATATTTTAGTGATTTATACAGAAGAAAGGAGAAGGGGCGAACTATAAAATCATGTCAAAACGTCTTCCAAGAGTTAATGAACTTATAAAACGGGAGGTATCAAAAATCCTTTTCCGAGAGGTTGATTTTCCTAAAAATGTTTTAGTTACCGTGACCAGAGTAGAAACTTCACCTGATTTAAGGGAATCAAAAGTCTGGATTTCTACTCTTCCCGAAAGTCAAAGAGAAGGGGTGATTAAGATTCTTAATCGCCAGATTTATAATCTTCAACAAAAAATTAATAAACTCCTTAAAATGAGACCTTTGCCGAAATTAAAATTTATTGAGGAAAAAGAAACCCAAAAAGCAGCCAGGGTTGAGGAACTTCTAGAAAAAATTAAAAATGGAAAATAAAATTACTCAACAATTTCAAAAAATTAATCAATTAATAAAAGGAGTAAAAGCCCCCATTCTTATTGCCTCTCACGAAAATCCCGATGCTGATGCTGTCGGTTCTCTCTTGGCTCTAAATTTTGCGGCAAAACAATTGAATTTTCAAAGCTTTCTTTATTTACCAGATAAAGCTCCAGAATATCTCGATTTTTTACCTGGTTTTACCGAGATTAAAAATCACATTCCTTCTCTTGACTTTGGCCTCCTATTCTGCCTTGATTACGGAGATTTTGAAAGATTGAAATTGCCTCAAAACTTTCCGGAAGAAAAAATCATTACTCTCGATCATCATTTAGAAAGTGATCAAAGAGGCCAAGTTAAGATTATAGGACCCCAATTTTCTTCAACTTCTGAAATTATTTACTTATGGTTGACTGAGTTAGGGGTGGAGATTGAGAGAAATATTGCCACCTGCTTACTGACGGGAATTATCTCTGATACTGGGGGGTTCAAACACATTTCTACTTCTCCTCAGACCTTAGAAATTGTTTCAGTTTTACTTGCCAAAGGAGCTTCTATAGAAGTGCTTAGTCGCCGGGTTTTAACTCTGGGAAGACCATTAACTCGCTCAAAAATTTGGGCAGAAACTCTTTCTCGAGTTACTCTCGATCAAAAAAGAAGTTTCGTTTTCAGTTGGGTTTCTTTTGAAGACTTAAAGAAATATCAGGTCCCTCCCTCTGATCTAGATGGAATTTCCAGTCTTATTTCGACGATTTCTGTGGCCTCTTTTTCTCTTTTTTTAGTGGAATATGAGAAGGGTAAGGTGAAAGGCTCTTTAAGGTCGGAACCATATAAAGGGAAAGATATTACTGAATTAGCTAAGGCCTTAGGTGGTAATGGCCATTCCTACGCTGCTGGCTTTAAACAAGAAGGCAGTATTGAAGAAGTCCTAAAGAAAGTATATAATTTAATAGGTTAAAATGGCGTGGTAGCCAAGTAGCTAAGGCAGCAGTCTGCAAAACTGCTATACGCGAGTGCAATTCTCGCCCACGCCTCAAGATTTTGCCCGGGTGGTGGAATGGTATACACGCAAGACTTAAAATCTTGTGAGCGTAAGCTCGTGTGGGTTCGAGTCCCACCCCGGGCACAAAAAACCGCCCCGCGAAAGCGGGGCGGTTTTAATTATTAGTTTTTCTTTATCCTTCCAAAATCTCAATATAAGTTTCTCTTGAACCAAAATTGAGGGCCTCCCAATAAGAAGGGAACCAGATATCAATCTGATAGTTCCCCTTTTTCCAGCTCATTCTATCTTCAACCACAAAAACTTTGTCTCCATATAATTCTGGTATCCTTACTTTTGTTCCGAAAGGTAGTAAATTATTGGCGATAATTCCTTCCTTTACCCAGGTTCCGGCAGCAGTTAAATGAGGAGTATCGTCAGTTTCCCAGGTGGAAGAAGAATAGGCGGTGACAATAACTTCAATTCGTTCAATAACGACGAGATTATCTTGGGGCGAAATAGGGTTGGGGATGGGTAAAAGAGTGTTCTCCTGGATAGCCGAAAACTGGAGAATTTCGGGAGTTGGGTTCAAAACCATCTCAAAATCGGCCTCAGCTTCCTGAATTTTAGGCTCAAAAAGGGGCGACATCCCGATTAAACCGATTATTACTAGAAAAATCAGGGTATATAGCCCAGCTCTTCTCTTGAAGAACGAGGGCTTTTTTTGTTTTCTAGACATCTTAAAACCCCCTTACGGGGGTTTTATCATATTAGCAAATCCACTGGGGGCTGTCAAGCCCTTCACCTTTGGTAAAGGTGAAGGGTCAAGGGGTTAAATTTGGAGCGGGTGAAGGGAGTCGAACCCTCTTCTTTTTCTTGGCAAGAAAATATAATAACCGTTATACGACACCCGCTTGGTGCCGCGGGCCGGGATCGAACCGGCGCCCCTGCGATTTTCAGTCGCATGCTCTACCACTGAGCTACCGCGGCGAGTGGAACGTAAAAATTTTACTTTTTAAAATTTAACGTTCCTACAACGTTAATTTGCAAAGCAAATTTTACGTTGTGGGCGCGTCCTGACTCGAACAGGAGGCCTTCTCGGCTTGCCCCGTTAGATTTTTTTGATGGACGGTATAGGATTCGGACCTATAACCTCATGGATGTAAACCATGCGCTCTAACCATTGAGCTAACCGTCCTTTTTTAAATCTAACGGGGTGAATAAACGAGACGCTCTAACCAATTGAGCTACGCGCCCCTACCAGAATGTTCTAGGACAAGCGAACTCACTTTATTTAATGCGCGGGAGAGGACTCGAACCTCCACGTCCATAAGGACACTAGCACCTCAAGCTAGCCTGGCTACCGATTACAGCACCCGCGCTCATATCATTCTACCCCTTCAACAATCTCTTTTTGCTTTAACCTCGCTTTCTTTCCCCTCACTTTTCTTAGATAATAAAGCTTCGCTCTCCTTGCCTTTCCTCTTTTTATTATCTCAATTTTTTCTAAAGTTGGAGAGTGTAAAGGGAAAACTCTTTCTACTCCAATACCAGAAATTATTCTCCTGACCGTTATTGTTGAAGAGATTCCTTTACCGTGTTTTCTGGCTAAAACCAGACCTTCAAATGCCTGGGCTTTCTCTTTCTCTTTTTCTTTCTTGCCCGCTGAGGCAATAGCTGAGGCGGGGATTTTTTGGAAAACCCTTACCGTATCGCCAGGGCGAATATCTGGTAAACCCTTTTTTAATTGTGATTGATTAAAGATTTCGAGCAGAGTAGTCATTTTAAATAATTTAAAACCTTGTTTAAATCTTCTGGTAATTCCGAATTAAACTCTTTTTCTTCTCCATTTGGCAACTTAATCTTTAAATAACTGGCGTGTAAAAACTGTCTCTTTAGTCCTTTTGGTGTTGGTTGATTTTTAAATCCATATAATTTATCTCCAGCAATTGGGTGGCTTAAATAAGCTAAATGAGTTCTAATTTGATGTTTTCTACCAGTTTTTGGGACAACTTCAATTAAAGTATAATTTTCAAACCTTTGCAACACTTTATATTCGGTAACTGCCTTTCTCTTTTCTTGAGAACGGGGTTCTCCGGGTAAATAAACCTTTTGTTTTTTTCTATCTCCGGGTGAACGGCCAAGCAAAGTTTCAACTTCGCCTTCTTTATTTTTAAGATTACCAACCACTAAGGCAAGATATTTTTTCTTAACTTTCTTTCCTTTGAACTGCTTTTGTAAAAAATCTAAAGTTTTATTATCTTTTGCTACCAAAAGAATTCCCGAAGTATCTTTATCTAATCGATGAACTCTTCTTGGAATATCATCAGCATTAACTCCCGCTGGTTTATCGATCACCAATAAATTATCATCTTCGTAGAGAATTTTTAATTTTGATATTTGCATTTTAAATTTTCTTTTATGTGGGCGTATCCCGATTTGAACGGGAGACCTCTTCAATGTCAGTGAAGCGCTCTAACCAACTGAGCTATACGCCCCTGGTGCGCGTGGAAGGGATCGGACCTTCTACTTCCTCTTTATAAGAGAGGCGTTCTACCAATGAACTACACGCGCGAATGGCTCTATTCTACTTTAATTTTTTTGATTTTTAAAGACTCTATTGATTTAGGAAAAATCTTAGTTTTCCCCTCTTTAATTAAATTTTCAAATTCTTCTTTTTCAATTGTTTCTTTTTCAATAAGTTTTTTGGCAATTTTTTCCAGAAGCCCTTTCTTTTTAGTTAAAATCTTTTTAGCTTGTTTTTGGGCACCTTCGATAAACCGAGAGACTTCTTTATCAATTTTAGCTGCTACTTCCTCAGAATAGTTTCTTTGTTCTCCAATTTCTTTCCCTAAAAAGACCAATTCTTCTTTCTCGCCAAAAGAAATTGGACCAAGAGATGACATGCCATATTCTTTAATCAATTTTCTGGCCAGTTCTGATGCTCTTTCTAAATCGTTGGCTGCCCCAGTTGTCATTTCACCAAATTTTAATTTTTCAGCACAATAACCACCGAGCAAAGTTGCCATTTCAGCTAAAAATTCGGTTTTTGTTTTGATTTTTCTTTCTTCGGTCGGCATCTTCAAAGTGTAACCTGCCGCCATTCCCCGGGCAATAATGGAAATTTTTCTAACTGGTTCGGTCCCAGGTAAAGAAGATGAAACTAAGGCATGGCCTGATTCATGATAGGCAGCGATTTCCTTTTCTTTTTTTGATAAAATATGGCTTTTTCTTTCTGGTCCCAACAAAACTTTCTCAATTGATTCTAACATTTCTTCCTGATACACTTGATGTTTATTTTTCTTGGCAGCTAAAATTGCTGCTTCATTGACTAAGTTAGCCAAATCAGCTCCCGAAAATCCTGGTGTTCTTTCTGCCACCTCTCTTAAATTAATATTTAAAGCTAAGGGCTTTCCTCGAGAATGGATTTTCAAAATCTCTTCTCGGTCATTAATATCTGGTAAATCTAAAACAACTTTTCGGTCAAAGCGGCCCGGCCTTAAAAGAGCAGGATCTAAAATGTCTCCCCTATTTGTGGCACTGAGAACGATGACATTGGTATCTCTTTCAAAACCATCCATTTCAACTAAAATTTGATTTAAAGTTTGTTCTCTTTCATCATGGCCTCCACCCAGGCCAGCTCCTCGCATTCTGCCGACAGCATCAAGTTCATCAATAAAAAGAATACAAGGGGCATTTTTCTTGGCAGTTGAAAAAAGGTCTCTTACTCTTCCCGCTCCCACCCCAACAAATAACTCAACAAATTCTGAACCTGAAATATGAAAAAAAGGGACATTGGCTTCGCCGGCCACTGCTCGAGCTAAGAGAGTTTTTCCAACACCAGCCGGGCCCAAAAGCAATACTCCTCTGGGGATTCTTGCTCCCATTGCTAAAAATTTTTTAGGATTTCTTAAAAAATCAACAACCTCTTTCAATTCTTCTTTTGCTTCTTTTAAACCAGCCACATCATTAAAAGTAATTTTTTCTTTAGGATGGCCTTCAGCTCCAAAAAGGCGAGCTCTGGCTCGGGAAAAATCGAAAGCCTGGGTAGCTCCGGCTCTGGCCTGACGAAAAATAAACCAGAAAAAGAGGAAAAATAGTAAAAGAGGAGCTAAAAACATTAAAGCTGGACCCAGCCAGACCCAAACCCCCCGTTCTTCTTTTGTTTCAATCATCACTCCTTTTAATTTTTCTCTATCTACTTCATAGTTTATTAAAGATTCTGAAAGAGCGGCTTCGGTTTCTTTCCTTGATCTAGCCTTACTATCGTCTTGGTAGATTATTTCCAATTCATTTCCAAAAATAGTAATTTTTTTGACTTTTTCCTGATTGATTTCTTCGACCAACTGAGTTAAAGATAATTCTTTTTCTTTTTCAAAAGGTTGAGAAAACAAAGTAAAGACAGCTGAAACTATCAGAAAAACCAAAATGATAAAAATAAAATTTTTGAGCAAGTTTTTCATAATTTGAGCGAAGCGAAAATTATGAACCCCGTATTAATTTTGTCACACCATTCTAGAGATTCTGTGATATTTTAAATAAATTTATAAAACTCTCACGACGCCCGACCCTGAATAAGGGTTTCATGAGAGAGGGCGTCGTCCTAAGCCTCCTCGCAAAATTATTGCGGGTCATATCTTACATTATAACAAAAATTTTAAAAAATTTCAATCCTTCAATAAACTCAGGATTGATACTTAATTCATGAGAGTATCAATTAAAAAGACCCTGAACTGGCTGTTCAGGGTCCTCCTTGTAAATCCTACAATTCGCTACTTCCGTCTTATTTGCCATTTTGGGTGATTAGGACAGATTTGTTAATCTGACCGTACACCGCCTGAAGAACTGCCTTAAGAGGATAAGGTGATTCTTCATACTTATTCCCTTCCTCAGGATATTCGTCCATACATTTGGCGAAGAATTCCTTGAGGTGGTCGGGGACTTTTACCAGGCAAATCCTCTTTATCCCCTTCTCTTTTACCCTCTTAATAAGGAAAAAGAGGTTCTTAGCCCTGGTTCCATCTGGATTTTCCCAATCTCCCTCGTACTTCACCAGACAGATGCCTGACTTTTGTTTCAGAAACCATTCTTTTGGGGAAGTAGTGGCTTCGGTACCAAACTCCTCTCCTTGGGCCCGGATTTTTTCCCTCTCCTCCAACTGATGGAGCCCCCTCTTTAATAGGAACCAGAGAAGTTGAACTTTTTTATTCTCCTCTTCAGGGATTTTTTGGAGGAATGGCGGCTTATCCTTCTTTAAGGTGGTGAGAAAAAGATAGAGAGGAGTGTTATTTATCGTCATCCTTCTTAGTTCCTTTATGACTTTCTGGAGAGAAACAGTAGCCAAACAGGGGAAAATCTTCTCACCATCACTTTTCACTAAAAGAGTACCGCCGCCCCGCCAAAAAGCAGTGATTCCATCAGGGTTCTTTACCTCTTCCGGGGGAATATCCAGAACAAATTTCCCGGCCTTCCCGTTGAGAAATTCCTCAAGAGAGATATTACTTTGGTCGAAAAGAGATTTACTCTCTGTTTTATTTACTCTATCGAGGAATTCCTTAAGTTTCCACCTCGTTTCAGCTATTTCTTGTGCCTCAAAAAAGGATTCAGAAGAAATGGTGTAAGTTTTCCCATAAGCTCTTAGAATTCCGGCTGGGTCTTCCACCAGATATCCCTTGTTCACAAGCTGGCCGAGAAGAATTTCCGCCTCTTTTTGGCTATGGATTTCCTTAGAAAATTCGTAGTTACAAACTTCCAGCCAAGCTGCCCGGCGATATGCAGGCGTTGGGTCTCGCCAGAGAAAACC
>Ga0210018_1001155_pt1 | contig 13917 bp, 9 predicted proteins | sample CryGeyCG2014_010_2_FD_183967 | JGI IMG/M metagenome (GOLD analysis project Ga0210018, IMG submission 183967) | Groundwater microbial communities from aquifer - Crystal Geyser CG09_land_8/20/14_0.10 (SPAdes) (version 2) | ecosystem: Environmental > Aquatic > Deep subsurface > Groundwater | place...
TTCACAATGGAAGATAATATGGTAAAATATTATTGAGTGAGAGAAATTCACTCACGGACAGGGGGCGTTCAGAATTGATTCTCCGGACGCCCTGTTTTATTTCTCGTTATATAATATATGACAAATCTTACGCCATGGCGTAAGATTTGTCATATTTGACACTTTTTATTCTTTTATCTATTATTATAGGGCGATCCTAAACTACGAATTCATTCCTGCCTACCGGCAGGCAGGCGAATCTACAAAATAAATACGAATAACTATTTTTCGTAGGCATTCGTAAATTCGGATAAATTTGTAGATTAGGATTATTTTTATAAAAAATATGCTTGATTTAAAAGCTTTGAATAGGGCGATTGAAACAATTGCCCAAGAAAAAGGAATAGACGCCGGAGCGATTTTCGGCGCCATTGAAGCGGCTCTTGCCGCGGCTTATAGAAAAGAATACCGCAAAAAAGGCGAGCTTATTAAATGTAAATTAAATCCTAAGACTGGCGACATGAAATTTTCGCAGGTTAAACTTGTAACTGATGAAAATTCTGTCCGTCTTAAAGAAGACGAATCACAGACAAACGCAGACAATACGCAGACTAACGCAGATAGTCCGCGTGGGTCTGTGTCGGGTCCGTGCGCGTCCGCGTCAGAGGAGGAAGAACTTTTGCCGGTTTATAACCCCGACCGCCACATTTGGCTGAAAGAAGCGAAAGAAATAAAAAAGGGCGTTGAAGTCGGTGAAGAACTTGAATTTCCGCTTGAAGACCAATCGGATTTCGGCAGAATCGCTTCGCAGGCCGCAAAGCAAGTTATTTTGCAAAAAATCAGGGAAATTGAAAGAGACTCGGTGAAAAAAGAATACATCGGAAAAGAAGGTGAAATAGTCAGCGGAACAGTCCAAAGGGTTGAACGCGGAAATATTTACGTTGATTTGGGCAGAGCGAGCGGAATTATGTTCTACACGGAATCCATTCCAGGCGAGCACTACAGAATTGGCGAAAGGTTAAAATTTTATCTTTTGGCGGTTCAAGATGAAACAAGAGTGCCTGGTTTGATTCTTTCACGCAGCCATCCGAAATTTGTTTCAAAGCTTTTTGAAATGGAAGTTCCGGAAATTCATAATGAGCTGGTTGAAATCAAGGCGGTGGCCCGCGAGGCGGGCAGCCGCACGAAAATCGCCGCCGATTCAAAAGTCGAAGGAGTTGACCCTATCGGTTCTTTGGTTGGTCAGCGCGGCACGCGCGTTATGGCGGTTACAAATGAATTGGGAAACGAAAAAATAGACATAATCGGATGGTCGGAAGCGCCCGATAAATTTATCGCAGCCGCTTTGTCTCCGGCGAAAGTGGTTTCGGTTGAAGTTTTGCCCAGACGTGAAGCGCGGGTAATGGTTCCTGAAGACCAATTGAGTCTGGCAATAGGCAAAGGCGGCCAGAACGTTCGGCTGGCGGCCAAGCTTACCGGCTGGAAAATAGATGTCCGTTCCGATTCACGGCCGGATGTAGTTCAGTTTGATCCGGGGAAAATCAATATTGAAAACGCGGCTGTCGAAGAAACTAAAAAAGAAAAAGACGAACACGAAAGGGTCGATTAATTAAATTAAAAGTTTAATTTAAAAATTATAATGATAGATAAAATATCGTCAGGAAAAAATCCTCCCAAAGAAATAAACGTTTTCGTTGAAATCCCGCAGAATTCTTCAGTTAAATACGAATTAGACAAAGACTCGGGCGCGATTTTCGTTGACAGATTTTTATACACGGCGATGAGTTATCCTTTTAATTACGGTTTTATCCCCCAGACCCATGCCGAAGACAATGACCCGGTTGACGTTTTAGTAATTTCGTCGTTGCCGGTTTTTTCCGGAGCGGTTATCGCGGCCCGGCCAATCGGCATTCTTGAAATGGAAGACGAGGCTGGTTTGGACAATAAAATCATCGCGGTTCCCACCGAAAAAATCGACCCGCAATTTTCTGAAATCAAGGACGTAAAGGATTTGAACGAAGACACCAAGAAAAAAATCAAACATTTTTTCGAAACTTATAAACAATTGGAGCCGAACAAATGGGTGAAAGTCAGGAATTTTTTAGACAGAGAAGCGGCGGAAAAAGAAATTACCAAATCGCTTCATTAAGTTGGCTTTTTTACAGCGTTGTTAAATTCCTGAAATTAATTTATAATTAAAGCGACCCAAAAATTCGTAATTTGGGGTCGCATCTTTCTATGGAACACGACCAATATTTAATTCCGACAGTCATAGAAAAAACAAGTTCCGGCGAGCGCGCCTACGATATTTATTCGCGGCTTCTTAAAGAGCGGATAGTTTTGATAGGCGGAGCAATCAGCGATGGTATGGCGAATGCCATTATCGCCCAACTTCTTTTTTTGGAACATGAAGACTCAAAAAAAGATATCAAAGTTTATATCAATAGTCCGGGCGGTTCGGTGACTGCCGGTCTCGCAGTTTACGACACGATGCAATCAATCAAGCCCGACGTTTCAACCATTTGCATAGGCATTGCCGCTTCAATGGGCGCGGTGCTTCTGGCCGCCGGCAAAAAAGGAAAAAGATTCACGTTGCCTAATTCCGAAATGCTCATCCATCAAGTGATGGGCGGAGGCGAAGGAATGGCGCCGGCAATTGAAATTGAAATTACGGCCAGACATATCATTAAAATAAAAGACAGGCTCAACGTAATTCTCGCTAAACATACCGGTCAGCCTCTCTCCAAGATAGAAAAAGACACCGACCGCGATTTTTGGCTCACGGCGGCGGAAGCCAAAGAATACGGCTTAGTAGACGAAATAATAAAGGCGAAAAAATAATCGCTTATGAAAATCGCTTTTTTTGAAATAGAACAATGGGAAGCGGAGTATATTAAAAATTTGCTGCCCGATTTTGATTTATTTTTTTCCCAAGAGAAACTGAACAAAGATAATTTGCCCGAAAAAAGAGATTTTGAAATTATCTCTGTTTTTGTGGGTTCAAGCGTAAACGGGGAAGTGATAAACGCTTTTCCCAATCTTAAATTAATTACAACGCGCTCAACGGGCTTTGACCATATTGATTTGAAATTCGCGAAAGAAAAAAACATTTCGACGGCTTACGTGCCGGGATACGGCGACAATACCGTTGCCGAATTCGCTTTCGGCTTGATTTTAACTTTGAGCCGGAAAATTTATGAAGCCGCCGACCGCCTGAAAGAAACTTGCGATTTTTCACTTGTTGGTTTGCGCGGTTTTGATTTGGCGGGCAAGACAATCGGCATCGTGGGAACGGGCAGAATCGGGCGGCATATGGTTAAAATCGCCAAAGGATTTGAAATGAATATCGTGGCTTCCGATGTTAAGCCCGATGAAAATTTTGCAAAAGAAGCAAGATTCAAATACGTTTCTTTTGATGAATTATTGGCGGTTTCGGATATTATTTCTCTGCATGTGCCAAATATTGAATCAACGAATCATTTGATAAATTCCCAAAATATAAATAAAATAAAAAAAGGCGCGATTTTGATAAACACTTCGCGCGGAGCCGTAGTTGAAACGTCAGCGCTGATTAAAGGTTTAAATGAAGGGATTTTAGGCGGAGCCGGACTTGATGTTTTAGAAGAAGAAGGCGCGATTTCCGACGAAAAAGAGCTTATTTTATACGGTCGTCCCGAAGAGCATAATTTGAAAACAATCATTCAAGACCATGTTTTGATAGATATGCCGAACGTTATCGTTACCCCGCATAATGCTTTTAATACGGGCGAAGCTTTGCGGAGAATTTTAGACATCGACGTAGAAAACATAAAATCTTTTTCAAAAGCCGGAACACCGGCGCATAAGATTAATTAATAGAGGAGCGTCATCTACTATCATACATGATAGTAGACGGGTTTCTAAAAATTATATAACAATAAATTTAAGATTAAATTAAAGTGAATAAAACAAAGAATCTCGAAAATTATTTTTGGCTGAAGTTTTGTGAAAATGTTGAAAAATCTAGCTCTGAAAGAACGGCAAGGATTTTGAATTCTTTATTAAGCGTGGATGAAAAGGGGATGATAGCGAAAAGATTGGCTGCCGTAAAATTGATAAGATTAGGCAAAAGCTATAAGGAAATAGGGAAAATTCTGTGGATGTCGCCAAGCACTGTGAGCGCTATTAAAAAGAGCATGAGCAATACAACAAGTTACCAAAGCGGCGATTTTTATGCGAATCAAACAAAAGCCGAAAAACAAAGAAAAATAAAGCCGTTGCCGGAGAAAACAATATTTGATTATTGGGCGAATTTCCCGTTTCCTAAAAGCCGCAGCAAGGGGAGATGGAAGTATTTAAATTACCAAAATTGATGGTTTCCGTCTACTATCATATATGATAGTAGACGGGTATTTGCGCAGTATTAATTTTTAACTTAAAGCGTTTATGAATAATAAAAAAATTATTATTTTTGTCGTCTCCGCCGCTTTGATTGGCGGTATTTTCGGCTCGCTTATTTCAAGCCAGCCGGCTCGGGCAAATTTTTTTGGCGATTTATATAACCAATACGTGAAGCCATTTATTCCTTCAAATTTCGCCACTTCAACTCAACAATCAAGTTCAACTCGGCAATCAAGCGGTCAAGTTCAAATTTACTCGCCGACGGTTGATTACGAACAAGCCGTGGTTAAGGCGATTGAGCAAGCTTCGCCGGCGGTTATTTCAATAACCATTTCAAAAAATTTGCCGGTGATAGAACAATGCCCTTATAGTCCTTTCGCCGATTTGCCGCCTGAATTTCAGCAGTTTTTTGGCGGTCAGGATATGCAATTTTATCAGCAATGCCAAAAAGGAACAAAGCTTCAAGAAATTGGAGGCGGTTCGGGTTTTATTGTTTCTTCGGACGGTTTGATTGTAACGAATAAGCACGTTGTTTATGACGAAGCCGCTTCTTATACGGTTTTAAACAATGACGGCAAAAAATATGACGCTAAGGTTTTGGCGCGAGACCCGAATCGCGACATCGCCATCATAAAAATTTCGGCGGATAATCTGCCAGTTGTAAATTTGGGAAATTCCGATGGATTAAAACTTGGACAAACCGCCATTGCTATAGGCAACGCTTTGGGCGAATTCAGAAATACGGTTTCAACGGGCGTTATTTCAGGTTTATCGCGCAACGTCATCGCTTCGGGTTCGGGCATAGGAACGGAAAAACTTGAAGATTTAATTCAAACAGATGCGGCGATTAATCAAGGCAATTCCGGCGGTCCGCTTTTGAATCTTAAAGGCGAAGTAATTGGCGTAAATGTCGCTATGGTTTCGGGCGCGCAGAGCATAGGATTTTCCATCCCGATAAATCAAGTCAAGAAAGCCATAGAATCGGTTAAAAGCGCGGGTAGAATAATTTCTCCTTATTTGGGGGTGCGTTATTTGGTTATAGATTCCGATTTGGCGAAAAAGGAAAAATTGCCGGTTGATGTTGGAGTTTTGGTGCGCGGAAGTTCCGACAATTCGGCAGTGCTCAAAGATTCGCCAGCTGAAAAAGCCGGAATAAAAGCGGAAGATATAATTATTGAAGTGAACGGAGAAAAAATAACCCAAAATAAATCTTTAAATTCATTGTTGCAAAAATACAGCGTCGGCGATACCATTACATTGAAAGTGGTAAGGGGTGGAAAGGAAATGGAAATAAAGGCGGTATTAGAAGAGAGACCGAGCGGGTTATGATATAAAGTATGAACCCCGTTAGAAGTCTTTAGCATAAAAATTTTCAAAGAAAATTTTTATGCCAGGCATTAATGGGGAATGTAATAATTAATAAGTCTATCTGAAATTAGTATTTTACTATATTAGGTACAGACTTCTAACGGGGTGAATTATCAAAAATTTACAATTAAAGCGCAGGAAGCTTTGCAAAACGCCCAAGAAATTGCCGCTAAAGAAAGCCATGGCGAGTTTAAGGCTATTCATCTTTTAGCCTCTTTGATTATGGACGATGGTTCGCTTGTAAGGCCGATTTTAATGAGAGCGGGAATTAATTTGGAAGCTTTGTCGCGTCGGGTAGAAGAAGCGTTTATTGCCGAACCAAAAATTATGGCGGGCGGGGGAGTGGCGCAGCTTTATCTTTCGCAGGAATTAATGCAGATTTTAGATAAATCGGCGAAAATCGCCACGGCTCAAAAAGATGAATTCATTTCGTGCGAGCATTTGCTTTTGGCGGTTTTGGAAAGTCCGTCTCCGGCGGGAAAAATTTTGGGAGAATTCGGATTGCGCAGAGAAATCGTTTTGAGAATTCTGGCGGCGCTCCGCGGTTCAACAAGAATAACGGACGAAACTCCGGAATCAAAATTTCAGGTTTTGGAAAAATACGCCGTCAATTTAAACGACCAAGCGAAACAGAACAAACTTGACCCGGTTATCGGCAGGGAAGAAGAGCTTCGCAGGGTAATTCAAGTTTTAAGCCGCCGAAGGAAAAATAACCCGGTATTGATAGGCGAGCCCGGCGTGGGGAAAACGGCCGTGGTTGAAGGCCTGGCGCAAAGGATTATTTCCGGCGAAGTGCCTGAAACCCTGAAGAGTAAAGAAATAATAATGCTTGATTTGGGTTCTTTGATAGCGGGCACGAAATTCCGCGGCGAATTTGAAGACCGATTGAAAACCTTTATAAAAGAGATTCAAAACTCCGCGGGCAGATACATTCTTTTTATAGACGAAATTCATATGATAGTCGGCGCCGGCGCCGCCGAAGGCACGGTTGACGCTTCAAATTTGTTGAAGCCGGCTTTGGCGCGCGGAGAGCTTCGGGCAATCGGCGCGACGACGATAAAAGAATACCAGCGCCACATTGAGAAAGACGCGGCCTTGGAACGCAGATTCCAGCCGATTATGGTTGAAGAGCCTTCCACGGAAGACAGTATTTCAATTTTGCGCGGCCTTAAAGAAAAATATGAAATTCACCACGGCGTCAGAATTTCCGATGAAGCGATTATCTCGGCGGTTAATCTTTCAAGCCGTTATATTACCGACAGGTTTTTGCCCGACAAAGCGGTTGATTTAATAGATGAAGCCGCTTCGGCGCGGCGCTTGGAAAGTGAAAGCATACCGGCGGAAATAGGAAAAATGCGCCGGGAAATCACCAGGCTTGAAATAGAAAAACAGGCGCTGGCTTCCGAAGAAGGAGAAAAAAATAAAAAGCGGCTTAAGGAAATAGAAAAAGAACTGGCCAAGCTTAAGGAAAAAAACGACGAACTTTCCGCCAAGTGGCATGCCGAAAAAATTTCTTCAGAGCAGACTCATAATTTGCGTAAAAAAGTTGAAGATTTAAAAAGGGAAGCTGAACTTGCCGAACGCGATGGAAATCTGGAAAAAGTGGCGAAAATACTTTATGGCGAACTTCCGCAAGCGGAAAAAGAATTCAAAGCGTTTGAGAAAAAATATTTGATGAATGAAAAACGGTCCGATTCTTCAAGCGGTAAGTTTATCCGTGAAGTGGTTGATGAAGAAGATATCGCGTCGGTTGTTTCACGCTGGACAGGCGTGCCGGTTTCCAAAATGCTTGAATCGGAAATGGAAAAACTTTCACGCATTGAAGATGTTTTAGGAGAAAGAGTGGTTGGCCAAAAACAAGCGGTTGAGGCGATTGCCAGCGCTTTGCGTCGCGCCCGCGCCGGATTGTCCGACGAAGACAAACCACTTGGCTCGTTTATGTTTTTAGGCCCAACCGGAGTGGGAAAAACCGAGCTTGCCAAGAGTTTGGCGGAGTTTATGTTTAACGATGAAAAAGTGCTTATCCGTATTGATATGTCGGAATATATGGAAAAGCATTCAACCAGCCGTTTAATCGGTTCGCCGCCCGGATACGTGGGCCACGAAGAAGGAGGCCAATTGACGGAAACAGTCCGCCACAGGCCGTATAGCTTGATTCTTTTTGACGAAATAGAAAAAGCTCATCCCGAGGTATTTAACGTTTTGCTCCAGGTTTTGGATAACGGTAGGCTCACCGACGGCAAGGGCAAAGTGGTAAATTTCAAAAACTCTATAATTATTATGACTTCAAACGTGGGCAGCGAATATTTTAAAGAAATTTCGCGGCTTGGTTTCGATATGTCGGAATCTTCCGAAAAAGCCAAAAGTGAAAGCGTTGAAAAGGCGGAGCTTTTTAAAGAAAAAGTGATAGAAGATTTAAGAGAAACTTTCCGCCCGGAATTTTTAAACCGCTTGGACGAAATTATAATTTTTAATTCATTAACGCCGAAAGAAATAGAAAGAATTGTGGACATTCAGCTTGAAATTGTGAAGCAAAGGCTTTTGAAGAAAAACATAAATATCTCTTTCGATGCTTCGCTGAAAAAACATATTGCCGAAGAAGGATTTGACCCGGAATATGGCGCTCGGCCGATAAAACGGTCAATTCAAAAATTGGTATTGGATAAATTGGCCGATAGAATAATCAGGGGAGATTTAAAGAATGCTAAAAAAATTAAAATCGGCTTTGGGAAGCCCAAAGGGCTCGATATTACCGTTAGCGCTTAAGAGCGTTGTTTTGGGAATTTTGTTTTTCTTCGCTCTGGCCACGGGCAAGTGGTTTTTCATAACCATTTTCGTCTTGTTGGGATGCTATTTTTATTTCGTTCCAAACGTGAATTCGCGCCAATTTTTGGCTTCTTTCCTAATAATTTTGCTTTTCCCCGCTTTTCTGCGCCAATTTTTGGACTCGGGCTGGTTTTTAACAATTTCACTGGCTTATTCGGCGATTTTTTTCGTTCTTTTAGGGCTGAAAAACCTGATTTTTATAAACCGCCGGCCGATTTATTGTTTTTTAAACGGCATTTTGGTTTTCACGATTTTTTCTCTGTTTTTTTGGTCGGACAAGACAGGCGCTTTCTTTTTCGCAAAGTATGTTTTGGTGTTTTTCGTTTCCCTTTTTCTCTTTAAAGAATTTTTGAATGTTTCAAGTGAAAGTCATAGCGCGCAAAAAAATAATTTATTCGCCTGGTCGGTTTCTTTTTTGGTTTTGCAAATTGTTTGGGCGTTGAGTTTCTTGCCTATAAATTTTTTAAACGCCGGAGCGTTAACCCTGCTGATTGTTTTGATTTTTCAGGATTTCATTTTGGGCCGCATTTCAGGCTCAATGGATAGAAAACTGATTTTAAGAAATATAACGATTTTTATAGCGTTGACGCTGGCGATTTTCGGCGCTTCAAGCTGGTCCCTGTAATTAATCCGAAATACATCCAAAACATCCGAATAAATTCGAAAGGACGCCTTTTTTGTTAAATTTCGGATATTTTCGGATATATTCGGATGCGTAATTTTCGGATTGATTACATTTTTGTATATTTTTCGGATTTGTTCGGATTATTCGGATGCGTAATTTTCGGATTGATTAGGTAACAAAAGGCCCTTTCATTCGTTATATACATAAAGACGGATAAAAGCTGAATAAAATTTAAGGTTCGCCCCGTTAGAAATCAGATAAAGATATAATTTGGAGGTGAATGGATTTGGTTATCAAATAAGCGGTTTTAGAGATATAATTTGCTTGTCTGATTTCTAACGGGGTTCGCCCCGTTAGAAATCAGATAAAGATATAATTTGGAGGTGAATGGATTTGGTTATCAAATAAGCGGTTTTAGAGATATAATTTGCTTGTCTGATTTCTAACGGGGTTCGGAGTGAGGCCTGGACCATATACAATTGCAAGATTGAAAAATTGCAGGATTTAAATAATTAATTTTTAAATCTTTCAATCAGTAATCTTTCAATTTTTGATGATGGGTCTCGCTCTGAAAGCGAGATTTTTTATCCCGTTCCAAATTTCATGGAAATATGGCTTTTATAAAGAAAAGAAAATATAAAATAAACCTGAATAAGGTTAATTTGACGACATTAAATCAAAGAATTGTAAAGTTAGAGATTCAGATAAAACAATTACAAGCCAAAATTTTGAAGGCAAAAAATCGTAAAGATTAAAAGATTAAATAAATGGCAAACCCTAAAAAGAAAAATGATATTACTCTTGAAGATTTGGCTCGGATGGTCCAGAAAGGATTTGAAGAGACCGCCAAAGAAAAGGAGGTGAATTTGCGATTTAATGAGATAGACGAAAGATTGGATAGAATAGAGCGAATTTTGTTTTGGGATTACAAAAATCGGATTGAAAAATTGGAAGATCAAGTAAAAGAATTACAGACAGATTTCCGCCAACTGATTAGTTTTAAAAAATAAAATTACGGTTGTCTTTTTACCAAGCTTGCCGGTATCTGGCGTTTATGTCGATATAGGCGTAGGTACTCGCTCCAATTTTCTCGGAGCGTGTGGGGCAGCAGGTCGATTTGGCAAAGAGGTAACTTTTCCGAAAATAATTAATTAAATTTAAGTTAAATCAGCATATATCAGTAAAAATCAGCATATATCAGCGTTAAATCTTGGAAAATTTCTGTGATCTAACTTCGCTGGTTAATGCCGATACGGCTGATTTATGCGGATGATAAAAACAAATAAATGAGTAATACATTAAGAAAGATTTCATCGATTGGACTTTCATTGGCCACGGTGATAACACTTTCTGGCTCAGCTATGGTTTTGCCGGCTTCGGCTGCCACTGTTGACGACTTGCAGGCGCAAATCGCCTCGCTTTTGGCTCAAATTACGGCATTGCAATCGCAATTGTCCAGCGCGCAAGGAACAGCCACCGCTTCCTATAATTTTACCCGAGACCTCACCTTGGGTTCTAAAGGAGACGATGTCAAAGCTTTGCAGCAATTTTTGAACGCTAATGGTTATGCAGTCGCGTCTTCTGGAGCAGGTTCAGCAGGTAATGAAACCACATACTTTGGTTCTTTAACCAGAACTGCCTTAGGGAAATATCAGGCCGCTGTTGGAATTTCTCCGACCGCCGGATATTTCGGACCTAAAACCCGCGCCTATGTGGCGTCGGTTGCCGCTGCAGGAGGTACAACGACTGGCGGTACCACAACTGGCGGAACCACTGGCGGAACCACTGGCGGAACCACTGATGGAACAGCAACCACGACTTTGGCAGTTGCTTTGGCTTCAGACAACCCAGTTTCTGGTACTGTTGTAGCTGGTCAGGCTATTGCTGACCTTGCCCACTTTACCTTTACCGGTACCAACACGGTAACTTCATTGAAATTAAAGAAGATTGGCGTTTCCGCTGATGCTACTTTAAGCAATGTTTACCTATATGATGGTGAAACCAGACTTACTGATACTGTCACTGTTTCTAACGGCGTTTTGACCTTTGCTAATGCAGCTGGTCTTTTCACCGTAAGCGGCACCAAGACAATTTCGGTAAAATCTGACATTCTTGCCGATTCCACCGGTCAGACTGTCGGCGTAGCTTTATTGGCTGCCACCGATGTAGTTCCGACCATAACCGGTTCTTTCCCGATTAACGGAAACACAATGACCGTGGCTACAGCCACTTTGGCAACCGTAGTCGTCGGAGCTGTGACTCCTTCCGCCAATACCTCGGTTAATGCTGGAACAAACAACTACACTGTATTTTCCGCTCCGTTAACTATCGGCACTCGCTCTATTAGCTTGAGCAATGTTACTTTAAAGCTTATTGGTTCTGTAACGAATGATGCTTTGATTAACCTCAAGCTCTATGTCAATGGCACTCAGGCCGGAAGTCCGGTTTCTGTGGATGCCAGCGGCAATGTTGTCTTTAATTTGGCCACTCCGGTTGCCATTCAAAGCGGCAGCGCTACTTTAGAAGTCAGAGCAGACATAGTTAAGGGTTCAGCTCGCAATTTCAGTTTCTCATTGCAGAATGTTGCCGACTTGGTAGTGATTGATTCTAACTACAACGTCAACATTGCCGCGACTGGAATTCCCGCTACCACCGCCACCGTATCTGTTAATTCTGGTTCGGTTACCGTTTCTTTGGACCCGAATTTCAGCGCTACCACTGTTACCGGCGGTATAACCAACGCAATCTTGGCTAAGTATAGCTTCAAGGCGTATGGCGAAGACGTAAAAATTTCCTACTTGGATGTTACGCCTTCCGTTAATTTGGACAATGTGGCTATATATGCCAACAGTGCCTCAATTACTAACACTCAAAACTATACCGGTACCAAGTTGCATTTTAGCTTAGGTTCTTCTTTGACTATTCCGGCTAACACTGTTGTTACCGTGGAAGTCAGAGCAGATACCAAAGCCGCAGGCGTGAATATTACGACTGGCACTATTGCCATAACCTTGAACGGCTATACCAACAATGCCCAGGGCGTAAATTCACTCTCACTCAGCACGGTTCCTTCCAGCGACACAATCGGGCCTACCCTCACGGTTGATACCGGTGGTTTGATCTTGGCTCAAACTTCTGGCTTTGTTAGTCAGAACATAGTTGCTAACACGCCAAATCAAAAACTTGGTTCCTTTGTGATTCAGGCCGGTAGTTCCGAGCCAGTTCGCATCACCAATTTGAGCGTTGCTTTGGGCGGTACTTTGGCCGTAAGCAATCTGTCTAATTTGTACATCAAATATGGCAGCGTTTCCGCTACCCCGATTAATCCTCAAGCAACCAACAACTTCCCGGTAGACATTACTTTACAGCCGAACACTTCGGTTACTGTTGATGTCTATGGTGATGTTGGTAATTCTGCCAATGTTATAACAGCTAACACTAATAGTCCGACCTTAGCTGCCGTTGCAACGACGGCTAATGTTGTTGCTGCTTCAGCTACTGGCACAGTAACCATTGAAGGCGGTACTCCTACTACTTCAACTAGTACTGTAACCGCTACTATTAATGGTGTTGGGACAACTGTTAGCATAGCCTCAGACGATACTACTACCACTATAGCTACTAACTTAGCTAACGCGATTAGCGCAAATACCAATATTAATGGTAATGTTTCGGCGACTAGCAGTACTAATGTAGTAACTATTACTGCTAAGACTGCTGGTACAGTTGGTAACTTTACTCTTACTGCTTCTGCTACCGGTGTTGACACTACCGCAACTGCTTCTGCAGTAACTGCCGGTACAAATGCCGTTGCCCAGGTTGAAACCTATACCCCGGGCTCTGACGTGGCAATTGGTAACGTCTACTCAATTACTATTAACGATATTAAAGTGACTTATACTGCCACTGCGGCTACTGTCGCTAATGTAGTTACTGGTTTGAATACCGCTATTAATAATACCAATGCCACTTTGGCTCCGGCTGTTACGGCTGACGGTACTACTGCCAGCGTCGTCACTTCAGACACCGCCGGTACTGCCTTTACTGTAGGCACATCAACCGCTGTAGTCGGTTCACATTCTACTGGTGGCACCACTATTGCTACCTTGAGTATGTCTGCTACGGGAGTAACCAGTAATTCCACTGTCGCTTCTTCTTCGACTACTTTAGCCGGTCAGACCATGACCATAGCGGTTGGCTCTCTTGCCACCCCGACCTTGGTTAGCGCTCCTGCATCTCCAGTTGCTCAATTCGTAATTGGTGGTACGACTGGTAGTACGGTTGCTACACTCAACTTTGTCGCAACCAATGGCGCCGCGACCATCCAGGAACTTAAATTCACTATTACTGGTGGTGCAACTAATCCAATTAGCAGCATTACTGTCGGCAGTGTAACTGCTCCAGTAGTGTCTGGTGTTGCTGATGTTTCCGGCCTTAACATTTCTGTTCCGGTTGGCTACGCTGGTACAAACGTCGCCGTTATCCCAACCTACAACAACGTTGGCTTAAACGGTGTCACGTCCAATACCACTTCCATTGTGACTCTGACTTACGTCAAGTCCATTATCGGCAGTGTTACAACCGAAACAACTCCTTCGATTGCCGCCGCCACGATGACACTGGTAGCTTCCAAGCCATCACTTGCCATCGGGCCAGCCACAGCGTCTGGCTTGCTGAACGGGTCGGTTAAGCTTGCTGATGTTACGGTAACGGCTGATGCCGCTGGTAACATTAAGCTT
>Ga0210018_1001156_pt1 | contig 13908 bp, 14 predicted proteins | sample CryGeyCG2014_010_2_FD_183967 | JGI IMG/M metagenome (GOLD analysis project Ga0210018, IMG submission 183967) | Groundwater microbial communities from aquifer - Crystal Geyser CG09_land_8/20/14_0.10 (SPAdes) (version 2) | ecosystem: Environmental > Aquatic > Deep subsurface > Groundwater | place...
TAGCGCGCTGAAAGACCATGGAAAGACCGAATAAATACTGACCATAGGCCCTGAGAATCGGTTTATCCGCCATCCAGACAATCAGGTTGGCTATGGGTCGAATCATAAAAGATCTGGTAATAAATTTCGTATCTCGCACCTGTCTTTCTGGTGGATAATTTAAAACATGATATTGATAAATCGGGTAAACAATAATGTAGCCGATGACTAAAATCAGAATAAATTTCAGACAATAGTTTATGAAAGTTTTTATGAATTTATTCCCCTCGCGCCATTTAATGTAAATCCAGATAAGCAAAAGCAGAACAAAATAAGGAATAAGCAGAAATAAAGAAAATTTTATCAATTGGGCAATACCGAAAACAATTCCGGCAATAATCAGGTTTTTCTTATTTGATGGTCCCTGTCCGCCTTCGGCGGACAGCCATTTAACAAAATAATAAGTAGTAATAAAGAAAGCCGTTGCTGCTCCTACATCAGTGGTAACATAGCGGCCGTGGGCAATAAAAGTGGGAGAAAAAGCGAATAAAAACAAGGAGAAAAGTGCGGTTTTCGGACCGAACAATTCTTTTGCCCAGCGGAAAACATAGAATCCCAGAAGTATCAATATCAAAATCATCGGAATTCTTGACCAGAAAATTATTTTTGCCGCATCGTTTCCGGAGTTGAAAATAAATTTCCAACCCATTCCCCATTGGCCATTAATATCGTTTTTCCAGCCAGCGAAATTAGTATCGAATTTCAATTTCATAAAAAGCAAGGGGAGGGTAGCCCAGTCTTTTAAGAGAGGTGGGTGTTCGGGATTCAGGCGGTAATCTCTTTGGGTCAAATAAGAATAACCGGACGGAATATGCGCCAGTTCATCCATAGTCAAAGAATCGCCGCTCATACTTACAACAGCAACCGTAAACATAAAAAGCAGTAGCAAAACAGCTATTAGATTGGATGTTTTATTTGACATTTAATTCGAATACCCAGAAATTTTCTTTTTGCGTGACGTTTCCTTGCGGGTATTTTTCTTTCAGTTTTTTGAATATCCCGGCATCGTATTGGAGCGGAATTATCACCAATTTTCCTTTTGCCTGGATGCTATCGATTTCCTCGTGTGGTAAGTAGATTGTTGTTCGATTTTCGTTGTTCATTGCCCGGATAAATATTATTGTCTGCGCAGGCATGGGTATATCCTTAATTTTACCATTTTGAAGAACCGGCACCAATACTCCGGATTGATTGACGATTACGTAACTGGAAACTTCGGGCGGTAATTGATTCAGATATTTTCCCATGTCCACGAAATCTTTGGCAAAGGCGTATTCAACCACTGGTTGGCGCGCCCAGTCCACAAAATACTTGTCAAAGCCAATGTAAGCGCAGAGAATCAGAAACACTAAAGAGGCAATGACCAGAAGTTTTTTATTCACCCCTTTTGCCAGGAATTTATAAAAAATCCATCCTCCCCAGGCAGCATAGATATAGCAGACAGGGATAACGCCGATTGTTCTTAAGGCGTGAGGCAATGCTTCGGCAGTAAGAATAGCCGGCAAAAGCATTACTCCAAACCAAACAAACAGAAATAAATGAATACCCCATGACTCGGTTTTCGTTTTCAGGGATTTAAAAAATTCCTTGATGGAGGAGATAATTCCGATAAGAAAAAGAATGCCGACAGGCCAATAAAGTTGGGGAGAACCGGAAAAATTATGACGCCAGTTTTTATCGCCGACAACATTGAACATCCCCAAAGTTTTAATTGTGCTTTCAATTACGGCTTTTAAGGGGTTTTTTTGTGCCAGGACCGAAATCCCGCTGGCCCGGCCTATAAAATCCTGGGGATTGTACAAAAAATAAAGACCCATGGGTAAGGCCGCGAGTATAATTGCAAAAGCCCAGATTTTATATTGCCAGAAACCGTTTTTGAAAAAAGTGTTGAAAAGTCCGCCGCTGATTTTGTATTCCTTGAAAAATTTCAGGACAATAACCAAAAGCGGAACCATTAAAATAATTACCGACATTCTGAAAGCGATATAGGTATGAAATCCTAGACCAAGAAGAATCCCAGAAAGTATCAGGTATAATGTGGAGGAAAATCTTTTTCTTTTTTCCGGCGGAAAATTCATGACTTTGAAGAGAAAATAAAAAGACCAAACCAAAAGAAAAGGAACCATGATTGCCCTAAAAGCGATGCGGGAAAAATTTATATGCCAGAAACTGACAGTCATAAAAAACATCGCCAGGAGAGCGATGTTAATGGATTGGAACAATTTTTTGGTCAGAAAATACAGACCTAGAACCGCCAAAATTCCGGCTAAGACACTAATTAATTTCAGGGACCAGACGTGAATGCCGAAAATTTTAAAAGAAAGGGCCTCTAAATTGATAAAAAGGCCCTCTCGGCCGTTGTTTTCGGGATAGTATACCTTATAATCGTTGGTTTTAATGGCTTGGATGGCGTTATTTCCGTTCATGGCTTCGTCGGGATACACGCCTGGCGGAATGGAATTTAAATGCCAAACTCTCAAAAATACGGCAATCGCCATAATTAAAATAACAAGTAAAACCGTCTTTGTTTTGTCCATTAATTATATTTTACCATATTTGTTAGTAGTTTAGAAATATGATATATTTAGGGTATGGTTGGCAAGTCGCAAAAAATCGAACAAGTCCCCAAAATTCACGAGGAAATTTTTGAATTGGAAAAAAGATTGGCTGAAAAAAAGCAGGAACTGGCGGAGAAGCAGGAGTTTGGAAGACACGACAAAGACATACTTGGAGAAATAGTTAAAGAAAGAATTGGTCAGGTAAAAATCAGCACCGAGTCGCCCGCGCCGCACGTTGTAAAAAAGGTAAAAGAAATAGGACTTGAATCGAAGGAAAGACAAATTCAGTTGTTGATTGAGTTGGTTTTTCAAAAGGGAGTTGATCACGCAATAGAAGTGGCACGAAGATTGGATAATCCGTATCTGCTTGATGAACTGCACGACAGTTTGGTGGATGAGCTTTATAATAAATTAGTAGAAGAAGGAAAACTGAAGAAAATATGAGCATAGAAGAGTTTATTTTCCTTGTTGTCTTTGTAATCGCACTTTTGGTGATGTCTTTGATTTTATTTCTTGTATTTGAGAAAAGAAAAAACAAAGGAATGGTTGTGCGTTCTTTGAATATGACTTTGTTTTTAATCAGATTACCAAAGGAGGTCGAACAAGGGGTTTCGCTTGAGGACAAAAAGAACAGAATTGCAGTAATGGAGCAATTTTTAGCCAGTTTAACTTCCCTGAAAGAAAAGGGATTTTTTAAAAATATTTTTTATGGTCAGCCCTACGTTGTTTTGGAGTTGGCAATTCCTTTCGTGGGCTCGGAAATATGTTTTTATCTGGCTGCCCCGAAACAATATGAGGCATTTTTGGAAAAACAGATTTACGGTTTTTATTCCAAGGCAACGGTGGAGAAAATCGAGGACTACAATATCTTTAATCCCGAGGGTTTTTGTGCCGGAGGGTTTTTTAAATTGGAAAAAAGGAACGTCTTGCCTTTGAAAACCTACAAAGGATTGGAAACCGATCCCCTGGAAAGCATTGCCAATGCTTTAAGCAAGATAGAAGAGGTCGGCGAGGGCGGGACAATCCAAATTGTTTTGAAGTCAGCAAGCAAAAACTGGAATAAAGAAGGACTTTCAATAATTAAAAAAATAAATCAGGGATTAAGTTTCAAAGATGCCTTAAGCGGAAAAATGCCTCCGAAACCGAAGCCGGAGCAGTCCCAGATTCAAACTAAAATTTCTCCCGCAGACGAAGAAATAATAAAATTTTTGCAGGCCAAAAACTCAAAAATCGGTTTTCAGACAAATATCCGGCTCATGTTTTCGGCAAAAACCGAGGAGCGTGCCGAACAACTGCTTTCCCACGCCGAAGGAGCCTTCCATCAATTTTCCTCGCCCAATTTAAATTCTTTGAAGTTCAAAAAGCTAAAAGGTGGAGCCCTGAAAAAACTTTGTTTTAATTTTTCTTTCCGTTTGTTCAGACCCGGCGAGGGAATAATTCTGAACAGCGAGGAAATAGCGAGCATCTTTCATTTTCCTTTAAGCATAATCAGTTCTCCAAAACTCAAATGGTTAAAAGCCAAAGAATCCAGTCCGCCAACAAACCTTCCCAAGGAAGGAGTTGTTCTGGGTAAGAACGTTTTTCGCGGCGAAGAGACGGTTGTCAGAATGATGGACGAAGACAGAAGAAGACACCTCTATATTATCGGTCAGACCGGAACCGGTAAAACAACTTTAATGACTGAGATGATGAAGCAGGATATCAAAGAAGGCAGGGGTTTGGCGTTTATCGACCCTCATGGCGAAACAGCGGAAAAAATTCTTGGATTGATACCGGAAAAAAGAATTGACGATGTAATTTATTTCAATCCTTCCGATATTGACCGGCCTATGGGTTTGAATCTTTTGGAATATGACCCGAATCATCCTGAACAAAAAACGTTTCTTGCCAACGAAATGGTAAGCATATTCAAAAAATTGTGGGAAGCAATTCCCGAAGCATTCGGTCCCATATTCGAGCAATACATGAGGAATGCTCTGCTTCTGATAATGGATGATCCCGAATCCGGCTCAACGCTTCTGGAAGTGCCTAAGGTTTTGGCAGATGAGGAATTTCGCCATCATAAACTTTCCAGAACCAACAACAGCGTGGTTAAGGATTTCTGGCTGAAAGAAGCGGAAAAAGCCGGAGGCGAGGCGGCATTGGCGAATATTGTTCCTTACATTACCAGTAAGACCAATATTTTTCTCTCAAACGACGTTATGCGGCCGATTATTTGTCAGCAGAAAAGCGCTTTTGATTTCAGAAAAATAATGGATGAAAAGAAAATCTTTGTAGCCAATCTTTCCAAGGGCAAACTGGGCGACGTGAACAGCAGTTTGTTGGGATTAATTATTGTGGGCAAACTTTTAATAGCCGCATTTTCCCGGGTTGATGCGCCCGAAGAACACAGACCAGATTTTTATCTTTACATTGACGAATTCCAGAATTTCACCACTGACAGCATTTCCACTATTTTGGCCGAAGCCAGAAAATATCGCCTGAATTTGATTATTGCTCACCAATTTATCGGTCAGCTGAAAGACGAAATCAGAAAAGCGGTTTTCGGCAACGTGGGAAGCATGATATCGTTTCGGGTGGGAGCCGAAGACGCCGAGTTTCTGGCAAAGCAGTTCGAACCGACTTTTTCCCAGGGGGATTTGATGAACATTGATAATTTTTATGCTTACATCAAATTGTTGGTCAATAATCAGACCACCCCGCCGTTTAACATTAGAATTCCCTTACGGAGCGAAATCAATTCCGAGATTGCGGAAAAAATAAAAGAGCTCTCGCGTTTGAAATACGGACAAGAAAAGAAAGTAGTGGAAAAAGAAATCGAGGAGAGGTCAAAGATAAAAAGCAATGTTGGCGGCGCGGATATCCTGCCCGAGACACCCGATTTAAGATAAAAATTAATAATTAATAATTAAAATTATGAAAAAATCTGATATCATTGCGGTTTTAGTTTTGGGCGAGATTGCCTCCTGGCTAATTTTAGCCGTAATAAAGGGCTTTCTAAATCCGGAATTGTATGGTAGAATTTCAGGAACGCTTAATTGGGCTTTGCCGATAATTTTGCCGATTGCCTGTCTGGTTTTCCTTTACGTCGCCCTGATAATCAGTAAAAAAATCGCCGTTATTTCCCAGATTGCCAAATTTATTCTGGTTGGCGGGCTTAATACCTTGGTTGATTGGGGAATTTTAAGTTTTCTAATGTTTGCCTCCCGTAATTCCGGAATCAGTTCGAGCAAGACTTTGTTTGAGGTTTTTTCCGTTACTATTGTATATTACACCCTATTTAAGGCAATTTCTTTTGTTATTGCCACTACCAATAGTTATGTTTGGAATAAATTCTGGACATTTAAAAGAAAGACCACCGAAGCCGTGGGCAAAGAATTCACCCAGTTTCTCGTGGTTTCCATTATCGGATTTCTTATAAACGTCGGCATCGCTTCTTTTATTTTCAAATTCATCCATCCTTTGGCTGGTTTAAACTCCGACCAATGGGGAATTATCGCCGCTGCCATAGCCACGGTCGTATCTCTGATTTGGAACTTCCTTGGATACAAATTTATAGTTTTTGAGGGTAAAAAAGAAAATGACGGAACTGGTAATTTATCGTAAATATAGACCCCAGAAATTTTCTGAGGTTGTCGGGCAGGAGCCCGTAATAAAAACTCTAACCAGCGCCTTAAAAACTGGCAAGGTTGCGCATGCGTATTTATTCGCCGGACCAAGGGGAACGGGTAAAACAACGGTTGCCCGGCTTTTGGCAAAAGCGGTAAACTGTCTGGATAATAGCAGTTTTGAGCCTTGCAACAAATGCGAATCCTGCCTTGAAATTATGAATGGCCGGGCTTTGGATTTGATTGAAATTGACGCTGCTTCCAATCGGGGAATTGACGAAATAAGAGAATTAAGGGAAAGAGTAAGATTTACCCCCAGTCGCAGCAAATTCAAGGTTTTTGTGATTGATGAAGCCCATCAGTTGACCAAAGAGGCATTTAATGCTTTGCTCAAGACATTGGAAGAACCGCCGGCCCACGTGATTTTCATCCTGGCTACTACCGAACCCTATAAAATGCTGCCCACGATTTTATCCAGAGTCCAGAGATTCGACTTCAGAAAACTTTCTTTGCCCGATATTGTCAAAAGATTGGAAATGATAGCTCAAAAAGAAAAAATCAAGGTCAGTGAAAAAGCCCTCCGGGTTATCGCCTTGAATTCCGAAGGATATATGCGCGATGCCGAGAGTATGTTCGGTCAGGTAATTGCCTTTTCCGGAGACAAAGAAATTACGATTGAGGATATTGAGAACATTCTGGGAATTGTTGACATCAATTTAGCCATAAAATTCATTGATTTATTGGCAAGTAAAAAATCTTCCGAAGCCCTGACTTTTATAGACAAATTCGTAAATCAGGGCTATGATTTAGTCCAGTTTGTAGAGTCATTGATAAATTATTCAAGAAAACTTTTGCTGGTTAGAGTAAGTAAAGATTTGTCAAAATTAATAAAAGAAGAATTAAGCCAGGAACAGTTAAATACCGCCTTAAAACAAGCTGAACAATTTTCTTTACAGGAATTATCCAAAATGCTGGAGATTTTCATTGAAGCGCTCTATCGCATGAAACGTTCTTCCTTCCCGCAGATAGAGGTAGAGTTGGCGGCAGTAGAAATTTGCGAAGCCAAATAACATTGCGGGGTGGTGTAACGGTCGCACGTCAGGCTTTGAACCTGAAAATGAAGGTTCGACTCCTTCCCCCGCAGTTTTTAAAAAAATCGGTTGCGATGGTCATCGGACCGATTTTGTGATAGAATAAAAATATAATGAAAAAAAACAAAAATAGCCCAGTTAGCTCCGTTTTGGATTCCGGTGCCACCAAGAAATTACGGCGGTATTAATTAATTTTATGAGTAATAAAAATGAACAAAATCGGGTAGCGATGTTTAGCATTCATGCCGATCCATTAGCAGCTATCGGGAGCCGCGAAAGCGGTGGTCAGAATGTTTATATTCGTAATCTTGTGGTTAATTTGGATAAGCAGGGTTGGAGAGTTGACGTTTTTACGCGCCTCGATGATTCCAAAAAGAAAACAGTTGCTAAAATAGGTAAGAATTCGCGGGTAATAAGGTTAAAAGGCGGAAAGCCGGTTTATATTCCGAAAGGTCAACTACACCCTCATTTTTCGGAAATTTATAAAAACTTTTTAAAATTTATTAATTTACAGAATCCCTATAAAATATTTCACGGCCATCATTATGACGGCGGCTGGATAGCGCTTCGGGCCCATAAGGAATTTAATAAACCATTAATTGTTAATTTTCACTCTTTGGGGCGGGTGCGTTTTAAAACCCAACGGTTATATGCCGTGGCCAGCAACGAACAGAAGATTTTTGAAGAACGTTTTACGATGGAGCAAAAAATCATTAAAGAGGCTTCTTTGATTATCTCTCTTGCCAATACAGAAAAGAGAGATTTAAATCTTCTTTATGGCGCATCTCCGGAGAAAGTTGCAGTTATTCCAGGCGGAGTTAATATAAGGGAATTTATGCCGCTATCCAGGAATAAAGCACGTGAAACCCTGCGTTTATCAAAAGAAGATTTTATTTTATTGTTTGTTGGACGGTTGGAATGGCGGAAAGGAGTTGGTACCCTTATAAGTGCTGTTAGGTTGCTTAAGGAAAATATCCCAAATGTTAAAGCCTTAATCGTTGGAGGAAGAATTTTTGGATTGAGAAAAAACAAGGATGATTGGAACGAGTATCAAAGACTTTTTAAAAAGGCCGAAGAAGAGAACGTGGGCGACAGAGTACATTTTATCGGTCGCGTTGACCAGGGTCGTTTACCGCTTTTTTATTCGGCTGCCGATATTTTGGTTATTCCTTCTTATTACGAGTCCTTCGGACTTGTTGCCTTGGAGGGAATGGCTTCCCAAATACCGATTGTAGCCTCTCGCAAGGGTGGGTTAAGACTTACGATTAAAGATGGCCAAAGTGGTCTTTTGTTTGAGCCGCGAAACCCCCTGGACCTGAAAGAAAAAGTTTTACAAATTTACCGCTCCCAAGAACTGGCGGCTTTTTTGGTAAAAAATGCCTACCAAGATGTTTTGGAAAATTATTCCTGGAAATATATCGCCGAAAAAATAGACGATATTTATAAATCTTTTATTTAATCTGATTATGAAAATCGCACTTCTTTCGCCATTTGAAGAACCAGTACCGCCGGAAAAATACGGTGGCACAGAACTCGTTGTTTACAATCTCGCTGAGACGCTTATTGATTATGGCCACAAAGTATATTTACTGGCATCTGGTGATTCCAAGACAAGGGCTCAGCTCGTTCCTATATTTCCTCGCGCAATTCGTAAGGAGCCAATGGCATCGGATATAAATGTTCGAAATTCGTTAAAATATATTGGCATCGGTCGGGTAGTAGATGAATTAATGAAGATTAAACCCGATATTATTCATAATCATATCGGCTGGCGGTTCATTCCCTTTGCTCACCATCTTCGAGTACCAACATTGACCACTTTGCACGGACCACTGGATGTGGCTTATCAGCAATTTGTATACGGTTCGTTTTCAAGCGCGCCCTATGTTTCAATAAGCAATGCCCAGCGAGAGCCTTTTCCGAAATTAAATTATGTTGCCACTGTTTATAATGGCATCGATTTAAAGGCATTTAATTTTGTTGATAGGCCTGGTGAGTATTTAGCATTTCTGGGAAGGATTTCACCCGAAAAAGGTCCAAAAATAGCCATCGAAGTTGCCAAAAAAGTTGGCATGAAGCTAAAGATAGCAGCTAAGATCGATGCAGTCGATGTGGAATATTTTAAAAAGGAAATCGAACCATTAATTGATGGTAAGCAAATTGAATTTATTGGTGAAATAGGCCCGGATATTAAAAGTAATTTTTTGGAGAATGCTTATGCCTTATTGGCTCCTATTCAATGGCGCGAGCCCTTTGGATTATTCATTATTGAAGCGATGGCTTGCGGCACGCCGGTTATTGTCACAAATATGGGTTCGGCACCAGAATTGGTAATTGACGGCGAGACAGGGTTTGTGGTGCCGAATAAATTTAGTAGCTTTGTTAAGGCAATAAAAAAGATTCAGAAAATCGACAGAAAAAAATGTTATAATAGAGTTAAGGATTATTTTACCAAGGAGAAAATGACCGAAAACTATCTTCGCGTTTATGAAAAACTTATCAAAAAATAACAAAAAATTAAGGATAGCTCAAATAGCGCCGCTTTGGGTTACCATCCCTCCCTTAAAATATGGCGGGATTGAAAGAATTGTTGCTATGCTTTGCGATGGTTTGGCGGAAAGGGGTCACAGGGTTACACTTTTTGCTGCGCCGGGCTCAAAAACCAAAGCAAAGTTAATTACGGTTTTTGACAAGGCATTATTGGATGCAAAAATTTCTTGGTCTAATCCAATTTGGAATTTAAGAAATCTATCTAAGGCGTTCGAAATAGCTAATCGGGGAGAGTTTGATATTATTCATTCCCATCTTGATTTATGGGCATTGTTTTTTCAAGGATTGACCAAAACCCCGGTTCTTCACACCATGCACAACCCGCTTTACGTAGCCAACGCTGACGCAAACAAAGATGACCGCTTGCGCCTTTTCAAAGAAGAAGCAAAAAGAACGAACATTGTTTTGATCAGTAAATCGGCCCGTAATCAGGCAATGGTCAAATTTCCCAAGGAACGGGCCCGCGTCATTTATAACGGCATTGATTTAAGTCATTTCAAATTTAATTCTGTCGGTGGCGACCATTTTGTTTGGATTGCCAGGATGAACAAACACAAAGGCGTGGAAAATGCAATTGCCGCTGCCGAAAAAATGGGGGTAAAACTACTTTTAGCCGGTCGCATTGACCCGACTCAGAAGAAATATTTTAGAAAGTTTATCAAGCCACATCTTAATAAAAAAATTAAATATGTTGGCGAATTAACGGAAAATCAATTATCCGATTTTTATGGTCCTGCTAAAGCTTTGCTCTATCCGATTGAATGGGAAGAACCTTTCGGGCTGGTGGTAGCGGAAGCAATGGCTTGCGGTACGCCGGTTATCGCTTATCGTCGAGGTTCGATGTCGGAATTGATAGAAAACGGCAAGACTGGTTTTGTTGTCGATAGTAAGATAGATTTATTAGTGGAAGCAATGAAGAAAGTTAATTCAATAGACCGAACTCATGTTAGAAAACGGGTTGAGCAGAAATTTGGTAAAGAAAAGATGGTCGATAATTACGAGAAACTTTATTACAAATTATGTCTAAAAAAATAAAAAAGCTCCGCATTGCCACAATGGTAACCGGTCGTTTCACCACTCCTCCGCCCAAGGGCATTATTTATGCTCCCATGGACATTGCGATAGAGGTGAGCGAGGGCTTGGTCAAAAAAGGACATCAAGTTGATTTTTATGGCCCCGAAGGAACAAAGGTTAGGGTAACCAAAATCATTTCGGCTGGACTAAAAGCCCTCAATCAGTCAGGGGGCGAAGCGATTATCAAGGGGCCAAATTTAGGCGGCGCAGCGATTAATAAAATTTTTAATCTTTGGGACCAGTATCTCATTGCCAAGATGTTTGCTGAGGCAGAAAAGGGCAATTATGATTTACTCCACATCCATCCGCCAGACAGAAGCATTCCATTGGGCCTTTCCCACACTAAAATTCCTGTTTTTTATACTCTTCATGACCCGATTTATCCTTGGCGGGCCGAGGTTTTTTCCATGTTCGCTAGCCCCAACCAGTATTATATCTCTATCAGTGACGCCCAACGAAAACCTGCTCCTCATTTAAATTATGCGGCTACAATTTATAATGGCATTGATTTAGATGCCTTCCCATTTTCCAAGAGTCATGACAATTATTTATTTTTTACGGGTCATCTCTATCCAGAAAAAGGCGTGGCCGAGGCTGTTCAAGTAGCCAAAATGACCGGCGAAAAACTTTTAATTGCCGGCCCTCCGGTGACAGGTTCTTATTGGGATAAAAAAATTGCTCCGTATCTTAATGACAAAATTCAATATGTTGGCTTTGTGCCGCGAGAAAAACTTTTTAAGTACTATCAAAAAGCTAAGGCCACTTTAATACCAATTCAATGGGAAGAACCATTTGGTTTAGTGCTAACCGAATCAATGGCTTGCGGCACGCCGGTGATTGCTTTTAATAGAGGGTCAGTTCCTGAAATAGTTATAGACGGAAAAACCGGTTTCATAATCAGGGATAACAAGCTGGAAAAAATGGCTGATGCCGTTAAAAAAATTGATAAAATAAACCGAGCCGATTGCCGAAAGCATGTCGAGCAAAATTTCAGCATCCAGCGCATGATTGACCGCTACGAAAAAGTTTTTTATGAAAAAACAGGGTAATAAAAAGGAAACCAAATATTGGTCTGGGGAGGTGACCAGAAAAAGCAATGCTTTGGATTTGGAAGGAGGCGTTTTTACTTGGAATAACCCAAAGAAAATCGCCTTATCTTTGAAAATGTCGGCAGAGTTAAGCGATAGAAGAAAAGCCGCCCCCTTTCAGTCGGCAATGTCCATGGTTAATTTTTATATTAACCGCGCCGGCAAGAATTTAAATCCAAAAAGAAAAAAGATCTTAAACCAAGCCAAAGAGGAATTAAGAAAAGCTTTCAAATAACCCCTTGCTTTTTGTAGGGGGTTTTGGTAGATTTAAGATAGTAACTTTTTCAAAGGAGGCAAAATGCCCAAAATAATTCTTAGCATCTTTAAAACAGGGGATGAATATCGCGCCCTGATAAAAATCGGAGAACATGCAGAACCCGCAGCCAACGGAAGAATTGTTTATCAAGATGGCAAGGAAGTAGAAGATAACCCCATGGAGTCAAAAGTTTTAATCAGAGACCCAATCTGGGAAATGAAGAAAAAAGCCCAAAAATGGGCGCGGGAACAGGGAATTCCTTTTGTTCACAATATCGATCGACCCCTATGAGTAAAATGGTTCTTAGAGAAAAATCTAAGAACCGTTTTTTATTTCGGGGAGATAAAAAAATGGCGTCACCAGTGGTGACGCCTTTTTGTTTTTCCAGATTCGTTTGAAACGAGACCTCCTTAGGGTTTTACATCAAAAATGGAGCAGTTTCTTTGAACGATACCGAGAGCACCCATGCCGCAGTCAAGGGCTTTGTTAAGAATGGTTGCCATCTTTGTTTGGGTTTTTCCCAGTTTTCGGTGTTCCTCGAGAGTTAAGAACTTCAGACTAACTTCGTCATGAATATCAACCGTAGCCAGATTTGATTTGACAACGTTGATTTTTTCAATGAGCTCCCCCTGTTTCTCGCATAAATCAGCAAGATCAAAAAGAATCTGTCTCTGCTCCTCCGACAACGATAGCATCACTTCTTCCGTAAGATCAATCGGTGGTTTAGGAAACCCTTCTGTTCTTAATGCTTCTCGGGATATTTGTTTAAATTCTCCCATTTTATGTTTCCTCCTCTTTTAAGAACAAAGTAAGTCAAACCCTCCTTAGATTTGACTCCTTGAATATATTAGCGTAATTTTCCAAAAATTGCAAGATATAGGGTTGACGACGGGCGGTTTTGTTTGATATTGACAAATTCTGTGGATATGATATAATAGAAGTGTTATCAGAATGGGTCTAGTAATCTCCTGTCGCGAGAGGGTCGCGATTAGATCTTTAAAGGAGGTATCCTATGGATATCGTTCGGCAAGGGCAAATCGCTCGAGAGGTGGTGAAGTTTCGACTTCGCAAGAGTGGCATTAATGGATTCTCGCATGAAGAATTCAAGCGAGAACTTGGAGATGCCGCGAAGAAAATGGGCATCACTCTCGACGAACTCCTTGAGTTCGCGGAAATCATTATTCGTGAACTCATCGATGAACTTTTTCCCCGAAAGTGATCGGAACCAGGGTGGAGCCATTGGCTCCCTAAAAGGGTAATTGTACCTTTTCGCTTAAAGCGAACAAGGACAGAACAAGAACCTATCCCCGTTCCGACACAAATGCCGTGCTTTCTACGGAAAGCACGGCTTCTTTTTTTATTTCTAAGCCTTTATTTGACCCCGGGTTTTTTTGTTTGGTATAATCTAGAGGTAAGTAACATGTTACATAACAAAAATTTTATGGAAAAAAATATAAGAAAAATTACGAAAATAGGAAAAAGAAGCTATGGAATAATCATTCCGATTGATATAGTTCGCAAACTCGGCTGGCGCGAGAGACAGAAAGTGGTAGTAAAATTAAGCGGGAAGAAGATAAGTATCGAAGATTGGAAGAAATAGGGTATAATAAAGATATGGAGAAAGATATTAAAAAATTTCCATCA
>Ga0210018_1001161_pt1 | contig 13870 bp, 11 predicted proteins | sample CryGeyCG2014_010_2_FD_183967 | JGI IMG/M metagenome (GOLD analysis project Ga0210018, IMG submission 183967) | Groundwater microbial communities from aquifer - Crystal Geyser CG09_land_8/20/14_0.10 (SPAdes) (version 2) | ecosystem: Environmental > Aquatic > Deep subsurface > Groundwater | place...
AAAACTTTTAACCAGTTTTTAAAAATGACTATTCCCAAAGAAGTTAATTTAATAATGGAAAAATTGAAAAGCCAGAAATTCGAGGCCTATATTGTTGGTGGGTGCGTCAGAGATTTGTTGTTAGGGCAGAAACCGAAAGATTGGGATATTACTACCAATGCCAAACCAGAAGAAATTCAGCGATTGTTTAAAAAATCTTTTTACGAAAATAAATTCGGCACCGTGACAGTTATAACCAATTCTAAAGATGAAACTCTGGAAACAATTGAAATCACACCATTTAGATTAGAAGGAAAATATAGCGATAAAAGACATCCTGATGAGATAAAATTTGCCAAGACCGTGGAAGAAGATTTAGCCAGAAGAGATTTTACGGTTAATGCCGTTGCCTTGGGTAGTGATGGGAAGATAATTGACCCTTTCAATGGTCAGGATGATATTAAAAATAAAATTATTCGGGTAGTGGGCAAGGCAGATGAAAGATTTAATGAAGATGCTTTAAGAATGTTGAGAGCAGTACGATTTGCCTGCACGCTTTCCGCTCAAGGCGGACCAGCCTCGGGCTGGCACATCGAAGAAAAAACATTTAAAGCAATCCAGAAAAATGCTGGTCTGATGCAATTCATTTCTAAAGAAAGAATCAAGGACGAGTTAATTAAAATTTTTGCTTCGGAAAAAGCAGCCGAAGGAATCGATTTACTACAAAAAACCAATTTACTTAGATATATTCTGCCGGAATTGGAAAAAGGGGTTGGGGTGAGTCAAAACAAACACCATATTTACGATATTTATGAGCATTCAATCAGGTCATTGCAGGTTGCGGCTGACAAAAAATTTAATTTGGAAGTCAGGTTCGCCGCTCTTTTTCATGATATTGGCAAGCCAGAAACCAAAGAAGGCGAAGGTCCTAATTCCACTTTTTACAATCATGATTATGTTGGCGCAAAATTCACTTATCGGATTTTGGAAAGATTGAAATTTCCCAAAAAATTCATTGATAAAGTGGTTTTGTTGGTGAGAAACCATATGTTTGTTTCTGACCCGGAGAGGTTGACCGATGCCGGGGCAAGGCGGTTAATTGCCAGAGTGGGCAAAGAGAATATTCCGGATTTAATCAATCTTCGCATTGCTGACAGATTGGGAATGGGTAGGCCAAAAGAAAGACCATATCGCCTCCGGACTATTGAATACATGATTGAAAAGGTTTCCAAAGACCCGATTTCCGCTAAAATGCTGAAAATAAACGGCAATGACATTATGAAATTATTAAAGCTCCAACCCAGTCCCAGGATTGGAGCAATTTTGGAGGTATTATTGGCTGAAGTAATCGAAGACCCGAAGAAAAATACTGCTGATTATTTAAAAAAGAGAACCAAAGAATTAGATAAAGAAAATCTTGAGGAATTAAGAAAACTTGCCAAGGGTAAAATTGAGGAGAAAAAAGAAGAAGAAGATTTAAAAATCAGAGAAAAGTATTGGATAAAATAAGGTTACGGGGTGTAGTATAATGGTAGCCCCGAACGAATCTCGCTTTGCGAGGTCGTACGGGGTAAATACGCTGGTTTACCCCGCACAAAATTGCCGGAGAGTAGTGTAGTGGTAGCACCCCGAAGTAAATCCGTCCGCCGACGGATTACTACGGGGCAGGCGAGTCCTTTTTACCCCGTACTAAAATTTAACGGAGTGTAGTATAACGGTAGTACGCTGGCTTCGGGAGTCAGTGGCCTGGGTTCAACTCCCAGCACTCCGATAAATAAAAATCCCTTCGCGGGGATTTTTTGTTTACCCCGTAAGGAGGTCCCACTCTTTCCTTTTTTTCAAATAAAGTGTTATAATAATAATTCACAAAAATTAACTTATAATTCTATGGAATTTGAACAAAACATTGAAAAAGAAACTGCCAAAGGTTTTAAAAAAATGATTAAGAAATTAAGAAAAGCCAAAAAAAGAACCAAGATAATTCTTGGCCTTGTTTTAATTGTTGTTTTGGCTATTGCCGGGTTTTTAATTTTCAGGAAAAAGGAAGCAACATACGAACTGGTTGAAGTCAAAAGAGGAGAGGTGATTGAGGAAGTTTCTGCAACCGGTACAATTGAAGCTGCCGAAGAAGTAGATTTAAGGTTCAACAGCAGTGGGATAATTGAGAAGATAAATGTTCAGGTCGGCGACAAAGTCAAAAAGGGAACTTATTTAATTCAATTGGCAAGCGGAGAACTTTCAAGTCAGTATCTTCAAGCTCAGGCAAGCTATAATCAGGCCAAAGCCAAATTAGACCAGCTTTTGGCCGGAGCAACCTCCGAGGAAATCCAGGTAGCCCAACAAGTGGTTGAGAATGCCCAAATCGTCTTAGATGATGCTCGGGATAAAGCTGAAAACGATTTACAGCAGGATTACAACTCTGCCTTGGTTTATCTCGTCGATACTTCAAGCAAAGGTAATAAAGCCTTAGCCGATTTAAAGGATATGGAAAAAGTATATTTTTATCGCAGTACTTCTCTTGAAACAACCTTCAGAGATAAAAGGACTAAAGCCGAAGATGCTTTTTACGGAACATCTATCTTAGATGGAGCCGATGATTTAGTGGATAAGGCAATGACTGACCCAAGTTATGAAAATATTGATTCAGCCTTAACCGAAATGCGTTCAGCGCTGGAAAAAGTTATTGATGCCCTTGATTACACGAAAAAAGCAATGGCAGATCCCACTGTAAGAGAAAATGTTTCTTCTACCGACCGCACAACAATTGATACGGATATTACCAACAACAATACCGGTTACGGCTATATCAATACTGCTCAAACAGACATTGCCAATCAAAAAATTACAAACCAGGTAAATATCAATTCAGCTGAAAATACTTACAAAAAAGCTAGAGCTGATTTGGAGAAATTGGAATCTCCCCCGCGGGAGGTAGATATCGCTGTTTATCAGGCCGACGTAGACAGATATTGGGCAAATATGAGTGAATATGCCCAGAAATTAAAAGATGCCAGTATTATTGCTCCTTTTGACGGAGTGGTGGCGAAAATAGACGCCAAAATCGGCGAAGTTGTAAGCAGCGGCGGAAAGATTGTGGCTTCCTTGATTTCTCCAGGCGCTTTTCAGATAAGAGCCGATATTTCAGAAACCGACATAAGCAAAGTTAATTTGGGAGACCCGGTTGAAGTTACTTTAGATGCTTTTCCGGAAGAAAAATGGCTTGGTCAGATTGTAGAGATTGAGCCGGGCAAGACCGTTATTGAGGGCGTTGTTTATTACAGGGTAAAAGCTTTGTTTGAAGGTATGCATGAAAAAGTAAAGTCAGGTATGAGTGCGGATGTAACCATTGAAACAGTCAGAAAGGAAAATGTTTTATACGTTCCTCAGCGGGCAGTATCGTCCAGAGACAACAAGAAATTCATAAAAATTCCCGATGGCAAAAACGTAAAAGAAGTGGAGGTCGTAACAGGATTTAAAGGAAGCAACAGCGAAATAGAAATTATTTCTGGATTGAGTGAAGGAGACAAGATTATTACCTATATAAAGAAATGATATTTGTTGAAGATTTGAAAAAGGAATATTGCGATGATGAGGTAAAGACAATCGCCTTAGATAACGTGTCTTTTAATGTTGATAAGGGTGAATTCGTGGCGATTATGGGGCCGTCCGGTTCCGGGAAATCAACTTTAATGCATATCATGGGGTTTTTGGACAGGCCAAGTTTCGGGGCTTATAAATTTGAAGGTCAAAGCATAGAAGATTTAAGCGATGATGAGTTGGCATATATCAGAAACGAAAAAATGGGATTTGTTTTTCAGTTTTTCAATTTATTGCCGCGAACCAATGTTTTGGATAACGTTAAATTGCCTTTAATTTATACCAAAATATCAGAGAAAGAAAAACAGGAACGGACCAAAAGGGCCATTGAGTCGGTCGGTCTTTCTCATCGCTTAAAGCATTATCCCAACCAACTTTCAGGCGGGGAACAGCAGAGAGTGGCAATTGCCCGAGCAATTGTCAATAATCCCTCGGTTATTTTTGCTGACGAGCCAACTGGAAACTTGGACAGCAAATCTGGTCAGCAGGTTATGGAAATTTTACAAAATTTAAACGATAAGGGACGGACAATAATTTTAGTTACCCACGAACAATATACTTCGGAAATGGCAAAAAGAATTATAAAACTTAGCGATGGACAAATAGTAGAAGACGCGCAAGTGGTAGATAGAAAAATTGCCAAGAATGGGTTGGTAAAATAAGTAGAAATTAAATGCGATTTAAAGATTCTATAAAAATTTCCCTTATTGCTTTAAGGGCCAATAAAAGCCGGTCTTTCTTAACCGTGTTGGGCATTGTAATCGGCGTTGGGGCGGTAATTATAATGATGTCTCTGGGAAAGGGGGCCCAGGGTTTAATTTTGGGTCAATTCTCTTCCATGGGTTCAAAAAGTATTTCTATTGAGCCTGGTTCATTCGACCCCAAAAGCGGTTTTAGTCAAGGATACGAATCAGCCATTGAGGAAATGACCATAAAGACAATGAAAATAAAAGACGCCGAAGACATTAAGAAAAATCCCTTAATAGAGAACGTGGCTGCTTATGTGTTTGGCGTTGGTAGAGTTATATACGGAAATAATGATGAAAAAATTACTTTTTATGGTGCGACCGAGACATTTCACGAAATAGACGATGTTTATCCTGCCTTGGGCAGGGGGCTTACAAGTGAAGACGTTGAAGGAATGGCAAAGGTTGCTGTTTTGGGAAATAAAATTGCCGAGAATTTATTCGGCGATGAGGATCCGATAGGTAAGAAAATCAGGATTAAAAACGTTAATTTAAAAGTAGTCGGAGTTTTGGAAGAAAAAGGAACGCAGATGTTTGTAAATATTGACGAGCTTGTTTATCTGCCCATTACCACGGCCCAAAAACTTTTATTGGGTTCTGATAGCGTAAGGTGGATTGTTGCCAAGGCAGTTAGTGAAGACGTTGTGCCTCAGGCAATGGAAGATATCCGCTTAACCTTAAGAGAAAATCATAACATTTATAATCCCGAAGGCGATTTATCAAAAGACGATTTTAAGGTAATGAGCCAGGTTGAGACAGCGGATATGGTAAAACAGGTTACAGGAATTTTAACTGCCTTTCTTTCTTCTATTGCCGCTATTGCTTTAATTGTTGGCGGAATTGGAATCATGAACATTATGCTGGTTTCGGTCACCGAAAGAACCCGGGAAATCGGTTTGCGGAAAGCGGTTGGGGCCCGCAATAAAGATATTTTAAGACAATTTTTAATTGAATCAATTACCTTGACTTTATTGGGCGGCTTAATCGGATTTGTTGGCGGGACCATGCTTTCTTTTCTTTCTTCTTTTGTTTTAAGTAAAGCATTAAATACTTCCTGGTCTTTTGTTATGCCTTTTGGAGCTGTGGTTTTGGCTTTCGGCGTGGCCGCAATTGTGGGTTTGATTTTTGGGATTTACCCCGCCAGAAAGGCGGCGAAACTAAATCCAATCGAAGCACTGAGGCATGAATAAAGGGGATGTAGTTAAACGGTATAATAGGTCATTCGCATTGACCAGTTCGGAGTTCGATTCTCCGCATCTCCAAATGGGTTTCCGCCCGAGGCGGATTAGCCTCGGGCTGACAAACCCCACTCGGTCCACCCTTGCCCTTCACCTTTAGCTAAAGGTGAAGGGTTGACTTTTGAATTTCAGGGTCTATAATGAATTCTTGGAATTGAATTTCCGAATATGAAAGTGATTATTTTAGCCGGCGGGAAAACCAATCTGCCGGGCAAATTGAAAAACATTCCTAAGTCCTTAATAAAGGTCAAAGACCGACCTCTTTTAGAATACCAGTTGGACTTATTGAAAAAATACAAATTGGACAGCGATGTCCGTTTGTCTTTATATTATAAAGCCGAGGAAATTCTAGATTATCTGAAGAAAAAAGACCCCAAAGGAAAAATTACCGGTAAAAAAGGAAAAATCGCGGGAATTGAATATGTTATCGGCTCAAAACCGCTGGGAACCGGTGGAGCGATTAGAAATGCGGCCAAAGACCTAAAAAAAGATTTTATGGTAATGAATGGTGATGTTTTAACTAACATAAATTTAGCGGATTATCTTAAGTTCTATAAAAACAATATTTCTGAGCCGAGATTTTTTCCTTCTTCCCCTTTCGTAAGAGCTTACACGCCCAAAATTCTTCCTTTAGGAATTTCGCCTTTCAGAAAAAGGGTCCCTTATGAAAATATTTTAGGGACAATGGCAGTATATTATACCCAGGACGTATTAGAACTTGGTTTGGTTAAAGTAAAAAATAATCGGATGGTTGAATTCACCGAGAAACCCGATTATCAATATTCTGGCTATATTAATGCCGGATTTTATATTTTATCGCCCCAGGTTTTTCAAATTAAGGAATTCAAATCAAAAAAATCAGGACAAGCGTTTCCTATTGAAAAAGAAATTTTTCCTAAATTAGCCAAAAACAGCCAATTACTTGTCTATGTTCACCGAGGACTGTGGACTGACATTGGAATTGAGGAAGGATTAGAAAAAGCCAATTTTATTGCTGATAAATTAAATGAAAAGGAATGAAAGAATAGATGTTAATACAAAAACCAACAAATTTTCTACAGCACGCAATCGGCTATTATGATTAAATAATGTTTTACCCAGCCGTTGCTATTGCTCGCCAAGTTAACACGGCTAAAGGTAATATAAAGTCATTACAAAACTTGGCTGCGCAATGCTTCCGAAAATTTATTGGTTTTTGTAAAACTATGAGGGAGAAAAAAAATTTAGGGGATATCGGGGAAAAGATTGCTGAAAAATATTTGAAAGATAGAGGTTATAAGATTTTGGATAAAAATTTCAGATACAGTAAATTAGGAGAATTGGATATTGTTGCCCAAAGGGGCGACAATATTGCTTTTATTGAAGTGAAAACTCGAAATAAAACCGGGCCATCGGAATTTTTGCCAGAAGACAATATCACCCACGATAAGCAGAAAAAATTGGTTAAATTGAGCCAGATTTATTTATCAAAAAATAAATTGATGGATAGCCCTTGGCAGATTGACGTTCTGGCAATTGAAATTTATCGGGACGGTTCATACGATATCCGTCATACTGAAAATGCAGTCGGAGATTTCTATTGACAAGCGATTTTTAAAAGATTATGATTGAAATCTAATAGTTAGTCCGTTCTTGAACGGACTTTCATTTTAAAAGGTTAAGTAATTTTATTCGGTAATTTTTAATTTTTCATTTTGAATTTTAAATTTGACCGAATGAAATGAGAGAACGTGGACCAAAAACAATTTTTATTGGCCTTGAATCAGATTGCCGAGGAAAAAGGAATTCCGCAGGAACAGATTATCGAAACCCTGGAGATGGCTATCGCCGCGGCTTATAAAAAGGATTATGGCAAAAAAGGCCAGAATATTAAAGTGAAATTTGACCCGAAAACCGGAGAAATTAAAGTATTCCAGGTTTTTTTAGTCGTGGATAAAAGCATGTTAAAAGAAGAGGAGCCGGTAAGCGAAGAAGAAGCGGAAAAACTGGCTGCCGAACCCGAGAAAGAAGGGGAAGAAGAAGAAGAAAAAAAGATTAGATTCAATCCCTTTAAACACATCATGGTTGAAGATGCCCAGAAAATCAAAAAAGGAGCCAAAGCAGGCGAGGAAATTCAGGTTAAACTTGAGGCCCACACCGATTATGGGCGAATTGCCGCCCAGACCGCCAAACAGGTAATTGTTCAGCGTTTGAGAGAGGCGGAGAGAGAAGTAATTTTCAACGAGTACAGCGGCAAAGAAGGGGAGGTGGTGAGTGCGATTGTTCAGAGAATCGAAGGAAGAAATATTTTTCTGGACATCGGGAAGGCCGGTGGAATTTTGTTCCCCGAAGAGCAGATTCCCGGCGAGAGATTTTTTATCGGTCAGCGTTTGAGGGTCTACATTCTTAAAGTGGAAAAAAATCCCAAAGGAGCAAATATTATTCTTTCCCGGGCTTATCCCAAGTTGGTTAGCCGTTTATTTGCCATTGAGGTGCCCGAGATTTCCGCTGGAACGGTCCAGATAAAGTCCATTGCCCGCGAGCCCGGTTCAAGAACTAAAATAGCGGTTTATTCCAAAGAAGAAGGCGTTGACCCAGTAGGTTCCTGCGTTGGACAAAAAGGAAGTCGGGTTCAGACCGTAATCAATGAATTGGGCGGGGAAAAAATAGATATTATCGAGTGGAACGAAGACACGACTAAGTATATTGGTAATGCCTTGTCGCCAGCCAAGGTTTTGGATGTGGAAACCGACGAAAAAACAAGAATTGCTTTGGCCATTGTTCCCGAAGACCAGCTTTCTTTAGCCATTGGTCAGAAAGGTCAGAATGTCAGATTGGCTGCCAAATTGACCGGTTGGAAAATAGACGTAAAGAGTGAAGAAATGATAAAAAAAGCAAAGGAAGCAAAGAAAAAACCCGCCGCAACCCGCCAGAAGTTGGAACATCTTGGCGGGAAGCCCGCCAGCAACGCTTCGCGTAGCGATGCGGGCTGGCAGGCGGGCCCGCCACAACCCGGAGGTTTGGGCGGGGAAACCAAAAAGAAGAAAAGTAAAAAGAAAGATGAAAAAAAAGAGACTGAAAAAAATTAGGGCGATTATCTACGATATCAGAAATAATAAGCCATATTTTTTAATTCTTCACAGAATTTTAAGATGGAAAGGCTGGGAATTTCTCAAAGAAACAATAGAAAAAGGAGAAACTCCGAGGCAAACTTTGATTAGGGGGGTTAAAGAAGAAACCGGAATTAAAAAATTCAAAATAATTAAAGGATTGAACATACAAGAAAAATGGCAAGCAGACGGGATTAATTATGTTATTGCCGATTCTTTTTTGGTTAGGGCAGACATGAACAATAAAATATCTTTGAAACAGGAGATTGTAGAGCATAACAAATATCAGTGGGCGGACAAAAAAACCGCTCTTAGAAAATTAACCTGGCCAAAAACCAGAAAATTATTTAAAAATATAAACAATAAATTATTCGTATAAAAGATAAAGATAAAATTAACAGGCTGGAAATCCCCATAGAATTAGCCAACTACAAAGGATTGAAAGTAAAGAGAAATGAGGTGGAGGTGCAAAAAGAAGAGATAGACAAATCTTTAGATTATTTGCGTCAGTCGAGAGCAAAGATAATCACGGTCAATAAACCGGCAGAGAAAGGTAACCGGGTTGAAATCGATTTTGAAATCTGCCAGGCCGGGGTAAGGATAGAAGACGGAACAAGCAAAAATCATCCCTTGATATTGGGTGAGGGAAGATTTTTACCCGGCTTCGAAAGAGAGCTGGAAGGAATGAAAGCTGGTGAAGAGAAAGAATTTTCCCTGAAGGCGCCGGAAAACTGGTCGGATAAAAGGATTGCTGACAAAAATCTTGATTTTAAGGTTAAAATGAATTTGGTTCAGCAAAGGGAGGTTGCGGAATTAAACGATGAATTCGCCAAATCCTTGGGGCACTTCGAATCGTTGGATGTCCTGAGAAAAAGCATAGAACAAGGACTGTTTGAGGAAAAACAAATAAAAGAAAATCAAAGAATCAGGATAGAATTGATTGAAAAAGTGGCTGAAGATTCTAAAATGGAAGTTCCTTCCTCATTGATTGAACAGGAGATGGAAAGAATGTTGGCTGAATTTAAATTCAGTATCAGTAATCTCGGTCTTGATTTTGATAGATATTTAAAGGAAATCAATAAAACACTTGAGGAAATAAAAAAGGACTGGCGCAGCCAGACCGAAAAAAGGGCAAGAATCGCCTTATGCTTAAGAGCTATTGCTGACAAGGAAAACATCGAAGTCAGTGAGGAAGAGATAAGCGAAAGAATCAATCAGGATTTTAAAAATTATCCCAATATAGAAGAAATGGAAAAAAATATTGACCCTCAATCTTTAAGAGAGTATACTAAAGAAGTGCTTAGGAACGAAAAAGTGTTGGGTTTAATCGAAAAAGAAGCGCAAATTATATGAACTTAATACCAACCGTAATCGAAAAATCGCAATATGGCGAACGGGCGTATGATATTTATTCCCGTTTGCTTAAGGAGAGGATTATTTTCTTGGGTGGAGCGATTGACGATAATGTGGCAAACAGCGTGATTGCCCAGCTTTTCTTTTTGGAAAACAGTGATCCGAAGAAAGACATTAGGATTTATATCAACAGTCCCGGGGGGAGCGTTACAAGTACTATGGCGATTTACGATACGATGCAATTTGTGAAATGTGATATCTTCACTGTCTGTGTGGGGATGGCTGCTTCTGGGGCAGCAGTAATCTTAGCTGGCGGGAAAAAAGGAAAAAGATTCGCTTTGCCCAATTCTGAAGTTTTGATTCATCAGGTAATGGGAGAAGCCGGTGGTCAGGCAACGGAAATTGAGATTTCGGCCAAGCATATTCTAAAAATTAAAGAGAGATTAAATAAAATACTGGCCAAACACACTGGCCAGTCGGTAGCCAAAATCGAAAAAGACAGCGACCGCGATTTTTACATGACCGCCTTAGAAGCCAAAGAATACAGGATTGTCGATGAGATTATAGAAAAGAGATAAACTATTTCAAAATTTTCAATAAACTTTCCCCAGTCATCTCGGATGGCCGGGGAATTTTCATTAAATCAAGGATTGTTGGCGCGATATCGCAGAGAATGCCCCGGGGTTCGTAATATAATTTTTCCACCTCGTCTCTGGTTCTGGGTTTTTCCAGTTTGAATTCTTCTCCCACCAGATAAAGAGGTACGGGATTGGCCGTGTGTTCGGTCATCGGTTCGCCGGTTTGAAGATTGACCATTTCTTCAACGTGTCCATGATCGGACGTAATAATTAAAATACATTCTCCATATTCTGCCATGCCAATCAATCGGCCGATTTGCTTATCAACAATCTCAACCGCCTTGATGGACGCTTCCATGTCCCCGGTATGGCCGATCATATCGGGATTGGCGTAATTAAGCACAATCAAATCATATTTATCTTTTATTCCTTTGATTACCGCATCAGTTACCTTATCGGCCTGCATTTCTGGATTTTCTTCATAGTGGGAAACGATTTTGGAGGGAATCAGCTGACGGTCTTCATAAGGACACAATTCTTCTTTTCCGCCGTTGAAAAAGTAGGTAAGGTGAGCATATTTTTCGGTTTCAGCAACCTTTAAAACTTTTTTCTTCAGTTGACCGAGAACTTCGGTTAAGTGATTTTTTACTTCAATCGGCGGATAAGCCACCTCGGTTGGTAATTTTTTATCATACTGGGTCATGGTGCAGAAAAACAGATTGTTTATGAACTGCCGGGGGAATTTGTCAAAATTTTCTAAAACAAAAGCTCGGGTTAATTGTCGGGCGCTGTCTTCCCTGAAATTAAAAAATATTATTGCGTCATCATTTTTGATTAACCCCACTGGTTCCTGATTTTCGTCAACTACCACGATCGGTTCGATATAAGTATCGGTAATATCCTGATTATAATACTCTTTCAATTTTTCAATCGGATCCCGAGTTTTTTCGCCGATACCCTGGGTCATTAAGTTATAAGCTTTCTTTGTTCTGTCCCAATTTCCGTTTCGGTCCATAGCATAAAATCTGCCGATTAATGTTGCTATTTTCCAGTTGGTGTTTTTTAGTTTTTCTTGAAGATTGGTTAAAATCTTTTTCCCTTCTTTCAAGGGCGCGTCTTTTCCATCAGTGAAAAGATGGAGACATAATTTTTCAATATTTTTTTGTCTGGCCAATTCCAGCAATCCGTAAACATGTTCCAAATACGAGTGAACGTTTCCGCTGGAAATCAATCCCATCATGTGGAGAGTTGAGTTATTTTTTCTGATATGTTCAATGGTTTTAAGCAGGGCAAGGTTATGAAAAAATTTTCCATTCTTGATATCCATTGATATCCTGGGTAGATATTGGTAAACAATCTGACCGCTGCCAATGACAAGATGGCCGATTTCTGAATTTCCGGCTTCATTCCAGGGTAGCCCTACGGCAATTCCCGATGATTGAAGCGAACAAGCGGGATAATTTTTTTCTACCCTTTTTAGATTAGGAATTTTCGCTTGGGCAATGGGATTATTTTTGATCGAGGAGCCTATGCCCCAGCCGTCAATAATTGCTAAAACTATCGGTTTCATGTTTTTATTGTATCAGAAATTGACAATTAAAAACAGATTTGATAAGCTGGATAAGTAACAATATTAACATTAAACCTTTGGCATTAAAAAACTATTATTTATTCCAACTATTAAATATGAGTTTTTTAGACAAAGTTAAAATTTATGGCAATAGGATTAATTCCACTTATAGTGGCGATAGCATCGCTGGCCGTGGGATCTTTTTTGGGATACCTCGCCCGGCAATCTATTGCCAAAAGACAGGCTGATACCGTTGAGGCAAAGATAGATAAATTAATCACCGAGGCAAAAACTCAAGCTCAGGAAATAATATTAAGAGCAAAAGATAAAGCAGTAAAAGCCTTGGACGAAATTAAAAAAGAAGAAGTCAGAAGGGAAGAAGAGTTCAGAAGAAATAATCAACGTTTTGCAAGAAAGGAAGAGTTATTGGAGAACAAAGCGGAATCGCTGGAGCAACAGGAAAGCGATTTGAAAGAAAAAGTTGAGAAAGTTCGGGAGATAAAAACGGAGCTGGAAAGATTAAAAGAAGAAGAAATTCAAAATCTTGAAAAAATATCAAAATTATCCCAAGAAGAAGCCAAAAAAGAAATCTTAAAATCAATAGAAGAAAAAAATAAAGAAGAAATTTTTGCTAAAATCCAGAAATTGGAGAAATTCGGCAAAGAAGAACTGGAGAAAAAAGCCCAGGACATAATGGTTTCGGCGCTTCAAAGATACGCCTCTTCTCAAGCAGCTGAAATAACCACCACTACCATTAGCTTGCCCAATGACGAAATCAAGGGGAAGATTATCGGTCGTGAGGGAAGAAATATCAAAACCCTGGAACGGCTTACCGGAGTTGAGGTAATTATCGATGATACGCCCGAAACCCTGCTTATTTCCGGTTTTAATCCGATTAGAAGACAGATAGCCAAAATGGCTTTGGAAAAACTGATAAGCGACGGCAGAATCCAACCTGCTCGTATTGAAGAGGTGGTGGAAAAAACCAAGGATGAGATAGATAAAAAAATCAGAGAAGCCGGGGAAGCGGCGGTATACGATGTCGGAATAGTGGGCCTAGATCCCCGTTTGATTAATTTACTGGGCCGTTTGACTTTCAGAACCAGTTTTGGGCAAAACGTCCTTTTACACTCCATTGAGAGCGCTCATCTCGCTGCTATGTTAGCATCCGAATTGGGCGGGGATGTGACTGTGGTCAAAAAGGCAGCCCTTCTTCATGATATTGGCAAGGCGGTTGACCACGAAATTCAGGGCTCGCATGTAGATATCGGTATAAAAATTTTACAGAAATTCGGGGTTGATAAAAAGGTGATTGACGCGATGAAGTCTCATCACGAAGATTATCCTTTTGAAACTATTGAAGCATCCATTGTTCAGGCAGCAGAAGCGGTTTCTGCGGCCAGACCCGGAGCCAGAAAAGAAAGCTTGGAGAATTATCTCAAAAGATTGGAAGAATTGGAAAAAATTGCCACTGCTTTTGAAGGAGTTGATAAAGCTTACGCCATTCAAGCTGGACGGGAAATCAGAGTTTTCGTTAATCCGGAAAAAATCGATGATTTGGAAGCTTATAAGCTGGCCAAAGACATTGCCCAAGAAATTGAAAAAGAACTTAAATATCCCGGCGAGATTAAGGTAAGTCTAATCCGCGAGACGCGAGTGATAGAATACGCCCGCTAACGATAGCTTTTTAGCTTGTAGCTTTTTAGCTTGTAGCTTTTTA